>Ga0307372_10011889_pt1 | contig 11513 bp, 9 predicted proteins | sample OX1MG_FD_202533 | JGI IMG/M metagenome (GOLD analysis project Ga0307372, IMG submission 202533) | Soil microbial communities from Risofladan, Vaasa, Finland - OX-1 | ecosystem: Environmental > Terrestrial > Soil > Coastal area > Acid sulfate soil | place: Finland: Risofladan, Vaasa | collected...
CTTCAACAGGTGGGGGATGCCGCAGGCGAACTCGACGACCTCGATGCCGCGGGTCACTTCTCCCCGGGCGTCCTCCAGGACCTTGCCATGCTCGGCCGTGATCCGGCGGGCCAGGTCGTCACGGTGCCGGTCGGCGAGTTCGCGGAAGGCGAACAGGACCCTGCTCCGTGCGGTCAGCGACGTGTCCCGCCACGAGCGGAAGGCCTCGGCCGCGCCTGCCACGGCACGGTCGACGTCCATGGTCGAGGCCAGGACCACCTCGGCCGACTGCGCACCGGTGGCCGGGTCGAAGACGGGGGAGGTGCGGACCGGAGCCCCCTCGACGGATGATCCGATCTGTTTCACGGCGTGACGCTCCTCGGAGAGCGGAGCTCCCCCTCGTGGTGGCGGGTGGTTCGACGGTCCGGGGCCGGCCCCGGGCGGGAGGCACCGGCGGAGCGGCGTGCGACAATCGTCGCATGGCAGACACCGTCGGTGGCCGCGGGCCGGATCCGGGACCCCCGACCGATCGGGTGCGGCTCCGGCGTCTGCCCGACCAGGGGTCGCACCGGCGGGAGGGCCTGGACGCCGTGCTGGACGCCGGCTTCCTCTGCCACCTGGGCGTCGTCGTGGACGGCTGGCCGATGGTGGTGCCGACCACGTACGGCCGGTCGGGCGACCACCTGGTGATCCACGGATCGGCCGCCAGCCGCAGCCTGCGTACGGCGCGGGAGCCGTCGCCGGTGTGCGTGACGGTGACCCTGGTCGACGGTCTGGTGCTCGCCCGGTCGGTCTTCAACCACTCGGTCAACTACCGGTGCGCCATGGTCTACGGCCTGCCCGACCGGGTGGACGACCCGGCGGACAAGCTCGCCGCCCTCGAAGTGCTGTCCGAGCACATCGCGCCCGGACGGTGGTCGTACGCCCGGCCGCCCTCGCCCCGGGAGCTGGCGGCCACCACCGTCCTGCGCATCGCACTCGACGAGGCATCGGTCAAGGTGAGCGAGGGGCCGCCTGACGACGACGCGGCCGATCTCGACCTCGACGTGTGGGCCGGTGTCGTGCCCCTCCGGACGGTCCGGCTCGACCCGGTGGCCGCGCCCGACCTGCGTGCCGGCATCGACGTGCCCGGGCACGTCGCCACGGGGCGGCTCGCCCCGGGTTCGGACCCCGCGCGCCGGCTCGACTGACCGGGTGCGCGTCGAGGCGGCGCAGGAGTCCGGCAACCGGGCCCCTCAGGCGAGGAACTTCGACAGCGGCCGGTAGTCCATGCCGTGGGCCTCGGCCACCGGCTCGTACACGACCGTCCCGTCCACCACGTTGACCCCCTCGGCCAGCGCCGGGTCCGCGGCCACGGCGTCCTTCCAACCGTGGTTGGCGATGTCGAGCACGTACGGCAGGGTGGCGTTCACCAGGGCGTGGGTCGACGAGTGCGGCACGGCACCCGGCATGTTGGCCACGCAGTAGAAGAGCGAGCCGTTGACCTCGAAGGTGGGGTCCGAGTGGGTCGTCGGGCGCGTCGACTCGAAGCAGCCGCCCTGGTCCACCGAGATGTCCACGAGCACGGAGCCGTCCCGCATCCTGGCGACGAGGTCGTCGTCGATCAGCTTGGGAGCCTTCGCCCCGACGACGAGGACGGCGCCGATCACGATGTCGGCGTCGAGGCAGACCTCCTCGATGGCGTGCGTGCTGGAGGCCACCGTCTCGAGCCCGCCCCGGAAGTGGTGGTCGACCTGGCGCAGGCGCTCGAGGTTGCGGTCGAGGATGTAGACCTCGGCGTGCATGCCGACGGCCAGGGTGGCGGCCGCCATGCCGGCCACTCCGGCGCCGAGGATCACGATCTTCGCGCAGCGCACGCCGGGCACGCCGCAGACCAGTGTGCCCCGGCCGCCTCCCGGCCGCATGAGGTGATGCGCGCCCATCAGGGGGGCCATGCGGCCGGCCACCTCGCTCATCGGGGTGAGCAGCGGGAGCGAGTTGTCCGCCAGGCGCACCGTCTCGTAGGCGATGGCGGTGTTGCCGGCGGCCAGCAGTGCGTCGGTGCACTCGCGCGACGCGGCCAGGTGGAGGTACGTGAAGAGGACCTGGTCCTTCTTCAGCCCGAGGCGGGGGTACTCGACGGTGACCGGCTCCTTGACCCCGAGGACCAGGTCGGACGACGCCCAGATCTCCTCCGGGTCGTCCAGGATCCGGGCCCCGGTGGCGACGAAGTCGGTGTCGGGGATCGACGAACCGACCCCGGCCGACCTCTCCACGAGGACCGTGTGGCCCGCGGCGGCGAGCTCTCGGACACCGGCCGGGGTGATGGCCACCCGGTACTCGTCCGCCTTGACCTCCTTCGGGACTCCGACGATCACGTGCTCGACCTCAGTCGGCGGCGTCGACCGGTGTCCCCGCAGTCGGGCCGTGCCCGTTCGGGTCGTCGTCGCCCAACTGCTCCATGCGTTGCTCGAGGGTCAGCCCCACCGGGGTCTCCACGCCGTCCGGCTCGACGCCGAACAGCCCGACCTCGACGCCGATGTCCTCGGGCACGAGGGTCGGCGTCGACCGGGTGAGCACCTCGCCCCGGAAGAACGGCGGTCGCAGGGACGCGTACACGAACATCAGCACGATGCCGAGCAGCACCGACGCCACGTCGATGAGGAAGACGCCCCCGATGTCCCAGTGGGGCGGGAACGGCATCGACCAGGTCGTGTAGCTGTTCACCGGCTGCCAGTAGAAGTAGAGGCTCCAGCCCAGGATGAAGTAGAGCATCAGTCCACCGACCACGGGCAGGATGCCCTGCATCCACAGGTTCCGCGCGCTCGCCGTGAGGTCCTTGCGGTAATACCAGGCGCAGGCGAAGCCGGTGAGGCCGTAGTAGAACGCGATCATCACGCCGATCGCCGACACGGCGTCGGGGATCAGGTTGCCACCCGAGATGTAGTTGAACGGGATGTACAGCGCGATCGAGACCCCGCCCATCATGAGTGTCGACACGGTGGGGGTCAGGTGGCGCCTGTGGATCTTGGCGAACGCCTTCGGGATGGCCTTGTACACCGACATCGACAGGGTGGTGCGGGCCGTGGGCAGGATCGTCGTCTGGGTCGATGCCGCGGCCGAACTCAGCACCATCAACAGGAGCAGGTGGTACATGAAGGTGCCGACGCCGGACGTGCCGAAGATGGAGTGCCCCATGACCGAGATCACGTCGCTCTGGTTGTTGGGGTTGCCCAGCCCGATGCCCTTGGTCCCGAGGCCGGCATAGGACTCGCTCGACATCACGACGAGGACGTAGGTGACGAGCAGGACCAGCGTCGACAGGACGGCGGCCTTGCCCGGTGTCCGCCGGGAGTCCGCCGTCTCCTCGTTGACCGAGACGGTGGTGTCCCACCCCCAGTAGATGAACAGCATCAGCGCCAGTCCGACGATGAACGCCTGGGGACCGACGATGTCGAACGGGTTGAACCACGACAGCGACGGTGTGAGATGGCCCGCCGGGGCGTGGCCGGAGCCCACCTTGACCAGCGCCACCACCGAGAAGACCACGAGCATCGTCAGCTCGATGCCCAGGAGGCCCTTCTGGAAGTTCGCCGAGATCTCGATGCCCAGGTAGCAGATGTAGGTCATCGCCACGATCCAGAGGATGCCCACCAGGAGGACCCAGCCGCTGGCAGGATTCTGGCCGATTCCATTGGCCCCGAAGAGGAGGAAGACGTACTGGCCGGCCACCTGGGCGAGGCTGGCCATGACCAGGACGTCGGCGGCGACGATCGCCCAGCCGCCCTGCCAACCGGTCTTGGGCCCGAACGCCCGGGTCCCCCAGGTGAAGGTGGTGCCGCAGTCGGGGTCGGCCCGGTTGAGCTCCCGGTAGGCGAAGGAGGTCAGGAGGATGGGCACGAAGGCGAGGATCGTGACGATCGGTGCCTGCGGTCCGATGGTGATGACCACGAAGCCGAGCGTGGCGGCCAGGCTGTACGCCGGGGCGGTCGACGCCACGCCGATGACGGTGGAGGAGATGAGGCCGAGCGCCCCTCGCTTGAGCCCCTTGTCCTCGTAGGAGTCGGCAACCGGCCCGATCGCTGCCGGCGTGGCCCTGGCTTCGGTGGTCATGGTTGGTGGCCCTCCGTGGGTCGTGGGTAGGTCATGCTCCGATGAAGCTCATCACGTGCTTGATCCGGGTGTAGTCCTCGAACCCGTACGACGACAGGTCCTTGCCGTAACCCGACTGCTTGAAGCCACCGTGCGGCATCTCGGCGACGATCGGGATGTGGGTGTTGATCCACACGCAACCGAAGTCGAGCGCCTTGGCCATCCGCATGGCCCGGCCGTGGTTCTGGGTCCAGACGCTCGACGCCAGCCCGTAACGCACCCCGTTCGCCCAGGCGATGGCCTGCTCCTCGTCGGAGAAGCGCTGCACCGTGATGGCGGGTCCGAACAGCTCCTCCTGGATGACCTCGTCGTCCTGGTGGAGGCCGGCGACGACCGACGGGGCGAAGCAGTAGCCGCGCTCCCCGACGTGCGTGCCGCCCGTCACCACCTCGGCGTGGCGGGGCAGTCGGTCGAAGAAGCCCCCGAGTCGCTCGAGCTGGGCGGCGCTGTTGAGCGGTCCGAAGTCGGCATCGGGCACGTCGGTCCCGCCCACCGTCTGGGCCTCGGCCTGTTCGACCAGGGCGGCCACGAAGTCGTCGTAGATCCCGGGTGCGGCCAGGACCCGCGTCGCCGCCGTGCAGTCCTGGCCGGCGTTGAAATAGCCCGCCACGGCGATGCCCTCGGCCGCCGCCTCGAGGTCGGCGTCGTCGAACACGACGACCGGCGCCTTCCCCCCGAGCTCGAGGTGGACGCGCTTCACGTCGTGCGACGCCGACTCGGCCACCTGCATGCCGGCCCGGACGCTGCCGGTGATCGACACCATGGCCGGTGTCGGGTGCTCGACGAGGGCCCGGCCCGTGTCGCGGTCGCCGCACACCACGTTGAACACGCCGTCGGGAAGGAACTCGGACAGGATCTCGGCCATCAGGAGCGTCGAGGCCGGTGTGGTGTCCGACGGCTTGAGCACCATGGCGTTGCCCGCCGCGATGGCGGGCGCCCACTTCCACACGGCCATCATCATCGGGTAGTTCCACGGGGTGACGGCGGCGCACACGCCGATGGGCTCCCGGCGGATCATCGAGGTGTGGTCGGCCAGGTACTCGCCGGCCGACTTGCCCTCGAGATGGCGGGCCGCCCCGGCGAAGAACCGGATCTGGTCGACCATCGGGGGGATCTCCTCCGCCAGGGTGACGGCGAGCGGTTTGCCGGTGTTGGCGCTCTCGACGGCGACGAGCTCCTCGGCCCGGGCCTCGATGGCGTCGGCGATGCGGAAGAGCGCCAGGCTGCGCTCCGACGGGGTGGCGTCGCGCCAGACGGGGAATGCGTCCGCGGCGGCGGTCATCGCTGCGTCCACGTCCTCGGCGCCGGACACCGGGGCCTCGGCGTTCACCTCACCCGTGCTCGGGTCCACCAGCTCCGAGGTGGCCCCCGAACGGGCCTCGACGTAGGCGCCCGCTACGAAGTTGGACAGGCGCTCGGTGGTCACGGTGGTCCTCCCCCTGAGGTCGCATGGAGTCGACGGTGGACCGTCGCTGGCGGGCGGGCAGGCAGGTCCTGCCGATCGGGTGTCATGGTGTCCCATCTCGGCCGATCTGACAAGTGTTTTCGGGAAATTCTTCTCGAACCCCCACGAATACCGCTTGTATTTCCGTCGGAATCCACGTTAACTGTGCATTGCACGCGAGAACGGACCAGGTGGGCTGTGACGAACGACGACGGCAGCGTGCGCAACCCGTGTACGGCCGCCGGAAAGGACCCGATGTGAGTTCGATCGTCCCCGCGCCCTCGGTCGCCGGTCTCCTCGACGACGTCAACAAGGCGATCGTCGAACAGCTCCAGCAGGACGGGCGCCGCACCTACGGCTCGATCGCCGAGGCCGTCGGGCTGTCCGAGGCCGCCGTGCGCCAGCGCGTCCAGAAGATGCGCGAGGCCGGCATCATGCAGATCGTGGCCGTCACCGACCCGCTCCAGGTCGGGTTCCGGAGCCAGGCGATGGTAGGGATCCGGGCCGACGGCGACGCCCGGGAGGTGGCGGACCGACTGGCCGAGGTCGACGACATCGACTACGTGGTCATGGTCACCGGCACCTTCGACATCCTCGTCGAGCTGGTGTGCGAGGACGAGGACCACATGCTGGACCTCCTGAACGGCGTGATCCGGCAGATCCCGGGCGTTCGCAGCACCGAGATGTTCATGTACCTGAAGTTGAAGAAGCAGACCTACACCTGGGGGACGCGATGACCGAGTACTCGAACGACGAACTGCAGGCGAGCGCCCACCGGCACCTGTGGATGCACTTCACCCGCATGACGGGCGACACGCCGGGCGAGGAGATCCCGGTCATCACCCACGGCGAGGGCGTCTGGGTCTACGACCAGCACGGCAAGCGCTATCTGGACGGGCTCTCGGGCCTGTTCACCAGCCAGCTCGGCCACGGCCGCCGGGAGCTGGTGGAGGCCGGCGCCGAGCAGGCGGCCAAGCTCGCCTACTTCCCGGTTTGGAGCTACGCGCACCCGAAGGCCGTGGAGCTGGCCGAGAAGATCGCCAGCCTCACCCCGGGGGACCTCAACCGGATCTTCTTCACGACCGGTGGCTCCGAGTCCGTCGAATCGGCGTGGAAGCTGGCCCGCCAGTACTTCAAGCTCATCGGCCAGCCCGAGCGCTACAAGGTGATCAGCCGGAACATCGCCTACCACGGTGCCACCATGGGCGCCCTGTCGATCACCGGCGTGACCGAGATCCGCACGCCGTTCGAGCCACTGGTGCCGGGCGCCTTCAAGGTGCCGAACACGAACTTCTACCGGGCCCCGTACTTCGAGGACGACGTCGAGGCCTTCGGCCGCTGGGCGGCGGACGCCATCGAGCAGGCCATCCTGGCCGAGGACCCGGCGACGGTCGCCGCCGTGTTCCTGGAGCCGGTCCAGAACGCCGGGGGCTGCTTCCCTCCGCCGCCGGGCTACTTCCAGCGGGTCCGGGAGATCTGCGACCGCTACGGCGTCCTGCTGGTCTCCGACGAGGTGATCTGCGCCTGGGGCCGCCTCGGGCACTTCTTCGGGTCCGAGCGGTTCGACTACGTGCCGGACATGATCACCATGGCCAAGGGGCTGACCAGCGGGTACTCGCCGCTGGGCGCACTGGCGGTGAGCGACCGGGTGATCGAGCCGTTCCTCGCCGGTGCGAGCTTCCTCCACGGGATCACTTTCGCCGGCCACCCGGTCAGCGCGGCCGTCGCGCTCGCCAACATCGAGGTGTTCGAGACGGAGGGGATCCTCGAGAACGTGCGGAGCCACGAGGACGAGTTCCGTGCCTCCCTCGACACGCTGCGGGACCTGCCCATCGTGGGAGACGTGCGGGGGGCGGGCTACTTCTACGGCATCGAGATGGTCAAGGACAAGGACACCAAGGAGACCTTCGACGACGACGAGGCCGAGCGCCTGCTCCGCGGGTTCCTGTCGGGCGCCCTCTACGAGTCCGGACTCATCTGCCGGGCCGACGACCGGGGCGACCCCGTCATCCAACTGGCCCCTCCGCTCACCTGCGGGCCCGAGGAGTTCGCCTACATCACCGAGCGTCTCCGCTCCGTCCTGACCGAGGCGTGGAAGCAGATCTGACGCCGGCATCGGGCGAGGCCTACCGGCGACTCTCGCTGTGGTGGGACGGGCTCCCGGGGCCGCTGCGGATCCGGCCGGCGCTCGACGGGGACATCGAGGTCGACGTCGCCGTCGTGGGCGGCGGCCTGACCGGGCTGTGGACGGCGTACTACCTGAGCGAGGCCGACCCGGGACTGTCGATCGCCGTGGTCGAGCGCGACGTGGCCGGGTTCGGCGCCTCGGGGCGCAACGGCGGCTGGTGCTCCGCGCTGTTCAGCGTGTCGGAGGCGACCCTCGACCACAGGTGCGGTCCGGGATCGGGCCGGTCCCAGCGGCTGGCCATGCAGGCCACGGTCCGCGAGGTCGGTCGGGTCGTCGCCGACGAGGGCATCGACTGCGGATTCCACCAGGGCGGCACCGTCGTGCTCGCCCGGACGCCGGCCCAGCTCGCACGTACCCACCACGAGATCACCGAGGCCCGGTCCCGGGGCGTCGGTGAGGACGACCTGGCCTTCCTCGGCCCGGAGGAGGCCCGCGACCGGATCGGCGCCACCGGGGTGCTGGGGGGGACCTACACGCCGCACTGCGCGGCGGTCGACCCGGCCCGGCTGGTCCGGGGGCTGGCCGACGTCGTCGAGCGCCGTGGCGTCCGGCTCTTCGAACAGACGGCGGCGACCTCCCTCGACCCCGGGGTCGTGACGACGGAGCGGGGGACCGTCCGCGCCCGCACCGTGGTCCGCGCCACCGAGGGCTACACCCGGACCCTGGCCGGCCGGGGACGCGACGTCGTCCCCGTCTACTCGCTGATGATCGCCACCGAGCCGTTGCCCGCCTCGTTCTGGTCCGGACACGGCCTGGCCGGCCGGGAGACCTTCGCCGACCACCGGCACCTGGTCATCTACGGTCAGCGCACCGAGGACGATCGCCTGGCCTTCGGCGGTCGGGGCGCGCCCTACCACTTCGGGTCTGCGATCCGGCCCGGGTACGACCGCGACGACGGCGTCCACGAAGCGCTGCGTCGCACGCTGGTGGAACTGTTCCCCGAGCTGTCCGGGACGGCGGTCACCCACCGATGGGGCGGTCCACTCGGCATCACCCGGGACTGGTTCTCGTCGGTGGGCATGGACCCGGCCACCCGGATGGCGTGGGCGGGCGGCTACGTCGGCGACGGGCTGTCGACCACCAACCTGGCCGGGCGTACGTTGCGCGACCTCATCGTCGGGGACGCCACCGGGCTCACCGCGCTGCCGTGGGTGAACCACCGCTCCCGCACGTGGGAGCTCGAACCGTTCCGCTACCTCGGCATCAACGCCGGGCTCCGCCTGGCCGGTGCCGCCGACCGGGCCGAGGAGCGGGCCGGGCGCGAGACCTGGCACGCCCGGCTGCTGGGCAGGCTCGTCGGCGGCTGACCGGCGCCCGTCACAACTCCACGGGCTCGCCGAAGGTCCCGTCCGCCCGGCCCGGGAAGATGCCCGCCACCTCACGGACGGCGGAGCGGACGGCGTCCTCGCGGCACATGCCCGAGACGTCGACAGTCAGGTGGATCCCGGCAGCATCACCCCGGAACCGGCGGACCCGGTTCGCGGAACGGCACACGGCGTCGAGGAACCGGGCGGTGGCCTCGTCGAGCGGCCGGAGGATCGTCACGTCCACCTCGTAGTGCATGGGGTGGACTCTAGCGAACACCTGTTCGCTTTTCCACCCCGACCGGCGGTAGCATCCGGACGTGGCGATCCCCGTGGAGACACCGGTCTGGGCCGAGGGCCTCAACGACGCCCAGCGTCGCGCCGTGGACCACCGGGACGGCCCCCTGCTGATTTCCGCAGGGGCCGGCACGGGCAAGACCCGGACCCTGGTGAGCCGTCTGGCCCGGCTCCTCGACGGAGGTGTCCCGCCCGAGCGGGTGCTGCTCGTGACCTTCAGCCGCCGCGCCGCCACCGAGCTGACCGACCGCATCGGCCACCTGAGCGACCCCCTCGTGGCCGGCCGGGTCGTGGCCGGCACCTTCCACTCGGTGGCCCACCGGATCCTGACCCGGTTCGGAACCGGGCTCGGCCTGGCGGAGCAGTTCAGCGTCCTCGGTCCCGGCGACTCCCGGGACCTGTTCGCACTGGTGCGCGCCCCGGTGGCCGCGGGATCCCCGCGCCGGTTCCCCCGCACCGAGACGGTCGAGTCCGTCTACGGCCGGACCGTCAGCACACAGCGGCCGCTCGAGGAGACGGTGGCCCGCCACTTCCCCTGGTGCCTCGACGACGTGGGCCCCCTGCGCACGATCTTCACGGCCTACACCGAGCGCAAGCGGGCGCAGCACCTCCTCGACCTCGAGGACCTCCTCCTCTACTGGCGCGCCGCCGTCCGCGACCCGACAGTGGGCCCGGTGCTGGCCGGGCAGTTCGACCACGTCCTGGTGGACGAGTACCAGGACACCAACCTGGTCCAGGCCGACATCCTCCGCGCCCTGGGCGGGCACGGGGTCGAGGTCACGGTGGTGGGTGACGACGCCCAGGCCATCTACTCGTTCCGGTCGGCCACGGTCCGCAACATCCTCGACTTCCCGGACCAGTTCGCCGGCACCACGACGATCGCGCTGGAGCAGAACTACCGGTCGACCGGGCCGATCCTCGACCTGGCCAACGCCGTGATCGCCGAGGCCGGCGAGGGGCTCCGCAAACAGCTGTGGACCGCGGCGTCGGGCGGCGTGCGTCCCTCCCTCGCCACCTGCCCGGACCAGCAGGCCCAGGCCACCGCCGTCGGCCAGACCGTCCTCGACCACTACGAGGCCGGCATCGCCCTGCGTGAGCAGGCGGTCCTCTTCCGCACCGGGCACCACAGCGACCTCCTCGAGGTCGAACTGCGCCGGCGCCGCATCCCGTTCGTCAAGTACGGCGGCCTGCGGTTCCTCGAGGCAGCACACGTGCGGGACCTCCTCGCCATGCTCCGCATCGTCCAGAACCCGTGGGACGAGCTGGCCTGGAGGCGCGTCCTCCTCCTCGCACGCGGTGCCGGCCCGGCGTCGGTCGACCGGATCCTGGCCACCCTGGGCGTGCGCGAGCCCGACCACGCCGGCCCCGATCCGTTGGCCGCGTTCTGTGGCGATCCCGGGCACAGCGGCGGGGCGGCGGGGGCCGCTGCCGACCTCGCCCTGCTGGCCGAAGCGCTCGGTATCTGTCGAGGAGGATCGCTCCCCGTCGGGGCCCAGGTGGAGACCCTCGCCCTCGCCCTCGCCCCCCTGGTCCGCCACCGGTACGACCACCCGGAGTCCCGCCTGGCCGACTTCGACGCACTGGCACGGGTGGCCGCCGGGTCGTCCACCGCCGACCGGTTCGTGGCCGACCTCACCCTCGACCCCCCGAGCTCCACGGGTGACCTGGCCGGGGCACCGTCGCTCGACGACGACTGGCTGACGCTGTCCACCGTCCATTCGGCCAAAGGAGGCGAGTGGAGCGTCGTCCACCTGATCCACGCCGCCGACGGTGCCTTCCCGTCGGACCTGGCGACGGGCGACGCCGAGGGCATCGACGAGGAGCGACGGCTCTTCTACGTCGCCCTCACCCGGGCCAGGCGCCACCTCCACATCTATGCGCCGCTCCGCTACCACCACGGCGACCCGTCCGGGCGGACCGACCGGCACAGCTACGCACTGCGCAGTAGGTTCCTGCCCCCCGAGGTGGATCCGCTGCTCGACCTTCAGGTCGTCCGGGGTGTCGACGACGTCGCCCTGCCGTCGGTCCAGGCGCCGCTGGCGGACCTCGTCGACGGGGAGCTCGGAAACCTCTGGTAGGTGGGCCCGAACGTCAGCTCGGGGCCAGCCGGCCGGGGTCGGGCTCGACGGAGCGACGGACGACGCGTCAGGTCGGGGAAGCCGGCATCCAC
>Ga0307372_10011893_pt1 | contig 11510 bp, 8 predicted proteins | sample OX1MG_FD_202533 | JGI IMG/M metagenome (GOLD analysis project Ga0307372, IMG submission 202533) | Soil microbial communities from Risofladan, Vaasa, Finland - OX-1 | ecosystem: Environmental > Terrestrial > Soil > Coastal area > Acid sulfate soil | place: Finland: Risofladan, Vaasa | collected...
GGGCCCGGCGGCGGCCGTCCGGACTATGTCGAGACGATCCGCCGGATGGGCGCCGACGGCTGGCTCGGGATCGGCTGGCCGGTCGAGTACGGCGGGCACGGGCGGGGTCCGATCGACCAGATGATCTTCGTCGAGGAGTCCCACTGGGCCGGGGTGCCGCTCCCCCTGCTGACGCTCAACAGCGTGGGACCCGCCGTCATGCAGCTCGGCACCGACCAGCAGAAGGAGCGCTTCCTCCCGGCCATCCTGCGGGGCGAGGTCCACTTCTCGATCGGCTACACGGAGCCCACCGCCGGGACCGACCTGGCGTCGCTGCGGACCCGGGCCGTGCGCGACGGGGACGAATACGTCATCAACGGCGAGAAGCTCTACACCAGTGCCATCCAGTACGCCGACTACGTGTGGCTGGCGGCCCGCACCGATCCGGACGTCCCCAAGCACAAGGGACTGTCGGTGTTCATCGTGCCCGTCGACACCCCGGGGTTCAGCTGGACCCCGCTCGCCACCGTGGCCGGCGAGTTCACCAGTTCCACCTTCTACGACGACGTCCGGGTGCCGGCGGCCAACCTCGTCGGCCAGGAGAACGGCGGGTGGACGCTGATCACCAACCAGCTCAACTTCGAGCGGGTGGCGATCAGCCCGGTGTCGGGGATCCTGCGCGACCTGGCCGACGTGCGCGCCTGGGCCGCAGAGGAGCGGCTGGCCGACGGCCGCCGGGTGATCGACCAGGAGTGGGTCCAGGTGCAGCTGGCCCGCCTGTGGGCCCGGGCCGAGTACCTCAAGCTCCTCAACTGGAAGGTGGCCTGGGCCGCCGACAAGGGCCTGAATCCTGCCGACGCCTCGGCCACCAAGGTCTACGGCAGCGAATTCGCCCTCGACGCCTACCGGGTCCTGGGGGAGATCGTGGGCCAGGCCGGGTACCTGGCCGAGGGCTCGCCCGGGGCCGTGCTGGGCGGTCGCCTCGAGCAACGGGCCCGGAGCCAGACCATCTTCACCTTCGGGGGCGGCACCAACGAGATCCAGCGCGACATCATCTCGTGGCTGGGTCTCGGCCTGCCCCGGGCGCCGCGCTGACCGGAACCGGCGCGGCCGGGGCCGCCCCGGGTCGGCCGGGACCGGCGAGGGCCTCGCGCACCAGCCCGGCCGGCCGGTGAGGTGTCAGGTGCGGGGCGTCAGGTCGGCCGCGACCGGCAGGGCGACGTGGACGGCCGAGAAGGCGACCGACCCCCCGAGCTGGGGCGTGGCGTAGGCGACGGTCGTGGCCACCAGCTGCAGCTCGACGTGGCTGGTCGGCGTGGCCGTGTAGGCCACGATCTCCATCGGCACGCTGGCCACGTGGGCGTGCCCGTCGAACGTGACGGCGATGGGCGTGACCTGGTTCCCGAGCACGAGCCCGGTGGTCGTGTCGACCAGCTGGGCGAAGACGCGGGTGGGCCGGTCGTGGGCCGGGACGGTGCCGGTGTAGTGGAACGACAGCCGGGGGGCGCCCACCACCACGCCGGCCTTCGGGAACTCCACCGGGACGTCGACGGCCGTGGTCGCCGGAGCCGGGGTGATACCGGCGGCCAGGGCGCCGAGCTGCTGGTCGGCCGGCACCGACGTGACCGGCCCCGAACCACCGGTCGCCACCAGTGCCAGGGTGCCCGACCCGGTCCCCACGAACGGCGCGGCCTGCGGGAGGGGGTAGGACGCGGCGGAGTAGGTGGTCCCGTTCTGGTCGACGAAGGAGAACCCCGGGCCGGTGTCGACCGAGGTGTCGCGCTGGACGTACCGCCGGAGCCACGCCATCGTCGCCTGCCCCGGCGCCGCGGTGTTCCCGGGGTTGGTCAGGCAGATGCCGTGGCCCCCGCAGAACCACTGCAACGCCGTCGGGGTGCCCGAGGCGCGCAGCACCTCGTAGTTGTCGACACCCTCCTGCAGGGTGAAGAGGGTGTCGACCGTCCCCTGGATGAGGAGGGTCGGGACGGTGATCCGGTGGATCAGTCGGTCCGGTCCCCGGGCGCGGAACCACGCCGACTCGGCGGGGGTGATGGTCCCCGTGGTGCGGCCGGCCACGGCCGAGGCGGTCACGACCGGGTCCACGTGGTCGGCGCCCGACAGGTTGGTCAGGATGCCCGACCACCCGGTCTTCACCGTGCCCGCCTTGTCGAGGCTGGTCGACAGGGAGTGCCAGGCGATGGTGGGGACGATGGCGTCCACCCGGCAGTCGGTCGCCGCGGTGACCAGCTGGATCCCGCCACCGTACGATCCGCCGACCATGCCCATGCGCGGGTCGCCGGGAGCGTCGAGCTGCACACCCGGCCGGGTGGCCACCCAGCTGATCAGGGTGCTCACGTCGCGGGCCTCGTAGTCGGCGCTGTCGACCTCGGCACGCCCGCCCGACTTCCCGAAGCCCCGCGGGTCCCATGTCAGCACGTTGTAGCCGCCGTCGAGGAGATCCTTGATCGGGGCGCCCCCGAGGATGCCCTGGCCGGTCGTGTCCGTGTCCCCCGGGAGGCTCCAGCCCGGGCCCATCAGCACGGTGGGGTGCGGTCCGGATCCGTCCTGCGGGCGGTACGCGGCGAGCGGAAACCAGTGGGCCCGGATCACGGTGCCGTCGAACGAGGTGATGCTCCAGTCCGTCGGAACGCCGGCGACGGGGGCGGCGTGCACGGGCACGACCGGGCGGTGGCACGGGGCCGCGGTGGCCGTCGCGGACGACGCGCCGGTGGCGGGCGTCGACGACGTGGCCGACGAGCACCCGGCGAGCGTGCCGGCCACCACCATCGCCACCAGGGCGCCCCGGCCGACCGGCCGCCTGTTCCGACGAGGTGCAGGGGTCCGGGAGGCTCGCATCAGCGGAGTGTTGCACCCGACCCGCGGTCCGGCAAGGACCGGCGGTGGGGGAGGGCGGACCGTGATTTGCCGCTGCGTACCGCAGCCGGTCAAATGGGGCGATGGCCCCTGCAGCTCATCCGGCGGCCTCCGTCGCGCCCCGGACCGGCCGCGTGCGGTGGTGGGCCCTGGTGGTGGTGTGCCTGGCCATGTTCATGAACGCCCTCGACTCGTCGATCGTGAACGTGGCGCTACCGGACATCCAGAAGGACCTGCACTTCACGGCGTCCGACCTGGCCTGGGTGGTCGACGCCTTCCTGATCAGCTTCGGCAGCTTCCTCCTGATGGCCGGCCGGCTGGGCGACCTGATCGGGCGCCGCAAGGTGTTCCTGTCCGGGATCGTGCTGTTCACCGCGTCGTCGATCGCCTGCGGCGTCGCCCAGACGCAGTCGGTGCTGATCGTGGGCCGCTTCTTCCAGGGGATCGGCGGGGCGTTCTCGTCGTCCGTCATCATCGCCATCATCGTTACCGAGTTCCCCGGGCCGGCGGAGCGCTCGCGGGCGATGAGCGCCTACATCTTCGTGGCCGTGGGCGGTGGGTCCATCGGTCTCCTGGTGGGCGGGATCCTCACCCAGGCCCTCGACTGGCACTGGATCTTCTTCATCAACGTCCCCATCGGCCTGCTCACCTTCGTGTTCGGCCGGATCCTCATCGTGGAGAACGTCGGCCTCGGCATCCGCAGCGGGGTGGACGTCACCGGCTCGGTCCTGGTGACGGTCTCCCTCATGCTCGGGATCTACGCCATCTCGACGGCCACCCAGTACGGGTGGCCGTCCGCCCACACCCTCGGAATCGGCGGCGCGTCGGTGGCCCTGCTGGTGGGCTTCTTCCTCCTGGAGGCGCGCCTCGCCGATCCGATCATGCCGCTGCGCATCCTGCGCATCCCGACGCTCACCCGCTCGAGCATCATCCGGGGGATGCTGGCCACGGGCATGTTCACGACGTTCTTCCTGGGGGCCCTCTACCTCGAGGGCGTCCTCGGCTACACCCCGGTCCAGACCGGCCTGGCGTTCCTCCCGATGTCGGTCACCATGGGGATCCTGTCGGCCGGCATCACCGCCCGCCTGGTCACGCGGTTCGGCGACAAGCGCGTCCTGATCCCCGGCATGGTCGCCGGCACGGTCGGCCTGCTGCTGCTCACCACCCTCGGGACGGACACGGCGTACGTGTCGGTGATGCTGCCGGCGTTCCTGCTGATCGGTCTCGGCGCCGGCACCGCGTTCGCCCCGCTGTTGTCGATCGCCATGGCCGAGGTGCCCGTGGCCGATGCCGGCCTGGGTTCGGGGATCGTGAACGTGTCGATGCAGATGGCGTCCGCCCTCGGGCTGGCCGTGCTGAGCGCGGTGGCCACCGGCCGGACCCGTGCCCTCGAGTCGCAGGGCCATCCGACCCCCCAGGCGCTCACCGACGGGTACCGGCTGGCCTTCCTGATCGGTGCGGTGCTGGTCGGCATCGGCACCGTCGTGGCCGCGGTGGCGCTCGACAAGTCCACGCCGCGGCCATCGGGCACGCCGTCGGAGGTCCACCTGGCCGAAGAGGAGCTGTCGGCCGCGGCCGAGCCGTTCCCGCACTGAGCACCCGCCCGGCGGTGGGTCAGTAGAGCCCGACGATCTCCCCGTTGTCGTCGAGGTCGATGTCGAAGGCGGCCGGGTGGGATCCGAGGCCGGGCATCGTCCGCATGTCGCCGCAGATGGCGTAGGCGAATCCGGCGCCGGCCGACAGGCGCACCTCGCGGACGGGCAGCCGCCAGCCGGTGGGCGCGCCCTTCAGGGCCGGGTCGGACGAGATGGACAGATGGGTCTTGGCGATACAGACGGACAGGCCGCCGAACCCGAGCGACTCGAGCCGGTCCACCGTCCGTGCCGCGGTGGGCGCGTAGTCGACCCCGTCGGCGCCGTACACCCGGGTGGCGATCGTCTCGATCTTGTCGCGCAGCGGGGCCTCGGAGGGGTACAGGTAGGTGAACGCCCCGGGTTCGTCGGCCGCCTCGACGACGGCCTCGGCCAGTTCGGTCGCCCCGGCGCCGCCGTCGGCGAAGTGGGTGGAGACCGCGCACCGCGCCCCGAGGGACGCCGCCAGCTCCCGGATGGCGTCGTGTTCGCTCGGGAAGTCGTCGGGGAACGCGTTGACGGCGACGACCGGGGTCACCCCGTGGAGCCGCACGTTCTCCACCTGCTTGACCAGGTTGGCGGCGCCGGCCCGCACGGCATCGGGGTCCTCGGCGAGCAGGGCGGGCGGCAGGGGCCGGCCGGCCACGATGGGGAAGGCGCCCGAATGGGCCTTGAGCGCCCGGACGGTGGTGACCACGACGGCGGCGTCGGGCACCAGTCCGGACACCCGGCACTTGATGTTGAAGAACCGCTCGGCCCCCATGTCGGCACCGAACCCGGCCTCGGTGATCAGGTAGTCGCCGGTGTGGATCCCGATCTGGTCGGCGATCACCGACGAGTTGCCGTGGGCGATGTTGCCGAACGGGCCGGCGTGGACCAGGACGGGTGTGTTCTCGAGCGTCTGGAGGAGGTTGGGCTGGAGCGCGTCGCGCAGGATGACGGCCATCGCTCCCGCGCCGCGCAGGTCCTCGGCGGTGACGGGTCGGCCGGAGGTGTCGTAGCCGACGACGATCGCCCCGAGGCGCCGCCGCATGTCGGCGAGCGACGTCGACAGGGCCAGGACGGCCATGACCTCGCTGGCGGCGGTGATGTCGAAGCCGGACTGGCGGGGCGTGCCGTCCTGGGTCGTCCCGAGACCGATGACGACGTTGCGGAGCGCCCGGTCGTTGACGTCGAGGACCCGTCGCCACGAGATCTCGTGCGGGTCGAGGTCGAGCGCGTTGCCGTGGTGGAGGTGGTTGTCGACGACGGCCGACAACGTGTTGTGGGCGGCCGTGACAGCGTGCAGGTCGCCGGTCAGGTGGAGGTTGAGCGACTCGAAGGGGGCCGCCTGGCTGTAGCCGCCGCCGGCAGCCCCGCCCTTGATGCCGAAGGTCGGGCCCATCGACGACTGCCGGATGGCGGCCGTGGCCCGCCTGCCGATGTGGGACATCCCCTGGGCGAGGCCGATGGTCGTCGTCGTCTTGCCCTCGCCGAGCGGGGTGGGAGTGACGGCGGTGACCACGACGTAGCGCGCCCGCGGCCGGTCGGCCAGCGCGGCGACGGCGTCGAGGGAGATCTTGGCGACGTACCGGCCGTAGGGCTGGAGCAGGTCCTCGCCGATCCCCATCCCGGCGGCGACGTCGGCGATGGGGCGGAGGGTGGCGGCCCGGGCGATCTCGAGTGCCGTCGGCTGCGTGGTCGTGGTCATCGCGTCCTCGTGGGGTCGGGCCGGTTCGGGCCGGGGCGGGGTCCGGGCGGGGTCGGCGGGCCCGGAGGTGGCCGGTCGGGGTCGGTGGCCGGTCGGCCGGACTGTACTGCGGCCGTGCGCCCGGCACCGATCCGGTGCCCCGTGCGCCCGTGCCGGCCCGGCCGATCGGCGCGGCACGCCGGCCGGGGTTACGGTGTGCCCATGACTCGTGACACTCCGACTGACAGAAGATGGGCGCGGCGGGCAGCGGCATCAGGTGCGGTCGCTCCGGGCCCCACCGGCGCGGCCTGCGCCGGTGGGGGGGAGTGACCGGGCGGTGGACCTGCTCGTCGTCATGGACCCCTTCGAGGCGTGCGACCCGTCCGGTGACACCTCGATCGGCCTGCTGGGCGCCGCCGTCGAGCGCGGCCACCGGGCCCGTTGCTGCACGGCCGCCGACCTCGCCCTGACGGGTGGGCAGGTGGTGGTACGGGCCCGGCCGGTCGATGCCACCGAGGACGGGGTGTCGGCCGGGCCACGCGTCGGGGAGCCCGCGCCGCTCGAGCTCGCCGATGCCGTGCTCGTGCGCACCGACCCGCCGGTCGACGCCGACTACCTGGCGATGACGCTCCTGCTCGAGTTCGCCCGGGGCTCGACCCTCTGTGTCAACGACCCGCGCGGACTGCGCGAGGCGAACGAGAAGCTCTACGCCTGCCGGTTCCCCGAGTTGATGCCGCCCACGGTGGTAGCCGCCGATCCCGACGTGCTCCGGACCTTCGCCGACGACTGCGGCGGCGCCGTGGTGAAGCCGCTCGACGGGCACGGTGGGCGGGGGGTCGTCCTGCTCCGCGCCGGCGACCCGGACGGCCATCGCCTGGCGGCGGCCGCCACGGCCGGCGGACGCCGCCAGGTGATGGCCCAGCAGTTCCTGCCCGAGGTGGTCGACGGTGACCGGCGCATCCTGCTGCTGGACGGGGAGCTCCTCGGGGTGCTCAACCGGCGACCGGCCCCCGGCGAGTTCCGGGCCAACATCGGGCTCGGGGCGTCGGTGGAGGTGGTGACCCCCGACGCCGCCGACCGACGCGTGATCGAGGCGCTCGCCCCCTCGTTGCGGGCCGACGGGCTGTGGTTCGTCGGCATCGACGTGATCGGCGGCCGGCTGTCGGAGGTCAACGTGACCAGCCCGACGGGCCTGCGCCAGCTCACCCGCCTGTCGGGCGGCCGCCCCGACCTCGCCGTCGTGGACTGGCTGGCCGAGCGGTCGGGTGCCTGAGGGGCGCGCTCACTCCGCGAGCACGGGCTCCTGCAGCGGCCCCCATACCTCGCGGTTCCCGGTGCGGGTCACCCACCGGCGGGGCCGGACGTCGAGCAGCGGGTCGAGACCGACCTCGGCGAACAGTGCCCGGATCGCCGCCCGCCCCGTCGGCCCGGCGCCGGCCACGGCGTCCTGGAGCCGCTTGATCAGGTAGAGCCGGTAGGGGACGACGGCGACCGTCATCGGGCGGCCCCTCCAGGCGAACGTGGTGGTGCCGCTGAAGCGTCGGTTGGGCTTGCCGAGCACGACGTCTCCCTCGGCGGCGTCGGGGTGGTCGGCCAGCCAGGAATCCACGGCGGCCACCTGCGCCACGGCCTCGTCCAGGTACTCCTCGCCGATGTAGGCCAGGAGCGAGCGCAGGCTGTCGGGCACGGCGTCGTCGGCGAACAGCTCCTCGGGGTAGTCGCCGTACTCGCTGGCATCCTGGGTCGGTGCGTTCATCCGCTCGACCCACCGCCACACCCGCTGCGCCTGCCGCTTCATGAGCACCGACGGGTACGGGTCGCGGGCCAGGTGGGCATAGAGCGGTCCCATGAACCCGTAGTCGCCGATGGTCGGCCGTCCGCCCAGCAGGAAGGGGGACCCGGCCAGGTGGGCGTCGAACAGCGCCAGGAACTCCTCGTAGGAGCGCTCGATCTCGGGCACGAGCTCCTCGGACACCCCGAAGGCGGCGGTTGCCGAGCGCATCCGGTCGCTCGAGAAGGCGAACACCGCGTCGCGGGTCTCGTCGTCGGCGCCGACCGCGAGCACCGCCGAGAAGTCCTTCGCCAGGAACGCCACGTTGGTGTCGTCGAAGTCCCACCGGTAGTGCATGGCCGGTCGGAGGAGGCCTTCGCCGCCGAAGAGCTCGAGCAGGTGGGCCACGGCCCGGTGCACCGGTGTGGCCGGGTGGGCCGACCGGCCGGGGGGCTGCCCGGCGTCGAGGAAGTCGATGATGTCGACCGTGTCCTGGACGAGCGCGCCGTCCGGGGTCTGCAGCACCGGGATGATCCACCGACCGATGGCCGGGACGACGTCGTCCGTGTAGCGGGCGTCACCCGGCGCCCGCTCGACGTAGTCGATGCGGTGGGTGCGCAGGTACGACCGGGCCTTGCCCGAGTACAGCGAGGCGGGCATGGCGAACAGCGTGTAGGGGTCCATCCGGGCGCTCCTCCTCGACGGGCTGGTGCGACGGTACGCCGTCGCTTGCCAGCTTATCTTCTGTCAGGTACATTGACACATGTCACGTCCCATGACACGACCTCGGCCCGAGGAGGCCCCGGCTTGAAGTTCGGCATCGTCTTCGCCAATACCGGCCCGTTCAGCGACCCCGCGGCCGCCGTCGCCATGGCCCGTGCCGCCGAGGCGGCCGGGTTCGAGTCCCTGTGGACCGTCGAGCACACCGTCGTGCCCGACGGCTACCGGTCCGAGTACCCCTACGACCGGTCAGGACGGATGCCCGGGTCCGACGACGCCCCGATCCCGGATCCGCTGGTCTGGCTGGCCTTCCTGGCCGCCGCCACCTCGACCATCCGCCTGGGCACCGGCATCCTCATCCAGCCGCAGCGCAATCCGGTCGTGCTGGCCAAGGAGGTCGCCACCCTCGACCACCTGTCGGGCGGTCGCATGGAGCTGGGCGTGGGCGTCGGATGGCTCGAGGAGGAGTTCGACGCCATCGGCGTTCCCTTCGCCGAGCGGGCGGCGCGCACCGACGACGGCATCGCCGCCATGCGGGCGCTCTGGGGAGAGGACCGGGCGACCTACGACGGCGAGTTCACCTCGTTCGCCCGGTGCATCTGCCGGCCCCAGCCCGTCCGGGGGGCGGTCCCGGTGCACGTCGGGGGCCACAGCGAGGCGGCGGCCCGTCGGGCGGGGCGCCTCGGCGACGGCTTCTTCCCGGCCAGGGGCAGCCACCGCCGGCTCGCCGAGCTCTTCGGCGTGGTGCGCGAGACGGCGGCCGCGGCCGGCCGGGACCCGTCCGCGATCGAGCTGACCAGCGGCGGCAACGGCGTGCTCGGGCCCGGCGCCCTCGACGAGGCGGCGGCGCTGGCCGAACTGGGCGTGGACCGGGTCGTGGTCCCGGCCTTCGCCTTCTACGAGGACACGGCCGAGGCGCTGGCCCGCTACGGCGACGAGGTCATCGCCCGGACCTGACGGGCGGCCGGGTCGGCACCCGGTGCAGTCCGCGAGACGACACGACACGAGAGGACGCGACGATGGAACTGGACGGACGGACGGCAGTGGTGACGGGGGCGGCGTCGGGTATCGGACTCGCGCTGACCGAGCGGTTCCTGGCCGAGGGGATGCGGGTGGTGATGGCCGACGTCGAGCAGCCCGCCCTCGAGCGCGAGTCGGCCCGCATCGCCGGGGCCGGAGGTGCCGTGGCCCCGGTGGTGTGCGACGTGTCCGACGCGGACCAGGTCGCCGGGCTGCGCGACGCCGCGCTCGCCGCCTACGGGTCGGTGCACCTGCTGTGCAACAACGCCGGGGTGGCGTCGGGACGGCCGAACCACAGGACGAAGCCGGCCGTGTGGGACTGGGTGGTGGGCGTGAACCTGCTCGGCCCGGCCTACGGCGTGAGCACCTTCGTACCGCTGATGTTGGAGCAGGGCGAGGGGCACGTGGTGAACACCGCGTCCGAGGCCGGGCTCACGGCCTCCCCGATGCTCGGCTCCTACCACGCCACCAAGTACGCCGTGGTCGGACTGTCGGAGTCGCTCGCCATGGAGCTCGAGGGCACGCCGGTCGGGGTGACCTGCCTCTGCCCCGAACTGGTCGACACCAGGATCTTCGAGGCCACGCGCAACGCCCCCCCGTCCCTCGGCCTGCCGGAACCCACGGCGATCCCGATCGACCAGATCGCCGCGGCCATGGGCACCGTCGCCATGCCTCCCGCCGACCTGGCGGCGGACGTCGTCTACGCCGTCCGCGCCGGCCAGTTCTGGGTCCTCACCCACCAGAGCACGCGGGCCCGGGTGCACGCCCGCAACCGTCGGCTCGAGCAGGGCAAGGACCCGAAGTTCGGTCCGGGGGCCGGAGGGCTGTGACCCTCCGGCCGGACGTCGAGGCGCCGTCGTCGACCGTCGGTGTCGACGGTCGCTCGGCCATCCGCGACCGGAACCGCACGGCCGTGCTCGATGCCGTGCTCGACCTCTTCTCCGAGGACAACCTGAGCCCGGGGCCCGAGGAGGTGGCCCTGCGGGTGGGGCTGTCGGTGCGTTCGGTCTACCGCTACTTCGACGACCACGACTCGCTGACCCGGGCCGCCATCGCCCGCAACATCGAGCGGCGGGCCCTGCTGTTCCGCATCCCCGCCATCGGCCGGGGCGACCTCGACGACCGCGTCGACCGCTTCGTCGACAGGCGTCTCGCGCTCCAGACCGAAGTGGGCCCGACGGTGCGGGCCGCCCGGATGCGGGCGACCTTCGACGAGGTCGTCCGGGCCGACATGGAGGTGTCGCGGACGTTCCTGCGGGGCCAGATCGAACGTCACTTCGCCCCGGAGCTGACCACCGGCGACCCCGCCCGGGACGCGGCCCGCCTGGCCGCCGCGGACGCCCTCTTCGCCTTCGAGTCCCTCGACCACTACCTCGTCCACCGGCGGCTCACCGCCCCGGAGGCCCGGCCGCTCCTCGTCGACGCCCTCGGCGCACTCCTCGGCCCCTGACCCCTGCACCCGACCCCGACCTCTGCACGAAAGGACCCACCCCGATGGCCAACTCGCTCGAGTACCCGTTCGGAACGATCGACACCGGGACCGCCGGCCGCTGGCTGCGCCTGGCGCCCGAGGAGGACCGGGAGGTGTGGATGCTCAACCTCATGAAGTACAAGGCGGTCGCCGACTACGGCGACGGCACCACGTCGACCATCTCGGGCAGGGAGGCCGACGACATCTACGCGCCGACCGCGATCCTCGCCGACCTGGGCGCCACCGTGCCCCTGTTCGGTGACGTCACCCGTCAGCTGACCGACGCCGTGGCATGGGAGCGGATCGCCATCGTCCGTTATCCGAGCCGGGCCAGCTTCTTCGCCATGCAGAACCGCGAGGACTTCCAGAAGCAGT
>Ga0307372_10011895_pt1 | contig 11509 bp, 8 predicted proteins | sample OX1MG_FD_202533 | JGI IMG/M metagenome (GOLD analysis project Ga0307372, IMG submission 202533) | Soil microbial communities from Risofladan, Vaasa, Finland - OX-1 | ecosystem: Environmental > Terrestrial > Soil > Coastal area > Acid sulfate soil | place: Finland: Risofladan, Vaasa | collected...
CGGGATCGGCCCTTCGCGGAGCCTGATTCGTGGATGAGGCAAAGCGGGCATTGCCGCGCCCGCCGCGTCCGCCCTGCGCCACCCGAAAGCGTTTTCCCGCGGCGTCCAGGTCCACCAATTTTTCTCCAGTGGCCTGGTCAAAGACGACGGTTCCCGTGGGAACGGGGATCACCAGGTCTTCGCTGTTCTTTCCGTGACAGTTGGAACCCTCGCCGTGGCCGGCGCGCCGTGCGCGGAACTCCTTGTTGTAGCGGAATTTCAGCAGGGTGTTGAGATGCTCTGTCGCTTCCAGGTAGACGCTGCCGCCGTTGCCGCCGTCCCCGCCACTGGGGCCGCCGCGCGGGACGAATTTCTCCCGCCGGAAAGCCATACAGCCGTTTCCGCCACCCCCGGCCGCGACATGGATTTTGACTTCGTCGACAAACATCTGGAGAACCTCACGCGCTACCAGAGACAAGGATACCCTTCGCCCGGCTCACAGGCGAGGATCATTCTCAGTGCTCGGAATCGCTTGGTGATGACTGAAATAAGAATCGCGGTGAGGAAGCCGCAGAATCGGTTCGCTCACCGCGCGCGGGATTCAATTGGCGGACGGGATCAGAATGCTCACAAAACGGCCCGCACGGCCCTTGTCTTCAAACTTGACCACGCCGGAAACTTTGGCATAGAGCGTGTCGTCCTTGCCTCTTCCCACGTTGTCTCCGGGCTTCAGCGGGGTGCCGCGCTGGCGAACCAGGATCGACCCGCCGCTGACCGTCTGCCCGTCAAAGCGCTTGACGCCAAGCCGCTGTGCGTTGGAATCCCGGCCGTTTCTTGAACTGCCTAAACCTTTTTTGTGTGCCATGAAAAATGCCTCGCTGGTTGTTCTGCGGCCTTGCGATTAAGGCGCGACGATTTCGTTGATCCTGACTTCGCTGTAATTCTGCCGGTGGCCGGTGGCCTTTCGATACTGCTTCTTCCGCTTGTATTTCAGGACGCGGATCTTGCGGGCGCGTTCGTTTGCCAGGATGGTGGCCTTGACGACGGCGTTTTCCACCAGCGGCGTGCCCACCACCAGTTCCTTCCTGCGCACGGCAAAGACGTGGTTGAATTCCACGCCCGCCCCCGGCTCGCCCGGAAGTCTTTCGACCCGAACCACGTCTCCCGGCGAAACTTTGTATTGCTTGCCACCCGTCCGAATGATTGCATACATAAGACACGCACCTCGCTGTTATTGACAGAAACAACCCATTTTATCGTTGATCGGGCGGTGCTGTCAACGAATTGGGCAAAAACGGTGGCTCCGCCTCCCGGATACAACTTGCTCGTTGGGTTAGTGACGGGCAGGTAGCAGACATCTTTAGGGCCATTGGGCATGCCCAAAACGCGCGACACTCAGTGGGAAGGCTGCTTGGGCGAAGCGGGCGCGCTTTGGGGTATGGATCTTTTGGGCGGACGCTGCGTTTTCAGGCGCGCCTTTAGCAACTGAGCCTTTCTGTCCGTCCGTTTGCCGAGCTTTTGATTGAGAAACCGGCCCTTGCTCATAACCATCACCCCGAATCCAGTTTAAACCTTCCCTATCGGGGAAATGAAGCAGATCCTTCGCTGCGGTCGGACTTTGTCCCGGCGGGGCCGTGGAGTGCCGGGTTTTGCTTTAAGAAGAGCGATTCAAGAGCCGGCGGTCATAGACCGCCGCTACAGTCAATGCGATTCTCCTTTCACGGTCGATCGGGCAGGGAGGGCTTGCGACGCCCGCCACTCGAGGCGAATGAGCGACAGTGCCTGCCTGGGCAGCGCGAATGACAGGTCCAGCCGCCCTTTCGCTTCAATTACGAATTACGAATGGTAAAATCATGAGTTTTGAGTGATGGGTTCTGAACTATGAACGGGGGATTGCAGAACGACTGAGGACCGCCAAGGAGCGCGACACCTTCATGTGCGGCACTGTTATCCTGTTTAACTCGATGAAAATTGATATCCTCTGTGATGGGGCTGGTTGAGATGGGCGGTGTGGTGCGCTGCTCTTCAGGCGGCCGGGCCGCTTGCAGAATTTGCAAGCTATGAGGAGTGCGTCTTGAAAAAGGAAACGGATTGGGAGCCGCTGGAGGCCGCGGTTCGGAAGACCACGATTATCGAATCGAGGCGGCTGTCAAAAGCTTTGGGAGCCAGAATCGTTCTGGCCAGCGAGACCTTCCAGCATACGGGCAGCTTCAAATTCCGCGCGGCGTACAACGTGGTGACGCGGGCGGAGGCGGACCTTTTCCTCACCGCGTCCTCCGGGAACTTTGGGCAGGCGCTGGCGTATGCCTGCCAGTTGCAGCAGAAGTCCTGCATCGTGGTGATGCCCGAGACTTCGGCGCGGGTGAAAGTGGAAGCGGTGCGGGGCTACGGCGGGAAGGTTGAACTGATCAATGTAGCGGTCAAATCGCGCTGGGACAGGGTGTGGGAACTGGCAAAAGAGCATCCCGAGGCTTACGTCGCGAGCCCTTACGACGATCCCTGGGTGATTGAAGGGAACAGCAGCCTGGGAAGGGAACTGGCCGCGCTGGATTATGATTTCGACTCTGTTGTTGTGCCCGTGGGTGGCGGCGGGCTGGCGTCCGGGGTTATCGAGGGCCTTCACAAGGCCAGAAAATCTGTCGCGGTGATTGGCGCGGAACCGTTGATGGCAAATGACGCGGCGCGCTCGCTCAAGGCCGGCCGGATCGTATCGAACGAAAGCGAGCCGCAAACCATGGCCGATGGCGCCCGGACGCTTTGCCTGGGCGACCGGAATTGGGAAGTCATCAGATCGGGGCTGGCCAGGATCGTGGAAGTTCCCGAGCAGCAGATCGCCGAGGGGTTGCGCGCGCTCTTTGGTCTGGCGAATTTGAAAGTTGAGCCGACCGGCGCGCTGGGAATCGGCGCACTGCTGGAGGAGCCGGACCAATTCGCCGGGCGCACCGTTTGTTGCGTGATAAGCGGCGGAAACGTTGATCCCCAGGTTTATACCAACATCCTGATGGGTTAGGAGACCGCCAAAAAGCTGCGCCAGATGTTATTCCGGGGATCTCCTGCGATTCCGCGTCGCCCCTGTTATTCCGCGGATCCTCGATTCACCTTATCGGGCGACGAGAAATCTAGAAAAGCCCGCGACAGATAAAACACTGTCGTGGCTACCACTGCAAGGCGAGATTCCTCGCGGAGTTTATCCTGAGCCCCTTCGTTTCGCTCAGGGCCGTTTGCGAACGGAAGGCGAACGGGCTCGGAATGACACGGCGCGGGGTGCGCGCTGGAAGGTGAAAGGCCAGGTCTTGCTATCGATAATCGGCCGGGGTGATAAAAGTTCTGGACATCCGGTCATGCCAGGTCAGCCCGTCGGCGTCGACGACCGCCCAGATAAACCCCATCATCATGGCGGACATCGAAACGAGGTAGCCGAAAGCCCGCCAGAGGCAATCGGCAAGCCTGGGAGGATTGCCTTCAAAAGTGGTCACCTCAAGCCCGGCCCAGATCAATCCTGGAGTGGCGGAAGCAAGAACCGTACAACCCGCAAAGTAGAGCAGGATGAAGAACGCGCCGATCGCGGCCGCCGCAACTAAGTCCACCGGCTGCGGAGAAAAACTTCCGCCAACCCGCCAGAAAATCAGCGCATACAGGGCAGCGCCTGAGAGCAAAACCAGAAAGTCGATGGCGCCGGCAAAAAAGCGCATGCTCATGGGCGCGCGCGGGACACCGGAAGGGTCTTCTTCTCGGTTGCCCGCAGGGGAATCTTTCTGAGACGACCCGAACTCGATCTCCAGCGGAACCGTTTCCGCAGAAGGCTTCGCCTTGGTTATGGCCGGGAAACTGGCTTCGGGGTCTTGAGGGCCGGCGAGCGATTCAAAGTCTTCCAGCCCGAAGGACGGAGGAGCAGAGCGCACCTCCGGAGCGGGGTTTGTGTGTCGTTGTGATTCTTCCGCGGGTGGGAACTCAATGAGATTGGGCGGGGGTTCTTCCGGACCGGACAAAGGAGGTTCGAAATCGAAATCAAGTGTTTCACCGCCGGCTTCATCGCTTTTGCCCAGGCGGGCCCGCCTCTGGCGATACTCTTGCACGCGCTCTACCAGTTCGGCCTGCCAGGCTGAAAGCTCCTGAGCCGGAGATGGCTGCGGAGCCGGGGGGTCTTTCTTCAGTTCGATCGAGTCTGACAACGTGGTTTTCGCCTCCATCGCCCTGTCCATGTCTTGGGCCACTTGCCCGCCCGTATCTGAATGATCCTGCGCAAGATCAGCGTCTGGCATGGCGGAAGCTTTCGCTTCTGTGGGAGGCGAGTGGAACAGGGGAGGAATTCCGCCGGTCTGGAAGCCCACCACGGTGAAACGGTGGCCGCACTTCTTACATTGATCGAGTCCCGGAAAGCCGACGAAACCGCACTTGGGGCATTTCACAGCGCTGGAACCCTCCCGCCGGGCATCTAACTGAAGTTCCCGCATTATCTTAGCAAATTCATACGCTCCGACAAAGCTTTTGCGGGTAGAATAGCAGATTCGACGAATGTCATGGGTTTTATCGACTCTTTTTCCAACCGGCGAAGAAATTTCAGATTTTGGCTGGCATTTCCGTTCGCCGCGCTCCTGCTGACCCCGGCTCTCGAGGCATTTGGGCAATCCCTGCCGTCCGTTCTTCCGGGCCTCAAAGATCAATCCTCCACGGTGGCCATTCGTTCGGACTCCCAGGGAAAAAACGGCACGATGTATTACGCGCGCGGCCATGTCGTGCTGACTTACCAGGAGATGAATGTCACCGCCGACGAGGCGACCTATAACGAAGCAACCCAGGAGGTGGTCGCGAAGGGTCACGTTACTTATAACGACCCTACGGGCCACCTGGAGGCGGACGAGCTTCACTACAATGTGGCGACAGGGAAGGGTTGGTTCCTTAATGGCCGGGGTTACGTGCGCCCGCACGTTAAACCCCGTCACGGTGTCATTCAGACCGAAAGCCCTTTTTACGTGCAGGCCAGGATCGTGGAGCGGCTGAACCAGCTGTCCTACAAAATCAGAGACGGGCGAGTGACCACCTGCCAATGCGAAAGTACGGGCTGGTCCATCAGCACCAGTCGCGCCGACGTGAAAGTCGGGGACAAAGTTGTGGCTCATAATAACGTTTTTCGCTTTCTCCGGGTGCCGATCTTTTACGCTCCGGTTCTTGTGGACTCGATTGCCCCGCGGCCCCGGCAGAGCGGGATTCTGCTGCCCACGATCGGCAATTCCTCGCAGAAGGGATTTACCTTTGGCGATGGCTTCTATTGGGCCATCAACCGGAGCGCGGACCTGACGCTGGGAGCGGTGAACTACAGCGTGCGAGGCCTGGGAGGCAGCGCCGAGTTCCGGGCGCGTCCCAGCGCCGACAGCAGTTTTGATGTGAGCGCTTTCGGCGTCAACGATCAGGGGAATCCCAATTCTCCGCAACTGCGGGCGCCGGGGGAAAACATTAAGGCGACGGGCCAGGCGGACCATTTGTGGGGAGGTTTTCGAGGCGTAGTGAATGTGGATTACGCCAGCTCGCTGGCCTTTCGTGAAACGTTTGCCAACAACTTTACGCAGGCCGTCACTTCAGAAGCGCGCCAGATGGGTTTCCTGACCAAGAATTTCGACGCCTATAGCGTCGATTTCTATCTTTCGCGCTATCAGGACTTTCTATCGACAACGGGCGGCGCGGCCAATTCCATTACGATCCGGCACACGCCCAGCTTCTCCTTTTCCGGCATGGATAAGCAGGTGGGCCACTCGCCACTGTATTTTTCTTTCGACACCTCGGCTGGAGCGGTGGCGCGTTCGCAGCCCGATTTTGCTACTCCCAATTTTTCCGACCGGTTCGACCTGCATCCTGAACTCACGCTGCGCTTGAAGCCTTTCCGTCACTTTCATGTCACGCCCTCCGGGGGCGTGCGGGTGACGCGATACGGCACCAGCCTGAGGCCGGACCAGAGCGGCCTGGACCGCTTCCTGGGCGACTTTTCACTGGACATCCGGCCGCCATCGTTTGAAAAGGTCTTTGCCCACCCTTACGACGGCTATCTGGTGAAGCACGTGATCGAGCCGGACATCCAGTATCACCTGGTTCGGGCCACCGATCCGCAGGGCATTATGGGCGTGGTGCGTTTTGACGATCTTGACACGCTGGCTGAAACGAATGAACTGGAGTACTCGCTGACTAACACGATCCTGATCCGCAAAGAGGTATCCGGCGATCAGCCGGTTCCGCAGGCCCAGGAACTGCTTTCCCTGCGGTTGTCCCAGATCTATTATTTTGATCCGACTTTTGGAGGCGCCCTTCAACCGGGCAGCAACATTGTGTTTCAGCCGACGGCGGCGCTGACGGGTTTTGCTTTTGCGCGGGGACGGAACCTCTCGCCGCTGGTTTCCGTGCTGAAGCTGGCGCCCTCTTCGAATTACGATACGGAGTTGCGAGCCGACTTCAGCCCCAATGGCGGCGGCGTGCTGAACGCCGGCATCACTTCCAACGTGCATCGAGGGCTGGTGGGACTGTCGATGACGGATTTTTTCATCAGCCGCACGGCAGCGCAGCTGACTCCCGTCCTGCCAACAACCCCTCTCTCCCAGATCCCGTCGTATAACCTGCTGCGCACGGTGGCAACCTATGGGAACGTGGACCATAATGGTTTCAGCGGCGCTTTTGGCGTCGACTATAACTTTGTCAAAGGGATTGCCCACCAGTTGGTCGGCCAGATGGGCTATCATTTCTCCTGCTTCGCCGTTAACGTTGAATACAGAAGATTTGCCCTCGGCCCAATCCGCCAGGAAAATGAATTCCGCGTAGCGGTATCGCTGGCGAATGTGGGCACCTTTGGAAACTTCCGGCAGAACGACCGCTTGTATTGAGGCCTTCCACACCGGAACGTTAGGAAGGCTGGCGGCCAGGTTGAGCGAACCCGCGTGAGGCCTGCGCAGTCCCGGCCGGATACACTGGAGGAAAACAACCATGCCCTATCCGATTCATCGCCCGCGGCGCCTGCGCCGGACAGCGCCCATCCGCACCCTGATCCGGGAGATGCGGCTCACGGTGCACTCGCTGATTTATCCTCTTTTCGTCTGCCCGGGTTCAAAGTTTAAGGATGAAATCAGCTCAATGCCGGGAAATTACCGCTGGTCCGTGGACCTGCTGGTTGAAGAGTGCAAGGCCGTTTACGATCTCGGCATCCCGGCGGTCATCCTTTTTGGAATTCCGGAAACCAAGGATGACGTCGGCTCGGGTGCGTACGATCCGGATGGCATCGTGCAGCGCGCGGTCAGGTGCATTAAGAAGAGCGTACCGGGGTTGATGGTGATTTGTGACACGTGCCTGGACGAATATACCAGCCACGGGCATTGCGGCCTGATCAAGGACGGTGAAGTGGACAACGATTCCACTTTGGAGCTGTTAGGGAAAACAGCATTGACCCAGGCCCAGGCCGGGGCCGATATGGTGGCGCCGTCGGACATGATGGACGGCCGTGTGGGCTGGATTCGGGATGTGCTGGACGCCCATGGGTTCAGCGAAATTCCGATCATGGCTTATTCCGCCAAGTACGCTTCCGCATTTTACGGGCCGTTTCGCGAGGCGGCGGACTCGGCTCCGAAGTTTGGAGACCGGTGTTCCTATCAGATGGACCCGGCCAATCAGCGGGAGGCGATGCGCGAAATCGCACTCGACATTGAAGAAGGCGCGGATATCATCATGGTCAAGCCCGCGCTCGCCTATCTGGATATCATCGCCCTGGCGCGGCAGGGATTCGACGTTCCCATTGCGGCCTATCAGGTCAGCGGCGAGTTCTCCATGATTGAAGCGGCCGCGCGCGCCGGCTGGGTTGATCGAAAACGCATTGTCATGGAGACTCTGTTGTCCATTCGAAGGGCCGGCGCTGATATGATTCTTACTTATTTTGCCAAGGACGTGGCGAGGTGGCTTGCAGGATGAGGCCGGTCCTCCATCAGCATATTCCAGCCCGCAGGGGCCGCCACTGATGGCGTCTGCGCGGTTGCCGTGGATCTGCCGTCCTTCGTCTGCCACGCGGGGAGGTTGCAGGCGGCGGTTGCTCAGAACTCCGGCCCTTTTCCTTCTGATTGTCTGCGCGACGCTGCTTCCGCCGGCCACCCGGGCCGCCGCGGCCGCGCGGCATCCCAACTCCCTTGCCCAGAGCATCGATGCCATCCTTAGCGCCTCGCCCGCCGGGCGGGGATTCTGGGGCATTGAAGTTGTCCGGCTTTCCGACGGCGAGATTCTTTACGCGCGGAACCCCCAGCGCCTGTTCCAGCCTGCTTCGAATATGAAGCTGTTCACCACCTCGGCGGCGCTCAGCACGCTGGGCCCCAATTTTATCTTTCGAACTACGGTTGAAAGTTCAGCGCTTCCCGATGCCGCAGGCCGCGTGCCCGATCTCGTACTGGTTGGGCGCGGCGATCCAAATCTCGGCAGCCGCGTTCTGCCCTACTATTTGAAGACGGAAGTCCGGCTGCCTGCCGACCTTGATTTTGAGAAGTTGGCGGACCAGTTGGCCGCGAAAGGCGTTCGCGAAGTGACCGGCAACCTTTATGCCGACGACACTTATTACGTCCACCAGCCTTACGGAACCGGCTGGGCGGTTGACGACCTGTACTGGGATTATGGAGCGCCGATTACGGCTCTGGCTTTCAACGACAACTCCCTCAAGCTTCAGATCAGGCCCGCAGCGGTGGCGGGCGTCCGGGCCGAAGCGCAGCTCGATCCCGGCAACGGCTACTACAGTCTAAACAACCAGGTTGAGACAACGTCATCGGGAATTCCCGCCAAAGTGGAGATCAACCGTTTCCCGGGCTCCATGGAACTCGATGTCTGGGGGCACATTCCCGCAAATTCGAACGGCGTGGACGAAGGCGTTTCGATTGAGAACCCGCCGCTTTTTATCGGAGCAATGTTCCGCAAACTGCTTCAGCAGCGCGGGATGAAAGTGGATGGACAGGTGGTGGTTCGCGAGCTTCCTCCGGCGGAAGCCGCCGGCCATGCGGCGCTCCCGAAACCTGAAAACAGGATTGTCCTGGCCGAGCATGACTCCTTGCCGCTCAGCCAGGACATCAAGGTCACGCTGAAGGTCAGCCAGAACCTGCATGCTGAAATGCTTTTGCGCACGATGTCGCGTGTGCAGGACCATCAAGGAAGTCTCGAAGACGGCCTGGACATTCTCAAGAGTTTTACCCAGAAGATCGGGATTCCGCGCGAGGAAGTCCAGTTCGCCGGCGGGTCCGGCCTTTCGCGCGATACCCTGGTCACGCCCGACGCTTTGATCAAGTTGCTGGAATTTACGACGCGTGCGCCCTGGTTCCAGCCGTTTTATGACGCGCTGCCGGTGGCCGGGATCGACGGCACGCTGGCTGACCGCTTTCAGCATACGGCGCTCGAAGGCCGCATCCACGCGAAGACCGGCTCTATGGAGAATGTGAACGCGCTTTCCGGTTACATGAATTTGCCGCGTGGCCGCCGGCTGGCGTTTGTGATTATCGGAAACCATCAGCCGCTTCACTGGGCGCAGGCAACGGAAGTGATTGACCGGATTGCGCTCCAGATCTACCGGCAGTATGCGCACAGTCGATAGCGGGGATGGGAATTGCGCGTCGTTCTTTCTTGGCAGGTTGTTGAAAAACTTGTGCGGCCGTGTCATTCCGCGGAGCCCCGATTCACTTCATCGGGGCGACGAGGAACCTCGAAAAGCCCACGACAGATCAAACACTGTGGTGGCTACCATGGCAAAGCGAGATTCCTCGCGGAGTTTATGCTGAGCCCCTTCGTTTCACTCAGGGCCGTTCACCAGTGGAGGGCGAACGGGCCCGGAATGACACGGCGCTGGGCTCGGGGCGATACGGTTCCAAGGCATTTTCAGCTACCTGTTAGACTGGCTCAAGGCAGGACAACACTTTTATGAAAACGGTCACCCTCTTTGGCAGTTCGATTCCGGGAGAAGGTACGGAAGTTTACCAGGAAGCGCAACGTCTGGGCCGCCGGCTGGCGGAGGCCGGCTTTGCCCTCTGCAACGGCGGCTATGGCGGCTTGATGGAAGCGTCGGCCCGCGGAGCCCAAGAGGCCGGCGGCCACACGATCGGCGTGACCTGCGATGTCTGGCCGGCCACGGCCAACCGCTGGATTGCGGAAGAGGTCCGGACCCGCACGTTCATGGAGCGTCTGCTGACGCTGATTGAGCTGGGCGATTCTTACATTGTGTTGCCCGGCGGCACGGGCACCCTGGCGGAACTGGCGCTGGCGTGGGAGATGATGAACAAATCATCCTTGTCCCGGTCCGTGGGCGGCCGCAAGCCGCTGCTGGTGATGGCTCCTTACTGGCAACCCGTGATCGAGTGCCTGGAGCAGGAAGCCGAACTGGCCCTCGGTTCGAACAAGGTCAAAATACCCGCCATGGAAATCGTGACGATGGTTCATACTGTGGATGAGGCTGTCGCGCGGTTGAAAGAAGGGTTTTAGGCAGGTTGCGGAGAAACTCGCGCCGCCTGTTATTCGGAGCCCAGGGCCGCGTCATTCCGAGCGCAGCGAGGAATCTCTCATTGCAGTGGCAGCCACGACAGTGTTTTATCTGTCGTGGGCTTTTCAAGATTCCTTGTCGTCAATGGGTCCTCGGAATGGCGCCCGCCAGGGTTGTTGAGCAAAATGTCAGTATGGGTTTTCCCGGCTCCGCCGTTCGCAGCCCTCTTACCATGAGCAATTCCAATTCTTCCATGCCCCCGTCCGACCGTTATTCCTGCCGCGTTCTGGAGTTTGAAGCGGTCAAGGACCTTCTGCGCGAATTTCTGTCCGGACCGATCAGCCACAGTTGTGTCGAGGCGCTTGCTCCGCACGATGATCTGGACGTCATCAGGATCAGCCTGGATCGCGTGCGCGAGGCAAGGGAATATCTTGGCGAGGGCTCGCGTCCTTCGATGGGCGGATTGGAGGACCCGAACCCTGTTCTTGAACGGCTCCACGTTGAAGGAGTGGCCTGCACCGCACGCGAAATCCTGACTGTTCTCGCGCTGATGCGAAAGTCCCAGGAATTGAGGAGGACTTTCGACGGGGTCGCCTTCCGCCATCTTGCCGACCTGGCCGGGGTGTTGCCGGATTTCCGCTCGCTGCTCTCCGAACTCGATGGCAAGATCCGCCCGGACGGCGCCCTCGATTCTTCCGCCAGCGCGGAGCTTGGCCGCGTTCGCCGCGCGATCGAACGGCTGAGGCAGGAAATCCAGAAGACGCTGGAGAGCCTCATGCGGCGGCTCAGCCGCGACAAGCTGTTGCAGGATGCCGTGGTGATGCTGCGCAATGAGCGGCTGGTCATCCCCATTCGCGCCGAAGAAAAGCGGCATGTGCCCGGCGTGATTCACGGAGCCAGCTCTTCGGGAGCGACCGTCTTCCTCGAACCGTTGGAGACGGTGCCGCTGAACAATGAGCTGGTTGAGCTAGAGGACCGCGAGTACGCCGAAACGCAGAGAATTCTGGGCGAATATACCGAAAAACTCCGGGAGCGCCTGGCGGAACTCCTGACCGCGGC
>Ga0307372_10011896_pt1 | contig 11509 bp, 10 predicted proteins | sample OX1MG_FD_202533 | JGI IMG/M metagenome (GOLD analysis project Ga0307372, IMG submission 202533) | Soil microbial communities from Risofladan, Vaasa, Finland - OX-1 | ecosystem: Environmental > Terrestrial > Soil > Coastal area > Acid sulfate soil | place: Finland: Risofladan, Vaasa | collected...
AGCGCTAGCGGCCCTGAAATAACAAAGATAACTGCCGAAGTAACCCGCCAAGTAATTACACGGGTTTCGCGGCTCTTTTCTGGTCCCTACCTCCGCCTGAAGTTCTGATTGGTTACAACGAAGCGTTCCAGGGCGCTGCGGAACGCATCGTTGCAATGGCTGAGAGCCAGCTCAAGCATCGGCAAACGATGGAAAGCAGGGTCGTTCAATCGAACTGCACGAACGAGCGGGCGGGATTAGTAATAGGTGCAATCCTGACCGGAATTGCGATCATCGGCGGAATCTATCTTGCCGCCCATGATAAGCCTCTATCCGGATTTGGCGTGATTATTGTGGATTTGGCAACCCTGGCGGGCGTCTTTGTATATGCTCGACAAGCGCAGGCCAAAGAACGGGCGCAAAAAATTCAGCCATTCAAACAAACTCATGAGCAAAGCCCTACCCCGCCAGTGGCTTAATTAGGCCAGTACCCCCGCCGGGGGGGGAGGGGTTGAGTATGGCCGGGCGATTGGGTAGGTTGAGGGGCTCTACTTGCGGGGCGGTACACTCCAATGAACAGCGTTATCCAGAAAATCGAAGAGCGCGCATTGCGCCCGGACCTCCCCCAGTTTCGCGCGGGTGACACGGTGCGGTTGCAGGTCAAGGTGGTCGAGGGCGAAAAAGAGCGCATCCAGCAGTTCGAGGGCCTGGTCATCAAGATCAATCGCGGCTCGAGCCGCGCGACCTTTACCGTGCGCAAGGTCTCGTACGGGATCGGCGTCGAGCGCATCTTTCCGATGCATTCGCCGCGGATCGAGAAGATCCAGGTGCTGAGCCGGGGCAAAGTGCGCCGCGCCAAGCTCTATTATCTGCGCGAGTTGTCGGGCAAAGCCGCCCGGATCGAATCGATCAGCTAGAAATTCTCCGCAGCAGGCCCTCGGCGTCATTCTGAGCGCAGCGCAGAATCCCGAGATTCTTCACTGCGCGGACTCCGTTCAGAATGACGAGATGCCTTGTGCGAAATTACGTAAGGGCGTCGCGCGATTCACTTCGATCGCGGAGGCATGCCGACGAGCAGATCGCATTCGAGCCGCGCCCCTTCGCATACCGTGAGGCTCTCGGCCTCGATCCTTCCCCGGACCCGCGAGCGTGCGCCGAGCACGACCGATTTGGCGCCGATGACGTCGCCGTGCAGCTCACCCAGAATCAGGATGCGCGGGGTGCGGATGCGGCCGTTGACCGCGCCCTCCTCGCTAATCACCACCAGGTCGGTCGAGCTGACTTCGCCGCGAAAATTGCCCTCGATCCGCACTGGCTCCTGAAAGACCAGCTTACCCGAGACATTGATGTTGCGGCTGACCGCGATGCGCGTGCGCTCCTCGATCCAGGCGGCGCCGGGCGCATAGGGGAGCGCCACGGCGGGCGGGCGAAAGGCCTCGGCGGCAGCGGCCGGCGGGGTGATCGCGGTATTTTTCGCAGCCGGAGATTGCGGTCGGTCGGTCGGTCTCATCGCAACTAACGGCGCCTCAATCACGCGGCGCCTCAATCACGGCGCGGGAAATACATGGCAGGCGACCGCGTGGCCGCCCCGTCCGCTGATCAGCGGCGGCTCGGCCGTCGTGCAGATATCTTTCGCATAAGGGCATCGTGGATGGAAGGCGCATCCGCTGGGCGGATGGAGCGGGCTCGGCACCTCGCCGGGCAACTTGATGCGCGCGGGACGCGCGGCGGCGTCAACAGTGGGGATCGCGGAGAGCAGGGCGCGGGTATAGGGATGGTGCGGCGCGGCATAGATCTCGTCACGGTCGGCCAGCTCGACGATTTTGCCGAGATACATAATCGCGACGCGGCGGCTGATGTGCTCGACCACGCGCAGATCGTGCGCGATGAAGAGATAGGTCAGGTGCAGGTCGTCCTGCAGGTCCTGGAGCAGGTTGATGATCTGCGCCTGGATCGAGACGTCGAGCGCCGAGACCGGTTCGTCGAGCACCAGGAAGCGCGGCTCGACGGCGAGTGCGCGCGCGATGCCGATACGCTGGCGCTGGCCGCCGGAGAATTCGTGCGGGTAGCGATCGAGCGCCTCGGGACCCATCCCGACCCGCGCGAGCAGGCGCGTGATGCGTTCTTCTTTTTCGCGGCCGCGCGCCAGGTGATGAATCTCTATGCCCTCGCCGACGATCGCCCGCACGCGCATCCGCGGATTGAGCGACGAGTAGGGATCCTGAAAGACCAGTTGCATCGAGCGGCGCAGGCTGCGCAATTCGGCGCGGCTGAGCGCGGCCAAGTCGCGGCCGTCGAAGATGACCTGGCCGGTGGTCGGCTCGAGCAGCTTGAGGATGAGGCGGCCGAGGGTCGATTTGCCCGAGCCGGATTCGCCGACCAGGCCGACCGTTTCGCCGGGCGCGATATCGAGGTTGATGCTGTCGACCGCCTTGAGCGCGAGGCGCTTGCGGCCGAGCAGATCCTCGGAGCCGGCCGGGAACTCCTTGCGCAGATTGACGCATCGCACGAGTGCGGCGCCGGGCGTTGGGGCGGCGGCGACAGGCGGCGCGACCGCCGGATCAGACGCGGATGCAGGCGGCATAATGATCGGGAGCCTTGCGTTCGAGGGCCGGTTGGGCGCGCGCGCAATCGTCGATCGCAAGTGGGCATCGCGGATGAAAGCGGCATCCGCTGGGCGGGTTGAGCGGCCCCGGGATAAAGCCGGGGATCGCCTGCAGGCGGCGCTGGCGCGCGCCGCCGATGCCGGGGATCGAGGAGAGCAGCCCCTTGGTGTAGGGACTCAGCGGATTGCGAAACAGTTCGGCGGTCGCGGCCTGCTCCATCACGCGCGCGGCGTACAGGATGGTCACGTCGTCGGCGTATTGGGCGACGATGCCGAGGTCGTGGGTGACCAGGATCACGCCGAGGCCGAGGCGCGCCTGGAGTTCGCGGATGAGGTCGAGAATCTGCGCCTGGATCGTCACGTCGAGGGCGGTGGTCGGTTCGTCGGCGATCAGCAGGCGCGGATTGCAGGCGAGCGCCATCGCGATCATCACCCGCTGGCGCATCCCGCCGGAAAGCTGATGGGGGTAGTCGCGGATGCGGCGTTCGGCGTCGGCGATGCCGACCATGCGCAGCGCCTCGACGGTGCGGTTGCGGGTCTCGGCCCGCGAGGTGCGCTGATGCAGGCGAATCGCCTCGCCGACCTGGCTGCCGATGGTGAAGACCGGGTTGAGCGAGGTCATCGGCTCCTGGAAGATCATGGCGATGCGTGCGCCGCGAATCGCACGCATCGCGGGTTCGCTGAGCGCGAGCAGGTCGGCGCCGTCGAAGGTGATCGAGCCGCCGACCACGCGCGCGCTCTCGGGCAGCAGGCGCATGATCGAGAGCACGCTGACGGTCTTGCCCGAGCCCGATTCGCCGACCAGCCCGGTGAGCTTGCCCGGCGCGACGGAGAAACTCACCCCGTCCACGGCGCGGAGTTCGCCACGCGGGGTAAAGAACGACGTCCGCAAATCTTTGACTTCGAGCAGGGGCTGCACGGCCGCCTAATCTAGCATCGCGCGGCCCGCAGCCGAAGCGCGGTCGTCGCGACGATCGGCGCGCGAGGCCGGTCAGCCGCGCGCCAGATCGGCGAGCGCCTTCGCCGTCGCGACCGGCTGGGTGAACATCAGCTCGTGGCCGCTCTTGATCGAGCACACGGTCGGATTGCGCAGCTTGCCGGCGAAGGTCTGCCACTTTTTCGGATCGTCGAAAATGATGTCGTCCTCGCAGAAGACGTAGCTGGTCGGCACGTGCGACTTGTAAAATTCGGCGAGCGAAGTGCGCTCGTTGGCCGGCGCGGTCGGTTCGGGTACCAGTGCCGAGAGCACGTAATCCTGCAGGTCGCGCGAGCCGTCCTGGATAAAGTGGCTGCGAAAGCGCTCGGCCGACAGCGTGAAGGCCGACGCGCCTTCGGCCAGGCCGTGCATATGCGCGGCCATCTCGGGCGGCATCAGCGGACCCATATCGACAAACGGGCTCGAGTCGTCCGAGATCACCAGGGCGGTGGCGAAGATCACGCGCTTGAGCCGTTGCGGGATGCGCTGGGCGACGCCGGCGATGGTCATGCCGCCGAGGCTATGGCCGACCAGCACGGCGTCTTTGAGATTGCGATCCTCGATCGCGCGCACGACGCTCTCGACGTAAAGCGCGCGGGTCGCCTTGGCCGGGTCGAGATGGTTCGTGCCATGCGCGGGCAGGTCGACCGCGATCGCATGATGTCCGGCCAGTTCAAGCTGGCGGATCACGCCAGCCCAACACCATGCGCCATGCCATGCGCCATGCACCAGGACGAAATTTTCCGCCATTGCCGTAAAGCTCCTTGCGTGGGTTCGCCGCGCCGCGGCGAGATCTAGCGGGCCGCGCGATGCGCTGTAAAGCCCGCGGCGCGCGCGGGTGCGAGTTCGTAATCGCGGTCATCGTGCGGCGGTACAGGCGTCGCAGGAGCGCAACCCATACCGCCGCGATGATCGCGGGTCAGGCGCGGCTGATCGCGATCACGCTGCCGTCGCCATCGGCGGCAACGTAGACCGTTCCATCGTTGCCGACGGTGACGCCGGCGAACGGATGCAACGGTCCGGGCAGCAGCCCCGGAATGCCCATCAGTAATTTCGGCACCACCCCGGGCGCGGCGCCGACCGGCAGCTTCGTGGCGATGGTCTCGCGCTTGCGGGTCTTGAGTGAAAAGGCGATGAGTTCGTGCGCGCCGGCGTCGACCACGTAGAGATTGTCGCCGTCAACCGCCAGGCCCTGCGGCTCCTTGAGGCCCTCGATAATCGCGGTCGTGGTGCCGCCGTCGATTTGCGCGACGCGGCCCTTGCCGGTTTCCGATACGTAGCACGCACCGCCGGCGCCCGCCGCGATGCCGGTCGGGCGGGAAAGTCCGCGCGCCTTATCCTTGAGCGCACCGCCCGCGATCTCGAGCACGCGGCCCTCGCCGCCGTCGACCACCAGCACGGCGCCGTTCGGGGCCACCGTGAGGTCGAAGAGGTCGTGCAGGCCGGTCGCGAGCACTTCCATCTCGTGGGTCACCGGATGATATGAGGTCACGTCGCCGCTGGTGGTCGTGACGATGACAGTACCGTTGGCGCCCTTGGTCACGCCGCGCACGAAGCCGGGGAAATGGCCGTCGAAGAGCAGACCGACGCGATGGTGCGCGCCGTCGCGCGCGACCGCCGCCATGCTGATGCCGTCGGCGGCATAGATCGTTCCGTCGTCGGCCATCGCCAGACCCATCGGCCCGCAAAAGCCCGGCGGGACCAGCCGTCGTTCGCTGCCGTTGGACATGATTTCGGCCACGCCGCCGTCGACGAAGTGCGAGACGAACAGGCGATCGGTGTCGGTCAGCGCGAAGTTGTCGATGCCGGGACGCATCGTGGTGACCACCTTGCGCTCGCCGGTCCGGATATCGAAGCGCAAAATCTCGCCGGTGCGGCCCTGGGTCGAGAGCAGGGAGCCCTTGCTGTCAAACTTGACCGCGGTTGGCACCGCAACCTGGTTGGTGAAAACTTCGGGCTTGCCGCCTCCGAGCGCGACCCGCCAGATCTCGTTGGCGCCGATCGCGGGGAAGTAGATCTTGCCGTCGGGTCCGACCGAGAGCGCGTTGGGCAGCGGCAGATTCTCCGCGATCATCCGCGGCGCGCGGCCGTCGGAGAATAGTTCGAAGAGGCGGCCGTCGTGGCGGCATTCGTCCATGAACAGGCGATCGCGCCACTGCGTGATGCCGTTGGCGGCGGGCACCTTGTCCGCGATGATGCGCAGGTCGCCGTTGGGCGCGCGCGCGCAGACCCGTTCGCTCATCACTTCGGTGATGTAGAGCGTGCCGTGCGAGTCGAAGGCCAGGTCGTCGGGCGCGACGATCGGGCCGCCGATCGGGCTGATGGTCGAGACCGCGCCGCTGGTCACATCGATCGCGCTGAGCTGGCTGCCGAAGGCCTGCGCGACGTAGAGCCGGCCGTCGGGCCCGACGCGCATCCCGTTGGCGCCGAACAGGATGCTCGGCGGGGTGACGGCACGCAGGGTCCATCCGGCGGCGACCGTCGCGGCCGTGGGTGGAACGAAGCGGCTGACTTGATTTGGCATAGGCGTCTCCTTCGGCGAATCGCGGTTAGCTGCGCGCCTCGGGCGGTCGCGGCGCGGGATACAGATTGCACCGGGATTATGCTAAACGGCAAGGGAAATTGACGTGCGCCGCCGAGCATAGGCGCCGGGCGTGCGCGGCATTCGATCGATAATTGGAGGAACCGCCAGTGGCATCAGTTGAGTTCGGCGTCGCAATTCCGTCGCCCAAGGGAATTCCCGACTTCGCCCGGCGCGCAGAGGCGCTCGGTTACGATTACCTGGTGAGCGGCGAGCACATGATGTTCCATGGGCCGGTCGCCAATTCGTTGATCGCGCTGTCGGTTGCCGCCGGCGCGACCACGAAGATCAAGCTGATGAGCACGGTCGTGCTGCTGCCGCTGTATCCGCCGATGGTCGTGGCCAAGCTGGCGTCGGTGCTCGACGTGGCGTCGGGCGGCCGCTACCACATGGGGATCGGAATCGGCGGCGAGTTCCCCAAGGAGTTCGAGGCCTGCGGCGTGCCGGTCAATCAGCGCGGCTCGCGGACCAACGAAGCGCTCGAAGTGATCAAGAAGCTGTGGACCGAGAAGAACGTGACCTTCGAGGGGCGCTACACCAAGTTCTCGGGCGTGACGGTGAGCCCGTCGCCGACCCAAAAGCCGCATCCGCCGATCTGGGTGGCGGGGCGCAAGGAGCCCGCGATGAAGCGCGCGGCGACCTACGCCGATGGCTGGATTCCGTACATGTACACGCCCGAGATGCTGCACGAGAGTATTACCAAGATTAAGCAGTTCGGCGCGGAGGCCGGGCGCGACATGAGCAAGTTCCGGCCGGGGCTGTTCATCTTTGCGTCGGTCTACAACGATCGCGATTTCGCCCGCGAGCAGGCGGCCAAGGCGCTGGGCGGCACCTACGCGCAGGATTTCTCGAAAATCGCGGGACGCTACACGCTCTACGGCAACCCCGCAGATTGCCGCAAGCGGCTCAAGGAATATATCGACGCGGGAGCCGGCACCGTGCTGATTAGCTGGGCCTGCCGGAGCGAGGATATCGATCAGAACATGAAGCTGGTGACCGAAGAAGTCCTGCCGGAGTTTCGCTAAGTCGTTGACGTCCGCGGCTGACGCGCGGTCGGCGCAAGGCTTATGACGTCGCGTGCGCGATCGGCGGCGGCGACCGTGCGCCCTGGGCTGGTGATCGCCGCGGCGCTGTCGGCGATGGTGATCGCGTTGGCGATCTTCGCGCTGCCGGCCGCGCGGGCGAGCGCCGCGCCGCGGACGACACCCGCGCCGTCGCGGCAGGCGGCGGCGTCCGACACGCTCGAGCGGATGGCGCGCGCGGCCTTTGGCGATCTGGCTCCGGCCGAGTTGAAGCTGGTGCGCAACGCGCCCTATCGCGAGTTGCACTGGACCGGTCCCAGTTCCGATCCCGACGACCCGTCGAACAATCTGGCGAAGGCCTCCTCATGGGGCGCCGACCGTAAGATCCGGGCCGCCGTGCTGGCTTGGCTGCTGACCGATCCGGCGGCGGCCAAGCTGGTGCATCCAAGCGGCGTTGGCGTGGCGGGCGCGCGGATTACCGGGGTGTTCGATCTCTCGTATCAGGTGGTCACGCCACCGCTGACGATTCTCAACTCCGCGATCCCCGACGGGATCGATCTGTCGTACGCGCACCTCGCCGACCTGGATTTGCGCCGCAGTTGGACCGGCACGATCGACGCCGAGCAGGCGGTGATCGCGGGCGACGTGGTCTTGCGCCTGGGGCGCTACGACGACGTGAATTTCTACCGGGCGGACCTGCAGGGCAGTCTCGATTGCACGGGCGGCCATCTGATCGGCGATCAGCCGTTGTCGCTGGTCGAGGCGACGATTCGCGGCGACGCACTTTTTCATAACGGCTTCGAGACCGGCGGTATGCTCGACTTCCGCCTCGCGCGGGTCGGCCAGGCGCTGAGCTTCAACGACGCGCGCTTTACCGGCACGGGCGACAATGGGCTTGACGCCGAGCGCGCGACTATTCGCGGGGCGCTCTACTGGGTCAAGATCGGAATCACGCCGCGCACCCAGCTCGATCTGAGCGGCACGCAGGTGGGTTCGCTGTGGGACGACGCGGCGAGTTGGCCGGCGGCGGGCAATCTGTTGATCACCGGATTTGTCTATGGCGATTTCAGCGGCGGTCCGGGCGATGCCGACCAGCGGCTCGAGTGGCTCGATCGGCAGCCCCAGGCGATGCTGGCGCAGCCGCAGCCCTATCGGCAACTGGCGACCGTGCTGCGCGCGAACGGCGCCGCAGAGGGCGCCACGCGGGTCGAAGTCGCCAAGCAGACGGCGCTCACCGAGTATGGCGGGCTGCCCTTGTCGCAGCGCATCTGGCGCCTAGCGATGCGCGTGACGATCGGCTACGGCTACCGTCCGCTGCGCGCGCTGTGGTGGGTGCTGGGCTTCGTCGCGGTGGGCACGGTGCTGTTTCGCCGCGGCTACCAGGCGCGGCTGATCACGCCGACCGAGGCGAGCGCTTACGAGGCCTTTTGCCGCGGCGGCGCGCCGCCGGCGCACTATCCGCCCTTCAGCAGCTTCATCTATTCGCTGGAGAATTTCCTGCCGGTCGTCGACCTGCATCAGGGCACCTACTGGCGGCCCAACCCGCGCCATCGCCCGACCCAGGGTGACGCGGCGTGCGCGGCCGAGACTGGGCGCGAGGCGCTGCGGGCACGGATGCTGCGCTGGTACCTGTGGCTGCATATCCTGGCCGGCTGGACGATCACGCCGCTGCTGTTCGCCGGACTGGCCGGTCTGCTGCGCAACGATTGAGGGCGCCGGTTTGTCGCGCCGCCGTGGCCTGCGCTAATGTCGCGGAACCAATCGGGCGGCGCGCGCCGGTCGCCTCCGATTTACCCAACCAAGGAGATTACGCGATGGCTAGTCCCGAGCTTCAGATGGCGAAAGATGCGATGAAGGCAGTGCTGGAAAGTGGGGCTACCACGCCGCAGCAATTGCGCGTGGTGTTCGAGCAGATGGCGGCCGGCACGCCGCTTGCTGCGGATATCAAGTGTGAAAAGGTCAGCGCCGGCGGGGTCGAGGCCGAATGGATCGCGGCGCCCAACGCCAGCGCCGATCGCGCCGTGCTCTACCTGCATGGCGGCGGCTACGTCATCGGATCGATCAATACGCATCGCGATCTGATGGGCCGTATCTCGCGCGCCTCGGGCGCGCGCGTGCTCGGGCTCAACTATCGCCTGGCCCCGGAGCATCCGTTTCCGGCGGCGGTGGACGATTCGGTCGCGGCGTACCGCTGGATGCTCGCGCAGGGGCTCAAGCCCAAACGGATCGCGGTGGCCGGCGATTCGGCCGGCGGCGGCTTGACGGTGGCGGCGCTGGTCGCGATTCGCGAGGCCAAGCTGCAAATGCCCGGCGCGGGCGTATGCCTGTCGCCGTGGATCGATCTCGAAGGGATCGGCGGCACGATGACCAGCAAGGCGGCAGTCGATCCGGTGGTGCAGAAAGAAGGGCTGCTCGGGATGGCGGCCGCCTATCTCGCCGGGCAGAATCCGCGCACGCCGCTCGCCGCGCCGCTCTACGCGGACTTGAAGGGCCTGCCGCCGCTGCTGATCCAGGTGGGCGAGGCCGAGACGCTGCTCGATGATTCGAACCGGCTGGCCGCCAACGCGAAGGCCGCCGACGTGCAGGCCACGCTCGAAGTGTGGCCCGAGATGATCCACGTCTGGCAGCTCTTTGCAGCGTTTCTGCCCGAGGGCCAGCAGGCGGTCGAAGTGATCGGCAAGTTCGTCAACGAGCGCACGGCCTAGCCGGCGCGCGCATACCAGGTTCACGCGAAACGACCGCGGTGGCGCTCATGCGAGTGCTACCGCGGCCGTCGTAATTCAGCGCCGAGCGAGCGCGGCTCGCAGCAAATGTTTCAGCCGAGTCTCTTAAGGCCGCAGGCGGACTGCGTCAAAGCCGCAGACGGACGGCGTCGGCCATCCGATGGACGATACCGCCTTCGCCGACCGCGGTCTGTGTAATCAGCGGCACCGACGAGACCGGCTTGCCGGCGATCGTGATTGCCAGTTCGCCGACCGGCGTGCCCTGCGCGAGCGGTGCGACCAGCGGCTGGGGCGGGAACGTCGCGGCCAGCGTGACCTTGGTCTCGTCGCCGCGCGAGACGGTGAAATAAGGCGTGCCGCCGGCCGGGGCGATCGGCACGCGCTCGGCGTCGCCCTGGTAGACGCGCAGGTCGGCGGGCGCCGCGCGATGCCAATCGGGGCTCACGGTGGTGAAAGTGCGAAAGGCCCAGTCGAGCAGCTTGTCGGTCTCGACCCGGCGCTTCTCCATGCTCGGCGTGCCCATCACGGCCGAGATCAACTGCATGTCGGGAGTGCGCGCCGACGCGACGAGGTGATAGCCGGCCTCGTGGACGTGGCCGGTTTTGATCCCGTCGACCCGCGCGTCATAGAACAGCAGCGTATTGAAGTTGCGCTGGGTGATTTTGTCGAAGGTGAATTCCTTGGTCGAGGTGTAATCGAGCGCCATCGGGAAATTCCCGATTAACGCGCGACCGAGCTTCACCATGTCGGCGGCGGTGGTGTATTCGCCGTCGACCGGCAGGCCGTCGGGATTGGCGAAATGGGTTTCGTTGAGGCCAAGCTTGGCGGCCTGATCGTTCATCTGCTCGGCGAACGCGTCCTGGCTGCCGGCGAGGTACTCGGACAGCGCCACCGCCGCGTCGTTGCCCGACGAGACCATCAGGCCGTAGAGCAGTTCCTTGAGCGGCACGCGCTGGCCCACCTGCAGAAACATCCGCGAGACCGAATTGTTGAGCGAGAGCCGCCAGGCGGCCTCGCTGATCGGCACGGGTGTGTCGAGTGTGACGCGCTTTTGGCTGAGCGCCTGGAGCGTCAGATAAAAGGTCATCATCTTGGCGAGGCTCGCCGGCTGCATCCGCTCGTGCTCGTTGTAGGCGTAGAGCAGGTCGCCACTGCGCGCGTCGATCAGCATCGCGGCATGGGCGTCGAGCGCGAAGGGCGCGGGGCGATCGCCGAAAACGTGGATCTGATCGAGCGGCACGGCGGGTGGCGGAGCGGCGCGTCCGCGACCGCGCGCGTGCGTACCGCCCTCTTCATCGGCCGCCGCCGACCTGGCGTGATGGGCGGCGCGCGCGACACCCGCGGCGGAGAGCACGCCGACGATCGCGAAGGCCGCGATAATCCATCCAAACCCGCTACTGAGAGACTTCATCGCCGGCCACCCCGCTCCGCAGCATTGCCCCATCCGTCGAGACTACGGCGCACGGCGCAACGCGGCAAGCGCCACGCCGCATGGCGATCGGACTTGCCGGCGCCGCGCGATCGGAATCAGCCCGCGCGCGCGGGCTGATTCCTTTTGCCGTCGATTCCAAATAAAAGTTCGGCAACGGCAATGGACATTTCGATCATTCTTCCGGTCCTCAA
>Ga0307372_10011898_pt1 | contig 11508 bp, 13 predicted proteins | sample OX1MG_FD_202533 | JGI IMG/M metagenome (GOLD analysis project Ga0307372, IMG submission 202533) | Soil microbial communities from Risofladan, Vaasa, Finland - OX-1 | ecosystem: Environmental > Terrestrial > Soil > Coastal area > Acid sulfate soil | place: Finland: Risofladan, Vaasa | collected...
AGATCCGGATGCCGTTCGAGCAAGGCCCGCACCAAACTGGTCTTGCCGGCCCCGGACGGCGCAGCGATCAGGAATAACCGGCCGCGCCGGAGCGAGGGCGCGTTATTCAAGGTTCTGCACCTGAACGCGGAATTGGCCTTGCAGCCCTTGTGTGGCAGTGTTTTCCATTATCGGCTCGCTCCTAGCTACACGTCTGGCTACACGCCACAGGGGCGCTGGAGGGCATTTTAAGCGGCCTGCCAGCCCTTCACTAGTCAGGCTTAGAAAGAAACCCATGGAACGATAGAATGCTTGACGCTGAGCATATACTGGTACGGATGCTTAACCAGCCAAAAATTGCGCAAATCGCCGCCTATATGCTTTCAAGGGGTGGCGGTCAGATGAATGTTCTCAAATTAACCAAGCTACTCTATCTGTCAGAACGGGAAGCAATAACCTGCTTTGGTTCAATGATGGCTGGCGATAGCCCTCATTCTATGCCTGAGGGGCCAGTGTTGACTCAGACGCTGGATCTGACAAATGGCGCGTTGGATTCCGTCCCCGGAGGGTGGAATAACTGGGTTACCGATAAAGCTGATTATGAAGTCGCCCTAAATCCTAAAAAGAAAGGATTTGATCGGGATGATTTGGACGAGTTGAGTAATGCTGAAATTGAGGTGCTTGATTGTGTCTGGAAAAAATTTGGGCACATGGAAAAATACGAAATAAGGGATTGGACACACAAATATTGCAAAGAATGGGAAGACCCGCATGGTTCTTCTTTTCCAATTCCTTTAGAACGTATATATAAAGCGGTTGGATATAGCAACGAACAATCGAAAGTTTTGCATAATGAAGCGGTCGCAGAAAAGTACCTCGATCGCCTTTTTTCTGAAATGTAATTTTGTATATCCCTGTAAGAAGGCTTACCTTTCTAATACCGTCGGGGACCGACGAAGAACCCGAACGGTGCCATTTATTTGTTCAGATTACTGAACCGATGGGAGCCGATAACGAAGTTTTGTTAGTAAATATCACCACCATTTATCCACGAATTCCATATGACAAATCTTGTATCCTAAATCCAAAGGATCATCCATTTCTTAAACATCCAAGCTACGTCAAATATTCTAAGGCTCGTATTATCCGGGTAGATGTTATTAAAAATGGCTTGCTCGCTAATACTTTTAAACCGCAGGACATGATCGATGAAGAAGTTTTTAAAAGGATAATCGAAGGATTTCGCGTTTCTAGTTATGTATCGCCCAAAATTCTCAGGTTTCTTGAAGAAGATCAAAATGCTGAGGAATAAGCGGCCTTAGCATATTTTTCTGTCAATCCAGTGATCTCCTCCAAGCTCCAAACGCCAAACGTAGTTAGAAATCTCAGTTTCTATGGCACGGGTTACTGCCGCGGCATTAGAGCAACATGAAAAGTTATGATGTCAAACCATCCAGTACTAAATACCGGCGCAATGAGCGCAGAGCTCGCAGAGATTTACAAAGCACTGCACTATCGAATGGTGCTTTTGTGGCTCAAGCATAAGCAATACCGTGACTTGTTCGCATCGGGGCACCAACGCATCGAGCTTCTAAATTCCACAGCACCCGCTTTTTTCAGCATCGTTTCAGAATCCATGGCAGTCAGCGTAATGCTCGACTTGTCAGCAATGACTGACCCTCCCAAATCGTCTGGGGAAAAAAATCTTACAATCACTCGCTTACCAACGTTTTACGTTGACATGCAGAAGCGCACAGAAATTCAAAAACTAGTCCGTCTTGCCGTTAAAGCAGTTGGAGATACGGTGCGCCCATGGAGAGACAAACGCTTAGTGCATCATGACCTTGAGCTGTCAATCGGAAATCTACCGAAATTGAATCAGCTGCCACACCTAAGCGAGCCACATATAAATACGGCACTTGTGTTCATCGGTGATGCTCTCAACAGAGTCGCATTGGATCATGGAGCGTCGGCGCATAGCTATCCTAATGCAACATCTCAAAGCGCAGGTAGCCTCGCATTGCTTGGCCACCTATACACGTCGAAGGTAAGACGAAGCAAATGGGAACACCTAGGGAGAAAGGAATTTATGGACGAGTTACCCCCGAATAACCTGTGACGATGTGCGCGTGGTCACTCGTGTTCGTAGCGCGGTCTGACGATCCACGAGGCCGATTTGACAGCCTTGATAATGCGAGACATTTAAAACGAGGGGTCGGATTTAACCCAAAACTTTGTCAGAATGAATTTTAAGTTCCGGCAACACGCCATGACCCATTGTGTGGATATACAGACGTATACCGGCGCGCCTTGCGAATTTAAATGCCGGAACAAGATCGCTATCACCAGTGGTGACAATGATAGTTTCCACTAGCCGCTCAAGCGCCAATTTTGAAATATCAAGACCAATTCTTAGATCTACACCCTTCTGGTTAATGTTCGGGACGAGATCATTTGCAACTAACGGGCGGTTTCGGCGCATTAATTCCTGCATTGCAGCTTTACCTATTTTGAACCCCTTACCGTTTACTTTGCCCAACCGCACGGCAAAATCATCCATTAATTCTAATGCCGTTAATAGTTTAGAATTTTGCTGGAATCGCGGATTGGCCGCCAAATTGAAACGAGTTCCGCTTATTGGATTTGTAATTGAATGCTTCGGGGGGAGCGCATCGTAATAATAAATTCTCAGCAGTTCTTTATTCTGCAGAGTTGGATCAGTTTTAAGAGTGGCGCAAAAATCGACTATATCGGCAACGGTAGGGAAAGCATGCGTGGCGCTCGCCTGTTCTAGCTTTTTAACAACAAAAGCCCCGTCCAGGAGGATGGCATAACGGGTTGGGGCCATATGGATAATCTTAGATATAGGAGGTGATCGCCCCGTTCGTAGGATGTTATGAGCATCCGTTTGGATCAGAGACGAACGGGGGATCAGTTTCTATCAGTAAGTATATTTGGGGCAGGCAGGTCTTTAGTCAACCCCCCCAGGGATTTCAAGGGATTCTAGACCGTTTTGATGACTTTTGGGCTTCGGCCAGCCCTTCTAAGAGCGCTTCTTAATTTAATCATCACCCTCAGCCACGGCCATCAGTTGTTCATCGGTCGGAAGGTCGCCAAGTCCGATAATTTCCAGCAGCACTTTATCTGGCAACGTGCGGATGATCTGCCGGATTTTTTCCCGCGCTTTGTCCGGCGGAAGTTTACGGCAGGCTCGCTCGATCTTCCGCGTCAACACAGGCAGATCAGCCGCCGGTTTACGGGTTGCTTCCAGCTTCTCAATTCGGGCCTCAATGCTCATTTCTAATTCTCCAGGTTTTCCAATTCCTTCACACGATCTTCAAGGCTGGCATCGAGCGTAATCTTGCCAAGCTGCGCGAGCATATACACCAGCTTCGATCCTTCCGCACTTTCCATTTGTCCGGTGCGCACAAGCCGATACACGGCCGCCATTTCGCGCTGCACGCCGTTCAATGTATTAAGCCGGAAGCGCCGGGGGATAGGCGCAGCCGCGGCGTCAGAGCGCACAAGGCTTAGCGGCGTTTTGGCCGTCCGTTTCGTGGGTTCTAAAGGCTCAGTCGCGTCCATTTCAAATCCTTAAAAAACCAGCCGCCACCGTGTAGGAGTTGTACCGGACGGCGACCAGAAAACCTCTTGTGGAGACTGGTGAGGATTGTGCCGTTCGATGAGCACGATGGGCCGATCTGCCCGGTCAGATAGTTTGATGATAAGGTCCGCGGCGACGAGCGATGTGACGGGGCGCGGCATCAGGGCGTCTTCCGCTTGCGAGCGCGCTTGGGTTTATCGGCCGCGGGTAGCAGCGTGGTGTATTTCTGGTAGAGATCGAACAGGAAGGCGATACGCTCAGCATCGGAATTGAAACTTTTTTTGCCGTAGGCTGCGTCCACGGCTTTATCCAGCGCCGTGTGCGCTTCGTGCAATACTGGCGGCATGGCGACAGGATCGTAGAGATCGGCCAGCGAGTCATCTGGGAACTGGGCGCGGGCATCCAATACGTCCTGCGTCGCCCGCTCCACGGCTGATTTGTACTTTTCAGTCGCGTCCATGGGCCACGGATAATTGTTGTAAACAATCTCGGCCGAATAGCGATAGCGGCTTTCCAAACGCCCCGCCACATAACGCACCCAGGCCATGTGCAAGGTGGAGGACAGCACGCCGAAATGAAAATGGTTTGCATGGGGCATTGCAAGACAGGCATCGCTCGCTATAACGTCTGGTGGGAAGAAACCGATGGGGATATAGATACGCCGCTCGGACGAAACACGAGGGATGAGAAGGTAATTGCTATCCGGTTGGCGGATTTCGCCAAATAAAGTCGGGTAATCCGCAAGCGTACGGGTTTGTGGGCGCTTGCTCAGTAGGCGATATTGTTTTACAGCTTCAACACGACGTGTGATTTCCGGAAGAGATCGCAATTCGGATGGGGGTATATTGTGCAGCCACAGACACCAGCGATCTTTACGGTTAATAAACTCCTCAGCGCCTAAAAATCGCCGCACCCATTGTCTGGCCTTCGGCTCAGCAGCCAAAATGTCTGATTTCTCTGTATCAGAGAGAAGCAAATTTCCGCCGTCATTTGCCATGCTGCCAAATACAATTTCAGGCACTTTGCATATCGGTACGCGACGCGCCACCAGTAGGACATCCAGAGCGTCCACTAGATAAGGATTTATATTTGCCGCTGGCGTTGCGTGTGGATTACCCTTAATGTCTGGATAGTCAAAAATGACCTTACTAGGTACATCGAACAATGCGAAACCGACGATGACGCAATGGACAGCCGCCATACCGCGGGCTTCGTTGCTCCACTGAAAGGTACGATGGGCGAAATGAATCTTGACTCCCTGAGCCAACAACCAACTCCACAACACGCTCACTTGTTCACCCTGGGTAATGGAGTTGGTGGATACGAAGGCGATCTGCACACGATCCCTCGGTTTCGCGTCCGCTCCAAGCCCGGAAAGTAAATCTTCCGTATGCTGATTGCCCTTGAGATATTGCACCGCTTTCGCATACCAGGCGGCCACATAATCAAGTTCACCGGCTCCTTTCAATCCTCGAAATATAATCGCCATGTCAGATTTCTGTTCCTCCGACTGGAATTGTTTTCCTACAAACGGTGGATTGCCGAAGATATAGTCAGCCTGCTCCGCGGGTATCACCTCGTTCCAGTCCAGGTGCAGGGCGTTGGCGCAGCGGATAGTGGCGGCGTGGGTGAGTGGCAGTCGGCGGTAGTAAAAGCCGAATTCCTCCGACACCCGCATGTTCATCTGGTGGTCCATGAGCCACAGGGCCACCTGAGCGATCTGTGCGGGGAATTCTTCCTGCTCGATGCCGTAGAACTGATTGACGTTGATGTTTATGAACTGCATTACGTCTGTTACACGCTGCCCACCTTCCTGCTCATACCGCAGCATTGCACGCAGGATGTCCAGTTCCAGTAGCCGCATCTCCCTATAGGCGATGACCAAAAAGTTTCCGCAACCGCAGGCCGGATCGAAAAACGAAAGTGCTGCCAGCCTCTTGTGGAACTCAAACAGTCGGTTACGTGAGCTCTTGGCTTTCTCGAATTCCACGCGCAGCTCATCCAGGAATAGAGATTTCACCACCTTTAGGATGTTCTTCTCGCTGGTGTAATGGGCGCCGAGATTGCGGCGCGCCTTTTCGTCCATGACGCTCTGGAACAGGGCACCGAAAATGGCGGGACTGATGCGGCCCCAGTCCAAGGCGCAGCAGTCCAGCAAGGCTTCCCACATGCCGGAATTAAAGGCGGCAACTGGAAGTGTTTCCTCGAACAGCCTGCCGTTCACATAAGGAAAGGCAGCGAAACGCTCATCCAGGTTCTTCTGGCGCTTGTCTTCCGGTGTGTTCAATACCTGGAACAGGGCGGACAACTGGGCGCCCAGATCGCTGCCATCCTCGCGGGTGCAGGTCTCGATCCAGTTCCGGAACATATCCTTCTGGTCGAAGATGGTGGTGTCTTCCGCGAAAAGGCAGAACAGCAACCGAACCAGCAACACCTCTAGGACGTGGCCTGTATAACCGCCCGCCTTAAGTTGGTCATGCAGGCGGCCCATTTTCTCGGCCGCCTTGATGTTGACCGGGTCCTGTTCCTGGATGCGCTGGGTGGTGTAACCGGAAATGAAACCGAACAGGCCGATCTTCTTGTGCAGGTCTGTGAGCGGGAATTCATGTTGATCATCCTGCTCCAAGTCATAGAGCCGGATGCGAGCAAAGTCGGACACTATCAGGTAGCGCGGCAAGTCGCGTTCTTGTAGTCCGTCGAAATAATCGAGCGCCTGCTTATAAGCGGAATCCAGATCCTTGCCTGCGGATTTGTGCTCGGCAATGAGTACGCCCTTCCAATACAGATCAATGAACCCGCTGCCGACTGCCCGACCGCTCTTGTGAAACAGATCGCCCTCTTCCAGCCGCTGCCTGACGGGCTTAACGAACTCCTCAAATGCCGCCACCCGCCGACGGCTGATGCCGAAGACGTTGAAGAATTCGTTCCAGAAGGTCTGGGCCTCGGCCTTCTCGCGCCGCTCGCCTTCCCACTCGCGTGCGAAGCTCAAGGCACGATCGCGTATTTCGTTGGGTGAAAGCGGTTGAGACTGGGCCATGAAACCTTAATTCCTTAATCTAGTACGCAAGACCGCGCCCGGTTAAATGAACCTCTAGCGATAATCAGTATCCTAAACGATTTAAGGAAAAAAGCGCTTAACCTGTTCTGAGTCATCGGCTAGGACGTACTCGAAAACCGGCCGGAGGGCGCGTGCCGGTCAGGTTTTGAATTGGAGTTCAATGGAGTCCCCCGCAAGGCGGCCGTGACGGCCATATATACGGCTCGATGCTCAGCACCTTGGACCCGAAGCGGTCAAACAGAGATGCACGCGCCTCGTCTAGGGTTTCGCCGTGGTAGCCAAGCATGATGAGTCGGGCGTGGGGGGCATCAGCCAGGTGGTACTCGAACACAGGGCTCAGGTGGGCAGGTGGCAGCCCGTCAAGGGCGCAGATAGCCGACCGCTCAGCGACATACTCGGTGGCATCCTCATGCGCCAGGGCGGCCAAGATGTCCGGCTTGTTCGCCCGGATCGCGGCACGCAGTTCGTCGGTAATCAGGGACCGCGGGCTTACCAGTAACTTGTCACCCTGCGGGACCATCTGAAGGCCACGCCGGCGACATTCCTGAAATATCTGGGTCACTTGCATATCAAAACGCCTCCGGGTCGGCCTGCGCGACGATCTCGGCATCAACGGCGAGCAGGTCATCGAACGCAGGTTGGTCGGCGGCGCTGGGGGTGGGTTCTTGAACCACAACACCACAACATTCCGCGTCCTGCTTAGGCTTCAGCGGTTTTTGAGGCGCAACGTCATTCGCGAGTGTTGTGCTTTGAAATTCCTCGGAGGCCGCGCCGTTGTTGATTTGTTGTGGAGTTGCACTCTGTGAGAGGGGGGCTGGCAGGTAGCGATCAAATGCCTCGGAAAACTGCTGAAGTTCATAGCCTTGGAGAGTGCGCATACCAAAGCGGTGTGCGCCGGGCTTGATCTTGAAGTTCTCTAACAACTTCGCCAGCCCATTCACGGTGAGTGGCCTGTCGCCTTTGCGGATTTCGGCCCAGGGTCTATCCTCCAGAGCCACCAGTGCCTCGATAATATCGGCCGAAGTCAGCCGGTCCACGCCACGATCAGCAAATAACTTGCGCAGGTCGGCCAGCAGCGTGATAGCGAGGGTGTCACCAGCATCCGGGGCAATGAGCTTAGCCGCGGCAGCGCGTATCTTTTCCGGCCAGTCACCACCAACAAGATCAGCAATGGCAGCGAACGGCCGCACGTTATCGGCATCGCGCCCGTGGAATTGAGCTGGTAAGACCGGATCAGCGGCACGCAGGGCCACAGCATTATCGGCAGCCCAGCGTATGCACCGGCGTTTGAGGTCAAGCAATTCCGATGTGAGGATCATGCTTGCACCTCCAAGCGAGTTAATTTTTTGGCCTCGACAACGCTGGCACGCTCAAGCCGTATCGGGATGCTGCGCGCCTGAATAGTTGCCGGCACCTTCCCGATGGCAGCAATCGCTTTTGCACCCCATACCGGAAAACGATGAGGCTTGAAATCGTCGCCGACGCAGCGAACCACAAACGCTGTACCGCGCTGGTGTCCTGCGTTAAGGACATTTCGTAGTTCAGGGTTTTCCTTGCCAAAACTATCAAATTCATCACCAAGTAACGTCGGCTGCCATACCTCGATGCATCGGAATAGTGCTGCCGGCGAGATATTTGAAATCGCAAGCGGGCGCGGCACCAGCATGGAGAGCAACTGCATCAGCGTGGATTTACCGCAGCCAGGTGCGGCGCTCTGAACAAATAATATGGGCGCGTGTGCAAAGCAATCCACGGAGTGCGCAAACAATACCCACATGGCCACCATGTAAGCTTGTGCGGGCGTCAGCGAGATGGCCTGCTGAATCACGGCTGTAAGCCCGTTCAAAAGCTGGATGCCTTCAACGGGCAGCGCCCACGGGGCAGGCTCGGCTGGAAGTGCATCCGCATCGTCAGCAGCGGCGGTCTGCGGCCGCCTTTTTGCAACCTCAAAGTCTAAGGTGCTGAGCCGAATGTTTAGATTTTTTGCGATGTCGTGGCGACGCAAATCATAGTTAAGAATATCGAGCACGGCTAATTCTGAAAAATGATGTTCAAGAATTTCAGCTTGAATTTCTGGCCGTAAAAATTGATCGCGGCTGTCACCATTCGCGAGCAATAGTGCTGCCGTTGGTTCGATTTGTACCTGGGCAGTAGCGTCCATTTAGGATGCCTGCTCCGGCTGAACGCCGGTTGCAGTGTGAAGGAATTTTGTAAATTGCGCGGCGCGTGCCAGCTTTAATTCCGCAACCAACTTGAGAATTTCAGCGTCAGATTTTCCGGCGATGAGTGCCAGACTGACTGCGGCGGTCTCGTTTGAGGGAACTCGGCTTGCTCGAATGCCGATTTTAAAAGGCGCAGGCACCAATCCGCGTACAGCACGGCTGTAGTATTCAGCCTCAGAAACATTGTAGATGCGTGCAGCATCGGGAACGCGCTGTAAATAAATCTCAGTTGACATTGTAGCCACCAACAAAAAGTGTTTGCTGGAGGTAAGTATCGAATGGTGGAATCAAATAATCCAGAAAGTTGATACGCTTTTTATTCGCTCATTAAGCGACGTACTTGTCCACAAGCGCCGCCCATTTCTCCCGCAATGGTGCGAACGTCCATGTTAACTCGACAAGGCAACGGTATTTTTTCACCCAGCGCCGGAATTTGTCCGGCGTGACGTGGGCTTTTGCAGCAGCAAGTTTCGGCGTTTCAAAACCGGGTCGCTGTTCGAGATAGTAGCCGATGAAGTTCATGCGTCTTTCAGCTTCGAGTGAACGGTGTGATAGGCCGCCACGTCCACGAACTGACAGACCCAGCGCGTCTAAAAGTTGTGCCGGTGTTTTCAGCGTGTGTGTAGTGAGTGCCTTCGCAGACTTACGCAAGTATTGAACGACCAGCGGCGGCGGTTGCAGACCGTATTCATCAGCAACCGCATAAGCGTGCCAGAGGTATAGCGGGTCACCTGTTACTTTGTGATATTCCATGCAGTAACGTAGCCGCGCCTGCCCGTCTCTGACTCTGGCCTTGCGTATTTCCCGGTAGGCTTGCTTGGTCATGCTCGACGCTCAGTAGCAAGTCACCCATGCCATGCAGGTTTGCGACAGGTGGGCAGAGTCTCTGCCTTTTGGTCCACGAACTTTTTATTGCAGACTTCACACGGTACAGTTTTCATAAAGCACCTTATTTTTTAGGGCAAACAAGCGGCTCAATTTCAGCCGCCGCTTGTCCTTTCACAACGTGTTTTACTATCGGTGTTCCTTCTGATGGAATTAAAAGATATGCATATTTCCCACGCATATTAGTTAACTGCGCCGGGATGATATAAAAATTCTCATTACTACAATCAATAATAAATTCGGACCAAGCGTAGGCTCCACTGCTACTTCCGTCTGAGTATGTAACCCCACTATTGAAACGAATTATTGCTGTCCATTTCGATGAATTTCCTAATTGCTTTACAGAATTTGAATCGTAATAAATATCTGTCAGACCACTCTTTGTTATAAAAATCCAATTAACAGTGCTGCTAACAGGTATAAATTCATTCTGTGCTGTAACTGCAAATGGTATGAACAATAAAATCAAAGCGATTAAAGTTTTCATATACGTTGCCTTGACGTGCTGATACTTAATGCCTGTGTTTTCGGATTGCATATTCATGCTTGCTTGCTCCCCTGTTTGAACGGAACAACATTCCACGCTTTCCCTTGCTCCAACGCGTCTAACAAACCGGCCCACAACGCAAGCGCTTGGCGGCGTTCGTCGAAATAATCGTGACGGTTATACGTGCCTTCCACGCCCCTGATTTTGTGGTTGAGCGCACGTTCCGCCACTTCGCGGGATACACCCAAGGCGGCAAGCTGCGTCCTGGCCGTGCGCCGCATGTCATGGATGGTGAAGTGATTGAGACCGTGGGCAACGCGGGTAAGGGCCACATTCAAGGTATCCGGTGAGATATGTGGGTAGCGCTTACTCTTGGTCCTGGCTGGCAAGACATACTCGGAGCCAGCGGCAAATACCTTCAATTCTCTGAGCCACTTCACCACCGGCGCGGCAAGCGGTATATCCAATGCGGTAGCGGTCTTGGTGCGGGTTTCCGGCAAGTGCCACACACCCGCATCGAGTTCAAATTCCGCCCACTGCGCGGCCACCAGCTCGCCCTTGCGCACACAGGTGGCCAGCAAAATCAGGAACGTCAGGAAATTCTCATACCCAAGGTTCGCCGTGTTCTTCATGGCCTTGATCACCGTGGTCAGTTCCTCACGGCTGAGTGCACGGGCACGTGGAGTTTCCTTTCCGCCGGCATCTGAAGCGTCAAAATCCGCCGCTGGGTTGTGTTCAAGGATGCGACGCTTGCGACCGTAGGCGAATATGGCCTTGAGGTGCATCAGCGCATCATTAGCGACGGTGCGCGCGCCCTTTCTCACGATGCTATCCAGTACGCGGTCAACATCAGCGGCCTTCACGTCCTCCGCCGGCAGCCTGCCGATGATTGGCAGCACGTGCTTGTCGAGTACCTGCCTGACCTTAATGTGATGCTTCCACTTCGGCATGATCGCCCGCGTGTACCAGTCAGACGCCAGCACACTTACCGTACAGCGGCGTTCAGCTTTCACCGCTTCCTCGATGCGCGCACGCTTCTCATGCGCCGGATCAAAGCCACGATCCACACGCGAGCGTGCAGCACGTGCGTGCTTGCGTGCTTGCGCCAGGGTGAGGTCAGGGTAATGACCAAGGGTGAGTTCGCGCGGCTTGCCGCCGATGCGATAGCGGAGAGTCCAGCTAGCGCGACCGTACGCTGAGAGTGTGAAGGTCAGGCCGCCGCCGTCACTTTTACCTGGTATCTGGTTGCCCGCCGCGACCCAGTTTCGCACCT
>Ga0307372_10011899_pt1 | contig 11508 bp, 8 predicted proteins | sample OX1MG_FD_202533 | JGI IMG/M metagenome (GOLD analysis project Ga0307372, IMG submission 202533) | Soil microbial communities from Risofladan, Vaasa, Finland - OX-1 | ecosystem: Environmental > Terrestrial > Soil > Coastal area > Acid sulfate soil | place: Finland: Risofladan, Vaasa | collected...
GGCCGAGGTGGGGCACGTCGTAGACGGTGGGGCCGCACACATACATCGACACTCGCCCCTCGTCGCGCAGCTTCAGTGGCTCAAGGGTGCCGGTTGCGGTGTCATGGAGGCGCAGCCCGGGCCGCTCCGGTGCGAAGCGAGGCGTCGGGGAGGCCTTCGGGGCCACCGCGACCGCTGGGCGCCGGGCGCCTCGGGAGGCGACGGTGTCGTGGCGGCGTGGGACCGTGGGCCGGGGCTCCGGTCCCACCTGACGGCTCACACGGACAGGACCGAGGCGCCGCCCCCGCCGTCGACGACGAACTCGGCACCGGTGAGGTAGCGCGACTCGTCAGCCGCGAGGAAGACGATCACGTTGGCCACGTCGGCCGGATCGGCGAGGCGGCCGAGCACCGACATGTCGCGGCCGAGCTCGTCCAGGGTCTTTCCGGCCGTAGCCGCCCCGTAGTCGGCCATCGCTGTCTTCACGTAGGTCGGGTGGATCGAGTTGACCCGGATGTTCTGCGCGCCGAGCTCTGCGGCGAGGTCCTTGGTCAGGATCCGGACCGCTCCTTTGCTCGCCCCGTAGCACGCATGTCCGGCAGCCCCGAGCAGACCGGCCACCGAGGACAGGTTGATGATCGACCCACCGCCGCGCTCGGCGAGATACGGGACCACGTGCTTGGCGCCCAGGAACACCCCCGTGACGTTGATCGAGAACAGCCTGTTCCACTGCTCCAAGGTGGTCTCGGCAAGCGGGGCGATGACGTAGATGCCGGCGTTGTTGACCAGCACGTCGATGCCACCGAAGCGGTCCTTGGCAGCTGCGAGGACGCGCTGCCAGTGTTCTTCTGAGGCCACGTCATGGGCGAGGAACAACGCTTCTCCTCCGTCGGCCATGATCTTCTCGACCGTCTCCTGGCCTTCTGTGTCCTTGATGTCGGTGACGATCACCTTGGCACCGTTCTTCGCGAACAAGGCGGCCGTCGCTCGGCCGATCCCTGCGCCCGCTCCCGTGATCACCGCAACCTTTCCCTCCACGTGTCCCATGTCACTATCCCCTTTGCTCGTGGACGCAGGCGGCCCAGACGGCCGCGAGCTTCCTCCCTCGGGTGCTCGCTGACACCTCAACCTACGTCCGGGTCACGCCTGGCCCGTAGGGCCGAAGGTCCCTGGCAGGACGCTGGGGCCCGGTGAAGGGGCCTGGGTCACTGGCAGGTGCGGAGGTGTGGCGATGGCTGGTCGGATCCTGGCGGGTGTTCGCCGGCCTGACTATCTGTCGACGCGGGCGCGGCTTTCGGCCGTGCTCTTTGCGCGCCTCTTTGGCCTCCGACCGGTTCGGCCAGCGAGGAGGCTGCGGTCCGGGGGGCGGCCGTCCAGGCCGTGATCGCCTGGAAGAGCATCTCCGATCCCGTCGGGAAGTCCGGTGAGCTGCCTCCGGGTGAAGTGAAGGTGGCCGAGGGCGATGGTCGTGGCAAGGACCATCTCCGAGATCGCCGGCCAGGACCCGGCCGTCGCGACTCCGAGATCCCTCCCACGTGTTTGCCTAGGATGTTACCCGAGCCCAGCTCGAGGGCGACCCACGGGGCCGGCGCGAGCGGTCAACGGTCAGGTGCCGGCAGGGCCAGGCGAAAGGGTGGGCCAGCGGCGACCGTGCCGATGAGGGTGGAGGCCTTGAGGTACCCGTCGCGAAAGGCGGGAGATTCGTGAGCTAACCAGGCCTCGCTGCGAGCCGACGGCTCCGAGGCGTACTGGTGCTCCTCGGCCGCCTTTACGACCCCCGCGTAGCTCGCCCGTCCCCTGCCCTGCCGCCTGAGCTTCCTGACGGGCATCCTCTGCCAGTTGGCGGAGCGTACTTCGCAAGATGATTTGCGCACCAGCACTTACCTTATGTTCCCTCCTCGTCGATCCTACTCAAGTGCCCGATTTCGCCCGGGCCCGAATGTCATGAACTCGCTACGGGCGAGATACCGGTGGTGGCGATCACGCGCTCACGATCAAGACGCGCGCCTCGCCTTCAGGGGATACCGGCACCCGGCGCGGTTCTGGACCCCGGCCGGTGCCGCGAACTGCAAGCGCTCAGGCGGCCCGGATCTTCTCGGCATCCAGGCTCTCGCCGAGGAACAGCTCGCGGGAAAAGGTCCCCTGGGGGCGTTCGCACACCACGGTGTCGACGCCCTCGCCGTCCCTGTGACGCTCGGCCTTCACGCTGAGCACATTCTTCTCCACGGTGATCTCGATCGATCGAGTCCGGCTTCACCCCTGGCAGGTCGAGGTCGACATGGAAGACGTCGCCCACACGGTAGGCGTCCATCGGCATCGTCCGGGCGCGGCGGCTGTGAGGGAACTGCTCGGCCAGCAGGTCGAACTCGTGGAAAGGGTCGAATCGTATGAGCATGGCCATACCTTCCGCTTGCCTTGTTCGTCGTTGTCACCCAGGTGAACGCCTGGCGGTGCCGACATGCTCCCCGACGAAGGTCACGACGGCCAGGGTCCAACGTCCCTTTCTCCGGCCGTACCGGGGAGTGTCTTTGGATGATCGGGTCGCGTGGTGGCCGAAGGGCGCCCGAGCGGGTCGAGTGGCACCGAGAGGGCAGCGATCACAGCGCAGGGCTCGTCGGCCGACGTGTCGACCGGGACGATCCACGCTCGGGCGCCGAGTTCCTCGAGCTCGAGCCGGTATCCCTCGCCTTCTCCGGCGGCGAACGTGACGTCGACGGCGCAGACCTCGCGGGCGATGTCGTCGGCGGATCCGGCCAGCTCGTCGAGTCCCTGAAGGTTTATGATCCCGGCTCTTGCTGGCCGGTCCGTGCCAGGTGTGTGTGCCCGGCGGAGGTGGACCCGGACCCACGAGCCGTGCCCCGGGCACCCCTGGTGCGCTGTGCCCTGGTCCGCGTGTGCCCTGCGAGCCTTACCGTGATCCGCTCGGCGTCGGGCCGCGCTCGCCCCCTCACCGCTTGTGCCCCGGAGGTGGCCGGGGCAGGTCGTCACGTCGACCCGGCGTGGGTCAACGCAGTCCGAGACGCTCGAGGATCCGCCCCATGACCCGCTCAGGCGAGCCTTCGCCGTCGACCGGGACGATTAGCCCCCGGCGCTCGTAGAATTCGAGGACCGGTACCATGTCGCGTTCGTAGGCGGCGAGGCGCAGGTCGATGGTGTCGGGGGTGTCGTCGCTGCGGGCGTCGACTCCTGCCCGGGCGAGCAGCCGCCGCCGGCACTCCTCGAGGCTCACCTCGAGGGACACCGCGACCTGCGGGGCCACTCCCGACGACGCGAACGCGGCCAACACCTCTGCCTGGGCCAGGTCGCGGGGGAAGCCGTCGAGGACGTAGCCGCCGCTGGCGGCGCCCTGCTCGAGGCCAGGCCCGATCACGGCCGCGACGAGCTCGTCGGGCGCGAGGTCGCCGTGTTCGAGAGCGGGCGCGATGGCGCGGCCGAGCGCCGAGGACGACGCCACCTCCCGGCGCAACAGCGCCCCGGTGGCGAGGTGCGCGACCCCGAAGTGCGCGGCCAGCCGCTCGGCCTGGGTGCTCTTGCCGGCCCCAGGGCGGGCGAGCAGCACCAACCGGCTGAGCCCGCTACGGCCGGTCGGGGTCGTCGGTCCATCCGGGGCCACCGGCGTCTGCAAGCCCCGGACATCGCCGCGTGGGCCGGCCGGCGGCGCGGGTCTCGACGGAGGAGCCACGGCGCTGTCCGTGCCCGACCGGGGGCGGGAGATCGCCACCCTCGCTCTCTTCCCTGACCGCTCCGCCGGTGGACCGTGCCGGGGTGGCGCCGAGGGGGATGGCTCGGATGGGCCGTCCGGGCCGGGTCCATCGGTGGGCAAGTGGCGCAGGCGGTGCACGGTGCGGGTGATGGTGACCACGGCGACTACCACGACGAGGACCACGAGCAGGGTGCCGATATTGATCTGGTCGAGGTTGTGGACGTCGATCCCGGTCGAGATGCCAGCGGTCATGAGCGAGGGGACGACGAGCCCGGCGGCCCCGGCGGTGACGAAGAGGACCCCGCCGACGAGCAGCGTCCACCCTGCTCCCTCCTGGGCGACGCGCTGGGCGAGGCGCTCGGGGAGACGCTGGTGGCGGATGAGCGAGCCGATCACCGCCCCGGCGGCGACCAACACGGCGGTCGTGCCCAGGCCGAAGGCAGCACCGGGCACCCAGCCGAGCGCAGCGGAAGGCATCTGGGGTGCGAGGACGGTGGCCATGATGAGGGCGAAGGCGCCGAGTCCCCATCCGGCGACGAAGCCGTGCACGGCGGCCATGGCCGGCGTGGGGGTTCGCCCCGCCCACTCGGCGCTGTCGGCATGGCTCGGGCGATGGCAGCCCCCGATCGAGGGGGGCCATAGGTGCAGGTGCAGCGCGCAGCGCAGGCGCAGCACGTAGAAGGCGGCGAGGGCCATGACCGCTCCGACGACGACATAGATGACGGCGCTCCAGGTGGGGTTGTCGGTGATCTTCAGCATGCCGAGGTAGGCGAGCTCGGAGAGAAGGGCGCGTTGGGCGGTGAAGGCCAACGAGAAGGCGAGGGCCGAGCGCATGCCCTTGCGGGCCGAGAACGAACCGAGCGCGTAGGAGAAGGTGATCGGCCAGGTGTGCTCGTCGGGGGTGACCCCGTGGACCACCCCGAGCAGGAAGGCGGTCAGGATGACCATGCCGAGTGACAGCCCGTGATGCGGGCTCCACAGGTTGACGGCAAACAGGGGGCTCACCGGGTCGGCCCACCCGGCGTCGCCCGGGCTCGGCGCAGCCCGATCGCCCCCACCGCCAGCGCTGTGGTGGCGCCGAAGATCACGAGCGCCACCCCGGTGCCGAGGTGCCCGGCGAGCTCGCCGAGGACGAACGCCCCGATCGGGGTGGTCCCCCCCATGAGCAGCACGTAGATCCCCATGACCCGTCCGCGGAGGTGGTCGGGGGTGAGCAGCTGCAGTCTGGTGTTGGCCGTGATCGAGGTCACGATGCCGGCGATGCCACCCAGGCCGAGGAGCACGAGGCTCACGGGGTACGAGCGCGAGAATCCGAGCGCCACGAGCACGCCGCCGAGGGCCACGCCGCCGACGGTGAGGCGACCCTCGGTGGCCCGGCGGTCCCGGGCGAGGGCGACCGCCGCCAGGAGCGAGCCGGCTCCGATCGCGGCCATGAGGTCGCCGAAGCCGGTGACCGACCGGTGGAGCACGAAGCGGGCCAGGAGCGGCACCGCCACCTGCCAGTTGAACCCGAGCAGGCCGACCACGGCAAAGAGCGCCACGACCCGGCGCACCGGCGTGGTCTGCAGGGCATAGGCGAGCCCTTGGCGGAGCTCGGAGAAGCCCGAGCGCTGGGACAACCCCGAGCGGGCGACGCCGTGCGCGGGGCGGATGGCTGCGAGCACGCCGACGATGGGGAGGAAGCTGGCCGCGTTCAAGAAGAGGGCGCCGTCGATCCCCCAGGCGGCGATGGCCAGGCCCCCGACCGCACCGCCGAGCATGCGGGCGGTGTTGAACTGGACGCTGTTCAAAGCGACGGCGTCCGCCACAAGGTCGCGGCCGACGAGCTCAGGGACGAAAGCCTGCTGGGCGGGGTTGTTGAGGGCGTTGGTCGTGCCCAGCGCGACCGCCAGCAGTCCGATCTCCCACAGGGTGACGACGTGGGCGGCGACGAGGACGCCGAGGGTCACTGCCTGGGCGGTCAGGGCGATCTGGGTGGCGACGAGGAGCTGGCGTCGCCTGACGCGGTCGGCGATCACCCCGCCCACGAGGGCGAAGGCCAGCACGGGGAGGAACTGCAGCATCGTGATGGTGCCGAGCGCGACCGCCGAATGGGTGAGGTCGAGCACGAGCCACGCCTGGGCGACCGCTTGGGACCAGGTCCCGATCCCCGACAGCAGCTGGCTCGCCCAGTACCAGGCGAAGGCGGGCACCGCGAGGGCGGCCACCATGGAGCGCCAGGACACCTCGGCCACTCCGGCGTCGAGGGGCGCCGGCGGCGAGCTCGTGGGCTGGTCCTCGCCTAGGGTCGCGACGTGCGGGCTGAAGACCTCTGAGGAGGTGGCCGGCCCGATGGCGCGGCGAGCGTCGCCATCTGGGGGATCGGGCGAGGAGGGGTGGGTCGGGGCCACACCGTCAGAAGGGGCACCGTCTCCGTTCGGCCGGCGATGGCTCACGGCGCGGACCCCTCGGCGTCGAGGTAGAAGGCACCATGGACGAGCGCCTCGCCTTGGGGGTAGGTCACCACCAGGACCCGGTCGCCGACGCGCAGCCGCAGGGCGTCATCGACCGGCATCGGCCTGCCATCACGGATGACGGCGGCCACCAGATCGCCCTCGGGGAGGGACAGCTCCGCCACCGTCGCGCCCAACGCCTCCGAGGCGGCGGTGACGTTGACCTCGACAAGGATGAGACCCGCGTCGGCGAGATCGGCCAGGCGGACGGTGCGGGCCGACCCGGTGGCCTCCTCGATCAGAGCCACGAGCGCGGCAGCTGAGGAGATGGCGGCGTCGACGCCCCAGTCCTGGTCGAACAGCCATCGGTTGGCGTCGTCGCGGACCGTGGCGACCACCCGCGGGATCTCGAAGTGGCGCCGGGCCAGCACCGAGATCACGAGGTTGTCCTCGTCGCGCCCGGTGCAGGCCACGAGCACGTCGGCATGCAGCGCGCCGGCGGCCTCGAGCCTTCTGGGCGCGCAGGCGTCGCCGGCGACGACGTGCAGGCCCCGGGCGCCGAGATCAGAGGCGCGTGTCGCGTCCACCTCGATGACGACGACCGTGTTGCCAGCGGCCTCGAGGGCCTGGGTGGCCTGCTCGCCCACAGTGCCTCCTCCGGCCACGATGATGTGCATCACTCCCACCTCCCGCCGAGGAAGCTCTTCAGTCTTCCGAGGGCACCCGAGGCGACGACGAAGCTCACCCGGTCGCCGTCTCGGAGCGTGGCGCCGGCTCCGGGGATCATGGAGTGGCCGCCCCGGGTGATCTCCACGACGCCGATCTCACCTTCCACGTTGAACTCGCTGGCGCGCCGTCCCGCCAGGTAGTCGGGCACCGGCGCGCGCACGAGGAGCGATTCCCCGTTGCCGAAGCTGTACTCGGGATCGAGCGGACGGTGGCGCAGCATCCGGTGCACCCGGTCGACGGTCATGCGCACCGAGGTGACCATGTCGAGGCCGAGTTCGGTGGCGATGAGGGCATGCTCGACGTCGGTGAGCCGGCCGACGACGTGGGGCACGTGAAAGACCTCACGGGCCACCCGGGCGGTGACGATGTTGAGGCTGTCGCTCGAGCTCAGCGCCACCAGCGCGTCGGCTTGCGCGGTCCCGGCTTCTTCGAGCACCGGCCGACGGATACCGCTGCCTTGCACGAACTGCCCGCCGAAACCGCCCGGCAGGTGCTGGCGCGTCTGGCCGTCGATGTCGACGACGCAGACGCTGTCGCCTTCGGCGTCGAGCCGCACGGCCAGGGCCGTGCCGGCGCGCCCGCAGCCCACGATCACGACATGCATCACTCCTCCTCTTGCGCCGGGCCGAGCGCGGCGGTCGCCAGGCGGCGTCGATCGGCCCGCCGGTGCCAGGCTTTGCGGGTTTCGTCGGCTGCGAGCAGCAAAGCGCCGAAGCCGACCAGGATCAGCCAGTCCGAGAGCCGGAGGGGGGCGGTGTGGAAGACCGCCTGCAGCGCGGGGAGATAGCTCACCGCGGCCATGAACGAAAGGCTGATCACGCCGGCCGCGATGAGCGGCGGGTTGGAGAACAGCCCTGCTCGCAGGAGGCTTTCGCGGTCGGTGCGCACGGCGAAGCTGTTGAAGAACTGGCTCACGACGATGCCGGCCTGGGTCATGGTGAGGGCCTCTCGGTAGGTGGGGTTGGTGGCGGTGAACGCGCCGAATCCCAGGTGGGCGGAGTGGATGCGCCAGAAGAAGGCGAACACGACGCCGGTGGATTGGATGGTGCCGAGGAACAGGAACCGGCGCACCACTCCCCAGGAGAAAAGGTGCTCGGCCGGTGGCCGGGGAGGTCGGGTCATCGTGTCGGGCTCGGGACGCTCCGCGCCGAGGGCCAGGGCAGGGAGCACGTCCGATCCGAGGTCGATGGCGAGGACCTGCAGGGCCGACAGCGGTACGAGCGGGAAGCCCACGAAGGTGGCGGCGAGGATCGGGGCGAGCTCGGCCAGGTTGTGGCTGAAGAGGTAGACGAGAAAGCGCCGTATGTTCTGGTACACCGCGCGTCCGAGCTCGACGGCGGCCGCGATGGAGGCGAAGGAGTCGTCGAGCAGCACCATCACCGCCGCGGCGCGCGCCACGTCGGTGCCGCCCTCGCCCATCGCCACCCCCACGCTGGCGCGCTTGAGTGCCGGGGCGTCGTTCGCCCCGTCGCCGGTGACCGCCACGATCTCGCCGAGGCCCTCCAGGGTGGCGACGATGCGCAGCTTGTGCTCGGGCCGCACCCGGGCGAAGAGCACCTGGCTGTCCCCTTGCAACGTGGCCACCCGCAACATCTCCGCGAGGACATCGTCGTTCGTGGCGTCGAGTTCGGCTCCGGTCACCACCCGCGCCGGGCCGTCGCCGACGATGCCGACACGCCGAGCGATGGCCTCGGCGGTGAGCCCGTAGTCGCCGGTCACCATGTAGATGGCGATCCCGGCCCGCCGGCACGCCTCCACCGCGGCGGTGACCTCCGGGCGCGGCGGGTCGGCGATTCCCACCAGACCCAAGAAGCTGAGCCCGCTCTCGGCCTCCTCCTGGCCCACCCGCTCCGAGGCCACCGCCTTGGTGGCGACGGCCAGTACCCGCAGGCCCTGGGTGGCCATGGCGTCGTTGGCGTCTTCCACCTGGCGGCGCAGCTCGCCGTCGAGCGCCACCACCTGCCCCTCCCACAAGGCGTCAGTGCAGCGGTCGAGCACGGCCTGGGGTGACCCCTTCACGTACGCCTCGATGTCGCTGCCTGCCCGGTGCAAGGTGGTCATGAGCTTGCGGTCGGGGTCGAAGGGGAAGATGCCCACCCTCGGCGTGCGGGCTGCTTCAGCAGCGAGGTCGATTCCCGCCTTGGCCGCCCCGACGAGGATCGCTCCTTCGGTCGTGTCGCCGAGCACCCGCCAGCCGTCGGTGCCCGAGGGGGCGAGAAGGCGGGCATCGGAGCACAGCGCCCCGGTCCGCAGCACGCCGGCCACCGCCGGTGCCAAGTCCTCCACCGCCCCCTCAGGGGCGTAGCCGACCCCGCTCACGGCGTGGAGCCGTCCCGAGGCGTAGACCTGCTGCAGGGTCATCTCGGCCTTGGTGAGCGTGCCGGTCTTGTCGGTGCAGATCACCGTGGTGGACCCGAGCGCCTCCACCGCGGCGAGGCGTCTGATGAGGGCGTGGCGGCGTGTCATGCGCCGCACCCCGATGGCAAGCGAGACCGAAAGGGTGGCCGGCAGGCCCTCGGGCACGAGGGCCACCATGACCCCGAGGGCGAACACGAACGAGAGAGCCGCCGCGTCGCCGGAGAGCACCCGCAAGGCGAACAGCAGCGCCCCCGCCGCGATGGCGACCGCCGCCACCCGGCGGGCCATGTCGGTGACCTGGCGCTGGAGCGGGCTCTGCTCGGCGGGCATCTCCGCGGTGAGCCGGTAGATGCGGCCGAACTCGGTCGAAAGCCCAGTCGCGACCACGACCGCCTTGCCCGTGCCGGTGGTGACCGAGGTCCCCATGAACACGCCGTTGCGGGCGTCGACGGGCGCGACCTGAGGGTCGACAGGTTCGGCGATCCGTCCCACCGGCTGGCTCTCGCCGGTGAGCGCAGCCATCTCGATCGACAGCGCGTGCGCCTCGAACACCCGACAGTCCGCCGACACCGCGTCGCCGGTCTCGAGCACGACCACGTCACCGGGGACGAGGTCCTCGGCCTGGATCTCGGTCAGCTGGCCGGCGCGCAGCACCCGGGCCGTGTGCGGCACCATGGCCTGGAGGGCCTCGGCGGCGCGCTCAGCCGAATGCTCCTGGGCGAAGCCGATGAGCGCGTTCAGGACGACGACGCCGAGGATCCCGAACCCGAGCTCGAGGTTCGCGGCATTGCGCGGCGAGGACAGGAAGTACGTCAAGAACGTGAGTACCGCTGCGACCTCCAGCACCACGGCGAACATGTTGGTGAGCTGGGCGGCGAGTTCGACGGCCACGGGGCGGCGCGCCGGGCGGGGCAGCGAGTTCGGACCGACCGACGCCCGCCGCCGAGCGGCCTCGGCCTCGTCCAGACCCTGGCGCGAGCTACCGAGCGCAGCCAGCGCCCAGGCGACCTCGAGGGCCCAGATCGCCGCGCCCGCGCTCGGCGCCGGTGTCACCCCGCCCCCGCTTGCGGCCCCGCCCGGCAGGCCGCCCGAGCGCAACGGGGCGCCGTGGCCGGCGGAGAGGGCCGGACGGCTCACGACGCGATCGGTTCTGGCTCGGCGACGCCCACACCACAGATTCGTGTAGGGAGGCCGCCCCTGGCCAGGGGCGAAGGTCACCGTCGGCTTCCGGGCCCGACACGCTCTCAGCGACGTCGAGCCCGTAAGGATCCACGCCAGGTTAATACGCGCGTAGTATTCTGGCCGTGTGGAGGTCACCGAGGAGGCGCTCGCGCGATTCTTCGAGGTGGTTCTGCCGCACATGAACGAGCGCCAGCGCCGGGTGGTGGCCGGAGCGGCGGCGGAGATGTTCGGGCGTGGCGGCAAGACGGCAGTGGCGACGGCGTCGGGAATGAGCCGCAACACGGTCATCAAGGCGGAGTCCGAGGTGGCCGCGGGCATGGAACCCACGGACCGCGTGCGGGCTCCGGGTGCTGGTGACAAACCGTTGACCGAGCGTCAGCCCGAACTGCTCGAGGCCCTCGACGAACTCGTCTACCCCGAGACCCGGGGTAACCCGATGTCCCGGTTGCGATGGACGTCGAAGTCGTCGCTGAAGCTGGCCGAGGAGCTCGTGACCCAAGGCTACGAGGTCTCGGCCCGTTCGGTGCAACGCCTGTTGCACCGTCTCGGCTACTCGCTGCAGGCCAATGCCAAGGTGACCGAGGGACGCCAGCACCCCGACCGTGACGCCCAGTTCCTCTACCTGAACGAGATGGCCGACACCTTCATCGACGAGGACCAACCGGTGATCTCAGTCGACACCAAAAAGAAGGAGCTGATCGGCGACTACGCCAATGGTGGGGCCGAATGGGAACCAGAAGGTCAAGCAGTGCGCGTGAACGTCCACGACTTCGCCGACAGGGACCTGGGCCAACACGGCAAGGCCATCCCCTACGGGATCTACGACGTGGCCAACGACGAGGGGTGGGTGAACGTCGGCGATACGGCCGACACGGCCGAGTTCGCCGTCGAGTCCATCCGCCGGTGGTGGAACCAGATGGGCCACGACCGCTTCCCCGGCGCCGAGCGGCTGCTGATCACCGCCGATGCCGGAGGATCGAACGGTTACCGGCTCAAGGCCTGGAAGGTCCAACTCGCTCGGCTGGCCGCCGAGATCGGCCTGGACATCACGGTGTGTCACTACCCGCCGGGAACCTCCAAGTGGAACCGGATCGAGCACCGCATGTTCAGCTTCATCACTATGAA
>Ga0307372_10011900_pt1 | contig 11507 bp, 13 predicted proteins | sample OX1MG_FD_202533 | JGI IMG/M metagenome (GOLD analysis project Ga0307372, IMG submission 202533) | Soil microbial communities from Risofladan, Vaasa, Finland - OX-1 | ecosystem: Environmental > Terrestrial > Soil > Coastal area > Acid sulfate soil | place: Finland: Risofladan, Vaasa | collected...
TGGCAACTGTTCGAGGTCTGGTCCCCGAGGGGCGTGGCGACCACGGCTCTCCCACGGTCTCACCACCTGAGGGCAATCGGCCTACCACGCCTCCTCTGAGTGTACCCCGACCTTCAACATATAAGGGCTACGTACCGCCACGCATCCTTGTGAAGTCCACTCAGCATGGGTCGCGCCTCCCGGTTCGCTTGCGTTCCACAAGACCGCCGGGGCAACGATGACGCCTGCAAGGTGGGGAAACTGCGCCAGGTGGTGCTGGAGGATTGGACCCAGCATCGCCAGCAGATCGTCGAGCGGTTGACCTTGCAGACGGGTGGCCTCCCACAGTCCCGCATATTCATCCAGACGCACCCACACCGGCGACGGGCTGAACGCCGCTTGTTGATCCTTGTCATGCAGCCGGGCGACTAAGCGATTCACTGGACGCGCTTCGAGAAGCGGGCCAGTGATCTCTAAGGGTTCGGGGTCGTGAAAGCTGGTTGCTGAGAAGATGCGTAGTGAGGCGCCTCGTGGCCCACCTGGACTATCTGGACTAGCTGGGCCTCCAGGTCCCCCCGATTCAGCTTGGCCATCCACCCCCATCACCTGGCGGGGAGCGCCATCCTGCGCAGTGGCTCGCGCGGCCGCTTCGATCGCCACCATCCAGGCCTCCAGCTGCTCTGGCTCTACAGGTGTCTCGGACGTAGGCGGCGCGCCAAACGCTCCCGCTAGACGCACATTGTAGGTAGCCTCGATCTCAAGCAAACGCCGACTGAGCATAGTGAAGTACGCAAGCGCGCGCTGCTCATCGTGGGATCGTTTCATCGTCGTGGTTTCCACCACCAGCGACGGGGCGCCCATCCGCGCACCACTGGCAGGGCCAAAGAGCCCAACATCGGCCTGACGCCGGCTCCCCGTGCGCGGATTACGCCCGATGGGCGGCTCGAACTGGATGGTCCAACCAGCACTCAAGCCAAGGCTGGCGACCTCCAATTGAAGCAAGGCGCTGACCCAGGCAGTCGGGTCCAGATTATGGCGCAGCGCCTGACACACCTTTCCAAAACGGTTGGCGGCGATGTCGGCGCCAAACAACTGGAACTGGGCGGCTAACTGAAACAAGTTGGCGTAGACCCAGGGAACGTCATTCATGGGCCAGAGGTTGTGCCAAAAGATGGGATGCGCTCCCTGCGTCCCCTGGGCGGCTGCGATCTGCGCCCGGGACGGAAAGTCCTCCTGCAGGATGTGACGGAGCGTCTCGACAGCCCATCCGGCGACGCGGCGCCCTTCAGCCGTCAGCGTCTGCGACTCGGGGATCGCCAGCGCCCAATCCGTCCAGTCCATCGCACGCTTGCCCTCCAAGACCTCAGCGGCGCGCCGATGGCGCCGCAAGGTCGCCGCCGCAGCACTGCTGTCGGCGCTGTCATCGGAAAGGGCGGCGATGGCGTCGTCGCCTTGTTGCACGCTATGGTCTCCTGGCATCCCACTCCTCCCAGCTATGCATGGTGACTCCTGTTTGTTCCTCTTTGTTCCTCATGACCTTTCGCGCCACCCGTAGCTGCCCACTGCCTGCGGGAACGCAAGAACACCGAGGTCGAGTAAACAAACTCAACGCTCCGCATCCACATCCGCATCTTCAGCCTGGTTCTCGACGACGTCCTCTTCAAGCTCGTCGTCAAGCTCGTCGTCAGACTCGTCAAACCCCGCGCCCCACTCATCCTCGGCGCCAGCAGCATCGCTGGGGGAGGATGACACCTCACGGTTGGCCTCTTGGGGCTCGTAGACCAGGGGATGCGGCTCAGCGTAGGCGTGGTTGTCGGGCGCCCCAAAGCGCTCGAACCAGTCGGCGAAGGGAAGATTTTCCATCCCAATGGTCTCGGCCGCAGCGGACCGCTCGATGCCATCTGACGAGTTGTCGTAGAGAAACTCGAAGTCCAAGTCCTCAAAGAGGTATTCTTCCAAGAGCCCGAAGTCGGCGGCGTGGCCATCCTGCTCCAAGACCCCTTCTGCCTGCTGGATCAGCAGGTGCGCCGCCAACTCCTCGGCAACGCACGACAAGGGGAATCGCTTCCGCTGCCCCAGTTTCCAGATCACGGTGAGCATGCACCAGCAAAACTGTCGCATGAACTGCGGGGTGTAGCGGGGGAGATAGCGAGGCGGGAGATCGTCTGCGAGCGCAGAGTCGGTCGCCGTCCATGTGCCGTCCCTGATCGCGCCAAGCTCCTCCGCGATGTCGTCCCCCAGGATCTCGGCAGCAGTGAAGAGCGCTTCGGCATGGGAGCGAGGAAGCACTCTGCGGTAGGCGTAGCCAAGTTTCACCAGAACCTCCTGGAGTGTCATCGTAGGTGCGGCGAATCTTTCAGGCAAACTATCACCACCGTTGCTGATACCCTGCTTTGTCTAGTTCGGAACACACGGATCTGGCGGCGCATAGGATTGGCAGTCGATGAAGTGATCAGTTGGTCAACTTGACTGGGCCACGCTGAGATCGAGCCAGTACGTCATGGAGGCCATATAGACCGCGCTAGGCGCCAGTTCATCATCTGCTCCCTCAGTGTACCACCGCAACGCCTCCCTGATCGCGCCACGTTCGCGCCAACTGGTCGTCATCGCGACGAAAAACGTGGGGTGACGCCTGATCACTTGACTGTTCAGGCGTCACCCCTTACCACAATGTGCTGTTCCTCATCCGAGGATGGTGCTGCACTCGCTGCGCAACGCCTGCAACGTCTCATCAATCGTACGCCAGGTGCTGGTGCGCGCCTGCTGGCGTTGCGTCATCTGCCACGGAGCGAGATCAGTGTCCAATCCGGCAGCAGGATCCCCATACCATGCGTTTCCGGCCACATCGTCACGCAGCGCCTCCTGGTGTGCCTCCAGGTCTGTACAGTCCTGACCTGCCAGGTACCACACGACGGCCTCGTGGAACGCACGCTCGATGGGCGCGCCCTGCTCCAGGACCGTCACCGCTCGAGCGGCCAGGACGCGCGCTACCTCTGCTGTCCGCCGGCGCGTGAATGCGCTGTCGCAGGGAACAGCATCACCAGCATCGCCAGCATCGCCAGCATCGGCTCCGTCCTGGGCGTCCGGCTGGGCGACGACCGACGCCTCCTCCTTCCACATCGCTCTTCCGACGCCTGCTGCCACCGCCACGGCGCTCCCCAGGCGCAGACGTGACGCGGTTGCCTGCGCCACCAGCGGCGCAAAGGGGAGTGCGGGACCGAGTCCAGACACACGGGGAGAACGGGACATGCCGTCGGCGCCGCCGATGGGTCTGACCTCCTCCTGATCATGGGCGTCTGTCCGCCCAGTGCGCCCAGTGCGCGCCGCTGACGTCGCCATTTTCTGGGCGTGGTCAACCCACGCCCACTGCGCTCCGCCTGGGCCAACTGATGCGTTTCCCAAGCCACCCGGCGGGGGCGCCACCTCAGCAAGGGCGCTCGTCGTCGCCAGCCGCGCCGTCGGGTGTGGGGGCCCAAACGCTTGGCCAGGTGTCCCTGCGGTTGTGGTCGACGACCACATCGACCACGCAACATGGGCATCATAGGCCGCTTGACCGGCGGAGCAGACCCGTGGACGACACCTGAACGACCCACCGGGGTCGTGGGTGGGCGTCGCTCGTCGCGGCGCGCTCGCTCCCCACCACGGTCCGGCAGCGCGCAACGCCGATGCGTCTTGCCGACGAGCTGCCGATGGACGCTGTCCGATAGCGGGTGGGGTTCTTCTTGGGCTTTCGCTGGATGCTGTATGATCTGCCCACCACCAACGCATGGGGTGTCCTCCTTTCGGTTGAAATCGCGTGAAATCGCGTGTGAACACATGAGAACATATGAGCGCCGGCGCAACGTGGGGTCACGCAGACGCCAGGGTGAGAAACAACTCCGTACGACACGTCGTACGACCCTTTATCTGGGGAGTCACGCAGAGACGTGAACGCAAACAGGGAGCGGAAATCCGCACATCCGCACTTCGGTGTACGGCGCAGAGGCTGTGGCATCTAGAACAGGTGATGGAACCAAACGCGCTCCAGATCGGATCAATCGGTGAGCGCTTGACAGGTGGGCAAGAAAACGGGCGTACGAAGAAGAGTACGCGAGGACTTCAGGGGCAACGCAACGAGCGCAACGCAACGCACGATGGGATGGACACCAAAAGGAGCAGCACGATCGGTGTGAAACCTGCTGAGACCAGTGCTCAGAGACAACCACACGACACGATGAGAGTATTCAGGCGTACCTGCTACAAGCAATGAAACGAGTGACGGGCAGGTACGGTTGTTATCCAGGGTTTTCGGGTGGCGGCGTGGGCTGGTAGAGCGGAACCGCTGGGCGCGCCTGCGCCAGGCGCTGCTGGATGTCGAGCCACTCGACGAGGCTACGCAGGGGGATCTCGTCGAGGCCCTTGCGCTGGACGCGCACCTCGTACTCCGCTGGGCCTCCTCGCGACGCCACAGGGATCGGCACGATCCACGCCTCCCACCCGGGGACGGCGGTGACGGTCGCGGCCAAGGAATCGGCCAGTTCTTGTCGCACACCACCTCCACGTTCGCCGTGTCGCGTGAACCGTCCGCAAGGTGAAACGCTGGCGGACGGTCCTTCTATGCAGGGAGAAAGTTCAGGAGAGGTGAAACAAATTTTCTATCAGTATATCAGCAAATCGCTCCCATTGTCTACCTCACGCGTGGGTGGAGCGCCGCCCCTAGAAAAGTGATCCTTGTTCTGGAGCCTCGCCACCCGTCGCACGCCGCTGCATCTCGCGCAGAAACGTCATGGCATCTTCAAACCTCTCGTCGGGAATCTCCTGATAGGACGCGGCATGGTAGCGGCGATTGAGCGGGCCATAGATCATCGGATAGGTAAGCGGCGCCGCCTGCCCTTTGGTCAACTTTACCATATCTTGCACCTGATCCATAATGGCCCGTTTGTGCGTCGGCGTCAGGCCCTTGGTGCGTTGATCGACCTCGGCGAGTTGCGCAGCGAGGTGAGCCTCTGTGGTGGCCCGCTGGGTCTCGGCCCGCTCATGCCTCTCCTGGCGACCCGCCAACGCATCGAGCAACGTGAGCGCCTGGCTGAGCTGCGTGGCGATGGCGTCTACCTGACCGGGCAAGGTGAGCAGCGCCTGCATATGCTCGCGGAGAAAGCCAATGACGCCGGTGAGTTGGACGATCTGCTCGGCGATCTCCCCAATCTGGGCGACGCGCTGCGCATCGAGCGGAGACGGCGCCGGGACGCTCTCGACAATCACACCACTGTGGAGTGCGGCCACGACGGGGAGCTGGGCGCCACTGCGCGGCTTGCGCCGAAAATGGTCGGCCAGCGCCTTGACACACTCACGCTGGAACAACACCACATCCGCCTGGGCCTCCGGCTTGACCCGGTTTTCATCTATCGTAAAGAGATACCCCGGCAACACATCCAAGGTCAGTGCAGGCATTTCTTGGGGACCACCCGTGGTATCCACCAACACCGTGAGCAAGCCTTCGCGCAAAGCCGTCTTGCGTTGGATCCGCTGCAATTGGCCATTGGCGTCCAGGTGGAGGCCCTCACAGAGCCAACGCAGCACGGCGCAGATGGCGCCATCTTCCAAGACCACTGCCACGAGCTCACGACCATAAAAGGCAATGCGGTCCTGCTCAACGGGCGTATAGACGCGCTTCTCCTCGGCGCGGGACGTGTCGCTATCAGTAGTTCCCATTCATCCGACCTCATCGACCTTCCCAAAGGGGCGTGTATGATACACGCCCCTTTGTGTAACAACGGCGCACGGCGTGCATGCATGCTCACCCAACGCCTCAGCGAACACGTCCCACGGCGCTTCAGCGAACACCCACCAGTGCTGAACAACCAGCCATGAGACGCGATGTTCACCGCATCCTCCGAGGTTTCCCTTGGGGGTCCGCATGACACGGCGCCCCCTCTCCATCTCTTGGTCGTCAACTCTTGGTCGTCAACTCTTGGTCGTCATCGTCGTCCAGTGGCGTGATCTCGACGCCATCGAGGCTGCGCAGCGTAGCGTCGGTCAACCACATCTCGACCTCGTCTCGGCCTCGAACCAGCGCCACCGGCGGCGGTCGATTCCCCGCCTCGTGAGGACATGGCAGGCTTCTCCCCACGCTTCCAAGGTGATCGCAAGACGTACGACTTCGTTTTGCCCGGTGTAGCCATCGCCATCGTCTTCGATCTCGCCCAGATGGCCATCGTACACCTCCGTACACGACGCTCCGCGCCTCGCAGCGCGTCTTCCCATATCTCTGTTTGCTAGCTCAGGTCAAGCCGCTTCTGCATGTGATCACTTCGGAAGGAAAGCAGCTCTTTCGCCGCGTACTTGCTTCTATGCGGTCGATTCTTTCGATTTTGCTGTCGGCCACTGGATGTCCTCAACCGATACCTTGAGCGCCGCCGCCAGATCCTCACAGGTGCGTCGCTCTGGCACAACCTCGCCCCGCTCAATACGCGAGATCGTGGTGGCAGAAACGCGATGGTTGGTGGCAGCCTCTAGCATCACTTGGGTCCACCCGCGCTGCTGGCGGAGGGTTAGGAGATCAGTCATCAGACAAGCACCTCATTTCAATGAAACCGTTCTCTTGCAATATCACCGCGCCAGTGTGATGTCCCTGTAGACAAGGAGAACACGGATCGGGCGCGACAAACGCCGACAAAGGCGTTCGAACGGACAAGTTTCTGCATCACCGTAGCCAGTCTATCCTATTCGCCTTGCAAATGCAAGGCGAATAGGATAGACTGGCTACGAGGGGCGGACGAGGGAAGCGGAAAAAGAACACGGCTACGGCGGGTAGAATCACCTAACCGGCAGGCCCGTCATCGGGGTTGGATGAGGGAGACCTGGGGGAGAACCCTAGGAACGAACGGAGAAAGCACCATGTCACAAGCATTGACGACGTTCGCGCTGACGCCACACGGCAATTTGCAGATCGCGCTCACCGATGCTGGCCGGGAAGCGCTGCGGGAAGATTGGGGCTTCGATGGGGACGGGCAGCTCACCGAAGCGGCCAGAGAACGGTATGATCCGGTCGCGGCGCTGGACGCGTTGTTCGCGTATCAGGTAGAGAATGGATGGGATATGACGTCCTCTCGTGAGGTGGGCGCGCTGGTGAGCGAAGATGCGCCGATGATCAGCGACTCGATCGTGCGTGACGATAATGGCGAGATCGTCTGGTACGGCGCCCTGTACTGGTATGAACCCTATGCGATCCTCGATCCAGTCGCGCAGCTGGCCAAGGAACAGGGGACGAACACGATTACCTTTACGGCGGTACGAGACCTCACCTGGTCAGGAAAGTACCTCGACCTCACGCGGCAAGCAGATGGTTCGCTCCTGGTTGAACCCACCGAGGCAGGAAAGGCGTGGCTGGCGGAGGATGCCTTCGCGTATCCAACGCTCGACGAACTCCTGGAAGACCACTTGGCGAAGCAGTGGACCTACGAACAAGACATTGCGCCAGCAGAGGCCTACTGGGCATCGCCCGACACGGGGGTAACGTACACGTTGAGCAATCCGTGGGATGACGCGTTCACGTTTCAGGGTTCGCCGCAGGAGGCACTTGATCGTCAGGGTCGAGCCATCTTTCAACCACTATCGAAGTCGGCGAGGTCAGTTCGCTAGTCACTGGAGTCACTTGCGATCTGCGTCAGGCATGGGCGCCAGACGATGCAGGTTGCGCAGCGGGGAGCGCAATCTGCATCGGTACGCATGTGTCATTGAGGAGCAGCGATGATGGGCAATTTGTCGGCGGATCAGCTCGTGGCGAGCGCAGCACAATTTCTGCTCGAGGGCCAGGAGAGTGATGCAGCGTTGTTGCTCTTATTCTGTTCTGCTGAACTCGCGTATGATCCCTATGACTACGGGGGATTTCGGGTCACGCTGACTGGGCCACGATTGGTTTGGGAAAAACTCAAGGATGATGATGATCCTATCACGCGCGCCGTTGAACAGGCGTTTCACGCCGTGACGCCGATTGACGATGATTTTCGGGGATTTAGCATTCGCGCTCCACTGGTAGACATTCAAGATTCCGCGTGGCGGCAGGAACTGCTGGAGATTGCGGAGGGCAGGGGAGTTCACAATCAAGGCACACCCATCCCAAATCGCAGTGTTGTGGTGTGGAAAACCCTGCGTTTCCGCTCTGAGTCTGAGCGGCGCATCGCCATTGCATTGGATGTCAGCGGGGTACTGTACTTGCCCAATTGCTTGGTGCGATTAGGTTCTGCGGGTGCTCAAAGTTCTTGTGATCAACGAGCCACACGCGAGTCAGATTTCTTGATCTGTCACGAGGGGAAGTGGGGCATCTTGGAAGTGGATGGACCATTTCATCCTCGAGCGGTCGAGGATCATGAACGTGATCGGCTATTTCAGACACATGGCATTCGCGTCGTACAACGGTTCGATTGGCAGCAATGCTTCAACCATGCGCCCGCTGTTGTCAAACAATTTCTTGACTTGCTCGCACGCAATGGATGAGAACGGCGGAGTTCCCGGACGGTGCTGCTGAGTCGGTACCATCGGTGATGAGTGCAGCGCTCTGGAGCCGGACAAGCCTTTTAGGCGCTCACACGCGGGAAAGTTATACTGACTCACGTCGTCCCAGCATCCGTCGGGCCACTGATCCGTGCAGAGCGTCAGCAGAGCGTCAGCAGAGCGTCAAGCGTTCGTAGATTCACCACCTTGGTACACGCTGCGAGCCAGCAGTGTCGTCGATCAACCTCTACACCATAGAACAAGCTCGGTCGGTCCGGGGTGGGTCTTGGCCTCTCGGCATCTCCTGCCTCCGTTCACCAATGTGCTTCAGCGTTCTTCAGGCGACGCGCGCTCTCGCGCTTCATTTATGAGGAGAGCTTGGTCTGGTGATGGACCGTTTCGGAGTTGGGCTTCTTGATCGCGCAGCAGTTCGGCGTGCCTGGCCCAGGCTTCCGGAGTAAGGTCTGTCCGTGAACGCACGGTTGTCCAATCCGGACGCGCGAACCACACAACACCGATTGAACGAGGCGCGGTGCCCCCATGACGCGATGCGTCGTTCGCCCCGGTGGCCTCCAGGGCCACATTAGCCACAGGGGGCGCGCCTCCACTAGTTGTTGCTTCCTGCTGGCCTTCCTGTCTCGACCAGGGAGCTCCACCGGGCACACCAAACGCCGGTTCCACAGCGGGCGCCGCTGTCTCGGCGTCTCCAGCGATTCCCATTGTCTCCGCAGCCTCCGCAGCCTCCGCAGCCTCCGCAGCCGCAGCGGTTTCAGTGGTTTCAGTGGTTTCAGTGGTTTCCTGAATGGCCATGAGCACGCCATAGACCTCGCGTCCAGCGTCATAGTCAGACAACACGACAGGCTCACCGTCATGGAGATTTCCTGTGAGATGCCCTGGCTCCAGGATCGGCACGATCGGACGCTCTACGCGCAGATCGGCGCGCACGAAGTCACGTTGGGTGACGGGATCGACGATCCCAAACCACCACCGGCGTCCGCGAATCGTGCGCGCTTGCAAGACGCCGCGCATCTCCAGATCGCCCGGCGCGACGAATAGTGCCTCAGCGCCCTCCCTCAAGGGGACACCGATCAGGGGCCAGTTGTCCTCCGGGCCGACAAGGACCGTCGGCGCGCCGTCGGCGTCGGGATCTGCGCGGTCATACTCGTTGTAGTCCACCCAAATGCGTTGTAGGGATGGCATTGGCCTTCTCCTTGCTCCTGGTTCTCTGTCCGCACTGCCGGGATGTCAAGCAACGCCGAAGGATAGCCCGTATCTCAACCGCTTGTTGTACTCTCCGCATCCCCTGTGCTATGGCCAAGGGCGTCGACCATGTCGCCACTGATCAGTCCCCTCAGTCCCAGTCCGTAATGAAGATCAATCGCCCAGCAGGTAACACGACTTGCGCCTGTTGCAGGGCGTTCGCTTGGATATGCTGCCACAGGGCGTGCGCCACCGCTAGACGTTCCTGGCCAATGGCGGCCTGCCACCGGGCCACCACCGCATCAAGGGGTACCGCCTGGAGGTGGTCGATCGTGATGCAGAGGCGCGAGTTGACGCAGGCAGGGTCGGAGACCGCGAGGTGGATGGCGAGGTAGGGCATGGCTTCTTCTTCGAAGCTCGGATAGACCTGTCCCCACTTCCCACTCGGTTCGCTATACGGCCCAAACGACGCGAGGCGCAAGGCGGTGAGATCCCGCCGCCCCTGCTCGCTCGCGTCATTCAATGTGGCGCCGTAGGCAATACTGAAATAGCGACCTTGGCCCATGCTGTTTCACTCCACAATGGCGATCAGGAAAACGTTGTGGCAGAAGCGATGTCGTCTACCGTCCGAGCATGCGTCCGGCGCACGGTTATCACCCGTTGGGAAAGGACCTCAATGGCCGTCAACATGCCGGTGCGGTAGGCGGCCGTATCCACACAGACCCGGATGGGGGTGACGACCGGCGTCGCCACTTCGTAGTGGCCGCACACAACAGGTTTGCCCCACCCAACGCGACCCCCCTGGGCATCCCGCTCGTTCCAGAAACCTGGTGGCCCCCAGAGCAGCTCCTCGGGTGGCGTCTGCCTGAACGGGAGACCCGGATGCGCGCCTGCGTGGCAGTAGTAGGCGTACTCGTCCTCATAGGTCAGCACCGTCGTCGCCAAAAAGCGCCCAAGGCTCACCGGCGGTAGCCCGCGATACTGGTCCCAGAGGGCGCGGGCGCCCGGGATCGCCGGGCGCTGGCGATAGCTGTTGCCCGTGAACACCTCGAGCCACGCGGCGTCATGGTTGCCTCGCAGCGCGACGACCTGAGTCTGTGTCCGTAGCGCGGCGATTTCCTCGACGGTGGCGACACTGTCCTCACCCCGATCCACATAATCGCCGAGGAAGATGAGTGTATCCGTCGGTTGCGGCTGGAGGGTGGCGAGCAAGCGCCGCAACAGTGTCACCTCGCCCTGCAGATCGCCGATGGCAAATGTTCGCTCCACTGACGTTGAGACGGCGTCCTGAGGAGTCGCCATCGCACCTCCTGTCACGTTGGTCACTGCGCGTCTGAGGTCACTTGCGGCCGCGAAGGAGGGGGAGTATCCAGTTCCTCGATGTCCCCGGTCAACTCGCCATACCACCGCATGGCGCCAGACCCGTCCTCAGCGGGGACGCTCAGCATCACCGCCGGAGCGCAGAGGCTCCCATATTCGATGAGCAACACGCGGTCCCCAGGATGAAGCCCCTCCTGCTGGATCGTGCGGTGGCCGAGGCGAATGCTCCGCCACCCATCTGGCAAGCGTTCGAGGCGCATGAAGTCGGCGAAAATCTCGCGCAGCGTCTCGCGCATCCTGCGGTCTCCTTTCAGAGAGACATTTCGTTGCTTGTCCCCTGGTTCTCGCAGCGTTCAGAGTTCCCAGTCTTCTACCAGCAATCCAGCAATACGAACGAACTCACGGGTATTGTGGGTGACGAGCGTCGCCTGATGCGCGAGCGCAATAGCAGCGATCAGCAGATCATTCGGGCCAATCGGCGTCCCCGCCTGTTCCAAAGCAGCGCGGGTTGGCCCGTAGAGGCTCGCCGCCGCGTC
>Ga0307372_10011901_pt1 | contig 11506 bp, 10 predicted proteins | sample OX1MG_FD_202533 | JGI IMG/M metagenome (GOLD analysis project Ga0307372, IMG submission 202533) | Soil microbial communities from Risofladan, Vaasa, Finland - OX-1 | ecosystem: Environmental > Terrestrial > Soil > Coastal area > Acid sulfate soil | place: Finland: Risofladan, Vaasa | collected...
TCATAGATCGCGACATCATACAAACGAAAATCGGCTGAGAGGTCTACCACCTTCGTTCCGCGTTCCAGCAGCGACGCCACCATTGGCGCGGCAGCCGCGTGAGGCAGGCAGATAAACGCCAGTTCCGTCTGCTCCGGCTCACCAGTAATCAGCAGCGCTGGATCGACGCCAGCCGCCGTGTTTCCCGCCATGCCTGCTATACTCCGCAACTGTGGGAACACCTCATCTAAACGCTTGCCAACGGCGCTGCGGGCCGTAACCGAGGTCACGACGAACTGCGGGTGCTGCGCCAGCAGCCGCAGCAGTTCCAGCCCCGTATAGCTGGTGACGTTCACAATAGCCGTCGTAATCATCGCTTCCTCGCTTTATAAAATCTCGCACAACCTGTAGGAGCGCGGGCTTGCCCCGCCCTGGCTGTCAGCAATGCACGGTTTTTTGGCGGGGCCAGCCCGCGCCCCAACGGACATCAACCAAACATGCAGGCAACAAAAAAGCTCTCGTACCCACTTACTCTACAGTAAGGGGACGAGAGCGTCTTTTTATGTTCTCCCGTGGTGCCACCCCAGTTGCCTGAATCCCTGACGCGCTGCAATCTACCTCCGGCAGCGCGGGATTTGTGACCACTCGTAATAGTTATAAAATTGCGCGGGAACCATCCGCCCGGCCTACTTGCCCTATGACAGGGCTTTCTTCGGCCAGCCGCTCACGACGCGGTTCTGAGTTGCGCACCCATTCCGATCTTTCACCAATCATCGGATCGCTGTCGGTCGCTTCTCTCATACTAGTTTCGCTCAACGCGGGCCAGCTATATTGTTGTTATTGCTATTCTATGCTGAAAAGCGAGATGTGTCAAGCGATTTTTGGCCGTTCGGCCTGCTATCTCAAAAACGTCTATCTTTGCCGAGATAATTGTAGTATAATTGTTCAATATCAAACGGTATTACACATCACAAATGAATATGAGAGAGGCATTTATGCCCAAAAAAGTTTACAAAGACTATCAGGCCCATCAAACAAGAATACAGGCATTCCGTAGTTTCGTTGTTCAGAACAAATGGACAATCGTCAGCGAGCAGGAGCTAGATTACGACGCCCATCAAATTACAGTATCCAACGGAATCAGCAGGATTCCTACCAACTTCTACCCCTCCGGCAAGATGGTGGTTGGCGGCAAACCTGGCGTATTACATGATGAGATACTGGTATGGTGCGAAAAACACTCCACATTGTCACCAAAAGCGACAGATGAACAACACGCGCAGCTATCACTTGCCGGTATCCAACCGCCGCCGACGCAAACCGCGCTTCAAGAATTACAGGGCATTGCGCGCATAGGGATAGATGAGTCAGGCAAGGGCGATTATTTCGGCCCGCTCGTCGTTGGCGCGGTCTATGTTGACAAAGACACTGAAGCGAAGCTGACCAATCTGGGGGTGCGCGACAGCAAACAACTCTACGACAAGCGTATCCTGCAACTGGCTGAAATGATCAAAATGTCGTGTCCGCACGAGATCGTCGTGATCGGCGCGAAACGCTATAACGAATTGTATGAAGAGATGCACAATCTCAATCGCTTGCTGGCAAAGGGACACGCTTTCGCGCTGGAAAGGTTGCTGGAGAAAATGCCTTGCGACCTGGCTATTGCCGACCAGTTCGGCAACGAGTCATACATTCGCGAGGCTTTGCTGGAAAAAGGCCGCGCCATCAAGCTGGTACAGCGACCCCGCGCCGAGGAGGATATCGCCGTTGCCGCCGCGTCCGTGCTGGCGCGGGCAGCGTTTGTGCAGCAGATCGAACTATTATCCAGCCGACTTGGCACAACATTACCAAAGGGCGCGTCCGATCCCGCCATTGTCACCATTGGTCGCCAAATTGTGGCAAAGTATGGACGCGAGACATTGGCAAAGGTAGCGAAATTGCATTTCAAGACGACAGAGGACATTTTATAACAAAGCTAACTGTACCAAAGGACACCAAAGAACTGATCTTTTGCGCGACGCCAAACCTACCATAGTGCGATAAAGTATGGTCAAGAACATTCTCATAGATGGGAGAACACACAACGATGGCAACAACAACGACTCATACCGCGCTGATTACCGGCGTGTCACGCGGACTCGGCCTGGCCCTGGCACGCCAGCTTGCCAGACTCGGATGGAACCTGATCATCGATGCGCGTGGGACGACCGCTCTTGAAACAGCACGCGCTGAACTCAGCCAGCATACACACATTATCGCATTGCCAGGAGACATTACTGACCCGGCGCATCGCAACGCGCTCGCGGAGGCGGCTCGCGCATTCGGCGGCCTGGACGCTCTGATCAATAGCGCCAGTTTCCTCGGCCCCAGCCCGCAGCCAAACCTTGTTGATTACCCGCTTGCTGTACTGGAACAGGTCTATCGCGTCAACGTGATTGCTCCACTCGCGCTCATTCAGGCGGTGCAGCGCGATCTGAAAGATGGAGCCTGTATCATCAACGTCACCAGCGACGCGGGCGTCGAGGGATACGAGGGTTGGGGCGGCTATGGATCGAGTAAGGCAGCGCTGGAACAACTCTCGCATATTCTGGCCGCCGAACATCCCGACCTGCGCGTCTACTGGGTCGATCCCGGCGATATGCGCACGCAGATGCAGCAGGAAGCCTTCCCAGGCGAAGATATCAGCGACCGCCCATTGCCGGAAGAAAGCGTGCCAGGCTTTCTGGCTCTACTCACGGGGAACTATCCGAGCGGGCGTTATCAGGCCCGCGCGCTGCCAGAGCAATCGAGGACATAATCATGATCGTCCAACACACTGACCTTACCAATTTTCAATTTTCCACTGAACATCTCGACAAACGAGATAACGGCAAGATGTCACTGGCTGCTGTCACGTCGGCCTACGATTTCGTGTTGCCAGCCGATCTCGAGGCTGAGGAGCCGCCGGAGGCGCGCGGGCTGGCGCGCGACGAAGTGCGCCTGATGGTTTCTTACCAGACCGATGATCGCATTGTTCACGCGCAATTTCGCGATCTCGCGGATTTTCTCGTTCCCGGTGATCTGTTAGTCATCAATACCAGCGGCACGCTGAATGCCGCGCTCAATGCCACGCGCAAGGACGGCACGCCACTCGAATTGCATCTCTCAACCCACCTTCCAGCAGATCTCTGGGTAATTGAACTGCGCCAGCCAGCAGCGACAGGCACGCGTCCATTTTGCGGCGGCAGAGCAGGTGAGACGCTGCGCTTGCCTGGAGGAGCTTCGATCACGCTGCTCACATCCTATCATGACGCGCAGCATGACAGACCCTGCGTGCGTCTGTGGATCGCTACGCTTGCCCTACCGGAAACGCGCCAGCTTCAGGATTACCTGGAGCAGTATGGCTTTCCCATTCGCTACGGCTACGTGAAGCAGCAGTGGCCGTCAAGCTATTACCAGACGGTCTATGTCACCGAAACGGGCAGCGCCGAGATGCCCTCAGCCGGGCGCGCTTTTACGCAGGAACTGATTGCACGATTGGCGACGAAGGGCGTGCAGATCGCCCCGCTCTTGCTGCACACCGGCGTCTCCAGCCTGGAAGCGCACGAACCGCCCTACGAGGAGTATTATCGCGTGCCGCTTGAGACCGCGCGCGCGGTCAATATGGCGCACACGGCGGGCAGGCGCGTCATTGCCGTTGGCACTACTGTAGTGCGAGCGTTGGAAACCGTGACGGACAGAGAAGGCACAACGCATCCCGGCGCGGGCTGGACAGACGCGGTGATTACGCCTCAGCGCGGCGTCCGCGCCGTCAACGCCCTGCTCACCGGACTTCACGAGCCATACGCCTCGCACCTGGCAATGCTCGAAGCTATCGCCGGACGCGAACATCTTCAGCGCGCCTACGCCGCGGCGCTGCGGGAACGCTACCTTTGGCACGAATTCGGCGATCTGCACCTGATTCTGCCATGAAAATAGCAGTAAAGATGCCTCGACGAACAGAAGTGCTATAAACCTGTACGAAAGTGCGATGGCGTGGTATAGTTCAGGCAACGAAACATGTCAGAAGCACATACATTGGAAGCTAAATCACGGCCATGAAGGAAACTCGCCGCGCTCAGGCGCGCAATCCCGCCGAATACGGCTACCCGACGAATGATATCGCCGCATTGTCAGATAAGGCGTTGGAGGTTTCTCGGCGCTTGACGGAATTCTATGGCGTCGCGCCCTGGTCGAAAAAAGACGTCATGAGTATGCTCGTGGACATTCTGCTTTCCCACCGTACAAAGGACGAACAAACCGAGGCAGCCTACCAGAATCTCTTGCGCTGCTTCGGCTCGTGGGAAGGAGTACGTGATGCGCCAACCCAGAACGTGCAAGTGGCTATCAGCAACGTCAACTGGCCGGAGGTCAAAGCGCCGCGTCTGCAAGCGACCATGCGCCGCATTTCAGAAGAGCGCGGCAATCTCGATCTGCAATTTCTGCGCGACCTGCCAGTAGAGGAAGGTGTGGCCTGGCTCAGCCGCTTTGAAGGAGTCGGGCCGAAGACCGCCGCGGCCGTGCTGCTTTTCAGCGCCCGCAAGCCGATCTTGCCCGTCGATACCCACGTTCACCGCGTCAGCATCCGCCTGGGATTGATCGGTAAAAAGGTTACAGCGGAAGCAGCCCACAACCTTCTGCAAGCCTTGCTGCCCAGCGATCCCCAGACGATCTACAATTTCCACAAGGCATTGCTGCGACATGGGCAGCGCATCTGTGTATTCGAGCGCCCGCGCTGCGAAAAATGTCCCATTACCGATCTGTGCGATTACTATCAGACGGCGCTAAAACCGCGCAGCACTACAAAGGGCGATTCCGGCGCGTCGTTGTGACACGCTGGCGACCAGAGTAGTTGGGGGCGAATATTAACCTGCCCAGCGCTACGAGACCCCAGGCCACCAGCGCGTACACGAGCATGGCGATAAGCGTCGTGATCTCGAACACGATCTTGCCCTCTGATGGATTGGTGAACATGCTGTTAAACGGAGCCACGAACACATAGCTCAAGTTATAGAGGAACGCGACGAAGCCATTGCCCGCGTTCGCGCTCAGCAGCTTGAAGATGAAGCGCAACAGCATGATTACTTCCAGCACGCCTAATATAAAGTAGATGACGCGCGTGATCCAGTAGCGAATATTGGCCCGCTGGAGATTGGTATCTTCAGCAACTTCTGTATGCTGCTCAACCCGATTACCCATGGGGTCTACATAGCTTTCGCGCTCGCTTTGGGCAGCAATGCCATTGTTGTTGTACGATCTGACCGTATCATTCGCGCCATATACTGGAGCATTGGGGACAGTCTGGTCAGATGCCCCTGGATAATCCGGTACGCGTGGATCGGGCTGATATGGTTGATTACTCATTGCTCGTATCTCCTTATTCGATACTTCTCTCTTCAATCCTGATATCATCAACATGGTTGATCCGTAATGCCGCAACAGAAAACGCGGCAAATGACTCTATTCTAACACGTAGGAAGACACGAAAAAGTGGCACAATTTATATTGAGATACCAGGCGCCACAAATAAAATGTTCGCCGCATCATCTACAATCCCATCCAAAATTGTGAAATACTTCACAAAACAGAGAAAAGAATAGCCCATACGTTGCCTGACCATGCGCGAAACGTTGTATACTATGAGCAATCATCTATCCAGATGTATGTATTTTGCTGTTTGTGCCGAACGGGAGCGGCACGAAAGGAAAGGCATATGGTTTTCTGTGGTCGCTGCGGACTTCAACTCGCGCCCGGCAGCAGTCGTTGCCCGCGCTGCGGCGCGCTGTCCGAAGTGAATGTTGTCAGCGAAGACCCGCATATGAACGATGCGACCGTCATTTCTCCCAGGCGAGACGATATGGATACGCTGCCTATCCAGACAGGCGTAACTCCAGTGCCACCCGCGCAGTATATTGTGCGCTCCGCCGATCCAACTTCCCTTAACATAATTGATCCCAATACTCCAACAAGCATATCCAGCAGACCCGGCAGCGCGTCTACGCCATTCCCTTCCTCTGATCCGATTTCCTATCCCGGCTATCCGCCGCCATCTACGCCCGGACAGTACCAGAACTGGCAAACTCCTCCTCCGCCAGAGCCAAAGCGGCGCGGCGGATTCATCGCCCTCGTTATCGTCGTCCTGTTGGTTCTCCTGGCGCTCGGCGGCACGGCTGTTGCCGTCCTCAATCCTACGCTGGTTCAGGGGCTGCTCGGTAGTCATCCAACGCCGACGCCCGCCGCTACCGCGACAACGCCAGCAGTCACCGCGACTGCTCCGGCGACAGCAACAACAGCAAGCACGCCGACACCGACAGCGGCCCAACAAGCCAGAGCAACCATCGAACAATACTATACCTATGTGAACGCGCAAGACTACCAGGACGCCTACAACATCTGGGGCAGCGCGGAACAAACGGCGCAACCGTACAACAGCTTCGTTACCGGGTATGCCAATACCATCCACGATAACGCTACCATCACCAGCTTAACGGAACAGCCTGACGGCACCGTCATGGCCGACGTGACAGTCCAGGCGACCGAACAATCATCATCAGGCCAGGTCACAAACACGTACCAGGGATGGTATGATATCGGCATAGAAAACGGTTCCTGGAAATTCCTGAACGCGCATTTCTCCAAAATAAACTAGCAACAGCGCCAGGATTTCTCTCCCCTCTGTAGAATGAAAAGAGAATCATCATCCTACAGAGACAGGTTGAGAAGGACAGGTGGGCTATGCCAAAATCGGAGCATATCGAGCAGCGCGTTATCATCATCCTACCCAGGCGACAAACGCCTTCTAATTCCAGGGAACCATCCCGACGCAGACCGCGTCTCCTTACTATCATCTGCTTTGTGCTGGCAATTGTCGCCCTGATCCATTTTATCGCCGTCACTCATAGCGCCTATCCAACCGTCACGCCGACAACCTGCCAGGGCTGGCTGCGCACAATGGATTACACCCAGGTCGTTCATCTGCAAACGAAGACCCAACAAATGGGCGCCGTCCAATTCGTCAATCAACTGGTGGATGGGCAACCAGCAGTCATGGTGCAGGTCAACGGCACGGACGCACAACAGATGTTGGACATCTTTATCTTCGGCTGCACTCAAAAGCAACAACAGTTCAAATTGACGACCTTATTTTCTCAACGCGGCTTGTCCCAGGGTACTGCCGCCATCAGTCCTGACAATACACTCATCACCAGCGCGCTCGATACCTATCAGCCTGCACAAGACAGCGCGCTTGAACAGCCACTGCAACAAAACATCTACCGCGAATACCAATGGCAACACAGCGCCTTCGTTCAGGTAGCCTATCCCAGCCTCTATCCCGTCACCAGCCGCGCCGAAGCCGAGGCGTTACAACAGCAGGCCGATAACGGCCAATCGCTGCCGTGGAGCGATCCACTCGTCACGGCAGAACAGATGGCGAAAGATATCTTTCACTGGACTGGCAGCGATCCCCAGGATGCCGTTCTAAGCAACAAAGGCTCGACGGCCAGAGTGCAGCTTGTACAACAAAACCCATCTATAACCGTCATTGTCACGCTGAAACAACTAATCCAACACAATACCAGTGGACTATGGTTCGTGGTGAGCGCGCAAAGCAGCGGCATGGCGCTCGATCAACCGCGGCCAGCGCAATCCGTGAAACCTCCCATCATCATCAAAGGAACAGGCGCGCTAGCCGATGGTACAATCACCACCGCGCTGTTCGATCATGCCCTCTCACCTCTTACACTCACGAACACTGTACCGTCGAGCGTTGATGCCAGCGGCAAGTACGCTGCTACCTTGTCGTATACGCATAGCGCGCCCGACCAGGAAACGCTTTTGCTCATCGAATCGCTACCCCCTAATGGCAGCAGCGAAGCCGAACAATTGCTGCTGGTGAAGATAATCCTGGGATAAATAACAGCAAACGACCAGAGCGACCGTCAGTCATTGGTGAGCTTATCTTCTATCAAAACATCAGTTCTTGAACGTTACCTCTGGCTGGTTACTATGCTACTATTAACATATGAGTAAATCGCTTTGGAAACAACGCAACTTCATGCTTCTATGGAGTGGACAGCTTGTTTCATGGGCTGGAACAGAGGTTTCTGGAATTGCACTTCCTCTTGTTGTACTGGCTCTTACTGGTTCTCCTGCTCAAGCTGGAGGGGTTGCTGCCATAAGAGGACTTGTCTATGTTTTTTGGGCAATTCCCGCAGGTGTATGTATTGATAGATGGGACAGAAAACTCATCATGGTTATAGCAAATCTTGGAAGTGGATTAGCAATGGGAAGTATCGCTCTAGCGCTTGCATACCATAATCTTTCGGTAATTCAATTATATTTAGCGAGCGCAATTGAGGGTTCATTCTTTGTCTTTGCAAATTTAGGAAGGTTCGCATCATTTCCGAAAGTTGTCTCAAAAGAACAGTTTCCAGCCGCTTCCGCACAATCTGAATCAGCAGGCCATATTGCTTTGCTTGTAGGCCCTCCTTTAGGAGGATTTCTCTATCAAATAACAGGAGGCTTTATTGCTTTTCTTGTTGACTCTCTTTCTTATTTTATCAATGCTTTCTCCATTTTTTTTATAAATATATCTCTTGGCACAGAAATATCGGCTGAACGAAAAGCAATCCATCATCAAATCAAAGAAGCCATCTTATGGCTCTGGCATCAACCGTTACTCCGCTTCTTGAATCTTCTTACAGCAGGACGAACCATTCTTTCCGCCGGGTTATACCTGCTCATTATTGTCCTTGCAAAAGAACATCACGTTTCTGCTTTGTTCATCGGTGTTATCTTTGCTATTGGTGCAGGAGGCGGTATTTTGGGTTCATTAGTATCCGCAAAAATACATAACCTCTATAGTATGAAACGATTACTTATTGGCGTATCATTACTTAGCTTCGTAATTTTCAGCTTCTATGCTATCGCGATAAACAATGTTCTTTTAGCAGGAATCACAGCGCTTTTTTATGCAGTAGACCCACTTTATAGCGTCACAACATCTTCTTATTCAGCAAAAGTTATTCCTGATGAAATTAGAGGGAGAGTTACCAGCCTCACTCGGCTAGTTGTACTTGGAGCATACTCGTTTGGCTTCTTTTTTACAGGCAATTTGTTACAGTATATTGGAAGCCAATGGACTATTGGAGTGTTTTCGTGTTTACTGCTTTTCATGCTTTTAATGTGCGTACTAAATAAAAAACTTGCTCAAGTTTAAGCGAAACACATCAAAAATCAAATCCTAAGAAAGCCTTACGTTGTTGTTCGCTTTGACTTGAAAGTCGTATAGAGCATGGAGGAGGGCGATAGCAAGCATTGCCCTGGCTTTGCTTGACCTTAACGGAATACCAGTGTATAATCCACTTGCGCCTGACAGACACCACTTTTGTGGATTCGATAGGGCAAACATTGACCAGTACCGACGCCGGGAGAAACGACACCATGACCACGACGACTATTGCACGCGGTAAATATCACATCTGGACCGTAGGCTGCCAGATGAATCTAGCCGATTCCCAACGTATTCAAGCCATTCTGGACGAACTTGGCTGGGAAGAGGCAAGCATGGAGCAGGCAAACCTCGTGGTTCTGAATACCTGTAGCGTGCGCAAAGCGCCCGAAGAGAAAGCCCACAACCAGTTGGCGATGTTGAAGCAAGCGAAAGAGAAGCGCGGCGATCTGCTGGTCGCGCTCATGGGCTGTATGATCGGCAGCCAGAAAACAATTGACGAGCTAAGTATACGTTACCCCCACATCGATCTGTTCATGAAGGTGGAACAAGCCGATATCCTGCCGCGCTTTCTGGAAGAACGCTGGACGCCGATCTCCGGCGCGGGTTGCCTTGACATCGAATACATGCCCGACCCGGAAGACGTCCTGGCAGGCCTGCCAGCCACGCCGATGATCGCCGCATCCACGAGCAGAAGCGGCAAGCGTACCGTTTTGCCGATGGCGATTACGCCAAAGCCCGGCGAGCGCATCGCTCACTATCCCACTGCCGTCGAGCCGACTCCATCCAGCCCGACCGCGTGGCTGCCGGTGATCCTGGGCTGCAACAAAGTCTGCACCTACTGCATCGTGCCATATCGCCGCGGGCGCGAGCGCAGCCGCCCCATCAATGAATTGCTGGCGGAAGCGCGCACCCTTGTTACCAGAGGCGCGAAAGAACTGACGCTGCTGGGTCAGACCGTCGAGGCGTATGGCCTTGATCTATCTGATAAACCCGACCTTGCCGACCTGATGGCCCATCTGAGCGAGATCGACGGACTGGAGCGCATCCGCTTCATGACCTCGTATCCTCGTCATATGACCGACAGCATGATCGAACGCATGGCGCACCTACCGAAAGTATGCGAACATCTCAACATTCCGGTACAATCTGGGGATGATGCCGTTTTGAAGCGCATGAAACGCGGCTATTCGATTGACGAGTATCGCGAAAAGATACAGCGCGTGCGCGAACTCTGGCCGGATATCTCCCTCTCTACCGATGTGATCGTCGGTTTCTGCGGCGAAACGGAAGCGGAATTCCAGCACACGCTCGATTTGATGGCAGAGATTCGTTTCGACGTCGTCCACGTAGCGGCCTACTCACTACGCCCTGGAACGATCGCGGCGCGCTGGGAAGACGATATTCCTCTGACGGAAAAGAAACGCAGGCTGCACGCCGTGGAAGAGGTGCAGGCCAGTATTGCCCTGGAGATCAACCAGCACTATCTTGATCGCACGGAAGAAGTCTTGATCGAAGAGGAGAATGCTTCTCATGGACGCCGGCAATGGAAGGGGCGCAATCGCGCGAACAAACTGGTCTTCTGCCCACAGCCAGAAGACACCGGCACTCTTCGCACCATCGCACCCGGAGACCTGGTCCGTGTCCATATTGACCGGGTCACTGCCTGGTCCTTGCAAGGTTGCGTGGCTGCGGTATAATAGGCAAACAGAAATTTTACCTATCTTGAGTGAAGATGGAGGAGGCGTTTGATGACGCAAGCACTATCGGCAGAAGAGAAAGCCCGTTTGAAAAAACAATGGACTGAACTGGCAATCCGGCAAGCCCTGGAGAGCCTGTGGGCCGAAGCAATTGAGACGAACAGGAGTATCCTCAGCCTGTTCCCCAATGAGCCAGAGGCATATAACCGTCTCGGCAAAGCTTACAGCGAGTTGGGACAATACGAGGAAGCGCGTCGTGCCTACGGTCAGACGTTGAAGTACAGCCCAAACAACACTATTGCTAAAAGGCAATTGGACCGGCTTGCTCAACTTCAGGAAATACCTTCTGCCACACACGGCAGCGCCGAAAGCATTGACCCGCGGTTATTCAACGAGGATCCGGGGAAAACCGGCATCACCGAATTGCTCAACCTCGCTCCAGCCTCTATCCTGGCGAAAGTGGGCGTCGGCGACAAGGCCCATCTTCACGTCAGCGGACACACGTTGCTGGTCCGCAACGGCGCTGGAGAAGATATCGGGCAGGTCGAACCCCGCCTTGCCAACCGGTTGATCGGCT
>Ga0307372_10011905_pt1 | contig 11504 bp, 11 predicted proteins | sample OX1MG_FD_202533 | JGI IMG/M metagenome (GOLD analysis project Ga0307372, IMG submission 202533) | Soil microbial communities from Risofladan, Vaasa, Finland - OX-1 | ecosystem: Environmental > Terrestrial > Soil > Coastal area > Acid sulfate soil | place: Finland: Risofladan, Vaasa | collected...
TCTCGGGCGGCAACAACCGCGCTACTGCGCGATCCTTGAATGCTTGTCCATATCGAGCCATCTTTATCCTTTATCGCGCCCCCGGGTTTTGGTTCTATCGGAGCGACAACTATTCTGACGCAGGGGGCTGTCGACAATCCTTCGCACTTGTCGGCTGAAGCCCGCTCGGCTGCAGTAGCATGGGCCCGCCGCGTGGCAGGCCAAGCCGATTCTGTGCCCGATGACAGCGATGATGACGGCACGCAATGCATGCAGAAGGAGGCAGTCCTCACAGCCGCAATGATCGTGATGAGGGAAGGCGATGACGCGCTGCGAGCCGAGCATGAGGAATGGGTTCGGGCTCAGCTGGAAGAGGTTCTGCAGACACGGGACGATGATCCGGTACATCAAATTCGCGCCGGCCTGCGCTACAACCCGACAGCGATCGCATACGTCGGGATGATCCATGCTCTGCGGCATCGCAATACGCTGGAGGATGTGCGTGCTCTGTTGGAGATTGCGGCACGCGACAACCCCGCCGCCGCGCACGGATTCGGCGCCGCGATTTCAGTTCTGGAGACGATCGATCCCCGACTGCCGCGCGCATTGCTGCGTTGCGCATTCACCGCGTGCGTCTTGCCGAACCGCGAATGGGACTTGCCGGCGGAAGAGGTTGCGGCGCGTGCGGAACGGCGCCTGCAGCGCGCGAAGGCAGCAGTTGATGCAGAGATCGCTTGGCTCACGGAAGGCGGCCAGGAACCGAGATGGCCGACCTTTCCTCAAGAGCACGTTCGTCGGAGAAGGCGCCTTCGGTTGCCAGGAGGAATCCGCGCGGATGACGAAGGACAAGTAGTAGAACCGCAACCTTCCACGGAGCATGTCAATCATCAGGCTGCCGCGCTGTGGCTTCGTCAAGCCCGTACTCTGCTTGACGAAGCCGCGCTCCCCTGGCTCTCTGAACTGGTCAGGACGTACATGCCTTGGACGATCAGGGCAAACGGCGCCGAACTGGACGACGGGGATGAAGCCGATCACCCGCCGACGGAGTGGAACGATGCGTTCTTTGCGCTTGCCGCACGCTGCATGGCCGGGCTCACGTTCGATGAAGCTGCGACGATGGCTGTGACACCCATCACCACCCTTCCAGACAGGCACTTCTTCGATGTGCTTGCCGATTTTCAGCGCGGCGTCGACAGCGTCTATTTCGGGGGTGGCAACATTCCGGCACCAGTTGCAGTTGAGATGCGGATAGCCCTGGCGAACCGCATGATGGGCAGCCGCGGTTGGGAACGCCTGAGCAGCAGCAAAGAGATGTCGATCGAAATGCACATCGGCCCTGCGATCGCTGTGCTGTTTTTCAACGACCATCACTTCGCGCAAAGCACGAAGTGTTATCTGTTCCCGAAGGGCGCCGAACGTGTTGCCCCATTCCTGCCGCTGCTCGGCAGCTTGGTCAAGTCTGCGCCATCGCCTTTCGTTGCGCTGGTGATATTGAATCTGCTTGAGGTCGCTCCGCGTCCTGAACACCTCGACATCCTCGTTGCAGCAGGCAAAGCATGGCTCGATGCTTACCCGGACTTTCGACCATTCTGGGTCGATCATGGCTTCGGCCGCCGTTGGTGCGAGATTGTGGAGAACATATGCACCCAAGTTCCGGCTGCCGTCGATGCGCAGTTGCCGATTCGCGCCATCCTTGACGGCATAGTGGCGGCGCTGGTCGGGCTCGGCATTCCCGAGGCCAGTCGGCTGGAGGATGCTCTGGCCAAGAGTTGAAACGCACCCACGCCTAGCCGCCCAAACCGTTTCAGGGCACGCTTCAAAGCAACAGCGACAGTGGCCGGTTAGGCCGAGAAGCGGGACATCCGCCACCGTTCACGCGTGTGACCGCTCCTGGCCGATTTCTCCCCGACGGCATAATGCTAGAAAGCGGCCAATAGGAGGCGCGAGGGTGACCTAATTCAGCAGCATTCGCGAACGAAACTCTGCAAATAGTCCCGAAGAAAAGGGACAGATTCATTTGGGAGTGACTTTGCAATGCGCGCCGCAAAGGGCACAACGCCTCGCGCAATTAACATTCTCACGCAGCGTCGTGTGCACTTACAGTCGCCCAAAAGTCCTCTCCAAGCGCCGTGCGAAAGGCCCTCATTTCCAGAGGCTTGGGCATAACGGCACGCTCTATGCATGAATGCTACGAATAATAGGGAATATCGAGGTTATGTAAAGAAGCGCGACAAACAGAAAGAGGCAGAGATGAAACGCATTTTGGTCTTGAGCTTTGCGGTTATGCTTCTCGCGCGAGTGTGCTCTGCTGCAGTGCTCCCCGCCGTCAACCTGGCTGGTGTTGGCACCTTTGGACAAGGCGCACCGGGCATTCTGGATCCCACTGTCTCATGCGCCCCAACGTCCGTCTACGACTCCTTCGTCTATCTGGAGAGTCGATACGGCCCCCGAGTAGCCGGTTTGCTCGGCGTCGGCGCGCCGGATACGATCAACGCGCTCGCGGCTGATATGCAGCTCGTTCCCGGGATCGGTTGTACGGGCCCGAACATTGTGAGCGGCACAATTGGTTACCTTGAAAGCGTTGGCTTGATTAATGTGATCTCCGTGGAGAGCCAAGTTGGTAACAACATTGTCGGTGCTTCTGGCCAATTCCTCTACGATCAGCTTGCGCGTGGCCAGGGCGTCGAGGTGGGGTTCACATGGAACAGTGGCTCGGGTGGTCACGTTGTAGCCGTGACCGGCATTTCGAATTTCGATACGGGGGCTCTTACCGCAACGCTGGATTTCATGGACCCATGGGGCGCACTATCCCCGGCCGGCCCTGGCGCCAACGCGCTCGCCCTAAGCGGCAACCTTTCCTTCGCAGGCGGACTATGGACGCTGAGCTATTCTGGTGGCGCTGCTGGCGCCGGTGCCGCAGGGACGCTTGCATTGATTGAAGCGGAGAGCGTTCCCGAGCCATCCACGGTTTACCTTGTGATTGGCGCACTTCTACTCTTGGTATGGCGCAGGCGCGTGAGGACCTAAATCTCCTCCGCGGTCAGTTGGTCGGCTCGCCGTAGTGGAGCCTATCCGGAATTTTGTGTGTGAGGCATAACATGACGACCGAGAGGAGCTGTTATGCCAAGCAAAAAGAGGAACGAGAAGCCTGCGCTGCCGGCGCTGGAGATCAAGCCGGAAGTGCATGATCAGCTGGTACAAGGACCGCTGACGCCGGAGCAGTTCGAGACGATGTTCCGGGGGTTGAAGAAGGCGATCGTCGAGCGGGCACTGGGCGCGGAGCTCACGCACCACCTGGGCTATTCGAAGGGCGATGCGCCACCGGCTGAGCAGAGCAACCACCGCAACGACACGAGCCCGAAGACGGTGCTGACCGACGGCGGCTCGCTCGATCTGGCGATCCCGCGCGACCGCGAGGGCTCGTTCGAGCCGCAGCTGATTGCCAAGGGCGAGCGGCGTTTCCAGGGCTTTGACGCCAAGGTCATCGCGATGTACGCCCGCGGCATGACGGTGCGCGAGATCCAAGGCTACCTCGAGGAGATGTACGGAATCGAGGTCTCGCCCGATTTCATCAGCCAAGTGACCGAGGCCGTGATGGCCGAGAAGCGCCCACTTGCGACGGTTTGCTTGAGGATTGCACAGGGCCGAACGCGCTCGCTCGGCGCGAATGACGCTGCGCGGCAGGAGCCGGTGTCGAGGGCGAACGCGCCTGCTATTCGATCGTCGGAGCCACCGCGCGCTTGTTCACCCACTGCATGATCGCAGCGGCGACCTGGTTCTCGCGCCCGGCGTAGCCGTGGTAGCTGAAGGCCTGGCAGGCTGGGCCGCGCGCGCCCTCCGAGCCTGTCACGGTGACGAGCGGGAAGTGGTGCTCCCGCGCGATCTTCTCCACCGCGTCGTACGGCGTCACGCGGCAGCGGTCGGACTTGTGCTGCACCATCAGCACCGGGACCTTGAGCGAGCCGAAGTCGAAGCGCGACAGTCCCTCCCCGTCGCGCGCCGCCTGCGTCACGGTGGAGGTGAGCACCACGCCGGCGACCTTCGCCCCGAGGCTCGCCCCGAGCGCGGCCGCCGAGACGGTCCCCTTGCTCGTTCCGACCAGGTAGAACTCGGCGCCGGGAAAACGCGCTGCGAGCGCGGCGATGATCGCGCCGACGTCGGCCGCGTGCTGCGGGCTGAGGCGGAATCGGTCGTTGGCGCAGCAGTACTCGTCACTGGGCATATCGACCGAGACCGCGATGTCCTCCGCGTCGACGAAGCGGGCGCGCGTGCGGATCAGGTAATTGCCCCAGAGATGGAACCAGGTGCCGCGCGCCTTCTGCTGGATCTGCATGATCCCGTCGCCGCCGGGAAAGAGCATGACGATGCGCTTGGGCTTCTGGTCCTTCGACGCCATCGACAGGAGCACCGGCTCGTCGACGCCCTTGCGCACCTCGACGCGCACGACCTCCTCGTACGGCGCGGCGCTGGCCTTGATGCGCTCGATCCAGTCGTCCGCGCGCGCGGAGAACGCCGCGAGCGCCGCGGCAAGGACGAGAAGGAGGTTTGCGGGCCGCATGCTGACGCGACTCTGAACCCGGCCTTCGGCCGCGTCAATGCCCGGAATTGGACAGGTCGGCCCGCCCTTTACCTAGCAGGTGGCGCGAGCACGGTTTTACACGCTGGGAGGGGCAAGACTAGCCGCGCCGGTCGACGAATCGTGGGGCCTTGACGTTGGCCTCGAATTCGCGCGCCAACGTGCCGGTTTCAAGCACCACGATCTGCGGCACGATCTCGAATTTCTCCCGCGTTGCGCGCGCGAGCCGGCTCACCACCGCGTCGCCGTCGGAACCCCTGCGCAGCTCGATCGATATCCGGAGAAAGTCGTTGTCGCCCTCGTTCAAGGCCTCCGCGCGGAAGTCCCCGACCTCGGCGTGCCGGAACAGGAAGTCCTCGAGGTCCTGGTGCCCCAGATTGATACCGCGCACCTTGAAGAATCCGCTCGTGCGATGCGCGTGCTTGATGCGCGGAAAGACCGCGTAGGGCCCGTCGCCGTCGTCCGCATCGCTGTACGAAACGAGATCCCCGGGGCTCCACCGCAGGAACGGCGTAACGTTGTTGCTGCATAGGGCCGTAACCACAAGCGTGCCGACCTCGCCCTCGCGCGCGGGCTCCAGGGTCTGCGGATCCAGGACCTCCACGAAGTAGAGATCCGTCCAGATTCGGAAGCCCAGTCCCGGGACGTCCTCCGCGCCCATCATGCCGGCCTCGGTCATGCCGAACGTGTCCGTGAGCCGCGCGCTCCAGCTGCGCTCGATCTTGTCGCGCTTCGCCGCGGAGACCGGTTCGGCGGAAGTCATGATCCGCTTGACCCCGACCGCAGCGAGATCGACGCCGCGCGCTTCGGCGAGGTTGGCGAGGTGCAGCGCGTAGCTCGACATGCCCAGCCACAGCGTGGGCCGCAGGCGCCGGATGAGCTCGAGCTGCAGCGCCGAAGGCGTCGAGGTGCCCGATCCCGCCCAGTTCGCGCTGATGCCGCGCGAGCCGGCACACCGCGCGAATACCTGCCCGACCGGGTGAATGCCCAGCGGGAAGGAGACGTGGGCCCGATCGCCCGGTTCCGCCCCGGCGCAATCGTAGGTACGCGCAAAAGCCTCCAGCCCGTACTCCATGTCGCGATGGCTTCTCGGGTAGAAGAGCGGTTGACCGGTGACGCCGCCCGAGCGCCAGTATTCCGCAATGCCGTCGTGCTCGGTGAGGCAGAACTCCGAGTAGAACTGGGTGTCGGTCAGCGCGCGCAGCGTGTCCTTCTCCAGGATCGGGATGCGCCGCCAGACCTCGGGGTCGTCGAGCGCGTCGAGACGCAGGTCCTTGGGAATGCGCTCGCGCCAGAACGGCGCGCGCAGGGCGCGTTCCACCGCGGCGCGCTTGCGCTCGCTCTGGACACGGGCGATCGCGGCACGGGACTTCGGTAACTCAAGTCGCAAGGGTCGTCTCCTAGTGGGCGGCGAGCAGCGCCACCATGCGCTCGAGATCGCGCGGATCTCTCCGCGGCGCGCGGACCTGCGGCTCGCCAAGAAGGAAGGTGTAGAACAGGCGCGCCCGAACACGGGCCTCGGCGGGCGGAAAGCCGCCTTCCACGAACAGCTGCGCGAGCGCGCGAGAGCGGCGCCGATCCACCGCTTCCACGGCCTGTGCAACGCGGCGGTGATCGCGCGCCCAGGCTCGGATCGCCGGGTCGTAGCGGCCCAGGCCTTTCTCGAGTACATCGTGCGCGAGCGCGAGGAGCCGCTCGCCGAGCCGCGGCGGCAGCTTGCCGATGCGCTCGAACTCTAGCTCGGTCATCTCGCGCGACCAGAACTCGAGCAGCTCCTCGAGCAGATGCTCCCGATCGCGGAAGTGCCAGTAGAAGCTGCCCTTGCTGATGCCCAGATCGCCTGCGATGCGCTCGATGCGCACCCCCGCCACCCCGCCCCTGCGCAGCGCCTCGAGCCCTGCGCTTACCCATCGCTGGTGCATTTTGCCAGCCTACCATATATACTGCGCCGATGTCCCGAGCGCTACGCCACGGCACGCCGCTCCGCGCCCCCGCGGACGCCAGGGAAGTGAAGCGCCGTGCCCTCGAGCTCGGCGCCAACCTGTGCGGGATCGCCTCCGCGGCGACGCTCAACGCGTTTCCGCCGGACCCGCGCTGGCCGCAGACGCCCGAGCGCATTTCGCCGCACGTGAAGAGCGTCGTCGTGATCGTCCAGCGGATCCCCGCGGGCGCCTTCCGGTGCAAGTCCAACGTGCCGGTTCAATACCTCGACATGCTCGTGCTGCGGCGCATGGACCGCGTCGCCCTCGCGCTTGCCCGGGAGCTCGAGCGGCTCGGCCACCCCGCGTTCGCGCTCGCGGCGCAGGAAACGGACTGGAACCTGAAGCGGGCGAGCTACGGCCTGCTCTCCACGCGCCATCTCGGCGTCGAGGCCGGGCTGGGCACGCTCGGCCTCGAGGTGAATATCCTCACGCCAGAATACGGGCCGCGTCTGTATCTCACCGGGATTCTCACCGAGCTCGAGCTCGAGCCGGATCAGCGCATGCAGGAACAGGTGTGCATCGGCGAGTCCTGCAGCCGCTGCCTGCAGTCCTGTCCGCCCGACGCGGTGAAGCAGTGGGGATTGGAGAAGAGCGCCTGCGCCACCGAGGCGCAGGAGTTCGGCTACATGACCGTCACCAGCTTCTTCGGCCGATTTTTCGAGCTCGCCCCCGAGCAGAAGAAGCAGGCGCTGCACTCGCGGGACCTGTTCGGATTCTGGCAGGGACTGCTGCGGGTCGTCGGGTCGTTCGGCGACTGTCCGCGCTGCCTGGCGGTGTGCCCTGTGGGCAACGATTATCACGCCCACCTCGCCGAGATCCAGAAGCACATCCCCGAGAAGACGCCGGAGAAGGCAGCCAAGGCGGCGGCGTTCAAGCTCGCGCGCAAGGAGGGCGGCGATCTTCCCGGCCTTTCGCCCTGGAATATCCGGTGGGTCGGCGAGAACGGCTACAAGGGCATCGTCGCTCGCCAACTGCAGGAGTTCAAGCGCATGCAGAAGGAACGCGAAAAGGAGCAACCGTGAACGTCTTCAAGCGGAACCTGTCGGCCTCCGAGGTCAAGGAGAAGGCGCGCGCTCTCGGAGCGGACCTCGTCGGCATCGCGGACGGCGAAGCGCTCGACCGTAACCCGCCCGATCCCGACGATCCCCGCCGGCCCATCGATATCACAGAGCACGACGGCGGCCGCGTCATCGTGCTCGGCGCCCGCCTGCAGGCCGGGACGTCGCGCATCCGCAAATGGAACGACCGGAACAAGTACTACAACGACGAACTGTCGATTACGTTTCTCGAGGAGATCGCCCTCGAGCTCGTCTACTGGCTGGAGGACGCGGGCTATCCGGCGATCATCGTGCCGCCGACGCACGTCGATCCCTGGCGCTACGACGGAAACCCCGAGCAGCACCAGAAACCGCTTCTCTCGCTGCCCCATGCCGCGGTCGAGGCCGGGCTCGGCACGCTCGGGCTAAACGGTCAGCTTCTCACCACGGAGTACGGGCCGCGCGTCGTGCTGAGCGCCGTGCTGTGCTCGCTGGATGTCGAGTGCGACACGCCCATGACGCAGGCACTCTGCCTGGGGCCGAAGTGCGGTCGCTGCCTGAAAGCGTGCCCCGGGGACGTGGTGAAGCACTGGGGGCGAGACTGGGATGAGTGCGATCGCTACCGCTCGCCGCACGGCTTCGCCGAGCTCTCGGAATACCTGGGTCGCATCATCGATGCTCCCGATCCCGCGCAGAAGAAGGCGCTGCTGCGCTCGGAAAAGAGCTTCGATCTCTGGCAGAGCATCCTGCGCGGCGCGGGCGTGATCACCGGTTGCCGGCGCTGCGCCGACGTGTGCCCGGTGGGCACAGACTATGAGCCGATGCTCAAGGACGCTCTCGACGAGATCCCCGAGAATTCCCCGGAGAAGGAAGTGCGGCTCGCGGCAATGGCGGCTGCCGAATTGCGCAGCCCGGTCGACACATACCTGCGCCAGCGCCGCTGGATCGGCACCCTGGGCAAGCCGGAATAGAACTCGCGCAGGGGTTGCCCGCGGCCTAGGGGCGACAGCTCTCCGCGCTTCCGGGCGCGTCGGCGGTGAAATCGTGCATCTCGATCACCTCGCGCACGATGTCGTCGCTGGAGAACTGCACCCACAGGATGCGCGGCTCGGCCACGTCGCGCATCTTGTATTCCCACACGATGCGCGGCTTGAGCGTCAGCCAGGACACGGTGCCCGGCGGGCCGAGCAGCGCGCGCACCTGCGCCATGGTCGTGGTGTTGGGACGGATCTTCGCCACGTTGGCCTTGGTCAGGACCTGCTCGATCGAGCGCATCGCGCCGTCCGGGGCGATCGTGACCTTGTACGTGTCGCGCCCTTCGGGGAGCCTCGAGTAGAACCACACGCTGCCGCCCCCGGGCTGCGGCAGGCGCAGGCTCGGCGTGCCCATCAGCGCCTCGACGTCCGCCGCGGTGGAGGTCCCGGGGACCAGCCCGCTGCCGCTGTAGGAGGCGCAGGCGGAAAGCAGCAGCGCGATCGCGACCGCCGTCACGCGACCGCGCCAGCCTGTGCTCACGGCATCACCTCGCACCCCATGCCGCCACGTTACGCTTTCTGCCCGGTCGCGCAAGCCGCCGCGGCGCGCGGGCTTGCGCGCGGGGTTACTCCCCCTTGCCGGGGTTCGGCGTGAAGAACTTGGAGAACTTGTCCTTCTCGTCCTTGTGGTCATCGGCGTCCGCCGGCGCCGTGCCCTTGCGCGTGATGTTGGGCCACTTGGCCGCGTATTCGGTGTTCAGCGCCAGCCAGCGCTCGGCCTTGGCGTCGGAGTCCGGCACGATGGCCGCCGGCGGACACTCCGGCTCGCACACGCCGCAGTCGATGCACTCGTCCGGGTGGATGACCAGCATGTTCTCGCCCTCGTAGAAGCAGTCCACGGGGCAGACCTCCACGCAATCCATGTACTTGCACTTGATGCAGTCTTCGGTGACGACGTAAGTCATGCGCGCTCTGGTTTCGCAATGTCAAAATTGAATTATCGCATCGGCGCCCCCATCTCCGCCATAATCTGCGACTCTCCGAAGAGCGGTTTCTCACCATGTCAGCCCATGCCGTCGACGTCGATGCCCGCAGCTTCGAGCGGGAGGTGATCGAGGCCTCGAAACAGGTCCCGGTGGTGGTGGATTTCTGGGCGCCGTGGTGCGGCCCGTGCCGCGTGCTCAAGCCGATCCTGGAGAAGCTCGCCGCCGAATACGGCGGGCGCTTCAAGCTCGCCAAGGTGAACTCGGACGAGAACGTCGAGCTCGCCTCGACGTTCGGGGTGCGCTCGATCCCCGACGTGGTCGCGTTCCGCGGCGGCCAGGCGGTGTCGCACTTCCTCGGCGCGCAGCCGGAAAGCCAGGTGCGCGCGTTCATCGAGCAGCTGCTGCCCTCGCCCTCCGAGCTCGAGCACGCCCGCGCGCTCGAGCTGAAGGACGCGGGCGACCTCGCGGGCGCCCTGGCGGCGCTGCGCAAGGCGCTCGCGCTCGATGCCGCCAACGGCCTGGCCCGGCTCGATCTGGCCGAGCTGCTGATCGAGCAAAGGCAGCTCGACGAAGCCGAGGCGCTGCTCGCAGCCATGCAGCCGGACACCGCGCTCGAGGCGCAGGCCGCGGCGCTCGTCCAGGCGATCGCCTTCGCGCGCGCCGGCAGCACCGGGCCGGGCGAAGCGGAGCTCGAGGCGCGGCTCGCGGCCAACCCCGCGGACCTCGCGGCGCGGCTCGCCCTGGCGCAGCTGCACGCCGGCAAGCGCCGCTACCGCGAGGCGATGGACCAGCTGCTCGAATCGATCCGGCGCGACAAGTCGTACGGCGAGGGCGCGGCGCGCAAGCAGATGCTCGCCATCTTCAGCCTCGCCGAGAACCAGCCCGAGCTCGTCTCGGAGTACCGGCGCAAGCTCGCCAGCGCGCTGTACTGATGCGCGCCTCGGGCCGGCCCGGGCGCCTGCTGCTCACCCTCGCGCTGCTGTGGCTGGCGGGCGCGGGCCTGCGCCTCACGGTGCTCGCGGTGCCGCCGGTCATCCCGCTGCTGCATCGCGACCTGCACCTCACCGAGACCGGCATCGGCGTGCTCTCGAGCCTGCCCGCGCTGCTGTTCGCCGCCGCGGCGGTGCCGGGCTCGCTGCTGATCTCGCGCGTCGGCGCGCGCCACACCCTGGTCGCCGGCCTGGCGCTCACCGCGCTCGCCTCCGCGCTGCGCGCCGCGGCGCCCGACGCCGCGCTGCTGTTCGCGGCGACTTTCCTGATGGGGCTCGGCATCGCGGTGATGCAACCGTCGCTGCCGCCGCTGGCGCGCGACTGGCTGCCGCAGCGCGTCGGCTTCGCCACCGCCGTGTACACCAACGGCCTGCTGGTGGGCGAGATCCTCTCGGTGTCGCTCACCATCCCGCTGGTGCTGCCGCTGGTCGGCGGCAGCTGGCGGCTGAGCTTCGTCGCCTGGTCGGTTCCGGTGCTCGCCGCCGCGGCCCTGGTCGGCTGGCTCGCGCCGCGCGCGCCCGCGGCCCGCGCCGGGGTGCGCGCCGACGGGCGCCGCTGGTGGCCGGACTGGAACGACCCGCAGACCTGGCGCATCGGCCTGATCCTCGGCAGCGTCAACGCGCTGTACTTCGCGACCAACGCCTTCCTGCCGGATTACCTGCACCGCGCCGGGCACGGCGAGCTGACCACCCTGGCGCTGACCTTGCTCAGCCTGTGCCAGCTGCCGGCGTCGTTCCTGATGCTCGCCTTCGCCGACCGGCTGACCGGACGGCGCTGGCCCTTCGTCGCCATCGCCCTGCTGTGCCTGGCGAGCGTGCTCGGCATCGTGTTCACGCCCTATGCCTGGGTGCCCGCGTGGTCGGGGCTGCTGGGCTTTTCCTGCGCCTTCGGCCTGGTCGCCAGCCTCGCGCTGCCGCCGCTGCTCGCCCGGCCCGACGACGTGCACCGCCTGTCGGCCGGGATGTTCACGATCAGCTACT
>Ga0307372_10011906_pt1 | contig 11503 bp, 9 predicted proteins | sample OX1MG_FD_202533 | JGI IMG/M metagenome (GOLD analysis project Ga0307372, IMG submission 202533) | Soil microbial communities from Risofladan, Vaasa, Finland - OX-1 | ecosystem: Environmental > Terrestrial > Soil > Coastal area > Acid sulfate soil | place: Finland: Risofladan, Vaasa | collected...
CCCTCGTTCGAGGCGGGTAGAGACCGCCGATGCTTCCCTAATGTCCTCAACCTGCGGCATTTCCGCCGGAGTGTCGCGACACAGGCAGAAAATAACCTATCTGAGCCACTGCGGCGGGCCGCAGCATCCCGGCAGTGATCCCAGCAGGCACGCTGAACCGGGCCGCCCGTGCATACGGTCCGTGACCGCCAGCGGCCCCCCCTTGATCACAATCCGTAACTGGCTGCTCGTCGTGAAACCCGCATCGCCGCAACTGCAAAACCGCAGGTCACAGTCCTCCGGCGTACTCAACCGAACGCCAGTGCTTCCTGGGTGGCCTCCACTACCTCGATCCCCACATGTGACCGCGTGTTAGGCATCGGGGCCCGCCTCCCTCAGCGCTAAGCACACCGCATTACTCTTTGTTGTTTACCACCAGCGGAACGCAAAGCTGCAGCTGACGGTCACGCTGTCACCGGCTGAGCCGGTTCCCGGGCTGTATGTCCATCCTGATCACCGTCGCCGCCTGCGGCGCCCGCCTGTCTGGAGCCATCTCGATGTCTAGTAATGAACGCCGCATGTCTAGCTTCTATCGCCGCTGTTTGTCACGGCTATTCGATGTGCGAGCACTTATTGTGGTACTCAGAAAACTCAGGACACGACATGCGGCGGTAAATGCTGGACGGCAGGAGGGGCTGCCTCTAGCCTGCTGGGCGGGAGGTGGCCGTTGTGAGCGAGGCGAGCCGGCTGCGGGGACTGACCGAGGCGGGGCTGCTGCACGCCAACCCTGCGGCGGTCCGCGCGCCGTTGTTCACGGCGGGCGGGGAGTTCTTCCTGGCCGCGGACAAGGTCCAGGTGAAGTACGAGATGCTGCGCGCCCACCTGGCCGACGGAGCGCCGGTCACCGACGCCGCCTCGGCGCACGGCTATTCGCGCGCGGCGTTCTACCTGGTGCTGGCGTCGTTCTCGCAGGCGGGCATGTCGGGGCTGCTCGACGAGCGGCGCGGCCGCCGCGGGCCGGTGAAGCTGCGCCCGGAGATCGTGGCGTTCATCCGCGACGCCGAGGCGGGCCCGGGCCAGCTGGCCGAGCAGGTCGCGGACCGGTTCGGGGTGCGGCTGCACCGGCGGACCATCGAGCGGGCCCGGGTCCGGTGAGCACCCGGTCGTTCTGGCCGCCGGCCGAGGCGGCTCAGGCCGACTATGAGATGCTGCGCGCGCATCTGCTCGGGCACGGCGCGCTGCCCGATGACCTGGCCGCGGCGCGGTTCGCCCGCCGCGGGCTGGCCGGGCTGATCACCTGGCCGGCCAGCGAGCCCGTTTTCGCCGCGGAGCTGCTCGGCGCGGCCCGGCCGGCCTGGAATCCCCACGCCGACGAGCGGATCAGCGCGCTGGCCGCCGGCTACCAGTTCCTGCTCGAAGCCGCCGCCGCGTTGCGGTGCAGGCCCGCCACGACGGAGGCTCACAGATGAAGGTCGCCCTCTACGCACGGGTGCCCACCGAACGGCAGGCCGAACGCGGCACGATCGGCTCCCAGCTGCAGGCGCTGCGCGAGCGCGTCACCGCGAGTGGGGATGAGCTGGCCGGCGAGTACGTCGACGACGGCCAGTCCGGCGCCCGGCTGGACCGGCCGGGCCTGGACGCGCTGCGCGACGCCGCCGAGGCCGGCCTGTTCGAGACTGTGTGGTGCCTGTCCCCGGACCGGCTCGCCCGCGCCTACGCCTACCAGGTCCTGGTCCTGGACGAGCTGGCCCGCTTCGGGGTCACGGTGCGCTTCACCGACGCCCCCGACCTGGCCGCCGGCGATCCGCAGGCCACGCTTCTCACCCAGGTGCAGGGCGTGATCGCCGAGTACGAGAAGGCGAAGATCGCCGAACGGTACCGGCGCGGCAAGCTGTTCCGCGCCCGCGCCGGGGAGATCACCACCTGGAAGACCGCCTACGGCTACCGGCGGGTCGCCCGCACCAGCGCCGTCGCGGCGCACCTGGAGATCTACGAGCCCGAAGCCACGGTAGTCCGCCGCATCTTCGCCGACCGGGCCGCCGGCATCACGGTCCGCGAGATCTGCCGGCGGCTCAACGCCGACCGCATCGCCTCACCGGCCGGGAAGGCAACCTGGGGGACCTCCACCCTGTGCCGGCTGCTGGGCAACGAGGCCTACATCGGCCGGGTCTACTTCAACCGCACCGAGACCATCACCGATCCGCGGCCCGCCCGGCGCACCCGCCAGGTCCCGCGCCCGCGCGAGGAATGGATCCCGATCAACTGCCCGCGCATCATCACCGACGAGCAATTCGAGGCAGCCACCCGCGTCGCCTACGACAACGCCAAATGGAGCCCGCGCCGCGCCGAACCCGGCGAATGGCTGCTCAAGGGCCTGGTCAAATGCGGGGTCTGCGATGTCGGCACCAACTGCCACAAGATGCGCGGCCGCAACGGCACCTGGCACCGTTACTACTACTGCCGCAACCACGACCCGCTGCGCGCCGGCGGGGAAGACCGCCGCTGCCCCGAACGCAACATCCGCGCCGGCGCGCTCGACGAGTACGTCTTCGGCCAGATCCGGACCGCGATCACCCAGCCCACCATGCTGCTGGCCGGTGAGCAAGCCATCGCGGTCAGCGCCCCGGTCCCCGACGACGAGCTGCTCGCCGCCGAGCTCGCCCGCCTCGACCGCAAGATCGACGCCACCACAGCCGAACGCCGCCGGCTGACCGACCTCTACCAGGCCGGGCTCATCGACCTGCCCGAACTGCAACGCCGCTCCACCGAAGTCGCCGCGCGGCTGCGCGACCTGCAAGCCAAACGGGACAGCCTCGCCGCCGAGCGGACCGCGCTCGCCCACGGGAACCTGCTCCGCCGCCGGGTCGCCAACTTCGCCCGCCAGATCCGCGAAGTGATCGACCAGCTCGACCGTCCCCAGAAGCAGCAGCTACTGCGGCTTCTGATCGAAGACGTCCACGTCACCGGCTGGCAGGTCAAAATCCGGCTGCGGATACCACTCGACCCGCCCGCCCCCGGCCCCGCCCGCCCCCGGCCATCGCATCCCGCACCATCGCCCACCAGGCCACCGACCGTGTCAAGCCAAGACCGTTTGCGTTCCGCTGGTGTCCACCGAGGGCACCAGCCTCCGCCTCGCCGAAGCCACCGCAGGGAAAGGAGTGACACCGCTGGCCTGACCCGCAGGGAGATCAGCTGACCGCCAGCACGGACATAACCTGTCCACCCGCAAGGAGATCAGCTGTCCGCCCACAGGGAAGTCCCGATGTCCCTTGACACCAGTCGCGGGCCAGCGCGGCCAGGAACTGTTGCGCCAGCCTCCACGACGGGCAGCCCGCCCGGCTGTCAGCAGACACGGTCTCCGCCGTCCTCAGCCAGGCCGCACAATCTGCGCGCCAGAACTGTCCATCCATACCCGGCAGCATCCACTGCCACCTGCTCCGCAAGACCAAGGCCATGCACCTTTACCAGCAAGGCATCCCGCTCCCGGTCATCATGCGCCTGCTCGGCCATGAGAACGCATCGACAACCTCAGCGTTTTATGCTTTCGCCACCCTGGACATGATGCGGCAGGCCATCACCAAAGCCACCCCCGCGATCAGCGTCCCGGTCACCGAACCCCTCACCGACGAAAAGCTCCAGGCACTCTACAGTCTCCGATAACCCGAACGTTAAGCCGGGGAATCTGCCAGCAGGCACGGCCTGAGCAGGCCATCCTCAGGTTCTCCGGCTTAACGTCAACCTCGGCATAATCGGAGTTAAACCGAATTCGGTTTAACTCCGATGCGGGAAGCCAGTATACCAGCATCCATTTCACCGAGACACTCATGCTGGAAGGGCTGATGCCGTCAATAGGAACGGTGGGTGACGCCTACGACAATGCGCTAGCGGAAACCACGATAGGGCTCTACAAGACAGAATGCACCAGGGAAGACTCCCCGTTCCGCGACGGGCCGCTGGAAACCGTCGCCGACGTGGAGAAGATCACCAGCGAATGGGTGCACTGGTACAACACCAGCAGGCTCATGCACCGCCTGGGCCGCCGTCCCCCCGCCGAGGCCGAAGCGGAGTACTGGACCGCGGTGGGCTTGACAAGGGAATCCTCGCGATGACCCTCATCGGGCTCCGGAAGGCAGGCCAGGAAAGCCTGCCCGATCCGCGGGCAAGCGTACGGGTCATCGCCCCTTGTCAAGCCCGCCGCTTCCCGTTGCGGGTAAACTCAAACCTCACACATCACACAAGTAACCGAGTGTGCATAAAACTCGGGTGGCTCCAGTAGTAGGCGCGGCCGCCGCTGTGCTTGTGCCGGATCTGGGTGATCGCGGCCATGTGGATCGCATGGTTGAGACGCCGGTTGCCGCGCAGCGACAGCCGGTGGACTTTCCGGCCACCGGAAGACACCTCGACCGGCGCAGTGCCGTTATAGGCGGCGAAATGGCTGCGGCCAGGGAACCGGGTCACATCGGCAACGTCGCCGATGACCAGGCCGGCGATGACCGGGCCGACGCCGAACAGGCCAGTCAAGGAGGTGCCGCAGGCCCGGACCGCCGCGGCCAGCTTGGTGGCGCACTCGCGGCGCTGGCCGTCGAGGCGGCGCAGGTCCGCGAGGAACTCGGTGGCCAGGTCGCAGCGGGCGGCGGCGGCCGCCGTCTCCGGGGCGGCCTGGTCCAGGTTGCGGGCGGCCCGGCTTGCGGTGATCTCGCCGGCGCCGCCGCCGGGCAGCAGGTCGCACAGCACGGCGTGCAGCCGGCAGGCGACCTGGTTGCGGGACCGGGCCAGGTCACGGTGCCGCTTGGCCCAGATCTTGAGCACGGCGGCGTGGTCGTTAGCGGCCACCTGGCGTTGGGCCGTGGACCGCACGGCGACCGCGACGGACCGGGCATCGTTCGGGTCGTTCTTATTCGTGTCCCGGCCTGCAGCAGCCGCACCCGGGCGGCCAGCTTGGGCTGGATGTCCAGCACCTGCTCACCCGCGGCGACCAGCTTTGGGGCCAGCAACGGCACCTGGATGCTGCCGACGCGGTTCGGTATGCGCGCTCCGTCTACGTCAACCGTCTGGTACCCAGCCACGCGCGGATCTACCCATCTGCCGACGTGAGGACATCTGAAGTGATACCGCCTGCCGTGCCAAAGTGGCCAATGTCCAGTGGGCGACTGCGCACTGATGAGACGGACGAACGGACAAGGTGCATAATCAACGCCGAATACAGTGCCGCCACGAGGAGTAGTCAACGGCAATGGCGCTTGTGAGCGAATACGCCGAGCCGAGCGGGTCTGTGGTCTTGGTGACCTCCTTCGCGGCGTCGTAGGTGTAGGAGGTGGTGCTGCCGAGTGGGTCGGTCGAGGAGGTTCAGGTTCCCGGCGGTGTCGTAGGCCAGGGCGGTGGTGTAGGCGGCGTTGGCGGGGGTGCGTTCCACCAGGGTGGCGGTGATCTGACGGCCGAGGTCGTCATTGGTGGCCTGGGTCTGTGCCGGTCGGGCTGACGGCTGACCGAGCACGTATTCGAATACCTCACCAGGGGCATGACCAGGTTCCGAAGTTGTAATTTGGCCGACTAGTTATAGTGATAGCACTGAAAGGCATCGACGCCCGGATCGGCGAAAGATCGTTCGCTTTCGCAACCGGCCCACGCTTATGGCCGAGATGGGAGAGATAGAGGAGCGGTTGAGATCATGCCGGGCATGGAGGACAGCCTTCCCCGTCCCTCTCCGGAGGGTGGGGTCATTCCTCCCCGGCTGCATCCGCCGCTCGAAGGTCAGTAATGATCGGGGCGAGGTACTCGGCGAGACTGGGATCAAGGCCGACTGCTCGCTGATAGTCGGCCAGGGCCTGCGCTTTGCGGCCCAAGGCCAGGTAGGTATCGCCGCGGCTCGCGGCCATCCAACCCTCATTTGGCTCTATGTGGATCGCGTGATCATATTCGGCCAGGGCTTCTTCGTAGCGATCCATGTACTGGTAGGCAGCGCCGCGGTTGGCAATCGCCCACGCGTTGCCGGGCTCAAGTTCGACCACTCGCGTGAAGTCGGCCAGTGCTTCCTCGTACTGGCCCAGCAGATTGTACGTAAGGCCGCGCCCCGAAAATCCTCCTGTATCATCAGGATTCAGGATGATCGCACGGTCGTAATCAGCAAGCGCTTCCTGATAGTGCTCCATGGATCGATATACATCCGCGCGCCCCCTGACCGCGAAATAGTCGTCCGCGTCCAGACGGACCGCTCGGTTGAAATCATGCAGCGCGTCCTGGTAGCGACCCAAGAATGAGTAAGTGTCGCCACGGCCTGAGAAGGCCGACGAACGGCTGGGATCCAGCTCGATTGCCCGGTTGAAGTCGGCAAGAGCCTCTTCGTAGCGGCCTCGGGCATTGTAGGCAAGGCCCCGGCCAGTGAGCGCCCATGCGTCATCGGGGTCCCGCGCGAGCACACGGTTGTATCTGGCGAGGCCTTCGTCCTGGCCGTCCTGGTCTGGCCTGACCTGCCCGCCCTCACCGGCCTGGCTTTCGCCTCGGCTCCCGGTGCCGTCATCGCTGGCGGGCCGGGAACCGCTGCCAGCCGCAGCAGCGGGCACCGGATGCTGGTCACCCTCCAGCCAGCGCTCGTAACTGGGCAGCATGCCTGGCGCCCGCTCACGGAGCTCGGCTGTCGCCGCCTCGGTCCGGTTGAGCAGTGCATCAACCTCGCCGGCGTCCGGCTGCCACTGCTCAAACAACGAGCACAGGACCTGTACGTATGTCCCCGGATATTCCATCCCTTCTGGCTCGATCGAAGGCACCAGGTGCACCTCGCCCAGCGCTACCCGGATAAGCGCCTCGGCCTGCCTCGCCGCCAACGGCGCGCCCGCTTCCGCCTGTTTCGCCACGATACGCGCGGTAAACGCGGTGACCTTCCGGACATCGCAGCCAGGCCCAAACCTGCGCCGGAACGCCTCGGTGAACAGCGTCAGCCAGAACGCGGGATAGCGCGCCGCCAGCCCCCGGAGCGCCTCATCGATGCCCGCCCCGGCCACCAGTGCCGTCCGCAAGCCCGACACCGCCTCGGCGTCGACCACGTTCAGGTCGTCCTCCACCGGACCACTCTCCACGTCTGCCTACCGGACCTGATCCATGATCGCCGGCCCCGCGCTCCCATCTGCCAGTCGGTCGCCGACTTCACGTGCCCGCGAAAGGCGGGTTCCTTCCTCGCCCAGAGGCTATCGCCTCCGCCTCCGTGACCAGATCCTTCACCTGGCTCTCACCGAATGCCAGCTTGCGCAGCGCAACAGCCGTGGCCACGGCGTAACCCTTTACCCTGGCATGAATCGCGATGTCGGCGACATCCACATCGGCCTCACCCAAAGCCGACCGGAGCAATGCCTCGAGTTGCATCAGGCCGCCGGCGAAATTCTCGCCGGTCGCCCCACGCAACAGGGCCGCATACGCGGTCACATCACGCACGTCATATTCGGCACCAAAATATGAGCGCATCGCAAGCCCGCAGGCCGCTTCGACCACCGCGGCCTCATCATCATTCCAGCCGGGCCTGCCGTAATTGACCCTGGCGGATAGCTGCTTTCTTATCTCACGCTGACCAAGCATCATTGCGACCAGCCACTTGCCGATAACAGTCCTAGGCGATGACGACCCTGGCACTGACTCACTCATTCCAGCCTCCTGCCATGCAGGATACCTTAAAGCCCACGGGCAGGCGAACTCGTGTTACTCTATACTAATCTCCGTAATATACTAGTCTCCGCAATTTGAACCTCTCAAGTGATCTCGCAGTTGCTGGGCAAGGACACCCAGTGCAAGCGCGGCCTCCACACCATTTACCGAGCCATAAACAATCGGCTGCTGAGGGGGCGTAGCGGGTTGAATGGAGAACCCTTGTGCAGGGTGAACCGTAGTGGGTTTCTCTAGAGCGTGCAAAACATCCTCAACCGACGAAGATACGTTTTCGGCCGTGTGACCCGCGTTGAGAATGTTTTCTTGCTCTGAGAGAAACCCTCTGAAGCCCCCCCCGGGTTCGGGAAATTCTATGCAGCCATTGAGCACCGGAAGTCCCGGGCCGCCGCGGCCTCTCCCGCCTGAACCATAGGCAGCGCCCCTCTTGCGGGCATTCTCCGCAGCGAGCGACGAGATCAATCCAGAGTAAATCTGCTTGGCCTCGGCGGCGTCGACCCTTGTCTTCTCTATGTAGTTACGCCGCTGGTTGAGCTGGGCCTGTGTGATGGCGGGCTTCTCGTGCGGCTTGGCGAGGACGATATTCTCGTTGGCCAGGACATGCCTCGCCTGCTGGCAGGCCAGGCCACAGACTATGACAAATGGGTTGCCAACACCGGGCCCGGTGCCGGTGCTGGCGCCGGCGCCGGGCCCGCCGCCAGCACCGGGGCCACCGCCGGCCCCACCGCCGGGAAGCTGTCCCGGCCTGAACCATGGGTTGGGGCTGACATATGCACCGATAGGCGTCGGCCCAGGGAATGAACCGCAGTAGCCGTAAGGGCACCCCGGATCGTAGATCGGCGCTGGCTTAAAGATTTGCCCTATCGTCCAAATAGTCGAGAGGACCATTACGACTGGATTGAATCTTGCACCAAGCTCCCCGGCGATCTTCTCCAGCACGTAACCGGTCCCCGGTCCGGGGTTCAGATGGCCAGTGGGGTCAGTGCCGGTGAGGGGGTTGTCGGTGGCATAGCCGTAGGGGCCGGGGCCGCCGCCGGCGAGGGGGTCGCCGACGGTGGCGGGGGTGCCGTTGCCGGGCCCGGGGGTGGTGAGCAGGGTGTCGGTGGTGGTGAAGCCGCCGGTGGTGGGGTTGTACCAGCGGGCACCCATGTTGACCAGGCCGGTGGCGGGGTCGGTGTAGCCGCCCTGGTAGCCGAGAGCGGGCATGGTGCCGGCGGTGGCGGTGATGTTGCCCCAGGGATCGTAGGCGGCGGACACGGTCAGCGTGGAGGCGGCCGGGGTGAACAGGGCGGTGACGTCCCCGTGCAGGGCGCTGGTCCACGCCAGCGTGGCGGTGCCTCCGGTGGCGGCGGAGACCAGGTTCCCGGCCGGGTCCCGGGAGTAGGCCCCGGTGACCTGGCCGGTGGAAGTCAGGATCGCTGCCGGGCTCAGCGCCGCCGGGGTGTCGTAGGCGAGGGTGGTGGTTACGCCGGAGCTCGTGCGGGTGGCGAGGCGTCCGAGCGCATCGTAGCCGTAGGAGGCGACCGCTCCGGCGGTGGCGAGCTGGCCGTAGGCGTCGAAGGTGTAGCTGGTGGCACCCGATGGGCTGGTGACCTGGGACAGGGTCCCGGATGGGGCGTAGGTGTAGCTGGTGGTCCCGCCGGAGGCGGTGGCGGTGGTCAGCTGATCGCGCTGGTTGTAACTGTAGGTGGCATTGCCGGCGCTGGTGCGGTTGCCGACGTTATCGTAGCCGTAGCTGGTCTTGGTGCCAGACGGTGCGGTCCAGGACGTGAGCCAGTTGGCCTGGTCGTAGGTGTAGCTGCCGGTGCCCGCCCCGGCCGTGCCAGTGGTGGTCTGGCCGGTGAGGTTCCCGGCCGGATCCCAGGTGTAGGCGGCGGAGGCGATCATGGTCCCGCCTGTGGTCTTGAGGGTGTCGGCGGTGACGCGGCCGAGCGCGTCGTAGGCCAGCGTCCTGCTGTTTGCCCCGGTGCCGTAGGAAACACCGGTCAGCTCACCGGCGGCGTCGTAGCCGTATGCCAGTGCGGCGTGGGTGACCGGGTCGGTCATCGACGCCAGCCGGCTGGCCGGGTCGTAGCTGAACGCGGCAGTGCCGGTGGCGTCGGTGCGGCTGGCCAGCTGACCGTCAGCGTTGTAGCCGTAGGACTGGGCGGGCTGCCCGCTGCCGGTGACAGACACCGGCAGGCCACGGTCGTTGTAGCTGACGCTGCCCGTCCCGCCGGGTGCGCTGTAGCTGGTCAGCCGCCCGGCCAGGTCGTAGCCGAGGGTGCGCGCCGTCGTGGCCGCAGCTGCCCCCGAGCCGGTCTGCCCGGTCAGGTCGCCGAGGCTGTCGTAGGCCCAGGTCTGGGTGATCCCGCCCGGCTGGGACTGGCTGATCGCCCGGCCGTTGGCGTCATAGGAAGTGGTGAACGTCCGGCTCGCGGCGGCGGGGTAGGCCGTGGTGGACGGCAGGATCACCGATTCGGGCAGCCCGAGGGTGTTGTAGGTGGTGACGGTCGGGTTGCCGTTACCGTCGGTGACCAGAGTCCGCTGCCCGGCCGGGTCGTACCCGTAGCTCACCACGTCCGAGGTGGTGGAGGTGATCGGGGTGCTGGCCGAGGTCAGCTGGCTGAGGGCGTCATAGCTGTAGGTGGTGGTGTTGTTATCGGGGCTGGTGACCGACGTCTGGTTGCCGGCCGGGTCGTAGCCAAACGACGTGGTGGCCAGCACGGTCCCCGACGAGTTGGCCTGCGCGAGGCTGGTCTGCCGTCCCGCCGCGTCGAACGCCGCTGTAGTGGTGTCGCCAAGCGGGTTAGTCACCGTGCTCAGGTCCCCGTACCCGTCGTAGCCGTAGGACGTGGCGTGGCTGAGGGGGTCGGTGGCCTTGGTGACCTCACCCGCGGCGTCGTAGATGTAGGTGGTGGTGTTGCCGAGCGGGTCGGCGGCGGAGGTCAGGTTCCCGGCCGTGTCGTAGGCCAAGGCGGTGGTGTAGGCGGCGTTGGCCGGGGTGCGTTCCACCTGGGTGGCGGTGATCCGGCGGCCGAGGTCGTCATAGGTGGCCTGGGTCTGGGCACCTGCCGGGCTGATAGCGGCGGTCTGCTCGCCAGCGGTGTCATAGCCGAAGTTCCACTGCCCGGCAATGCCCCCCAGCGGCGGGTCGGTGACGCGGACCACGTCGCTGAGCTGGTCGTAAGAACGCGTCCACGTGTTCCCGGCCGGGTCGGTGACCGAGGTGACGTTGCCGTTGCCGTCATAGACGGCCCTGCTGACGGGGGTGATCGTGCTGCCGCCCGGTGGCGTGTAGGCCGGCTGGGCGGTGCTGGTCAGCCGCCCGGCGCCGTTGTAGCTGGCGACGGTCACCTGCCCGAGCGGGTTCTGGGTCTGGGTCTTCTCGCCGAAGGTGTTGTATCCGTAAGTGACGACCGGCTGGGCAGTAGATGGCGCCGCGCCGTTCTCGGTGACCTGGACCGGCGGGGCGGTGACCGTCTGCAGGTTCCCGGCCGGATCGTAGCTCATCGTCGCGGTGTAACTGGCGGGGGTGCCGCCGCTGACGTTGCCCCGCGGGTCGGTGATCGCGGTGACCTGGCCGAGCTGGTTGACGGTGTAGGTGGTGACCAGGTTCTGGCTGCCATTCTTGACCGTCTGGCTGGTCAGGTAGTTGCCGGAGTCCCAGGCGTAGTCCGTCTCCCGCGACCCCGCCGACCCGGCACCGGCCAGGACGGCACTGGTGAGGTTGCTGTCGGCGTCGAAGCTGTAGCTGGTGACCCGGTCCAGGCCGGCTGGGTCCAGGGTGGTGCTGGTGACCCGGTTCCCGGCATCCCAGGTCTGGTTGGTGGTGGACAGGCCGCCGCTGGCGACGTCCTGGATGAGGTTCCCGGTGCCGTCGTAGGTATAGGAG
>Ga0307372_10011911_pt1 | contig 11500 bp, 6 predicted proteins | sample OX1MG_FD_202533 | JGI IMG/M metagenome (GOLD analysis project Ga0307372, IMG submission 202533) | Soil microbial communities from Risofladan, Vaasa, Finland - OX-1 | ecosystem: Environmental > Terrestrial > Soil > Coastal area > Acid sulfate soil | place: Finland: Risofladan, Vaasa | collected...
GCCCAAGGCCGGGCTGAGTGGTTTTTCGGTGTCGCACCTGCGCATTCCCGGATTGCCGCGGGCGTGGGAGGGCGAGCGCCCGCTGCCGCAGCGTTTCGCCAGCGCGTTCGAGATCATGCGCGACGGTCCGCTGGGCGCGGCCGCCTTCAACAACGAATTCGGCCGGCCCTGTCTGGGCGGCTACTTCCGCAGCTTCGAGCAGGAGACCGGCGATGCCGGCGTGCGCCGCGGCTACGACAAGCCGATCATGATCGCCGGCGGGCTGGCCAACCTGCGCCGTGCGCACGTCGAAAAACGGCGTCTGCAGCCCGGCGACGCGGTGATCGTGCTCGGCGGCCCGGCATTGCTGATCGGGCTCGGCGGCGGTGCCGCGTCGTCGCTGGCTTCCGGCGCGTCAAGCGCCGAGCTCGACTTCGCCTCGGTGCAGCGCGACAACGCCGAGATGCAGCGTCGCTGCCAGGAAGTGATCGACGCGGCTTGCGCGCGCGGCGCGGCCACTCCGATCGTCGCCGTCCATGACGTCGGTGCCGGCGGACTGTCCAACGCCATCCCCGAACTGCTCAACGATTCCGGTGTCGGCGGCCGTATCGATCTGGCGCAGGTGCCCTGCGACGATCCCTCGCTGTCGCCGATGCAGCTGTGGTGCAACGAAGCGCAGGAGCGCTACGTGCTCGGCGTGCGCGCGGACGATCTGCCCGCGCTGATGGCGCTGTGCGTGCGCGAACGCTGCCCGTACGCGGTGGTCGGCGAGGCCACCGCCGCGCGTCAGCTGGTGGTGAGCGATTCGCGCAGCGGCATCACCGCGATCGACTTCGCGCTCGACCTGCTGTTCGGCAAGCCGCCGCGCATGCATCGCGACGCCGTGCGCATCAAGCCACGCGTCGATCTGGTGCCCGACCTTTCCGGCATTGCCCTCGAGGAGGCGGTGCAACGCGTGCTGCGCCTGCCGGCGGTCGGCAGCAAGTCGTTTCTGATCACCATCGGCGACCGCAGCGTCGGTGGTCTGTGCGCACGCGATCCGATGGTCGGGCCGTGGCAGGTGCCGGTGGCCGATTGCGCGGTGACCCTGCTGGATTTCGAAGGCTATGCGGGCGAGGCGATGGCGATTGCCGAGCGCGCACCGCTGGCGCTGCTGGGCGGCGCCTCGGCGGCGCGCATCACCGTTGGCGAGGCGATCACCAATCTGGCCGCGGCGCCGGTGGCCGAACTGGGCGAAGTGCGGCTGTCGGCCAACTGGATGGCGGCGGTCGGCCACCCCGGCGAGGACGCTGCGCTGTACGACGCCGTGCAGGCGGTCAGCGAGCTGTGTCCCGTGCTCGGCATCTCGGTGCCGGTGGGCAAGGACTCGTTGTCGATGCAGGCGGTATGGCAGGACCCCGAGCAGGGTGAGCAGCGCTGCGTGGCGCCGGTGTCGCTGGTGGTCAGCGCGTTCGCGCGCATCGCCGACGTGCGCCGCACGCTGACGCCGAGACTGCGCCTGGATCAGGGCGACAGCGAGCTGTGGCTGCTCGATCTCGGTGGCGGCCGAGACCGTCTCGGCGAATCGGCGCTGATGCAGGTGTTCAACCGCGGCGGCGGCGTGCCGCCTGACCTCGACCAGCCACAGCGGCTGCGCGCGTTCTTCGCCTTCGTGCAGCAGGCACGGCTGCAGGGCCTGCTGCTGGCTTATCACGACCGCTCCGACGGCGGCGTCATCGTCACCCTGCTGGAGATGGCCTTCGCCGGTCATTGCGGTCTCGAGATCCGCCTCGACGGCTGGGGCGAGGCAATGCTGCGCGCGCTGTTCAACGAGGAACTGGGCGCGGTCCTGCAGGTGCGCGTGCAACACGCCGAGCGCCTGGCCGCGTTGGCCGTGGCGCATGGTCTGGGCGATATCCTGCACCGCATCGGACGGCCGAAGGAAAAGCTGGGCATCAAGCTGTTTCTCGGCGGCGAAACGATCGCCCGCTGGAACTGGACGCAGCTGATCGGCGCCTGGCACGAGACCAGCCACGCCATGCAGCGTCTGCGCGACAACCCGGCTTCGGCTGATGCCGAGCGCGCCTGGCGCGTCGCCGACGACGATCCCGGCCTGTCGCCGCGGCTCACCTTCGATCCGGCCGACGACATCGCCGCGCCGATGATCGCCAGCGGCGCGCGCCCGCGCGTGGCGATCCTGCGCGAGCAGGGCGTCAACGGCCAGGTCGAGATGGCGGCCGCGTTCACCCGCGCCGGCTTCGAGGCGGTGGACGTGCACATGACCGACCTGGTGGCCGGGCGCACCTCGCTGGCCGACTACCACGGCCTCGCCGCCTGCGGCGGATTTTCCTACGGCGACGTGCTCGGCGCCGGCCGCGGCTGGGCGGTGTCGATCCTGCACAACGAACTGTTGCGCCAGCAGTTCGAAGGCTTTTTCGCCGACCCCGCGCGCTTCGCGCTGGGCGTCTGCAACGGCTGCCAGATGATGGCCGAACTGAAAGCGATCATTCCCGGCGCCGAGCACTGGCCGCGCTTCCAGCGCAATGCCAGCGAGCAGTACGAGGCGCGCCTGGTCAGCGTCGAAATCATGGAGTCGCCGGCGATCCTGCTGCGGGGCATGCAGGGCTCGCGGCTGCCGGTGGTGGTGGCGCACGGCGAGGGCCGCGCGGTGTGGAGCGCCGGCGCCCGGCCATCGAAGAGCGGCGCCTGCCTGCGCTTTGTCGACAATCGCGGTCGACCAACCGAGGATTTCCCGCTCAACTCCAACGGCTCGCCCGGCGGCCTGACCGGCTTCACCGCCGCCGACGGCCGCGTGCTGGCGCTGATGCCGCATCCGGAACGCGTGTTCCGCAGCGTGCAGATGAGCTGGGCCGCCGATGGCTGGGGTGAGGACTCGCCGTGGATGCGCCTGTTCCGCAATGCCCGCGCGTGGTTGCAGTAGCCGTGCGGTAGCGTTAGCTCCGGCGCCACCTCGTCGCGCCCGCACTCGTCGATCATCTGCAGTGGAGTCACCGCCATGGAATACCGTCGTCTCGGCTCGTCCGGACTGAAACTGTCGGCGCTGTCGCTGGGCGCCTGGGTCACCTTCGGCCGTCAGGTCGATGTCGCCGCCGCGCGCGAGATGATCGCCTGCGCCTGGGACCACGGCATCAATTTCTTCGACAACGCCGAGGTCTATGCCTTCGGCGACGCCGAGCGCGTGATGGGCGCGGCGCTCAAGGCGCTGAAGTTGCCGCGCGACGGTTACTGCGTGTCCAGCAAGGCCTACTTCGGCGCCGTGGACAACCCGCTGCCGACCCAGCGCGGCCTGTCGCGCAAGCATCTGGCCGACGCCTGCGAGCAGGCGCTGCGCCGGCTCGACGTGGACTATCTCGATCTCTACTTCTGCCATCGCCCCGACGAGGACACTCCGGTCGCGGAGACGGTGTGGACGATGGACAGCCTGATCCGCCAGGGCAAGGTGCGCTACTGGGGCACCAGCGAGTGGCCGGCCGCGCTGATCCGCGAAGCGCACGCGGTGGCGCGCGCGCATCATCTGCACGCGCCGCAGATGGAGCAACCGCAGTACAACCTGCTGCATCGCGAACGCGTCGAGGTCGAGTACGCGCCGCTCTACGGCGAGCTGGGCCTGGGCACCACGATCTGGTCGCCGCTGGCCTCGGGTCTGCTGACCGGCAAATACGCGCACGGCGTGCCCGCGGATTCGCGGCTGGGCCAGCCCGACTATGCGTGGCTGCGCCAGGCGATGCTCGAGGAGGACGGCGGCGCACGTCTCGCCCGCGCGGCGCGGCTGCTGTCGCTGGCGGCCGAACTGGGCGTCAGCCCGGCGCAGTTCGCGATCGCCTGGTGTCTCGCCAACCCGCACGTCTCGACGGTGATCCTCGGCGCCAGCCGCAAGACGCAGCTGGAGGAAAACCTCAAGGCACTCGACGTGCTGCCGAAGCTGGATGCCGCGCTGATGGCGCGTGTGGACGCCGCGCTGCGCTGACGATCGCCGCATCGCGGCCCGCAGCCCGTGGCAAGACGGGCGGCAAGGTCGGGCGTTGCCCTGTGCCTGGAGTCGAGATCCTTCAGTCTTCGACTTCAGGACGACCAACAGAAGTCCCCAAGGGATGACAACACCGTTGTCACCCTGAGCGCAGCGAAGGGTCTGGTAGCCCATGCAGTCGTCGCGGCAGGCCGTGACGCAGGCGTCCGGCTCGCCGCGTGACAGGGTCAACTGTCCGCATGCCTGTCCGCGCGGTTGTCCGCGGACGCTCTCGCGATCACGACGCAGTGGCCAAGTGCCTGAGCGGGCAGGGCGCACCCGGGTGCCGGCCGCTGGCACGCGGCTTGCGTAGCCGATGCAAACCATCGGATCGCACCATGATTTTTCGCGACACCACGGCCCAAGACATCCCGCTCGCCGCGCCACCGTTCTGGCGCCGTCACCGGCGCCGGCTGATCTACGGCGGCGGCGCGCTGCTGGGCGTGTTGCTGCTGGGACTGCTGCTCACGCGCTACCTGGCCGCCGCCAGCAGCGTCAGCATGGCTCGGCTGGAAGTAGCCACCGTGCAGCAGGGGCCGTTCGTGCGCGACATCGCTGCCGACGGGCGCGTGGTCGCCGCGGTCAGCCCGACGCTCTACGCCGCCGCCGCCGGCACCGTGCATTACCAGGTACAGGCCGGCGACGCGGTGCAGAAGGGAGCGGTGCTGGGCGTGGTCGACAGCCCCGAGCTGGCCAATCGCCTGGCGCAGGAGCAGGCCACGCTGCAGAGCCTCGGCCTGGATGCGCAGAACGAGCAACTGCAGGCGCAGCAGCGGCGCCTGACCGCGCGGCAAAAACTCGAGGACGCGCGCATCGATCTGAAAACCGCGCAGACCGAACTGGACCGCTACACGCGTGCGTTCAAGCTGGGTGCGGTGCCCGAGATCAACATGCTGCGTGCGCGCGACGTGCGGGACAAGGCGCAGATCGCGCTGCGCCATGCCGGGCAGGATCGCGGTCTCGAGAACGAGAGGGTGACCTTCAACATGCGTTCCAAGCGCCTTGCGGTGGAGCGCCAGCATCTGATCGTGGCCGACCTGCAGCGTCAGGTCGATGCGCTGACGCTGCGCGCACCCGTCACCGGCCAGGTCGGGCAACTGGCGGTGGCGGACCGTACCCAGGTCGCCAAGGACGCGCCGCTGCTGAGCGTGGTCGATCTGTCAGCGCTGGAAGTCGAGATCAAGGTGCCGGAGAGCTTTGCGCGCGATCTCGCGCCCGGCATGCCGGCCGAGATTGGCGGCGACGGCAAGCACTGGCCCGGCGTGGTCGGCGCGATCTCGCCCGAGGTCGTGGCCGGCGAGGTCGCCGCACGCGTGCGCTTTGCCGACGCCAAGCCCGAAGGTTTGCGCCAGAACCAGCGTCTGTCGGTACGCGTGGTGCTGCAGCGCGTCGCCGATGCGCTGACCGTGGCGCGCGGCCCCTCGCTGGACAGCGACGGCGGCAACGCGGTGTACGTGGTGCATGGCGATCTCGCGGTGCGCACGCCGGTGCGACTGGGTGCCAGCAGCATCGACCGGGTGCAGGTGCTGGCCGGGCTCAAGCCGGGTCAGCGCGTCGTGGTCGCCGGCGCCGAGAGTTTCCACGACGCGCCGCGCGTGGTCCTCAGTCATTGAATTCCTTTCACTGCCGGAGAACGTGATGCTCGAGATGCGCGAAGTGTCCAAGGTGTATCGCACCGAAACCGTCGAGACCCACGCCCTGCGCGGCTTCTCGCTCAAGGTCGACGAAGGCGAGTTCGTCGCCGTCACCGGGCCGTCGGGCTCGGGCAAGACCACGTTCCTGACCATCGCCGGGCTGCTGGAGGATTTCACCCGCGGCGAATACCTGCTCGATGGCGTCAACGTGCACGGCATGAACGACAACCAGCGCTCGCGCCTGCGCAACGAGAAGATCGGTTTCGTGTTCCAGGCCTTCAACCTGATCCCCGATCTGAACGTGCTGGACAACGTCGAGGTGCCGCTGCACTACCGCCACATGAGCGGCGGCGAGCGGCGCAAGCGCGCGCTGGCGGCGCTGGAGCGGGTGGGCCTGTCGGCGCGTCTGAAGCACTACCCGGCGGAACTGTCCGGCGGCCAGCAGCAGCGCGTGGCGATCGCGCGCGCGCTGGCCGGCGGCCCGCGCCTGCTGCTCGCGGACGAGCCCACCGGCAACCTCGATACCGCGATGGCGCGTGGGGTGATGGAGCTGATCGAGGAAATCCACCGCGAGGGCGCCACCATCATCATGGTCACCCATGATCCCGAGCTGGCCGCGCGCGCGCAGCGCAACGTGCATATCGTCGACGGCATGGCCACCGGGGTCAGCGAGGAACCGCGTTTCCATCCCGGCCTGCGCGAGCGCAACGCGGGCGATGTCAGCCTGCCGCGGAGCTGAGCCATGATCGCCTACTACTTGCGGCTGGCCCTGCGCGCGCTGCGCAACAGTCCGGTGCTGACCGCGCTGATGGTGCTGGCGCTGGCCGTGGGCATCGGCGCCAGCATGACCATGCTCACCGTACTGCACGTGCTCTCTGGCGATCCGCTGCCGGGGCGCAGTGCGCACCTGTATTACCCGCAAGTCGATCCGCGGCCTCTGGCGCACGGTGGCAATGGCAAACCCGAGCCGCCGGGCCTGCTCACCTACATCGACGCCGAAAATCTGCTGCATCAGGGCAAGGCCGCGCGCGCGGCGATGATGTATCAGGGCTACAACGTGGTGCAGCCGCCCGCGGGCTCGGTGCTGCATCCGTTCATGGTGAACTCGCGCCTGACCGGCGGCGATTTCTTCAGCATGTTCGAGGTGCCGTTTCGCTACGGCGCGCCATGGCCCGCGGCCGATGATGCCGGTGCCGCGCACGTGGCGGTGATCTCGCAGAGGTTGGACCGCAAGCTGTTCGGCGGTGCCGACAGCGTCGGCCGCATGCTGAATTACGGCGGGCACAGCTTCCGCATCGTCGGTGTGTTGGCGCACTGGCGCCCGGTGCCGCGTTTCTACGACCTCGATTCCTCGCGCTACGGCGAGGTCGAACAGGTTTTCATTCCGTTCAATACCGCGCGCGCACTGGATATCAGCGTCAGCGGTACCACCAACTGTTATGGCAAGCCCGGAAAGAACCTGGACACTTCGCCGTGCGGCTTCATCCAGATGTGGGTGCAGTTAGATAGTGCCAAGGCGGCGGCCGATTACAAACGTTTTCTGGTCAATTACTCCGCGCAGCAGCATGCCGCCGGACGCTTTCAGCGCCCGTCCAATGTGCGCCGCGATGACCTGATGCAGTGGCTGGCCTATAACCACGTAGTGCCCGATGACGTGCGCATGCAGGCATGGCTGGCGCTGGGTTTCCTGCTGGTGTGCGTGGTCAACACCGTGGGCCTGCTGCTGGCCAAGTTCCTGCGTCGCTCCAACGAGATCGGCGTGCGCCGCGCGCTGGGCGCCTCGCGCAGCTCGATCTTCGCGCAACTGCTGATCGAGGCCGGCATGATCGGCGCGGCCGGCGCGCTGCTCGGCCTGCTGCTCACCTGGCTGGGCCTGTGGCTGGTGCGCCAGCAGCCGTCCGACTATGCCAGCCTCGCGCACCTCGAACCGGCGATGCTGGTGGCCACCCTGGCGCTGGCGCTGTTCGCCAGCCTCGTCGCCGGGCTGCTGCCGGCGTGGCGCGCGTGCCTGATCGCACCCGCGCTGCAACTCAAATCCTCGTGAGGCCCGCCATGATGACTCCGCGTCCCATCCTGTCTTCGCTGCGCCGGCACAAGATCGCCGCGTTCCTGATCGTGCTGGAAATCGCGCTGGCTTTCGCCATCGTCAGCAACGCCGTGTATCTGGTGATCGGGCGGTTGCAGCGTGTCGATCTGCGCTCCGGTATCGATGAGCGCAGCCTGGTCCTGCTGCGACTTGCCACGGCGGGCAAACAAAACGGATCGGTCGCTTCCGCGCAAACCGATCTCTCTGCGCTGCGGGCGATTCCCGGCGTCGAGTCGGCAAGCGCCATCAACACCCTGCCCTTGAGCAATGCTCAATGGGGGCTCTCGTACGCAACGCACCCAGTACATAACTTCAACGACGGCGTCCCAGCGCCCGTCTTCTTCGGTGGCCCTGAGTTGCTGAAGACGCTCGGCATCCGCGTGTTGCAGGGCGCTGCGTTTCAACCGAGTACCTACCGTGATCTCACGCCCAAGGATTTTTTCGAGACGTTTGTGAGTGCGCACCAAGCCTTGATCACGGAGGCCTATGCGAAGCGGCTCTGGCCACATGCCAGCGCTGTGGGCAAGGTGATGTACATGGGTGAGACGCCGGTACTCGTGGATGGGGTCGTCTCCAACATCATCAAACCCTACATCAGTGCCAACGCGGAGGATCCGAGCAACTATTACGGCGTCATCTCGCTGTTTCGCGCCGGTCCGGACATGCACGTGTGGTACGCCCTGCGCTGTCCGCCCGCCGAGTGCGCGCGGGTGCTCAAAGCGGCGGCGGCCAAACTCCAGGCCATGCACCCGACCGAGACACTGATTAAGCAGGAATCGTTCGCGCACATGCGGCAACGCTATTTCCGCAACGACCGTTCCATGGCCTGGCTGCTGGTGTCCACCATCATCGCGCTGCTCGGCGTCACCGCCATCGGCATCGTCGGCCTGGCCAGTTTCTGGGTGCAGCAGCGCACGCGCCAGATCGGCGTGCGCCGGGCGCTGGGCGCGCGCCGCATCGACATCCTGCGCTACTTCCAGACCGAGAATTTCCTGCTCGCCACCGTCGGCATCGCGCTGGGCTGCGCGGCGGCGATCGGCATCAACGTCTGGCTGATGACGCACTACGCGGTGCCGCGCCTGCCGATCGTGTACCTGCCGATCGGCGCCGTGGCGCTGTGGGCGCTGGGCCAACTCGCCGTGCTGGGCCCGGCGCTGCGCGCTGCGCGCGTGCCGCCGACGATGGCGATGCGGGCGGCGTGAGGCGCGCTGTTAGCATGCGGCTGACGCGTGTGGACGTGGCGCGAGCTGGGCGGGGACCGACGAGCCGATGCGCACGATACTGGTGATCGACGACAACCCGGCGGTGATAGAGGCGCTGACCACGCTGTTCGCGCTGCATGACATCCGTGCGCTGGGCACCACCACGCCGCAGCAGGGCCTTGAGACGCTGCGCAGCGCACGCGTGGACCTGGTGATCGCGGACATGAACTTTTCCGTCGATACCACCGCGGGCGCGGAGGGTGAGACGCTGTTTCATGCGCTGCGTGCGCAGCAACCGGACCTGCCGGTGATCCTGCTCACCGGTTGGACGCACCTGGACGCCGCGGTGCGCCTGGTCAAGGCGGGTGCCGCCGATTACCTGTCCAAGCCCTGGGACGACGCGCGCCTGCTGGCCGCGGTGGAAAATCTGCTGGAGCTGGCCGAGGCCAACCACGCGCTGGCTGAGCGCCGCAGTGCGCGCAGCACGCGCCGCAACACGCTGCAGGCCGAGTGCGATCTGGCCGGGCTGGTATTTGCCTCCGAGGTCATGCTGCAACTGCTGGAGATGGCCTGCCAGGTGGCGCGATCGGCGGTGCCGGTGCTGATCACCGGGCCCAATGGCGCCGGCAAGGAGCGCATCGCCGCGATCGTGCATGCCAACTCGGCGGTGCGCGCGGGGCCGTTCGTGGCGGTCAACTGCGGTGCGCTGCCCGAGAACCTGCTGGAAGCCGAGTTGTTCGGCGCCGAGGCCGGCGCCTACACCGGCGCCACGCGCGCGCGCGAAGGCCGCTTCGAGCAGGCCGACGGCGGCACGCTGTTTCTGGATGAGATCGGCAACCTGCCGCTGGCCGGGCAGGCCAAGCTGCTGCGCGTGCTGGAGAGCGGGCGGTTCGAGCGCCTCGGCTCGGGTCGCACGCGCAGCGCGCGCGTGCGCATCGTCAGCGCCACCAACGGCGACCTCAAGGCGATGATCCGCGAGGGCCGCTTCCGCGAGGACCTTTACTACCGCATCAACGTGATCGAGCTGGCGCTGCCGCCGCTGGCGGCGCGCCGCGAGGACATCCTGCCGCTGGCCGAGCATTTTCTCGGCGGCACGTGCGCGCTGGACGATGACGCGCGCGAGGCGCTGCAGACGCACGCCTGGCCGGGCAATGTGCGCGAACTGCGCAACACCCTGGAACGCGCACGCCTGCTGTGTCGTGACGGTGTGGTGCGGGTGGCGGATCTGGGGCTTCCGCTGGCGGTGAACGCCGCGCCGCGCGATCTTGACGAGCCCGGCCGCGAAGCCATCGAGGCCGCGTTGCGCGCCTGCGGCGGCGTGGTCAGCCGCGCGGCGCAGCGTCTGGGTCTGTCGCGCCAGGCGTTGTATCGGCGCATGCAGCATTACGGTCTGGCGCAGGAATGAAGGTGCGCCTGTTCTCGACCACCGGCAAGTTGGCGTTGCTGCTGTGGCTGGCGGCGCTGGCCGGCGCTGCCTTGACCCTGCTGCTGGCGCGCGCGCTGCCCGCGGGCCAGGCGCTGCTGCTGGCGTGGCTGGCGCTGGTGCCGCCGCTGCTGTGGCTGGCGTACCTGGTGGTGCAGCCGTTGCGGCGTTTGCTGCGCGCGCTGGAGAGCAGCGTCGCCAGTTATCGCGACGGCGACTTCAGCTTCGGCATCGCGGCGCGGCGCAAGGATGAGCTGGGTGCGCTGATCGACACCCACAACGCGCTCGGCGCCGCATTGCGCGAACAGCGCCAGCATCTGGCGCAGCGCGAGCTGCTGCTCGACACCGTGGTGCAGCACACGCCCATCACGCTGCTGCTGGTCGATCCGGGCGGGCGCATCGTGTTCGCCAACCTCGCCGCGCGGCAGCTGTTGGGCGACGGACGCAGCGTGCTCGGGCTGGACTTCGAGCGCCTGGTTGCCGAGCTGCCGCAGGCCCTGCGCCGTGCGCTGCAGATGGGCGAGGACAGCCTGTTCTCGCTGGAGATGGACGGTCAGGAAGAAAGCTTTCATCTGGCGCAGCGCGGCTTTCGCCTGCAGGGGCGACCGCACCGGCTGTACCTGCTGCGGCGCATGACGCGCGAGCTGTCGCGCGCCGAGGTGGCGGTGTGGAAGAAGGTGATCCGCGTGATCAGCCACGAGTTGAACAACTCGCTGGCGCCGATCACCTCGCTGGCGCATTCCGGCGCCGAACTGGCGCGGCGCGGCGACACGCACAGCCTGCCCGAGGTGTTTGCGCGCATCGGTGAACGCGCGCGGCACCTGCATGGCTTCATCGCCGATTACGCGCAGATCGCCAAGCTGCCGGCGCCACGGCCCGAGCCGGTGCAGTGGGAGGCGTTCGTCGCCGCGCTGGCGGCGCACGCCGAGTTCCGCACGCCGGCGCCGCCGCCTGCCGCCGTGGGCGTGTTCGACGCGGCACAGATGGAGCAGGTGCTGCTGAACCTGCTGAAGAACGCACACGAGGCGGGCGGGCCGGCCGCGTCGGTCGAGCTGGAAGTGGCGCGCGCCGGCGCGCAGTGGCGTATCGAGGTGCGCGACCGCGGGCCGGGCATGAGCGACGCCGTGCTGGCGCAGGCGCTGCTGCCGTTCTATTCGACCAAGCGCAGCG
>Ga0307372_10011912_pt1 | contig 11499 bp, 8 predicted proteins | sample OX1MG_FD_202533 | JGI IMG/M metagenome (GOLD analysis project Ga0307372, IMG submission 202533) | Soil microbial communities from Risofladan, Vaasa, Finland - OX-1 | ecosystem: Environmental > Terrestrial > Soil > Coastal area > Acid sulfate soil | place: Finland: Risofladan, Vaasa | collected...
GATCATGCCACAACCGCTCGCATTAGCGCGTCTGCATCGTTAGTGCGCGTTGGCGGCTGCGGGACGAACCGGCCGCGCGGGGCGCGGCGGCACCACGGCGGGCACAGCCAACGAGCGCGCGCCGTTTTTGCCCACCGTGCGAATCGCGAAGAAGTGGTTGTCGGGCGAGACACCGTCGAGCACGCGCGTCATGATTCCCGGCGTCGCGTCGTTTATGTTTGGAGTTGGCTGGGCGTTTGCCGTCGCGCTGGCGTTCGTCTCTTTGGCGGCGCGACGTTGCTCGCGGCTGCTTCCCGGCACTGTCGCATCGTTAAACGCGGGACTGTTCGGAACAGTCGAAGCCGCCTCCTGCGCGGAATCCTCGGGAACAAAATCGTAGACCGACCAGCGCGGGTCCGTCGTTTCGCGCCACAGAATTTCGTAGCCGGCGCGCTGCGGGTCCACTGGCGCGGACCATCGGATCTGCGCATATCCCATGGCCGTACCGAACTGGTGCGTCATTGTCACTTGCGTGGGCGGCGCGGGCGCGAGCGCGAGTTCGCGCAGCACTTCCGTGTTGTCCAGCGCGACGTTGCCCATGAATTTGAAGTCGAGAAACTTGGCCAGATCGCCGTATACGCGCCCATTTTCCGTGCGCGGCGTTTGATGCTGATGATCGTAATTTTCCTGCGGCTCGGTGAAGCGCACAGCGGGCAGTCCTGCCGCGACGAAAGGCATGTGATCACCGCCGCGTCCCAGGCGATCGAGGCGGAAAATCATGCGAATGTTGTCGCGCCCGTCGATTTCCTCGATGGCGCGCGCCAGTTCGCGCGAAGGCGAATCGACGCCGTCAGGCCCGCCGCCGGAAAAAACGCGCACGCGATGCGGCCCGCCGGGCGCAGGGTCCGCGCCAACAATGTCGTTATTCAAGTAGCCGCCGACGGTGTAGCCGTTCGCCTGCAAATATTTCAGCATTTGCCGCGCGCCGTAGAGGCCTTCCTCTTCGCCGGAGAGCGCCGCAAACAGCAGCGTCGCCCGATACGTGCCCCCTGAAAGCAGCCGCGCGCCTTCGAGCGCCACCGCTACCCCGGAAGTATCGTCATCGGCGCCGGGCGCGTCGGCGTTGGGATCGTCCGTCTGCGACGGTCGCGAATCGAAATCTCCGCCGACCAGGAAAACAGTTTTTGCGAGCGCGGGATCGCTACCCGGAAGAATCGCGTACACATTTTCGAGGTGAAGTTTTTCTCCGCCGCGCGGCAGAGTCACGTCAAATTTGTCGACGATCACTTGCAGGCGGCCGCCCGAGTCTTTCGCAATGGCCTGATAGCGCGGCACGATATGGTCGCGCCCGCAACCGATGCCTCGTTTCGGATCGGTCCACGAAGAAAACGAGTCGCGCGTGCCGCACGCCACTTGCTCGTCGACGATGGCGCGCATATTATTTTCATCAATGGACGCGCGCGCGATTCTGCCTTCGGGCCGCGGCAGTAGCTTCGGTGTCGGCGCGCCACCCGGCGGCTCCGCGGGATCTTGCGCGTAGAGAGCTCCTGCAAACAGCGCCACGCCCAAAAGCGCAGCCGCAAAATGAATTCCTAAGAATCGCCGCCGAAACAAACCGGAAAGTTGCCCCACGTTCGCCACCTCGTCGCAGAATTTTGCGCCACGCGCGAGATCCACGCCAGCGCGCATGAGTCTATGACGCACGCGAGCGCGCCGCAAGTTTCTTTCGATCGCGCGACTGTCTTCTGGTCTTGGCTTGGAGGATTGATTTGATTATTGGCCCAGCCACCGCGTCGCTCTCGCAAATGCATTCGCGCTAGCGCGGTCAGTTGTGCTCGGTCCGCTGTCCGGCGTGCGCGAATTGGCGTTGATGCAGCTCCGCATAGAAGCCCCGCCCCCCGAGCAGTTCCGTGTGTGTTCCGCGCTCGACGATGCGCCCCTCCTGCACCACGAGTATCTGGTCTGCCCTGAGAATCGTCGAGAGCCTGTGCGCGATCACTATCGAAGTTCGCCCCGCCAATGCGACTTCAAACGCCTTCTGTATCGCTGCTTCTGACTCCGAATCCAAATGCGCAGTCGCTTCGTCCAGAATGACGATGTCCGGCGCCTTCAGCAAAAGCCGCGCTATCGCCAACCTTTGCTTTTCGCCTCCCGAAAAGCGATACCCTCGTTCGCCGACCAACGTGTCGAGTCCTTTCGGAAGCGCCGCGACGAGCGGAAGTATCTGCGCCGCGCGCAATACCTCCGTCATCTCCGCGTCCGTGGCATCGGGCTTCGCATAGAGAAGGTTCGCGCGAATCGTGTCATGGAAAAGGTGCGCTTCTTGCGTCACAACGCCGATGCGCTGATGCAGCGAATCCAGTTTCGCGTCTCGCACATCAATGCCGTTGACGCTCACTGATCCGTTTTGCACGTCATAGAGCCGGCTGACGAGTTGCGTGATCGTCGTCTTGCCCGCACCCGACGGTCCCACAAGCGCGACCAGCCGCCCCGGCTCGACGACAAAACTGATATCGTGAAGCACGGTTTTTTCCGGAGCCTTGTCCGGCACGGCGATCGATTCCAGCGACGCCAACGAAACTTCCGACGCAGTCGGATAGCGGAACGATACATGGTCAAACGAAATTCTTGCAGGCCCGCTCGGGATCGCGACTGCTCCCGGCTTCTCGCGGATCATCGGAGGCAAATCGAGCACTTCGAATACGCGTTCAAACGATACGAGCGCCGTCATGACGCTCACCTGAATGTTGGAAAGTCCGGCGAGCGGACCATAGAGGCGCGCCAAATAGGAAACCAGCGCCACAACCGTGCCGACGTCAAGCTTGTGATTCACCGCGAGCACGCCGCCCCAGCCGTACGCGAGCGCCGTTGCAAATGATGCCATCAGCAGCAGCGCGGTGAAAAAGAAGCGTCCATAGAGCGTGCGTTTCACGCCGATATCCGACACCCGGGCGGCTTGGGTCTCAAACGCTTTTGTTTCCTCGTGCCGCCGGCCAAATAACTTCGCCAGCAGTGCACCCGCCACATTGAATCGCTCGACCATTACGTTGTTCATCGACGCGTTGAGGTCGTAGCTCTCGCGCGCAATGGCTTGCAATTTGCGGCCCAAAAAGCGCGCCGGCAAAATGAACAGCGGCAGCAGGATCAAAGCCGCGAGCGTGATGCGCCACGAAAGCACGAACATCGCGCCCAAAATCAGCGCCACCGTAATGATGTTGCCAACGACGTTCGAGAGAATGTCTGTAAACGCGCTCTGCGCGCCATTGACGTCGCTGTTCAGCCGGCTGACGAGCGCTCCCGTCTGCGTTCGCGTGAAAAACGCCAGCGGCATCCCCTGGATATGCTCGAAAAGCCTCGTACGCATCGACAGCACGATGCGCGTGCCGATTTTCGAAGACAGGTACGATTGAGCCAGGCCGAGTGCGCCGTCGACAATTCCCAGCACGCCCACCAATATCGCCAGTTTGACGATGAGGGCTGCGTTCCCTTTGAGTATTCCATTGTTGATGATGTCGCGATAAATCAGCGGATTGATGATTCCGACGAACGCGTCAACGATAACCACAAGGAGAAAGAGGCCGAGCAGCCACGCGTACGGCATCGCGAATTTCAGCATGCGCTTCGTCGTACCGGGCCTTACTTTTTGGTTTATCACCGACGCATCCGCCGCCAGCGAGCGCATCGATCTCATCATTCCCATCGTGATCCCTTCGAATCCTTAAACATCAAAACGCATTTCGTCGACATATCCACGAATTCGATGCAGCAGAGGTGCGCGGCGGCGCCAGAGCAGAAAGGAAAATCGGCGCAGTCGCCGAGATTTGATTACAGGGATTTAATACGGCGCGAGATTCGCGCCGCGCGCATGGAGTCTATGACGTGCGCGAGTGCGCCGCAAGTTTCTTTCGATTGTCAAACGGAGCGGCCTTTGTCGTGCGAGATCTTCGTTCGTGCGAGGAATTATCGAGGCGCAAAAACGCGGGAGAAGCGTACCCGGTCTGGGTTCGCCAGACCGGCCGCCAAATGCAATACTTCCGCGCGACGAAACTTAATCCGAAGAAGTGACCGCGGTCTTTGTGGCGCTGCTGCCGCTGCTGGCGACGGTACGCGAATACGACTTGTCGAGCGAGCCGGAAGCGTCGCCGCTCTTGTCAATCTCGATCGAGCCTTTGAAGTACGCGCCGTCCTCGATCATGATGCGCGCGGTAGTCAAATCGCCGACCACCGAGCCATCCTTCTTGATCTCGATGCGGTCGCGCGCCCGCAAATTGCCCTTGACGTTGCCGTATACCACGACTTCGCGGGCAATAATGTCGGCCGTGACTTTTGCGCTTGCGCCGACGGTCAGCTTGCGGTCTTCCAGCTGAATGAGTCCTTCGACGCTGCCGTCAACGCTCAAATCTTCGTTTCCGGTGATTTCGCCCTTCACGTGCAGACTCGCGCCCAGCCGCGCCGCAGCGCCGCTCGACGTTGTTGACGGATACATCGGCTCGTTAGCCATTTGCTTTGCCTCCCAATTTGGCGGTTGTGTTTTCGATGCAGTCGCTGCAGGCTTCTCCGGGACCGTCGATTTTGCGGGCTCGCCTGGACGAGCAAACGGTTCCGGCTTTTTTTCGTTGCTACCCCACATATGGCCCCTCCTCGGGTTCCGAAGGCTTACACGAATACCAACGAAGCGTGCTTCAGGCTGAGGGACTCTGAATTTAGTCTCTGCTCCACACCGGCGCAACAAAAAATTTCCCCCAAAGTGTCCCGCCCAGCAACCGCCCAATGGGCCAGTTAGATCGCGAGCCGTTGCATTGGGGTCAGAGAACCAAAACTTGCGACGGTTTTTGTGCCTTCCGGCTCCTGAATTCGCTTAAAACAGGGGCGGCGGTGTTATCATCCAGGCTTAGAAAATGGCCCTCGCGAAGCGCATTGTGTGTTTGGCTAATTCTCGCAAGTTGTCCGGTCGTTGCCTAGCCGGGAAGGAACTGACTGCAACCGGTCCCGGCGCGTGGCTACGGCCCGTTAGCGACCGACCATCCGAAGAGGTTTCCGAGCGAGAGCGACAATACCAAGATGGCAGCGATCCGCAGGTTTTAGACATTATCGACATTCCGCTAAAGACTCCCCGGCCGAAAAACTATCAGTCGGAAAATTGGCTACTGGACTCAGATCGTTACTGGCTTCGAGTTGGAAATACGCGATGGAAGGACCTCGGCGCTTTCGCAGACGATCCGCCGATACTCTGGTCAAATGCCTCCCGCACGCGCCAGTCAAATGATCGTGTGGTTGAATCGGACGCTAATCATCTGGATAGCTCGCTTTATCTACTCCACCTTGACAAACTGAGTTTGACAGTGTTTGCTCCGGGCGAAGCTTTCGGCGATCCAAAGCGGAGAGTGCAAGCGGATTTCAAACATCGCGGAGTCCGCTACCAGCTGTGGGTAACAGACCCCATCGTGGAACGAGGGCATCTTGCCAAGGCAGACGGCGAGTACGACATTGGCGAGTGTTTCGTGACCGTGAGTCTCGGCGAACCTTACAAGGGAAATTGTTATAAGCTAGTTGCAGCAGTAATCACTCCCGACCGGGAGAGGAAATGAATCAGAGGACGGACACCACGGTCCTGACGATAGGCCACTCCAATCATCGCCTAGAAGATCTCATCACGCTTCTGCGTATTCATGCGGTGACTGCAGTCGCCGACGTGCGGTCGGCACCCTACAGCCGATCAAACCCCCACTTCAATCGTGACGCCCTCCAGAACTCGCTCAAGCTGAATGGCATTGCCTATGTTTTTCTCGGTCGCGAACTAGGCGGTCGACCCGACGATCCAAAGTGCTATATCGAAGGTAGAGTTCAATATCGTAAGCTCGCCCAAGCCCCGCTCTTCAGGAAGGGGTTAGATCGCATTCTGAAGGGAGCACGGTCACACAGGATTGCGCTGCTTTGCGCAGAAGCCGAACCCCTGCTTTGTCATCGCACCATCCTCGTCGCGCAAGAACTCGCTGCGGCAGGAGTGCCCGTTGTTCACATCCACGCAAATGGAATGCTTGAATCCCACGAAGAGGCGATGTCTCGATTAGTCGAAATGCGGGGACTGCCCAACAAAGACCTCTACCGCACAAGAGAACAGATTATCGCCGACGCTTGCGCCGCCCAAGAAAAACGAATTGCTTACGGCAACGAACAGATGAGCGAGAAAGCCTCTGCGTGAGAATCTTCACCATAGGATTCACCAAGAAATCTGCAGCGCAATTCTTCACGAAGCTCCGTGATTCTGGCGCAAAGCGTATTGTGGATGTGCGCCTCAATAACGTTTCTCAATTAGCGGGTTTCGCAAAGAAGAACGACCTGGAGTTCTTTCTGCGCGAAATCTGCCGAATGGATTACGTGCACGTCCCACTACTTGCGCCGACCCAAGATTTACTCGATGGATACAAAAAGAAAGGAGGCCAATGGCTTAATTACGAACGTGATTTCCTGGAACTGATGAAATCGCGCCAGATCGAAGCAAATATTTCTAAGGACACTATCGCCGAAAGCTGCCTCCTTTGCAGTGAAGAAACACCCGACCATTGTCACCGACGACTTGTCGCCGAATATCTGAACCAACGCTGGGGTGATGTCGAAATCATCCATCTGATTTAGCTGCCTGCGCTCTCGAACCTTGGGGTCGCCAAGTATGAGCAACGCGAAGTCGACGAAATCGCCACCCGTTACTGGCCACTCGTCTCGCAAACACCACAGCCGCCACATCTATCCCTGCGCGCAACATCGTGCTAGCCTTTTCAGAGCGAAAACTCGATGATGCGAGCGCCGTACAACAGGCCAAAAGGCTCCTCAAAGCCGCCAAAAACTCCCCGAAAACGCCAAAGCTTGATCGGTAATGGAATGCACAGTCCCGCAAGAACAACTGCTTTACAATGTGCTACTTCCATTTTCTTGATCGGTAATGAGTTTCATTTGCAGCGCGCAGTTTTCCAGGGCGTTTTCGCACGACAGTCGGGACGCCGTGGGCTATGCCGAAGCGCGGGGCTAGTGGGTGGCGGAGGCGCTGGGGAGGGCGCCGGCGGCCATGGAGGCGGCGCTGGCGACGGAGGTGCCGGGAACCGGGAGCAGGCTCATCTCGTGGTCGCAGACGGCCTCGAATTCGGTGCGATCGCGACGGGCGACAGGCTGCGACGGCGGCAGCGGCAGGCGCTCGAAATTCATGAACTTCCCGTGGCGCTCGATGCGGAAGTCGAGGTGCGGGCCGGTGGCGAGGCCCGTCATGCCCACCAGGCCGATGCGCTGGCCCTGCACCACGCGCTGGCCATTGTGGACCAGGATGCGCGAGAGGTGCATGTAATACGTCTCGTAGCCGTTGATATGCTGAATTTTCACCAAGTTCCCGTCTTCGCCTTTGCGGCCCGCGAAAATCACGCGGCCGTCGCCGATCGCTTGCACGGGCGTGCCCGTGGGCGCGGCAAAGTCGGTGCCAAGATGCGGGCGATACACTTTCAGAATCGGATGGAACCGGTGGTAGCTGAACTGGGACGTGATGACCGCGGCGAATTTGAGCGGCGAATGCAGAAAGGCTTTTTTCAGCGATTTGCCGTCGGGCGTGTAATACGCGGGCGCGCCGGAAGGATCGTGGAACAAAACGGCGCGGTAAATCTGGCCGTCGTTGTCATATTCGGCAGCGAGAATTTTTCCGTAACTGAGCGTCTTGCCGTTCGCCAACACTTTCTTTTCGACGACAACGCGGAAAGTGTCGCCGGGGCGCGGGTCGGTGTAAAAGTCCATGTCCCAACTGAAAATGTCGGCCAGGCGCATGGCGAGCTCGGGGCTTTCGCCCGCTTGCTTGACGGCGTCGAAAAGCGAGCCGTCGATTTTTCCGGCTACGGCGTCGGTTTCGGTGGTCGAGGGAATGGTTTCGACCGCGGCCTCAAATTGCGCGCCGCGGCGAACGATGGAAAGGAAACGCTCGGGGTCAATCTGGTAACGCAACTCGAGCAGCGCGCCCGCGACGGAGCGGCCAATCATCACCCGGTTCCCGGCCTGGAACATGCGGAACTTGAAAACAGGCTGCGCGGATGCCACGAGTTGCGCGGTGGTGGACGGGTCGATCCCCATGTGCGTCAGCATCGTAGCGAAAGGTATGCCTCGCGGAATTGTGCTGGAGGAATAAAGAATCGACGGGCCTTGCGACGCGACGGCTTGCATGGGTGCCGCGGCTATTTCCTGCGCGAGGCGCCGCTCATAGGAAAAACGCGTGAAGTACGAGCCGGCGATCGCAAGCGCGGCGATCAGGAGCACGGTTCCCCAAGCGATGAGTTTTTTGCGCTCCATGAATGCCCCTCCTCCGGTCCCCTAGTTCCCGATGGAAACGCAGGATACCGCATTCTCGCGCCGGAGCCCAAGCAGAAAGGAAAAGTTTTGCGCACTCAAGGTAATCCTGTCCGCGCGAGCAGGCAGAATGATTCCGCGAATGCGAATGGAACTTGCCGGATTCTTTATACGCTAGCGCTAACCCGTGTTTTTGCAGTGAACGCTGTATTGCAGCGTTTGGAGCTTCCGTTGCTTAATCGAACCGAGCGTTGGCTTCAGAATTCTTGGACGTTGCCAGCGGTTCGGGACGCAAACGGAGGACACCATGGAAGGAAGCTTGTTCATCACGCCTGGTCGTGAAGCTCGAGCGCCGGAGCTTGTTTGCGCCGATTGCGGCGCGCAATTCCGCGCCCGCCGAATCACGGATGGAATCGAAGAGGTTTGCGATTCCTGCTACTCAGCACTTTTCCCCGTGCCCTTCATCGAATACGCGCAACTACCGCAAAAGCCTCTGCGCAGTCAACTCGCCGCGGACTGAAGCCGCCACGCTGTTCGGTTGCGGCAAGGAAAACCACCAAAAATTAATTTGTGATTGGTGTTGCGGGAACGCGCTTCGCGCTGAACGTGTTTGGTGCGCGACAGCAAACTGGATGCGAGCTAGCGTTCGGAGCCGGCCGCGACGGTGACGGGCTGGTCGCCGCCCTTGTCCGCGAAATAGTTGTGCTGGTAGAGATCGTGGTAGATCTTGCCAGCGACATCGGCGGCATGTGGACCGTTGACGATACGCGCACCGCCGCGCAGAAGAACGACGAGCACAAGTTTCGGATGCTCCTGATCGGCGTAAGAGGCAAACCATCCTAGCCGCCCGCCCTTTGTTTCATCGTTGCAGGTGCCGGTCTTGCCGAGAGTTTGCTCGCCTTCAGGATCGTTGCTGAGGCGCGCAGTGCCGTAGAGCACGGCGGCGAGCATTCCCTGGCGAAGCTCGGGAAGCATCGGCGCGATCGCGAGAGTGCGGCGAACACGCGGCGCGAAATCGTGAGCCTCGGATTCCGTCTCGGGATATTGCAGGTAATACATCGTTCCACCGTTGGCTATGGTGGAAACGACCGAGGCCAATTGCAGCGGCGTAATTTTAATTCCTTCGCCGAAACTGCACATGCGCGCGACGCCGCCACGGGCGGGCGGCTTGGCAGGAAGAAAACCGGGCTGCTCGCCGTTGATGTCGTAGCCAGTGCGTTCGCCGAGGCCGAAGATATGGTCATAATGCCAGACGGTGTCGAAGCCGAGCCGACGGCCGAGTTCTTCGAAGAAATTATTGTTCGAATGCGCGAGCGCTTCGGTCATGTCCATGTAACGGCGGCGTCCGACGCGGATCATCGTGTCGGGAGTGACGATTCCCTTTTCGAGCGCGGCGACAGCAATGATGGGTTTGGTCGTCGAGCAAGGCTCGAAACCGGCAGAATACGCGAGTTTCTGATTGACGATGGTGAGGATGCGGCCAGTCGACGGATCGACGGCGACTACGGAACCGTTTTGGCGTCCCAGGGCGTCGAGAGCGGCCTGGCGAACGGCGGGAGCATCGAAGGTCGCATCGTCGCCCGCGGCTGGATCGGGCATGTACGTGGGAACGCCGCGATAGTAATAATGGTGATAGCGATGGCGAGTCGGATGGGCGACGCGCTTTCGCGCAGTGCCCGTGGCGTTTGCCGGCATGGCCAAAGCAAACGCAAATGCGGCGCTGATGGCCAGCAAAGAAATTTTTAGAATTCGCGAGTGGGTCCTGGCTGGGTTTGGGCTCATAATATATTTTTCAGGCCGAATGCTGTCCCTCTTTAAATTTTCCGAATGGCTGATTCTAAGAAAATCAAGAACATAGCGCAACTTAAACTTACCAATCCTGGCAAAGCGTTGCGAAAGACGCAATGGCCCCCATGAACAAAAATGGCCATCGAGGTATCAGTACGATAGTACAGGCCCGTTCGTCCTGGTACGGAGAAACAGTGCTGCCGCGAGGCCGTTCGTCACGATTGGATGCGGCTAAATGCGCAAGGAGAGCTAGGAAAATTGTAAAAAACTTACTTCAAGGCAAGAGCAGAGCTTATGGCGGCTAAGCCCAACGCGCCAAGCGAGGCGTAATTGGCGGGGACCGCGAGGCTTGTCTTATGCGGCGTGTGCCTAGCGGGCGGCTTTGGCCTTGGCGGCGGGGACGGCTTGGGGGCCGGACCTGGTCGCTTCCTTGGCGGCGTCCTTGGCCGCTTCGGCGGGCGCGGCCTTCGGGGATTCTTCGCTAGCGACGGACGCGGGCAGGCCGAGTTGCTTGCGCAAAGTGGCGTCGATTTTGCTGCGAATGTCGGTGTTTTCGCGCAGAAACAGACGCGCGCTTTCGCGGCCCTGGCCAAGGCGCTCGCCGCCAAAGGAAATCCACGTGCCGTTCTTTTCAAGGACGCCCCGCGACACGCCGAGGTCGAGCAAATCGCCTTCCCTGGAAACGCCTTCGCCGTAAAGGATGTCGAATTCGGCCTCGCGGAACGGCGCGGCAACTTTGTTCTTTACGACTTTCGCGCGTGTGCGCGAGCCGATGACGCGGTCGCCTTCCTTGATGGCTTGAATGCGGCGAATGTCGAGGCGAATGGAGGCGTAGAATTTCAGCGCGCGGCCGCCGGTGGTGGTTTCCGGGTTGCCGAACATGACGCCGATTTTTTCGCGGATCTGATTGATGAAAACAAGGCAGGTCTTGGATTTTGAGACGATGCCCGTGAGTTTGCGAAGGGCCTGAGACATCAGGCGCGCCTGCAAACCCATTTGCGGATCGCCCATATCGCCTTCGAGTTCGGCTTTGGGAACGAGAGCGGCGACCGAATCGATGACGATGATGTCGATGCCGCCGGAGCTAATCAGGGCTTGCGCGATTTCGAGGGCCTGTTCGCCATTGTCGGGCTGCGAGACGAGAAGATTGTCGACGTCAACGCCGAGCTTGCGAGCGTAGGACGGATCGAGGGCGTGTTCAGCGTCAATGAATGCAGCCGTGCCGCCGAGCTTCTGGGCTTCGGCGATTACGTGCAGAGCGAGAGTGGTTTTGCCACCGGATTCCGGGCCATAAATTTCGATGACGCGTCCGCGCGGCAAGCCGCCGACGCCGAGAGCCGCGTCAATAGAAATTGAGCCGGTGGGGATTACGTTCACAGGGACGAGAACATCTTTCGTCCCGAGGCGCATGATCGA
>Ga0307372_10011914_pt1 | contig 11497 bp, 5 predicted proteins | sample OX1MG_FD_202533 | JGI IMG/M metagenome (GOLD analysis project Ga0307372, IMG submission 202533) | Soil microbial communities from Risofladan, Vaasa, Finland - OX-1 | ecosystem: Environmental > Terrestrial > Soil > Coastal area > Acid sulfate soil | place: Finland: Risofladan, Vaasa | collected...
TCCAGCACCCGACGCTGATCCGAAGAGACCGCCAAGCAGCGCGCCGAGGAGGGACAGGATAAGCAGGAGCAACACACCCGCTCCCGCGAGGCCCGCAAGGAGGCACCCCGTGGCTTGTTTGATCGGCGTCGATAGCACGTATGGTCTCCTTTTCCTACAGCAGCGCCAGCAGTTCGGGTGCAACACCAGCAACGTAGGAAGCAGCTTCGCTCACCGCGCCTGTCGCGGCCTGTCCAGCCCGGTCAGAGACGCCACGCATAGCCCATTCGCGCACCATCCCTGGCAGGCGTAAGGTGAGCCAGAGCAGCGCCGTCGCCAGCATCGCCTCCAGCATGACCTGGGCGTCATTGACGTTGGCGAAAAGAGGACTTGCCAGCTTCACGATGTCAGAGAGTAGCGCGCCGCCCAGGCACAACATGGCAATCTGCAAGAACTGAACGAAGATGGTCAGGCTGAATTGCCGCAGCCATAGCCGTCCCCAAAAGAGTGTTTGCGGCAGCGCGAAGCACAATAAACCCAGCGGACCCAGCGCGCTCAGAAACGCCGCGAAGGCCAGACGCGCCAGCATCTGCCCGATCAGCAACAGCAGCATGATCCCGACGACAACCAGAAACAGGAAGATGATCCAACCGTCGCTAAAGCCGGTACTGAGCAGGTTCACCAGAATGTTGGTGAGCGCAGTAAAGGTGAACAGACTCATTACCCCCTGACACAGCACATTGTTGAGCGAGATAAACGCCTGGATGATCAGCGGGCTGACGATCGCTGCCAGAAAGGTCAGCACCACCCGTGGGATGAACTCGGAGAGATCATGCACGCTCGTTCCCATCTGCCGTCCCAGCATCAGATTCAAGCCGCCAATGATGATGATGAAGGCCAGCGCAGCCGAGACAACCGTTTGTCCCCAGCCGAGAAAGGTGAGCAGCGTCTGGTCAAGCGGCGGGGACGGATCGCAGCCCAGCACGTTGGAGAGACACAACGGCGTCTGCGTCACGAAATCGTCCGCGCCAGCGTTGCTATTGACGCTGCCAACGATGTTTTGCAGAAAGCTCAGGATGCCGCCGGCAATGTTCTGAGCTATGGTGGTGATGGCATTCTGCACCCAGCAGAGGGGAGCCGTCCAGATGCTACAATCCTGCGGCACAAGCTGGCTATTGACAACCTGAGGTGAAGCGCCGAGCGCGCCCGCCCCAAAGCCCACTGCCCGATCAGCATTACCTTCGTGCGACGAGAAAACGTTGTAGTGAACCGAAGTGGAGGGTGTTGGTTGGCGATCCACTGCTGGTGTCTGTGCCGTTGCTGTTTTCTGTACCATGTCCACCGTGGTCACGACGATCAGGCCACACAGGATAAAGAGACAGCACAAGACAATGCGGCGGATGGCTGCGCGCGTTGTGATAGGTGATTGATGAAGGCGCATGGCGATATCTCCTCTCGTTGCTGGTTATGCTGGCGTTGGCGGGCAGCGTTTCCCAAGCCTCGCGACTTGCTGTGTCATTGCCTGATCTTGCTGCTCAAGCTGCTGCATCGCCTGTTCGTCTTGTTGGTTTGCCAGATTGATACGAGCAACCAGGCGACTTGCCCCTGGTGATTGACGCTGATAGGTCTGCCTCGAAAGCAGCCAGGGCAGGTTAAGGCTCGCGATCTGCGGGGCAGGTGTGTGTTGGGCCGTCTCCCAGGCGTGAGTCAGCGTCGTAAAGTCACGCACCAGCCCATTCTGTGACGGGGCAAAGAGTAGCATAAACGTCGAGGCAGCAAGCGGCGCAAACTGTGCGATGTCCTGGCAGCGCGCTGTCTCATCGCGTGCCTGCTGAATAGCTGCCAGCTCTGATGCCTGCGCCTTGACCGCTTGCTGCGCCTGCGAGACGTCGCTGGCGTTGGGATCGCTCCACGCTTGCTCATGGCTTCTGTCCTGCTGAACGACCGCCAGCATTCCACGTACTACCTCGTAGGCGTTGAAGGCCGCGAGCAGCTCCGCTTGCTGGTCAGCGGTGACGGCGATCCAGGTGCGTGGCTCACGTCGCCCGGTCGCGGGATCGCTTCGTGTCAAGCGCAGCATTTGCCCATTGCTCGATACGTCACCCGTGACGGCCTCGGTGAACGGTCCCTCATTGAGCGTCAAAGTGACGGCACCGCTTGCTGTGACCGTGCCGGTATATCCAACAGTGGTGATAGTGGGATGTGTTGAGGCCGGAAACGGTATGGCAGCATAAGAAACGGATGTCCACGCGCCGGATAGCTGGCCGTTCTGGTTATGCCAGGTAAGAGAGATGAGATCATCCTTGTCTGTCCACGCATAATCTGATGGTTGCGCGGCGCTGCTGCATGACACCAGAATGAGCAAGCACAGGAGCAACGCCAGCGTGAGAGAAGAGAGACAAAGCACACCGCTCCATTGCCAACGGGAAAATAATCGCATGATTGCCTCTTTCCTGGTTGTTTCTCTCGCATTTCCTGCACCTTGTTTGCCTCACCTGTTCCCTTCTTGCGATGAGGCAGGTGCAGAAACGTTGTCTTACGAATCAGTGTAGCGGGTTTCAGCGCGGAGGCGGTTCAGAACCTGGATCGTTTTGTCGCAACAAAAGCGTTGTTGGATCGAAAAAGAGCGTGGCAGTCAGGCAACTTTCGCTTAACATCAGCCTCTATAAGCCAACTTGCGGAAATCTTCATCCACAGTCGCTCTAAGCACAATGAGTTTGCCAGCAGCTTTAAGCGAAACGACTCCAGAGGAACTAACAAAGCAGTACCAGTACATTAGTATATACCGTATTGCATTTAGCGAGTACATATTGTAGACTTTTTTGAAAAAGCTAAATATTTTACAACAAGGAGGAGCAAGCTCAATTTGATGAGTGAACAGGCTACTTTATTTGCACTTCTGATCGGAATTGATTGTTACTTGCCTAACAGATTACCTGGCGGTGGCTCTTACCCCAGCCTGCAAGGATGTGTCCGGGACATCACCCATGTAGAGAATTTCCTGAAAACTACGATGCATCTCACCGACAACCAGATTATTAAGTTGACGGCGACCAGCACAGAAGCGCGCGAACCCTCTGAGCCACATACCCGGTGGCCGACTTATAAGCATATGATTGAGGCTTTTCTCCGACTCACTGCTATGGCGCAGCCGGGGGATCAAGTATACATTCACTACTCAGGTCACGGAGGGCGTACTCCCACCGTTTTTCCAGATCTTAAAGGAGAACACGGGCTTGACGAATCCCTTGTTCCTCTCGATATTGGTTCCCCAGATGGGCAGTACTTGCGGGATGTCGAGTTGGCGCACATCCTTCAAACTATGGTGGAGAAGGGTCTCCTGGTAACAATCGTGCTGGATAGTTGCCACTCCGGGGGCGCGACGCGAGGGGTGGGCCGCGCAAATGTCCGCGGACTGAATATCATCGATACTACACCGCGACCGTCACAGAGCCTGGTCGCATCAAGAGATATCTTATCCCAGTCATGGCGTCGCCTCTCGCAAGCGACGACACGCAACATCAACTCTAGCAGTGGCTGGCTTCCAGAGTCACAGGGCTACGTGTTGCTTGCAGCCTGTAGCTCCTCTGAATCCGCCTATGAGTTCGACTTCAATGGTACAGAGAAAAACGGCGCTCTCACCTACTGGCTGCTAGATTCGTTCAAACAGCTTGGGCTGGACTATACGTTCAAACGGCTCCATAACCGGCTCATCGCCAAAATCCACAGCCAGTTTGAGCAACAGACTCCCCAACTACAGGGCGATGGGGATCGCGTCGTCTTCGGCAGGAGCCGGTTGCCCTCACCGTATGCCGTTACTGTCATGAAGGTTGATCTCCCACGGACACGGGTGCGCCTGAATACAGGCCGGACACAGGCGGTACAAAAGGGCGCGCAGTTCGCGGTGTACCCTCCAGGCGAAACAGATTTTGCCAACATTATGAAACGGCAGGCTGTAGTAGAAGTCACCGATGTGGATGCGACCAGTTCCTGGGCCTCCATCGTCACATCCTCTTCATCAGGAACCATTGAACAAGGTGACTCGGCAGTTCTCTTTGATCCAGGGAATGCGCGTTTGCGCAGAACCGTCTCTTTGCTGCATCAAGCTGACCTGCCGCCAGCGCTTCCGCAAGAAAAGGCGCTTCACGCTGTGAAGGAAGCCCTGGCCTCGTCGCGCTTCGTAGAAGTAGCGACCGGTGAGACACCCCCGGATTTCCAGGTGGTCGTCAACGCTTTGGGAGCCTACGATATCTGGGATCCTACGGGTCATCCGCTGGCGAACCTGCGACCTGCCCTCTCGATCAAATACCCGAATGCCGCCGCTCGCCTTGCGCATCGGCTGGTACATCTCGCCAAATATCGTAATATTCAACAGCTTGATAATGGAGATTCGCTCTCTTCGCTCGCGCGTCGGCTAGTAGTCGAACTTGCCGGTGTGCAAGTAACATTTGATCCAGAAGTGGATCGGCCAAACGCTCCTCCTTACGGCGACCCCACAGTCACTCTCAAGCAGGACGAGTGGACGTTTTTGCGGATCAAAAATACCTCGGCGCTCGAACTCAATATCACCGTGTTGGACTTCGCGCCTGATTGGAGCATCACCCAGGTCGTTCCAACGCCAGAGGGAATTTATTCCGATCCTCTTGATCCAGGAAGCGAACTTATCTTGCCGTTCCAGGCTTTTCTTCCAGAAGGCTATACAGAGGGTACGGATGTGCTGAAAGTCTTCGCCACGGTGGGCAGTACAAACTTCCACTGGTTAGAACTCCCGCCCCTCGATCAGGCGGCAACAAGCCAGGTAACGCGCGGGAGACCGGCAAATCCCCTTGAAGAACTGCTGGCAATGCTAGCTGTAGAGGAGCCGAAAACACGTCAGGCTCGCGTTGTTCTCCCTACAACGGAAGCATGGGCGACTGCCCAGGTAGAAATGCATATTCGATAAAGCGAGGGAAAAATGAGAGAGAGATTGGAGACATTGGCCGATATTCTGTTTGTGCCTGTTCTGTACATTGGTATCGCTATATTTGGAGCACCTCTCGCGGTGTTGGGAGCGGCACTGGCATATTTTCCCGGCTATCGTCGCTGGCTGGTGTCAGGGAAGGGCTATCTCTACCTGTCCCTGTTGCCGGGCCTATCCCACATGAAACAGAATGAGTTGCGACCGGTAAGACTGTCGCTCCTCACGCTGAGCTATCTGCTCGTCCCGTCTCTCCCCTGGTGGCTGCTCTTATGGGGCGCTGGAACCTTTGTCGGGAGTAATGCGCTACTGAACGTCGGCATTTATGCAGTTTTGGGTCTGACAGGTCTGATCCTCTTTATTCGCTGGCTGCGCAAGGGATGGAGGAGGTTTAACGCGGAGTTCGAAGCTGATACAGCATACATAACACAGATATACAAAAAGTGGAGTGCGCTCCTCCAATTTCTCTGGCCGAAGGACCCTCGCATACTCTTTTTCCTCTACGTGCTTCTCATCGGCTGTATACTGGCTATTTTCAAACTCTTCGGCCTGTATGTGACGCTCATAGAAACGGCGCTGGTCTGCCTGCCGGCGTATCGCTCCTGGCTGATCGACAGGCCGGGCTACTCCTATTATCTCTCTCGGTTACCAGGGTTACACGTTAATGAGCAGCAGACGAGCAAACTGATACTTCCAACGCTGCTCTATTTCCTTATCCCATCGTTGTTAGGGATTCTCATTGATCAGGACGTGGCGGTTTTTCTCCCCCATAGCCCCCAGGATTATGGAATACTCATACTTGCTTGCCTCATCTCGCTTGGGCTATTGCACCTCTGGCTCATACTGGCCTGGGGAAAAGAAAAACGGCTCCTTGACATCAGGGTTTTGGGAGAAGAACCTGACCGCTCATGGCAGGCGCTATGGAAACGCAGGTTGCTGGAAACCTCCAAACGAGTATGGCCCTATCTGGGTCAACTAAGAGGGGGCTTCTATGTGCTGTTCATCATTTCCCTTCTCTTCTATCTCCTCCTGAGTTCTTTCTACTTTGGCATACTGTTCACCCTCGTCGGCGTAATACTCGCGTATGTTCCTGCGTACCGTAAGTGGTTGACGGGCCAGCTTGGCTACAAAACCCGCCTGGCAGGTTTGCCCGACTGGAACCATTTGCCGGGATTAACCGGTTTGCCGGCATGGATGCGGAAGAAACCCGGCCTGCCGGGATGGGAAGAGCCGCTTTCCGCCAATCGGCTGGCCCTTGTTACCTTGCTCTATCTCCTTCTGCCGCTTGCCCTCTCCTGTTACTTCTGGACCGCGATCATACTGTCTCATCAACCCTTCAAACTCATATTCGAAATTCTATTCAAAGGTATATTCTGGGCAACATTGTCTGCTATCAGTTCTTCTCTACAGCCTTTTGGCTACCTTCTTGACGCCGTGCTGATGGCGGCCTGCTGGTTCGCGCTCTTCGGCTGGTTTGTGCGCGGGTGGAAGGTATTGGATCTCATGAACGCTATGACGGGCAGTTTGATTCAGCAGGGGAAGAGTAAAAAGGAATCGGCAGAGCAACTCGCCATCCAGGCATGTAATCTGAGTCTGCAATACCGGGGAGCAGAACATATCACTTACGCGGCCAGCCAGGAGAATTTAGGACTATTCTACCAGGCACAGGGAGACTATGCCGACGCTGAAGAGATGTTACTGGAGGCGGCGACCATAGCCGGGAAGGCCATCGGCGTCGATCACCCCCGCTATGCCGAGTATCTCATCACGCTGGCAAAACTCTATCACCTGCAAGGTCGTTACGGCGAAGCTTCACTCCGTTTGCGTGAAGCTCTCCAGATTATGCGCAACGCCTTCCGTACAGATTTGCCCACTTACGCCGAGGGTTGGCGCGAGCTGGCTCAGTTGTCTCATGAAATGGGCAACGATGCTGATGCTGTAGAGCAAGCCCTCAATATCAGGCCTGGAGCGATTCCCTCCGTGAATTGGCAGTATGCAACCCTTCTCATAGACAACGCTAAACTCCACATGGAAAAAGGAGAGGACAGGGCTGCGAGGCCACTATTGGGGAAAGTCATCCAGGCAAAGCAGATACCGGATCCGGTCCGCGCTAAAGCTCTAGACGCGATGGGATTACTGGAGCGGCGAGCAGGGAACTATGCCGAAGCGAGAACGTGTTTGAAACAGGCACTGGACATGCTCCCAGGATGGCTGGACCCACAGGCGGCAGAATGCCTCATCAACCTGGGATTACTGGCGCAGCGAGAGGGAAACCATGCTGAAGCGGGAGCATACCTGAAAGAAGCCCTACAGATCCGTGAGAGCCTGGGAAAGCTACATCCCAAGACGGCAGAAAGCCTCAACAATCTGGCAAATCTTGCTGCTGTGATGGGGCAAATAGATGAGGCGCTGGATTACAGAAGCCAGGCCGAAGACATTATCGATCATACCATTGAGCAAGTTTTCTCGGCCAATTCTGAAAGCCGTCGTATGCTCTATCAGGAAATCTTGCAGTGCAATCTCCAGATATTTCTCACCCTCGTTGTGCAGAAGGCGCAATCGTCTCCCATGTCCCAGGCCGAATACAACGCAAAAGCATTCGATCTCGTCGCACGCCGCAAAGGTATCGGCGTTGAAGCGCTCCTCTTGCAGAGTAAAGCGATATTGTTGGCGGCAAAACAGAACCCAGATTTAAGCAAAAAAGTACAGGAATGGTATGCTATTCGGGCCGAAATCGCACAAAGCACCTTAGCAGGGCCGGGCAAAGACAGGCAGGCGTATTATGACTATCTCCAGCGGTTAAGCGCCCGGCGGCAGGCTGTGGAGACGGATCTCTTCGCCGACATACCCGGAGAGCGAAGGTCTTTTGACTTCGCGCACTATTTAGAAAGTGTACATCACCAGGCAATTGCTCAGGCGCTCTTGCCCGGAACGGCGCTTGTTGAGTTTGTTCGCTACACGCCCTTTACTTTCACCTCTGCATCTGTTACGCCCGTCCAGGCCGGGGGACATGCTCGTTACCTTGCTTTTGTCCTGCTTCCTGAGCAGGCCGAACATGTCCATATGATTGATGTGGGTGACGCCGACGACATCGACCGGCTGATTGCCGACTTTAGAGCGTCTATCGATATTGAGGGAGGCGATGCACGTAATGCACGACCGGGATACAAATCTTCTACCCAGGGACCATTTATCCACTATGGAATGCGCCTGCGCGAGATGATCTTCGATTCCCTGTTACCATCTCTTGATAGTTGTCGGAATCTTTTCCTGGCTCTCGACGGCGATCTGACCCGGCTGCCCTTTGAGGTGCTGCCTGTTGGAAAGAATCTTCATCTTATCGATGATTACCATCTGTGCTATCTCTCTACCGGGCGTGACATCCTGCATCTCGAAGAATCCACTCAGCAATTAGACCTGCCGCTGGTAATCGCTGATCCCGACTACGATTTGGGAGTGAATGCCCTGGAGGCCGAAAGCGCGCAAGCTGATCAGCAGCAGCCTAAGGGCTGGAAACGCGGCGGAGGTAAACTGCACTTTTCACGTTTACCAAAGACGCGAGTAGAAGGAATCCAGATCGGCAAGATTCTGCAAGTGCAACCCTTTTTGTCTCAAGAGGCGCTGAAAGGACGCCTCGAGCAGTGTCGCTCGCCGCGTATTTTGCATATCGCTACTCATGGCTACTTCTTGCCTGCTCAGCCGGAGCAACCGGCGAAACGAGCGTTTGAATTATGGGAGATCATGGGCCTGGAAAATATTATCGAGCCGACACGATACAAGCGCCGCAGTCGATTTGAAGAACTGTCGGGGCAGGGAGTAGAAAATCCGCTCCTGCTTTCGGGGTTGGCGCTGGCCGGAGCAAACGCCGTGGAGCGAGGAGGCAATCTCCCCCCGTTGGCGGGAAACGGCATTCTCAGCGCCGAAGAGGTTTGCGGGCTAAGCCTGCAAGGCACAGAGCTTGTCGTGCTTTCAGCCTGTGAAACTGGGCTTGGTCGGGTAGACGATCGATCCGGCGAGGGCGTATTCGGCCTCCGGCGCGCTTTTGTGCTGGCGGGCGCAAGAACGCTGGTGATGAGTTTATGGAATGTCCCTGATGTACAGACGCAGCAATTGATGAGCAATTTCTATCATCTCATGCGGGATCCTTCACCTCTAGGGCGCGCCGAAGCCTTACGAAGAGCCCAGCTTGAACTGAAAAGCCGACACCCTCAACCTTACTACTGGGGCGCGTTCATCTGCCAGGGCGATCCCAGGCCGCTACAGTGAGAGTAGAGGAGATACCAATGTAATGCGTTCTTGCCTTGTAGAAATGGATGATTTTGGCAGGAAACTCCCTCATCTTTCCCGGTTTCCTGGTTAATCTCGGGCTGTTCCGTTCAGTTGATGCCGGTTCATCCTGGGAAAAGCTGTCCATTCTCTGGCCGGTTGGCATGCCGTTGGGACGAGCGCACGCGCTCGCCATCGTACCAGCATAACAGCTTATTGATAAGTCCTGTCAGGCAATGTTTGTGTCCTGATAAAAGCGTGATTCCATGTCTTTTTGAGTGTGATGGATCTCCAAGATGGCTTTCAGGTCATTTTTCCCTGTGAGTTTCCCCTGATGCTTTCCGACTGCCTGTGCCACTCTTTCGCGAAAATTCTTGGAATATTGCTGATCAAGGTATGCCTGGAATTGGCTGTCAGCGAGCAAGTCATTGAGGTCGTAGGGTTGCTTCGCGGAACTTCCCGTGGTTCCCAACGGCACACTGCTCAAGGTAGTAGTAATGGGAAGGGGAACTGTTGCGATTGGTCCGGTGCTTAGCCCTGTTGTGGTGGATCCGGTGTTCACTGGCAACGTTACGGCAGATACCGCACTCGGTAGGGTTGCGGGAACGGGTTTCTTTGTTAATATCGCATGTGAGACGGGACTGAGACTTACAAAGGGGATCGTTGCTCCTTCCTGGGAGGAGGTGTAGAAGCTTGTCTTTTTGGGGGTGTAGAGGGGCGAGCTGAGAGAGCGGGTTACCGCAATGTTGAGCTTCGCGGCATCGGTCAGCCGATTCGTTCCTCCTGGAGATTGCATAATGGGTGGATCAAGCCTTCCCTTGATCTTAATATTGATAGTATGGTCATCGGCTCGCAGGTTGAGCGATGCTGAGTTTAATGCCACACACAGGCTCTTGACATCATCCTCGCTCGGCACTCCCTTTGCGCCGATGACTTTCTGCCGGATCACATCCATCTCATGCCAGTCTTTCGGCTGCTGTCCAGCATACAGGGCATCTGTCTTTTGGATAAAATCGGATGCTGTCAGCGTACCGTCTAAATAGGGGCGGATCATTTGCTCTCGAATGGTCTCCCAGGAAACGATATGGCACCTGTCGAGTTCCTCATCCGAGAAGTTTACCTTTTTCGGATCGAGTTGCCTGGCTGCGTTCTCCGATCGGCTATTCCACTCGCTGCATACTGCTTTGGTGACAAACGATCTGAAGGTTGGACGTCCCTGGACTATCCATATCGTGTTAGCCTTATCATATTCTACTTTGAGCGGTTTGAACTGAAGCGTGAGAGGAAAAGAACTTCGCGGTATGGAAGGAACGGTAGCGCGTCCTCCGGTGAACTGGTCGAGCAAATCTTCCACTGGTTGCCTAGCCACTACTCGCTCGGCGACGGTATCCGCTTGCCGCTCATAAACGTCTCCCTCCTGACCGATATCTCCTGGGATGCGCACTCCCCGGCGCTGTTGCACGATATGCGCGGCCTCGTGTGCGACCGTATGCAGATCTGGCCTACCGGCGAAGACGATATGTTCACCTGTTGTATAGGCGGAGGCCCGTAGTCTCAGGGCTTGCTTTGTCGCATCTTGTCCCAGGTGCGCCAGAGCATGATGGAGGCTATGGTGACCAAACGATTTCTGTATCTGCTCAGCATAGGGCAACTTGCTTGAGGAAGTGTAGAGACCTTTTTGAGCGACACGTTGAATCATCCCAGGGTCGATATCTTTCCGTTGGCGAGATGCCGGTTGTGGTGCTGAAGGTGGGAATCCAATCGCAATTCGTGCGAGCAAGGATTCAGAGGCAGTATTTCCAAAGGGAGCAGAGGTTGATGGTGCTGGCTGATGTAGAGCCGATGAAGAAGGGACTGGTCCTCGTTCTGATGATCTCCGGTTCTGGGCTACCGTGTTAGATGCACCCTTGTTCTGCTGTCGAACTACCTTGAACATATTCTCACACCTCCTCATGTATACTCGGCTTTATTACTCTACCAAAGTATAACATTCTCTTTTTCTGGAAACAATCACCTATTTTGAAGTGTTTGGTAGAACGTTTCTATAATGCAGAGCTTTGAAGGCTGGTCTGTCAGAATCGGCTTCTAGAGGTTGCTCCAAAAATGATGGTACTTCTCTTTGACGTATGAGTGAAACTATTGTCTAAAGATGTATAATGCTTGCAATGCACTTTGACTCAATCAGGGGATTTTGAATCACTCTCGCGTTACCTGTCTCGCTGGCCTATCTCTACCTGTCTTGATTTTCGCGCAATCTGAACTTTTCGTCCCAATTTCGGCAAAATACCGCGTTCC
>Ga0307372_10011917_pt1 | contig 11494 bp, 9 predicted proteins | sample OX1MG_FD_202533 | JGI IMG/M metagenome (GOLD analysis project Ga0307372, IMG submission 202533) | Soil microbial communities from Risofladan, Vaasa, Finland - OX-1 | ecosystem: Environmental > Terrestrial > Soil > Coastal area > Acid sulfate soil | place: Finland: Risofladan, Vaasa | collected...
CGGCAGCAGGCTGCAGGGCAGAGGGTGTCCGCCGTTCAGGCGAAATACCCTATCACGCCAGGTGCTTTACATGAATGACGCAAACAGACACGGCGGCCATCCTGCTTCCAGCGGCAATTCGTCGCCCGTTTTGTCGTGGAACCCGCCGGCAGGCCACGATGGAGATCAAGTCCAGCCACAAGAACAGGATGCCGGACAAGATGAGCGCCAGGAAGGCAAAGGCGGTCCCGTGCCCAGTGGATGGGACCTCGTGTCCCGCCTGGCCGTCAAGCACCTCGATCGTTGTGTATCTCTCGAACCGAAGGTCCTGCAGGGTGACGATCCCGAGGCTATCCATGATTTGCGGGTAGCCACGCGGCGCCTTCAGCAGGTGCTCGACCTGCTTTACCCCTCGCCACACTCGGGCGAGATCCGCAAATTGTACCGTGGCCTGAAGCGATGCCGGCGTTCGCTGTCGGATGTCCGGAACTATGACGCGCTGCTCGAACGCGTTGACGCAGCGCTTGCCCGAAAGCGGACCGCCCGCCGGGAAGCCTGGGAAGCGATCAGGGCTTATCTGGAAGGGTCCCGCTCTGCAAAGCTTGAAAAGGCCCTGCGCAAGCTGGCCAAGGCCAATCTGTCAGCCATCTATGTGCGCCTGAAGGAATGCCTTCCGGCCAATGGGCATTCCCGCCCGGAAGCCGAACGCCCGGACCATCTTTGCGCCGGAGAGAGCCTCCGTGTTGAAGAATTCCATGGCCGCATCAGCAGCGATCTGCGGAAAGTATGGGGCGACCTTGAACAGGAGATCGCCTTGTCCCGCAACAGATCCGGCCCTGCGGTCCTCCATCGCGCGCGGATTGCCTCCAAGCGCGCGCACTATCTGATTGAGGTCTTTCATGCTTTCGACGTACCGGGGAGCAAGGAAGCCTTGATCTGGCTCCGAAGCCTTCAGAAGCACCTGGGGCGCTGGCATGACCTGGTTGTATTTGAAGAAACAGTTATTGAAATGATCGCCGACCCCTCTTTCCTGCGCGACCAGATGGAAATGGCCCTTGAAATCGAACGATTGGTCCTCAGAAACCGCGCTTTGAAGGCGGAGCTCGAAAGGAAATATCTGGAAATGACTGCGGACAGGGCGGCCTTCTTCAAAACCAAAGGCTGGGTTCGCCGGGTCGCGGAGTCGCCGGCCGCTATGTTTGCCGCACAGGGCTAAGCCCCCAACTCAGCTTCCTGCATCGTCGTTGCCGGCTGCCGGCGAGTCCCCGTCGTTCTTCGCCTCGGCGGCCAGGTGCGTGGCCGCAGTTTCGAGTGACGGTTGCTCCTTCTCGGCCAGAACATCGCTGATCCCTTCCCGCAGATCTTCAAAAACAACCGGAACGTCCTGGCTGGCATCGATAACCTTGAATTGATATTCTTCCACAAGGCTTTCAAACTGGGCCAGCAGAGCGGTCTGGTATTTCCGGAAACTCTCGTACATGTCCTCGCTCGGATGCAAGTCCATCCCGGATTCCCAGTAATCAAAACCCGTTGAGAAAACCACGCGGGGGATCAAGTCATCGACTCCGATCCGAAGGTAAAAAACGGCATCCGGAACCAGCGCAAAGCGGTAAACGTTTCGGATCCAGGAAGGATCAATTCCACGGACGGCGGCCCGGGCTATCAGAGAATAAGTGTAGCGGTCTGTGAGGACGACAAACCCCGCGCGCAAGGCCGGAACGATTTCGTTTTCCAGCCGGTCGGCAAAATCGGTGGCGTAGAACAGGTTCAGCGTAACCCGGCCCAGGGTATGGCCCTGCTTGGCCTGCTTGATCCCTTTTCCAGCCAGCTTCGAGCGCGTCATGCCCGTGTCAACGACCGCCCGGCCCTGTTGCTCGAGCCACGGCCTCAGCAGCCGGATCTGGGTGGACCGGCCCACGCCGTCGGTCCCTTCAATCACGATCAGCTTGCCCGGCAGGCTGTCCAGCTTCATGTCCGGCAAGACCACGCCGTAGGTTGATCTCATGGCGCCACCCTCAGCCGTTTGGCCTGCGCAAGCTTCGCCTTCACCAGTTGCCGCATCCGGGCCTGCTGCTCTTCGATCGGCTGCGTGGCATCCACCACCGTCAGATCAAACTCCGGAATCATCTTCTCGTACTCCTCGATAATATGTCCCTGGAAGATTTGGAAACTTTCCACGGGATCGCTGCTCAGGTCGAGATCCATTCCCGCCTCATAAAATTTGAAGCCGTTGCGCCCGTTCAGCAATCGCTCCATGGCCACGTCGAGGGGAACACGAAAATAGAATGCCATGGTCGGCTTGACGGCAAAGGCGTAAAGCTCCCTCACCCACCTGGAATCCATTCCGCGGGCGACATCTCGCGCAAATGCCGTGTAGATGTAACGGTCACAAAGCACGACCGCGCCGGCCTTCATCAGCGGAATGATATTGTGCTCTATCCGGTCCGCGAAGTCCGTGGCGTGAATCAAACAGAAGCTCGCCGGAGTCAGCATTTGTTTCTTCTTGCCCCGCCTGGTGGTGTCGCGCACCAGGGGCGAGGAGTTCCATTCGCTGAACAAACAGCTTCCCTGGAAAGCGATGTTCGCCGTAGCGTTTCACGGGAGATCCCCACACCCATCGAGAAGATTTGCGAGCAAGGTCAACTATAGCATATTGAAGCCCGGCCTTGAAGCTGTGGCATAGGGATAGGAAGTTTGCTTTGCAGCCTGACGTAGGCTACTGCGGCAATTTTGCGGAGGTGCTGATCCATGGTTCATTTAGCAAGCGGCTGGCACGAATGGGCAATTTCAGGCGCCATCTTGATGGGAGCGCTCATCGTGGCCCGCATGGCTCACAAGATTCTGTTTTCCGTCGGGCAGCGGCTCGCCCGCCGGACCGGCGGCGTAGTCGATAACTCGCTGGTCCGGCACGGGCGGAGGCCAGCCGCGCGCGCCGAACACCCCGCCGGTCGATTTTCACTTCAGGGCGCCGCGCAGCGATTCAATAATCGAGTGGGTATCGGCAGGCATCAAAGATGAGGAAACAAAGTTATACGTCTTCCCGGAATTCAGGATGATGTGGAACGTGCCGGTGTTCAATCCGAAAAATACATTGGGAGCGATTTCCTGGATATCGCCCGGCTTTGCCGTAAAAACGACTTTCCCGTCCTGCTGGTACTGCAGTTTGCCGCCTTCCACAGCCAACTGGCCCTTGGCTTTACCGGGGTCCTGAAAAATACTGACGGCGTCGCCGAGATTGTAGACGCTGAACTGCCGGGCCGGCGCGCTTGCCGAAGCCGCCGCGGCCCCGGACTTCGCCGAACTTCCACCGGCGACCTCAAACCCTGCTTCAACTTCGCTCTCGTCAGGATTGATGACAAACAGGCTGGTCCTGCCGGTGGACGCATTAGGCGCAACTTCAACCTGTGCAATCAGTTGCGTTGACTTCTTGAACTCCGTTCCCAGGACGCGAATGCCGGGATTTGAAAAGGCGACTTTTGCGCCGTCCTGGAAGTTCTTGCCGGTCACCTTGACGCTTTTCTTGCTGCCCGGCTCGACCCGTGCCGGGTCCACCTTGGTCACCACCGGCGCGCCCGTCGGCGGCGAGTGGATTATCTGCGGCGGATGGGTTGTGCCCGCCGCAATCGCGAAGGATGTTTGCGCCGACGCACCTGACGGATTTGAGACGTAGAGGCTTACGGATTGCTGTCGCGCTTTATCTCCAACTGCAATATCCACCTCCAACTGCGTATCGCTCACCCGGCGCGTGGAGAGAACGTGAATGGCCGGGTCAGAAAATGAAACGTACGCTCCAGGAGCAAAGCGTTCGCCTTCGATCTTTACGGTAATTCGGCCGCCCGACTGGGCCTCGGAAGGCTGAACGCGCGCAATTTTCGGAGTTGCGTCCGCCGCCGCGGCCTCTTGCAAAGAGCGGGGTCCCGAAGCAGCAGCCCGTCCGGTGCAGGCACACGCCAGAACCACGGCCAGCCCTAAAGCTGCTGTGGGGCGTGGCCGCAAAGGCCGGCGCGCGCAACAGGCCGAATTGACGCGGGTAGGCAAAATGATAAAACCGGCAAAACCATCTGCCGGCCCTTTCTTCCGATTATTTGATCGTACTCAGGACCCCCTACGGAGCCTGGCCGGCCGCAGACCCTTCAACACGATCAAGCGCCGGGCTTTGTCTTCTTGATGATCCCGTGGCCTTCGCGGATGGTCAGGATCTGGTTGACATCAACGCGGGTGAACTTTTCGATCTTCTCCGTCGTCGGCCATTTCACTTCGATCAGGTCAACTTTGTCAGCGTTGCCAACTCCAAAATGCAGTCGCAGATCACTCTGGGACATGACGCTCGTTCCGCTGTGGACCTCATCCATCTGCCGGTGCTTTCCGGTCGTCACATAGGCCCGGGCGCCAATCGCCGTGCGGTTGCACTGGGTCCCAACCAGCTTGATCTTGATCCAGTTGTTCTTGTTTCCGCCATCGTTGCGGAGCAGCGACGGCCGGTCATTCATGTTGCTGACCACGATGTCGATGTCGCCGTCGTTATCATAATCCCCGAATGCGCATCCGCGGCTTGAAAAGCGTTCGTTGATTCCCGGTCCCATTTCCGCCGAGACGTTCTTGAATTTCCCGTTCCCCAGATTGCGATACACGATCCGGGGCTCTTTGAAGGCCTGGCCCAGATGATAGTTATCGACCTCTGGATAGACGTGGCCGTTCACCTGAATGATGTCCGCCCAGCCGTCATTGTCATAGTCCACAAAACCACATCCCCATTTGACGTCCTGCGTGTCCTGTCCGACGCCCGCCATAAAAGTGACGTCCGTGAAAGTTCCGTCACCGTTGTTGCGATAAAGGTCAGAGGTGTCGTCGGAAAAGTTCGTCTTGAAGATGTCGAGCCATCCGTCGCAGTTGTAATCGCCCACGCCCACGCCCATGCCGGCCTGTTCCTGCCCGTCTTCGTTATAAGCGCACCCGGCCATCACGCCGATGTCTTCAAACGTGCCGTCATGTTTGTTGTGGAACAGAATGCTCGGCTCGGAATCGACCGCCACGTAAATGTCCGGCCAGCCGTCGTTGTCAAAATCGTAGGCCACGGCGGTAATCGAATAGCGGGGACCCGGCTTCAGAATTCCCGCCTTCTCGGAAACGTCGGCAAAGGTCCCGTCGCCGTTATTGTGGAAAAGAATGTTTGACCCGCCGGGCAGGCCGCGCGGCCCGCACATCGTTGGAATGCCCTTCCACTGGCAGTAGCCGGTCTGGCCCGGAACCGGGACCCGGGCAAGGTCCAGCACAATGTAATTGGCGACGAAAAGGTCCAGGGACCCATCGCGGTCGTAATCAACCCAGGTGCATCCGGAGCCCCATCGAACCTCATCCTGATAGAGCCCGGCTTTCCTGGTCACGTCGGTAAAAGTGCCGTCGCCGTTGTTGTGAAACAGGATATTGTGGCCCCAGAAAGTCAGGAAAAGATCGTCCCATCCGTCATTGTCGTAGTCACCAACGCAGACACCCGTTTGCCAGCCGGTGCGCGCGAGGCCGGAGTGCTCTGTCACATCGGTGAAGGTCCCGTTGCGGTTGTTCTTGTAGAGATGGGTCGTGGGGGCCTGGCCGGGAGGCCATTTCGTGTCCAGGCGGGTCCCGTTGGTGACATAGATGTCAATCCAGCCGTCATTGTCGTAATCAAAGAAGGCAATTCCGTTTCCCTTGGCTTCAATGATGTACTTCTTATGTTGGACTCCGCCCCAGACGTTCATCGCGTTCAACCCCGCTTCTTTAGCAACATCAACGTAGATCACCGGGGAAGCGACGTCAGGAGGGGGTGCTTCTGCGGCGCTGAGGACAGGCGTCCCGGACCACCTCCAGATGGGCGTGGTCAGGACTTCCATCAGTCTGGAACCCAGGAGGGCCGCTCCCGATCCCAGAATATGGCGGCGAGAAAATTTCATGCGGAATTTATGATGCCGACCGGCCCGCATGCGATGCCCCAGTCAAACGAGCCAACTCACGCGGTTGATGCTCACTTTCCAGCCGGCAGCGAAAGCCCGATTATACTACAACCGTCAGCGCCTCGCTTTGCCGCGCCGGAATTCCACCCTTGCGATTGCACCTCGCTTCTGGCGGACCGGGTCCCCTGCATAAAAGGCCAAGGCCTTGCCGCGCATGGGCTTTTGCCGGAAGCCACTCGCGGCATCGAGCATCGAGCAAATGAAAACTTGTTGGCTTCGAGCGTATAATCAGGGCTGCGTTACACCCCATCCCGCCCGGGGAGGTCTTCAATGGGTCGAATCGGATTGCTCGTTTGTCTCGGGTTGATTGTCGCGCCCCTTTCCGGCGCTCAGGCGCCCGTCAAAACGGAAACCGTGCATTTCAGGAGCGGGCCTGAAACCGTTTCGGGCTATCTGGCGATGCCGGCTTTGCCCGGCCGGCATCCCGCGCTGGTCGTTATTCAGGAATGGTGGGGATTGAATGACTGGGTCAAGGAGCAGGCCCGGGAGTTCGCCCGGCACGGCTACGTGGCGCTTGCGCCCGACCTTTACCACGGCCAGGTCGCCACAGCGCCCGCGGAGGCTCGCAAGCTGGCGCAAAGCCTGCCCCCGGACCGCGCCATTCGCGACCTGAAGGCCGCTTACGACTTTCTCGCCGCCATGCCGGGCGTCAACAACAACAAGATCGGTTCCATCGGATGGTGCATGGGAGGCGGGCTTTCGCTGCAATTGGCGATCAATGAGCCACGCCTCGCCGCCTGCGTGGTGAACTACGGCCCGCTCGTAACCGATCCGGCCATGATCGACAAGATCAAATCACCCATGCTGGGAAATTTTGGCGCCGACGATCACGGCATTCCGCCGTCTGCCGTCCATGCGTTTGAGAAGGCATTGCAGGATGCGGGCAAAACGATTGACGCCAAAATTTACGATGGCGCCGGCCACGCCTTTGAAAACCCCAACAATAAGACGGGCTATCGCCCGGAAGCCGCGCGGGACGCAGAAGCTCGAACGCTGGAGTTCTTCGACAAGACCCTGAAATAGCCTGAGCCCCGCAACTCTTCGCATGTCATCCTGAGCGCAACGAAGGGTCCCCGCCGTTCGCTCAGGGTAAACTCCGCGAGAAATAACGCATTGCCGCCTAGGGTTCGTCAGGATGGCAGCCATGCCGCCGTTTCACGTTTTTGCATTGCGCGAAGCTAGACTGATGGGTAATAGATTTTCCCGCCGCGGATGGTGACCACCGGCTCGATCTTCTGACGGCCGGTTCGAGTCTTGCCGCCGGAGTCGGTAAAAACAAATTCCCCTTCCTTCAGGTCGAGCACGCTGACATCGGCTTCCGCGCCGGGGCGGAGAGTCCCGATTTCCGCTCCGAAATCAAACACCCGGGCGGAGTTCACGGTCACGCGCTCCACCACCTGGCGCAGACTCAGGCCAAGCAAGAGAAACTTTGAAAGCGTGGTGACCAGATCGAACACGGGTCCGTGGATATTGGCGGAATAGAGGTCGCTGGAAATGGTATCGGGCGGGAATTCCTGCTTCAGGCATTCCTCCATCACGGCGAACGAAAAACTGCCCGCTCCGTGTCCCACATCGAAGAGCACGCCGCGCCGGCGGGCTTCGATAACCTCCGGAAGAAGCTTTCCGCTGCTGTCGACAATTCCGTGCGGGTGGCCGTTGAATGAGTGTGTCACCACGTCGCCCTTTTTCATCAGCGCCAGCAGCTTGGGCAGCGGCGAATATGATCCGCCGATGTGGATCATCACGGGCAGGCGGGCTTCATCGGCGGCCTCGCGCGCGCGCTTCATCCCTTCGTAATCGTTGGCGCCGGTGTAACCCTCGGAAAAGCGGATTTTGAAGCCGACGATCAGATCACGATTCTTCATGGCGGTCTCGACGGCGAGTTTCGGAACGCAATATCGCAGGTCTTCAAGCTCGCCCATGTTCGGCGTACCGCCGGCGATCATGCCGATCGAGACCACATGGAGCAGAGGCCGGATGCGCGTTGCAGCCCGTTCGATGATGAACCGGCGGAAGGCGGGAAAGCTGAAAGCCCCCGAAGTGCCGGCATCGACCACCGTGGTCACGCCGCGGCGCAGGCAATAAGGGTCGGGCTCGATCCCGTAGGGGCCAACGTACGGGAAGACGTGGGTATGGATATCGATCAAGCCCGGGGTCACGATTTTGCCACTGGCGTTGATCGCCTCGCGCGCCTGGCCGGAGGGAATGTCCGCTTCGACGCTGGCGATTTTCCCGCCGGCAATCGCCACATCACGCACGGCGTCAAGGTCTTGCGCAGGGTCAATAACCCTGCCGCCCCGGATGAGCAGGTCGTAGGGTTTGCCGGAAGAAGCGTCCTGGCCGCCGGTTTTTAAGGGACTGTTTTCTGGTTGATGAGGCGCGACGGAGAGCGCCAGAGAAGCGCTCATGCTGGCCAGCATCTCACGCCGCGTAAGGACGTTGGAACTCGGAAAGGTCATATCAATCCTCCTGAGGGAATTTTCAACAGACAGGGGAAAACCGGCACAGCCTCAAACCTTTCGGTAGAGCAAAGCCTTCTTCACTTTCCCCCTGACGCCAGTGGATCTGGTCCGGCGTGGCGATTCCTGCACACCCCATTGCAGGTTGTCTGGCGCTGCCGTACGCCCTGCTTTCGTTCAGGATGCCGTGCCGCGCTTCCCTTTCCTTCGGCGAGCGTCTTCTATCCGGATGCGCTGAGGTCCTGCTGCGCTTCGCGGGAGGATGGACGCAAAATGCGAAAGAGCCGGGTCAGGGGATCATAGAACTGGTCCACCACGCGCTCCTTGAGAGGGATGATGGCGTTGTCGGTGATGGCGATGCTCTCAGGGCACACTTTAGTGCAGCACTTGGTGATGTTGCAATATCCGAGGCCCTGCGTCTGTCGCAGTTCGGCGAGCCGGTCTTCAGCGTCGAGAGGATGCATTTCGAGCGCCGCCACGTAAACAAAGAATCGGGGCCCGATAAACTGGTCCTGCAGGTGATGTTCGCGCAGAACGTGGCAGACGTCCTGACAGAGGAAGCACTCGATGCACTTGCGAAACTCCTGCACGCGGTCCGCGTCACCCTGGTCCACGCGCCACGTCCCATCCGGCGCATCGGGCTGGCGCGGTTTAAAGGGTTTGATGAGTTTCTTGACGCGGTAGTTCCATGAGACATTCGTCACCAGGTCCCGGATCAGGGGAAAACTTCGCATGGGCTCGATCGTGACGGGCTTATCGAGCGGCAACTGATTGAGCCGGGTCATGCACATGAGCCGGGGTGAACCATTGATCTCCGCCGAGCAGGACCCACAGTGGCCTGCCTTGCAGTTCCAGCGCACGGCGAGGTCGGGGGCCTGGTGCGCCTGAATGTCATGAACGGCGTCCAGCACGACCATGCCGGGGGAGACTTCGGTCCGGTAATCCTGGTAACCGCCGCTCTGGCTGTCGCCGCGCCAAATTCTGAATGTGGCTTCAGACACTATTTCATCTCCTCGATAATTTGCCGCAGTTCGTCCGCCATAGGCCGCAGAGGCGCAGTTTCAACGCGCATCTGGCCATCGGGGCCTCTGCGGACCAAGGTGTTGACGGCCCCGAAGGCGCTATCCTTCTTGGGATAATCGTCACGGAAGTGCGCGCCCCGGCTCTCTTTGCGCTCCAGGGCTGCCCGGGCGACGGCTTCGGCCACGATGAGCATGTTGGGGAGATCGAGCGCCGTGTGCCATCCGGGATTGTACTCGCGGTTGCCGGTTACGGAGACCCGTTCGGCCCGCGACCGCAGTTGCCCAAGCCGCTCGAGCGCCTGCTCCATCTCATCCTGTCTTCGCACGATGCCCACAAGGTCCTGCATCATCTTCTGAAGGTCGGCCTGGACCTGGTACGGGTTTTCCCCGTTCGTCCTTTCGAACCCTTCGAGCGCCCCGCGCGCGGCGGCCTCCACCTCGCTCGAGTCCAGGCGCCCCGCGGGATGCTCAGCGGCATAACGCGCCGCATATTCGCCGGCCCGCTTTCCAAACACCAGAAGATCGGAGAGTGAATTGCCCCCCAGTCGGTTCGCGCCATGAAGGCCGGCAGCGCACTCGCCGGCGGCGAACAGCCCCGCGACATTGGACATTTGGGTGTCGGAATCCACGCGCACGCCTCCCATCATATAATGGGTCGTGGGTCCCACTTCCATCGGCTCCCGGGTGATATCAATATCCGCCAGTTGCTTGAACTGCTGATACATGTTGGGAAGCTTCCGTTTAATGTGCTCGGCGGCGTTGGGAATTTTTTCCTTGATCCAGGAGATGTCCAGGAAAACGCCCCCATGCGGGCTGCCGTGTCCTTCGCGGACTTGCTGGACGATGCGGCGGGCCACGTGATCGCGGGTCAGCAAATCGGGCGGCCGGCGCGCGTTCCTGTCGCCTTGCGTGTACCGCCAACCCTCATCCGGACTGTCGGCCGTCTGGTCCTTGTACTCCGGCGGGATATCGTCGAACATAAAACGGCGCCCCTCTTTATTGACCAGGATGCCGCCTTCGCCCCGCACACCCTCCGTCACCAGGGCGCCGCGGATGCTGGGCGGCCAGACCATGCCGGTGGGATGGAACTGCAAAAATTCCGTGTCCTGGAGCGCAGCGCCCGCATGGTAAGCAAGCGCCAGCCCGTCGCCGATGCATTCCCAACTGTTGCTGGTAATCTTGTAAATCCTGCCGATGCCGCCCGTGGCCAGGATAACAGCGGCCGCGCGGAAGATCTTGAACCGGCCGCGTTCCCGGTCATAGCCGATGGCGCCGGCGATGCGATCGCCATCCTTCAACAGCCGGATGATGGTCCACTCCATGTAGAACTCGATCCCGCGATGGATGCCGTGGTCCTGGAGCGTGCGGATGATCTCAAGGCCCGTGCGGTCGCCCACGTGGGCCAGCCGCGGATAAGCGTGACCCCCGAAGTTGCGCTGCAAAATCCGCCCGTCGCGCGTGCGGTCAAATAACGCCCCCCAGGCTTCCAGCTCGTGGACCCGCGCGGGGGATTCCTGAGCGTGCAGTTGCGCCATGCGAGGATTGTTCACGTACTGTCCGCCCCGCATGGTATCCGCAAAATGGACCTTCCAGTTGTCCCGCTCATCCACGTTGGCGAGCGAGGCGGCGATCCCGCCCTCGGCCATGACGGTATGGGCTTTCCCGAGCAGGCTCCTCGTCACCACCCCGACCGAGGCTCCCCCGGCTGAGGCTTCGATTGCCGCGCGAAGCCCGGCCCCTCCCGCGCCGATCACCAGAACGTCGTGTTCATAAGTCTCGAATTCTGCCATCAGAAAATTCTCCAGTCGCGAATCAGCCCCATCGCGCAGGCGCGCACGTAAAAGTCGGTGAAAGCAACCCAAAAGAGGCTGATCCAGGCCCACGTCATGTGGCGCGCCGTCAGGCAACTGACACAGTTGTAGGCCTTTTTTCGCGTGGGCGAAAGCGAAAGGCGGTCCAGCACGCCGCCGATCCGGTGGCGAATCGCGTGGCAGCCGAAGGTGTATCCACCCAGCAAAAGCACATCAATCAGCAGCACGATCGATCC
>Ga0307372_10011919_pt1 | contig 11492 bp, 8 predicted proteins | sample OX1MG_FD_202533 | JGI IMG/M metagenome (GOLD analysis project Ga0307372, IMG submission 202533) | Soil microbial communities from Risofladan, Vaasa, Finland - OX-1 | ecosystem: Environmental > Terrestrial > Soil > Coastal area > Acid sulfate soil | place: Finland: Risofladan, Vaasa | collected...
GGGCAGGTGCCACATATATAGACTATAGGAAATAAGGCCGATCCAGCGCAGCGGTGCCCACTCGAAGGGTATCTGGAGCACGCGCGGGCCATAGAGAATGGCTGCGATACACGCGCCGAAGCCAAAAGAGAGCATCATCTCGTTGATCCAGTCGTAGGCGGGCAGCAGGCCATTCAGGAAAGGCCAGCCGTACATCTCATGGTTGAAATGCCACATGGCGTCGAATAAACATATGAGGATGCCAATACCCCATAGCCACAGACTATATTTGCGCCACGTATCAGCGAACCTGGGACTGGTAGAGGGGTGCTGCGCGTAGATATAGCAGAGACTGATGAACATGCCAACTGCGAAATCTTCCGTGTACTTGCCAGTAATGCCAAAGGTGAAGAACAAGATTACATTGAGAACCGGGCGCGGCACCAGGATCGTTTTCGTGGGGTTCGCTAAAAAGTAGAAGCCGAAGAAGCGCACCGAAAGCCCCAGGAAGATCAGGCCACCGATACACATGGTGACAGCCGCAAAACGTTGTTGGCGTGGCACGCTTTTGACGAGCCATAAGAAAGCGATGGCAATGAGCGGCAAGAGCATATAAAACTGCCATTCGGTCGCAAGCGTCCAGAATGGGCCATTCACCTCTCGGAATGTGACACGCGAAGAGTCCATGAAGAAGGTGAGGAAGAGGAAAAGATATTTCAGGTGGTCGAGTTGCAGGTATTCGGGATGGGTAGTTAAGATGATAACAAACAGACACACGTAGTAGGCTGGAACGATGCGCAGCACGCGGCGCATGTAGAAGACGCGCGCCAGCGGCCAGGAGGTTTCAAAGAGCAGCGATTTCGCAAACGGCATAAAGAGCAGGAAGCCCGAAAGCACAAAGAAAAGCGTCACGCCCGTACCACCAGCCGTTGAAACCGACGAAGCTATCTGGTTCGCCATGCGATTCCAGAGGCTATCACCCGTCATGCGGTTGATATGGAAGACCATCACCATCAAGAAAGCAATGGCGCGTACACCATCCAGCACAGCGATGGTATTTTGTTTGCCGCCAATCTGGCGGTCTTCAAGCATGTGCGCTATCCATTGACCGAAACGGTGAAATATTTGTCCTAGCCCGTTCTGTGATTGTTCTACAGCATGTTGCGTATCATTCATCTCAATTATTCTCTATTCCAGGGTAGATTCACTGCTTTGCTTTGTATATTAACGAATAAAGTTGCCAGAAAGACCCGCTTCATGTACTTTTTGGCAATACAAGAGGGTAGCTATGACAGGGAATGCGTTACAGCTAACGTAGTATAGTATGAAAATCAATTTTATGCTACACTGGCTCCAAATTGATAGGAGTGAGGGAGCGTTATGGCAGAGACAGCGCGCGAGGATGAGCAGTTGCTCGTTGCTCGCAGCCAGCGTGGGGATGTCGAAGCTTTTAATCAACTGGTGCTGCGCTACCAGCAGGCCGTGTATACGGTTGCCCTGCGCATGCTCGGTGATCGTGACATTGCCGCCGATGTTACGCAAGAGACATTTCTCGCCGCTTTCCGCGCCATGCCATCCTTCCGGGGCGGCTCTTCCTTTCGCGCCTGGCTGCTGCGCATCGCCTCCAACCAGTCATGCGACCACTGGCGGCGCACGCATCGCCATCCCGTTGATTCGCTGGACAGCCTGACCGATGAGGATGAGCCGTACTCAGCCGACGCCATGAGTTCTCTGATCGATACAGGCCAGGATGTCAACCCCGAAGAGGCGCTGCTGACCCAGGAATTGCAGCAGGTCATCCAGCTCGGATTAGAGAAATTGCCGCTCGACCAGCGTGTGGCCGTCATCCTCTGCGACATCCAGGGACTCAGCTACGAAGAAATAGCCGTCACCACGCAGACTACACTGGGCACGGTGCGCTCGCGTATCGCGCGCGGCAGGGTGCGACTGCGCGCCTATTTACTTCAACACAGGGAACTATTACCGGGAAATTTTCGTTTACTCTCTGATAGGGAATAATTCCAGCATAGCGCATATTACGAATACGGAGTACCTTAGTGACACAGCAGGAGCATCTAACAACCGGGCAACTTTCAGCTTTTCTTGATAAGCAGCTTTCTCCCCAGGAGCAGGCTTTTTTTGATGCTCACCTGCAAAGCTGCCAGCACTGCCAGTTTGAACTGGCGGAGTTGCGCCGCACCGTCGTCTTGCTGCATGCCATGCCGCAGCCACAACTGCCGCGCTCTTTCACCCTACCAACTACAGTCCAACCCGCGCAAATACGAGCCGCGCTCCCGCAGACAGCACCAGCGCGACAACGGCACGTGTTGCGCTCCACTATGCGGGCAGTGAGTAGCATCGCGGTAGTGATCGGTTTGATCTTCATCCTGTCCGGTCTGCTGGCGAATGTGCATCTCGGCGTTGGTGGAGGAGCGACCTCCACATCATCCTCTCCTGTTTTCAACAGCAGCAACGGGAATACAACAGGTTCATCTCAAGTGCCGCAAGCGAACGTCAATACGCCGGGCGCTATTGAAACTCCTCTAATACATAATCCCCAGACCAGCACGCCAACCGCGTCAAAGCTCTCTCCCACGCCCAAAGCTACACCAACTGCCAGAGCGACAGTGAAAAACGGAGGCGCAGTTGAGCCACCAGTGCTCCCACCGGCGCTGGACCTGGGACAGCCCGCGGGTCGCCTCAGCCTGGGCGCGCTCCTGCTGCTGCTGAGCATTATTGGCCTGGTACTCACACGCCGCCGATATCGCCGCTTTCATTAGGGACGCGGACTCCCGCCACCCCATTCCGCAATCCGCTTTATGCGTGTTGTGCCAGTTTCCAGCAATCCTGCGCGATGGCCCAGTCTTCCTGCGTGTGGATAACCAGCACGCGCGCGGCTGAATCCTGCGCTGCGATATCTTCATCCACGGGGGAACGCGCATTTTCTTGCGCATCTAGTTTGAGGCCCAGAAACGCGAAGGCTTCACAGGCCGCAGCGCGCACCTCGGCGGCATTTTCTCCGATACCGCCGGCGAATACCAGCGCGTCCAGCCCTCCCAGCGAAGCCAGCATCGCGCCGATAGCGGAGCGCAAGCGGTGCGTAAACATCTCAAAAGCCAGCTTTGCGCGCGCGTCCCCTTCGCGCATCTTCTGCAAGACCTGGCGCATATCACCCGATCCGGCGATACCCTTCAGGCCAGAGGCAGTGTTGAGGGTCGTATCCAACTGATCCACGCTGGATTTCTTCTCGCGCAGCAGGTAAAGCAGGATGCCAGGATCGATTGAGCCTGAGCGACTGCCCATCATTATCCCTTCCATGGGCGTAAAACCCATGCTCGTATCGATGCTGCGCCCCTGGCTGATGGCGGCCAGCGAACAGCCATTGCCCAGATGACAGGTAATCAGGCGCAGCGAAGATAGCTCTTTGCCGAGGATTTGCGCGGCGCGGTGCGCGCAGTAGCGGTGACTGATGCCATGAAAACCAAAGCGGCGAATCCCTTCGCGCTCATAGAACGCGTAGGGGAGCGGGTAGACCACGGCTGCATCGGGCATGGTTCGATGAAAGGCGGTATCGAACGCGGCTACCTGTGGTACGGCAGGCGCGAGATGCTCGATAGCCTCGATTCCCACCAGGTTCGCCGGATTATGCACCGGGGCAAGCACCGCCATCTCGCGAATAGCTGCTTTTACCTGCGGCGTAACGAAAACGCTATCCTCGAACTTCGTGCCGCCATGCACCACGCGATGCCCGGCTATATCGATGGCCGCAGGCCCATCAATGACACGCGTTTCGCCGCTCCACAGCGTCTGGAGCATGCGCCCGATTACGGCTGCTCGCTCATCTGTGGGCAGTTGCTCTTCTCGTGTCGCACCGCCACGCGTCGTAATCTTGAGATCGGTTGTTCCAGGATGGTGCGACCAGTCCGCGTCGGCCTGCCAGAGCGGGTCAGGCGCGAGATCGGGCAATTTGTTATCTATTTCGTACAGGCGGCTTTTCTGGCTGCTTGAACCGGCATTAAGTACCAGGATGCGCATAAGAACTGTTTACCTTTCTCGATTAGTACGAGATACCAGGGCGGGGCAAAAACTTGACACTTACCCGCATTCTATCACGTTAACACGTTGTTAACAGCTTTGTGATACTCTTACATAATAGATACTTACTAAATATGGAGGACACTATGCCGTCTATTGACGAGGCGCGCCTGCGCCTGATGCATCGCTATTGGAGCGCGGCCAACTATTTAACGGTAGGTCAGATCTATTTACGGGCGAATCCGCTCCTACGCGAGCCATTGCGCCCCGGACATATAAAACCACGCCTGTTGGGCCACTGGGGAACATCTCCTGGCCTCAGTTTCATATACGTACACCTCAATCGACTCATACAAGATCATGACGTGAATATGATCTACCTGGCTGGCCCCGGACATGGCGGACCGGCGCTGCTGGCAAACGTCTACCTGGAAGGAACCTACTCGGAAGTCTATCCAAAGGTTTCGCAGGATGCCGGGGGTATGGGCCTGCTCTTTCGCCAGTTTTCCACGCCGGGAGGAGTGCCAAGTCACGTCAGCGTGCCTACTCCTGGCTCCATCCATGAAGGAGGAGAACTGGGCTACGTCCTCAACCATGCTTTTGGAGCCGCTTTTGATAATCCAGACCTGATCGTCGCGGCGGTCATCGGGGATGGCGAGGCAGAAACAGCGCCGCTGGAGGGTGCCTGGAAAAGCATCAAGTTCTTAAATCCGCTTCGTGATGGCGCGGTGCTTCCCATTTTGCACTTGAATGGGTACAAGATTTCAGGCCCCACCGTTCTTGGTCGCGCTAACGATTCTAATTTGCAGCAACTGCTTACTGGTCATGGCTATGATGTCCACTTCGTGGAAGGTGATGATCCGATGACCATGCACCAGACTTTCGCCGCGACATTAGAAACGTGCTATACGAAAATCCGTTCCTACCAGGAGGATGCGCGCGAGCGCGGCATCACGAGCGAACCGGCATGGCCAGTGATTGTCCTGCGCACCCCGAAGGGATGGACGGGGCCTAAAGTAGTTGATGGGCTTCCCATCGAAGGGACGTTCCGCGCCCACCAGGTGCCTGTGGCGGACGTGCGGGAAAATCCAGAACACCTGCGCATTCTTGAAGAATGGATGCGTAGTTACCAGCCCGAAGACCTTTTCGACGAGCAGGCTCGCTTGAAACCCGAGCTGGCAGCCCTCGCGCCAGCAGGCAATCGCCGCATGGGAGCCAATCCACACGCTAACGGCGGTAAGCTTATGGTCAACCTGGATATACCCGACTTTACCGATTACGCCATCGATGTCAAAAAGCCTGCCACCGAGCAACACGAGTCAACGCGCCAATTGGGTAAGATGCTGCGCGATATCTTCACGAGGAACGCCACGCAGCGCAATTTCCGCCTTTTCTGTCCTGACGAAACCAACTCAAACCGCCTGGGGAACGTCTTCGAGGTGGAGAACCGCACTTTCGAGGAAACCATTCTGTCCATAGATGACCATCTCTCTACTGATGGGCGCGTGATGGAAGTGCTGAGCGAGCATCTCTGTCATGGCTGGCTGGAGGGCTACCTGCTCACCGGGCGGCATGGCCTCTTCGCGACCTATGAAAGCTTCGCGCTGGTCTCCGCCTCCATGACGGTGCAGCATACAAAATGGCTCGAAGAGGGCATCAAACTGCCCTGGCGCGCTCCAATCTCCTCACTGAACATCTTGCTGACATCGACATGCTGGCGTAACGATCATAACGGGTTTAGTCACCAGGGGCCTGGCCTGATCGATACCGTGCTCTCGAAAAAAGGGACGGTTGCGCGTATCTATCTGCCCCCTGACGCGAATTGCCTGCTCTCGGTTGCCGATCACTGCCTGCGCAGCCACAATTATGTCAATCTAATCGTCATCGATAAACAGCCGCAGTTGCAATGGCTCTCTATGCCCGATGCCATCGAGCACTGTACGCGCGGTCTCTCTACATGGCAGTGGGCCGGCAATGAAGAAAACGTGGAACCAGATGTCGTGCTGGCCTGCGCGGGTGATATTCCCACCCTGGAGACGATAGCAGCGGCGTGGTGGCTGCGGCATCACCTGCCTGAACTGAAGGTGCGCGTGGTCAACGTGGTGGATTTGATGAAGCTTTACCCTCCTTACCTGCATCCTCATGGCATGGATGACGCTGCCTTTATCGAGAACTTTACGGTAGACAAGCCGGTGGTATTCGCGTTCCACGGGTATGCGCGAGCCATTCACGAGATCGTGCATGGACGTCCCAACGTGGATCGTTTCCACGTGCGCGGCTTCATGGAAGAGGGAACCACCACCACGCCGTTTGACATGGTCGTGCTGAACCACATGAGTCGCTACCATCTCTGCATCGAGGCCATGCGGCGCAGCCCGCGCGTGCGAGGACTCACCGCCCCGTTGATAGCAGAGTGCAACGACATGCTTGCCCGGCACCATGAATATGTCATAACAAATCTCGAAGACATGCCCGAAGTGCGCGACTGGGTGTGGACAGACTGAAAACACTGGAACGCCTACGAGGTGAACGAAATACCCAGTGAGGTCAGCCCCTGCTTGAAAGTAGCAGGGGTCAGGGGTTGTACAATCACGTAGCGCACAATGCCCTGGCTATCGATAAAGTAAGTTGTGGGGATCGCGGTCACGCTATATTGCTGATTGACATTCCCACCCTGGTCGAAGAGCAGCGGATAGGTAACATGGTATGTCTGGCCGAAAGGACGAATATCTTCTTGCGGATCAGCCTGGTCGATACCCACGAGAGCAAACTGGTCGCGCGTGGCATACTGTGTATTTACCCGCTCCAGATAGGGTATTTCTGACAGGCATGGCAAGCAGGATTCGGACCAGAAATTTAAGATGACGGGATGACCGCGTAAACTGCTCAGACTGATCGTGCTGCCAACGCCGCCACCGCCATAAACGGGCAGATTGAAATTGGGAGCCGCAGTTCCAGATGGAATGCCCCCGACTGACGACTGCGAGGATGAAGGCCAGAACGCGAGCAGGCTAAATACGACTACCAGCAAGCCGATAAACCCTAACACCAGGAAAATAACGCGCCTGCTCTTGATCGGTTTGTGAGGGAGGCTGGCATAATGCTCAGCCAGTTCTTGCTTGAGTTCATTGCGCTGCTCGCGCGCCAGGTTCTGTTCTTGTTGTTCGGTGCTCAGCTTCCGGGCCATGCAAATGATCTCCTTCTTGTCGTATCTTAGTATAAGCGCATGTTTGGAAGTCTGCAAGCCCTGGATTTTGGCATTGACGAAGCCATAAACGAGGAGTATGCTACATGACAGAGTAGTGATGTTATTTTACATATCACGGCATGGAGGTGAGATGTAATCATGTCAAGCAACACGATTTTGCTGATTTTTGCTATCGTCAACGTAGTGGTAACGGGTCTCTTTGCCTCGGCGGTATTAAACCAGTTTGTGCAGAGGCGGCGAATTTATCAACTCTACTGGATGATCGCCTTGCTGATGGCCTTTTTTGCCACGTTAAGCTACGTGTTCATGATCATTGTGGGACCAACCAGCGGCGCGGGCATTGTCTTCTTCCGCGCCTATTACATCCTGGGGGCCGCGCTCGCGCCATCCTGGTTAGGGCTGGGCAGTATTGCCCTGGTGACTGGTGCGCGCGTCACGCGCATCTGCCTGGCTGTTGTCTCCATACTCAGTGTTATTACAGCAGTCATTATTGCCATCTCACCACTTGATATACACGCGCTCAGCCAGGTGGCGGGTACACCCGGCACAGGAATTTTGCAGAACCAGGCCGCCTGGCTGCCGCTCACCATTACGCTGAACTCGCTGGGTGTGCTGGCCGTGGTGGGAGTCGCCATCTACTCCGGCTGGAAACTCTTGCGTCGTCAATCCAGCGTGGCCGGTTTTCATCCAGGCAATCTGCTCCTGGCAAACGTACTGATCCTCATCGGCGATTTGCTGAACGCCGCGGCAGGCACAACCGCGCGCGCTTTCGGATTGTCGGGCAGCTTCTGGCTGGTGATGACGGCAGGATGGATTGTTTTCTTTAGTGGCGTGATGCTGGCCAGCAAGCGCAGCGCCACAGACAAAACAAATCGCAAAAAGGACCAGATGAAAGGCACTGTTGCCTCTGCTCGCTAATCATGCGATAATAGCGGAAAATCGGGTAGGAGGTACTGGTGCTTTGGATGGCGGCGTTCAAACAAACACAGTGGACAATATAGAACAACTTCGACAACGAGCGCGCAAGTACGCACAGTCAAAACAATGGGCAAAGGCATGCGAGACGTATTCCGCTTTGCTGCAATATGATAGCGAAGACGAAGACGCCTTGATGGGGCTTGCCCAGACGCTGGATATGTTGGGTGACTATTCCGCGCTGCTCGAAACGGCCCAGGCGGCTACGCAACTCAATCCAGGCTCGGCGCGCGCGCTGGCATATAAGGCCAGGGCGCTGCAGAAGCTCGAACGACTCTCCGAGGCGACCATTGCCAACGACCAGGCATTGCTGCTTGATACCAACCTGGCATTAGCATGGTTCAACCGCAGCGGGCAGCAACTCCTGCAAGATCATTTCACGGAAGCCCTGCGCTACACGGAACGCGCACTTGAACTCGATGCGACCGATGCGCGCGCGTGGACAAACAAAGGGCTGGCCCTCGTCCAACTCAATCGCCAGTTTGAAGCGCTGGAGGCAATAAATCAGAGCCTGGCGTATGATCCAGACTACATGATCGCGCTCACCCTGAAAGGCGAAGTATTGCGCAAGTATGGTCGCCTGGAAGAAGCCATACAGACCATGCGACACGCGCTGGATATCGCGCCCGACGATATATCATCGCTCAGTGTGCTGGCACAAGCCCTGCGCACCCAGAGCGCTTACGAAGAATTACTCCCAATCAGCACCCGCCTGGGACAAATCACGCCCGACAGCCTGTTCGCCTGGGACAGCCAGACTTGCGCCCTGCGTGGTCTTGGCCGTTTCGATGAAGCCATTAAAGCCATCGAGCATGTCCTGGAACTGGACCCCACCAATGTGCGCTATATGATGATCAAAGCCGACAACCTCTACCGCCTGCAACGCTACCGCGAAGCAGTCAGCGCCTCCGAAGAAGCCCTGCAGATCGATGAAGAGTACGCACCCGCGCACCGCATTCACGAAAAAGCCATGCGCGCCATGTACCAGCAGAAGCGCAAAAAGAAATAGGGGCGTCATCCCCCGATCAATCGTTCCAGTGTTGGCAGCAATACGTCATCCCGACGCGCCTGCAACAGATCGCGCAGGCGTTCGGGAACCACCAGGCGGATGCGGCGCTGGTGCTGCTCATAGCGCGCGAGGTCGTCGGGCTGCAGACCTGTGGCTTCGACCCAGGGTACAAGCGAGTCCAGACCCACGGGGGGATTGGTGAAGGATACCCACACGTCCATCTCCCACTTTTCAGGACGGGGAATATCGAACAACACCTCGTAGTCGGCAATTTCAGTATCCAGCACACTGGCAAGTTCCGCCGCCAGCAGTTGTCCAATGTGGCGGCGGCGCTGCGCATCCCAGAACAGAGCATCCAGGCGATGATACAGACGACCTGCCTGGTGACTGACCTCTAATACCACTTTATATGGGCGGCGCATTTGCAGCGCGTCGGCCAGGGCGCGCGCGCTGGCGGGCATGGCTGCGTCGGCTAGTAGTACCAGCAGGGAAGCGTCATCCAGCCCGACCAGTTGTTCGGCTTGCAGCGCGCCACATAGCAAGCTCTCTTGCACTGCGCGCATCAGCATGACCTGTAATGAGCGGGCGGTATGATGCCAGTAGATATTGTCGAACATCTCCTGACGAGCATGCAGCAGCGAATGCAGCGGGCTGATGCCCTTGTGCGTGACCACAACGCGGCGCTGCCCGTTGACGTTTGGATGGATGCGTAAAGCACCCTGAAGACGCGCCACATCCACGCCGCCGTAGGGAACGTTACAGGCGCGCGCGTCACGCGGGAGATAATCGAGCTTGTCCACGTCCAGCGCGCCGCTCAGTAGGCTGCTGAGCAATTCGTCGTCGGCGGCCAGTGGTCGTGTCCTGGGTGGGTCGATAAAATCGGCCACGCGCTCAGGTGAAAGGTGATAGTCGCGCTCAAGGATGGTGGCAATTTCGCCTGTTTCGATGATCGAACGTCCCACTTTTTCGTGCAGGATAATGGGATGCCCCAGTTCCTCGATGGTATGCGAAAACGGGTAATGCCCGATATCATGCAGCAAAGTCGCCACGAAAAGCGTCTGCACGCTACTGATCGAAACCCCAAACAGGCCGCCATCCGCTCCACGCTGTAAGAGAGAGCGCAGAGCGCGCAGGGCTAGATAGTAACAGCCGAGACTATGTTCATAGCGCGTATGGGTCGCTCCCGGCCAGATGCGATAGACAAAACCCAGTTGTTTGATCTTTTGCAGCCGCAGAAATGGTGCAGTGCTGATCAATTTTTCTTCACGCGGGCCGAGAGGAATTAAATCATACAGGCTATCGCGCACAGTACTAATGGGCTGTTCATCTGGTAGCAACGGCAAACCAGCTTCATCTACCCACTGCAGCCGCATATCTGCTTGCACGACCGCTCTATTTTCGCTGTGAAGATCGGCTTCTGGCCGTTTTACGCGGACCTTTTTTGGACGTTCAGCTTGCATATTCATGGCTGGATTGTAGCAGAAGGCTAGGACGAATGTCCAGAGGAAAAACTTAAAGTGATACTATTCAATTTACTACGTTGTAAACAATGGAAGCAAAGGGCTAGGTGTGACCTATAAGGCATTTATTTTGTACATCACCTTGAATCTGGCGTCACTTAGCATATGCTATGCATCATCACTTATGATGCATTTTCTTACTCTGTTATTGTGTAGTAGGAAGAATTTGTACAATGGAGTTGAACGTATAGTATGCATGAGAACAATTTCTGGGGGCAAGCACAATCAAAGGGCTTTAACACGGGCATGATCGTGCGTCTAGGCCTCGCGCTGGCGGTGCTAGCAGGCAGTGTAACCCTGGCCTGGACACTGCTCGGTTCGCACTTCGCGCGCGCCGCGTCAAGTGTCAACACGGTGAATACCCACGCTCACCCGTGGTCTATCGTCTTCGATGCCCAGGGCAATGCCTGGGTCGCGGAACCGAATTGTAATCCCGCGCCGGTATGTATTGCTCCGCCCACTGGCTCGATTGAGGAATTTCACCTGGTAGGTGGCCTGCCAGTTGTGATGAATACCTACACTCCGGCCGCCGGCATATTCAACCCGACATCCCTGCAACTGGATGGTGCCGGGCATGTCTGGTTCACGGACCCGACCAACGACGCGATTGGCGAATTGACTATTGCCACCAATACGTGGACCAAGTTCACCGCCGGCATCAGCGCGAATGCTATGCCCTTTGGTCTGGCACTTGACAAAACTGGAAACCTCTGGTTCGCTGAGAGAGCGCAAGGGGGAACTGGCAAAATAGGCTTTTTCAATATAG
>Ga0307372_10011921_pt1 | contig 11490 bp, 12 predicted proteins | sample OX1MG_FD_202533 | JGI IMG/M metagenome (GOLD analysis project Ga0307372, IMG submission 202533) | Soil microbial communities from Risofladan, Vaasa, Finland - OX-1 | ecosystem: Environmental > Terrestrial > Soil > Coastal area > Acid sulfate soil | place: Finland: Risofladan, Vaasa | collected...
AACAGGCGCGGCACCGACACGCCGCCGATCCGCGCGACCCGGCCGAGATCGTTGCGAACCAGATCCACGATCATGACGTGTTCGGCGCGGTCCTTGGCGCTGTTCACCAAGGTCGCGCCACGGCCCAGCGCCGCGGTCCCCTTGATGGGCGCGCTCACCGCGACAGCATCGCGCACCGCCACAAGGCGCTCGGGCGAGGCCGAGACGAGGGTCCCCTCCGGCGTCGCGAAGTACGCCCGGTGCGACGCAGGGCCCGCAGCCGTCCAGAGGCGATCCGCGAACGTGAGGGCTTCCCCGTCCCATACCGCGGACAGGCGTTGGACAAGGTTCACCTCTGAGCAATCCCCGGCACGGATCCTGCGGATGATCTCGGCGGCGCGTTCGGCATATGCGCGCGCATCGAGGGATGCCGCAGGTGGTGGCGTCCGTCGACGCGCCGGGACAGCCGGGAGCGGCGCGACCGCGGCGGCGATCGCCGCCAACCGGCGGGCGTCGGGTCCTTCGCCCAAGATCCGGCAGCACCCCCCGGGTGCGATTTGGGCGATCGCCCGATAGCGGCACAGCACCGCGACGGGCGGGTGGTGGTGTGCGGACTGCGGCGGCGCGGCGGGGCGCTCGCGTGTGCCCAAGTCGTACCCGAGATACCCGAGCCAGGCCCCGCTCGGCACCGTCGTCGTGGAGCGCACCGTGATGTCCAGCGCGTCCCAGACGGCGGGGCCGGTCACGACCTCGATCGGGTCGGCCGCGACAAGGGTCGTGCCGAGGTAGCTGGTCATCACCGGGTACGGCCGGTCCGCGAGCGCGGCCACCAGATCCTCAGGGCGCACCGCGGCGCCGACAGCGATCACGCCCTGGGCGGCGCGGCGTGCCGGGGGCGGGATCCGGGCGGGGGCGAACGGATGCTGCGGCATCCCTCGAGCGTACCGGTTCGCATGCGATCGCCCTTGCGCCTTGCGGACAGTCTCGCCACCGGAGCCCGAATCGTCGTAGAGTTGCACCTGCCCGACGGCGCACGCCGACCGCGCCGCCGCCTGACCCCGACCGAGCCAATCGCCCGTGACACCACTCTCGTTGCTGGTCGTCCATCAGGATGAGATGGGAATGCGCTTCGGCGGCGACCATCCGACCGATCAGCGGCGGCATCAGCTTGCCGTTGCGCTGTGCCGAGAGACCGGGCTGTTCGCACTGCCCGGCGTCGCGTACGAGCCGCCGCCGCCGCCGCTGGACGACGCCGCCCTCGCGCGGGTGTTCGCTCCGGCGTTCATCAGGGCCGTCCACCGGTACAGTGAGAACCCGGTGCTCGCCGCGGCGCCCGACGCGTCGCAGTGGGGTATCGGCGGCGACAACAACGCGTACCCCGAGATGCACGAGGACTCGGCCCGGGTGTCGGCGGCCGCGGCCGCGGGTGCCGCCGCCGTCGCATCCGGGCGTGCGCGCCGGGCGTTCGTGCCGGCCGCCGGTGCCCATCATGGCACCCACAACCGTGCGTGGGGCTTCGGCATCTACAACGAGACGGCCATCGCCGTCCAATGGCTATTGGACGCCGGGCTCGAGCGGGTCGCCTACATCGATCTCGATGTCCATCACGGCAACGGCACCCAGTGGATCTTTTACGAGAACCCGCGTGTGATGACGGTCTCGGTCCATGAATCTGGACGACATCTGTTTCCGGGTTCGGGCTTCCCGCAGGAGACCGGCGGCCCGGGCGCGCCCGGCTTCTCGGCGAACCTCGCGCTGCCGCCGTTCGCCGGCAACGACGCCTATCGGCGCGCCCTGGCCGAATTCGTCGTCCCGGTCGTCGCGGCGTTTGGGCCGGACGCCATCGTCACCCAATGCGGGGTCGATCATCACCACGCGGACCCGCTGGCACACATGCTGACGACGATGGAGCTCTATCCCGAGCTCTGGGCGACGCTCGACACGTTGGCGGACGACGTCTGCGACGGGCGCTGGATCGCCCTGGGCGGAGGCGGATACAACCCGTGCGTGGCGCCACCGCGGGCGTGGGCGGCGCTGGCCCACCGGATGGTCGGCAGCACGCCGCCGGACCCGCTCCCAGAGCGCTGGCGTGACACCGCGCGGAACCTGGGCTGTACCGAGCCGGCACGCACGTGGACCGAAGACACCCCACCGCCGCCGGAGCCCGACCGCGACCGGCACACGGCCGCACAGGTCGATGAGGCAATCGCGCGCTCGCGTCTGTGCCTAAGCCCGTTCTGGTCGACGTTGCGCTAGGCACGCGTACGGGTGCGCGCCGCGCGCACCACCGCTGCGGGCTGCGCCGGGGCATCCCACATGAGGATGTGTCCGCTGTCCACATCGACCTCGACGAGCCGCGGTCCACAGTCCTGGTGCAGCCGGTACCGGAGCCCGTCCGAGACGAACGGCTCCCTGCGTGCGGTGGTCACCAGGGTGACCGGGCCTTGCCACGTCCCGAGGCCGCCGACCGGGTGGGCCATCTCGCTCCACGTCCCGATGGCCGCGGCGCGTGAGAAGCGCAGCCGGTACCGGCCGTCGTGTCCCCGCACCAGAAAGGCTGCCAGATCCTCCTCACATGCCCACTGGCCCTCGGGTGGACGGACCTCGCGCCAGGCTGCACGGGCCGCCTCGACCTATGCCCAATCGGCCGCCCGCCCCTCACCATGCAGGTCCGCGGCCGCGGCGGCCGCACACCCGTTCCGGTGCCTGCGCGGCAACGGCACAGGCGATCAGCCGACCAAACGAGTGCCCGATCACCTCGATCGGCTCGCCGACGTCATGCCCAGCCAGCGTCTCGAGCACGTCTGCGACATGCGTCGCAACGTCCCACGGTGGCTCCCAGCCGGATCGTCCGTGCCCACGAAGGTCTGGTGCGATCACCCGGTCATCGGGCAGTGCGTCCTCGGCAAGGCGCCGAAGGCGACCGCCGTGGTCGCGCACGCCATGCAGGACCAGGACGGGCGGTCCGGCCTGAGGTCCGTATGTCCGGGTATGCAGGAGCATCCAAGCCAGAATTATGGACGGACGGCTGGATCAGTGGCAACGGCGCCCAACGGCTACGGTACGGCGAAGCCGAACCGGCGCAGATAGGAGCGGCCGTTGGGGCCGGTGAGGTAGCCGACAAACGCCAGCGCCGAGGCCGGGTGCGGCGCATTCGCCAGCACTGCGGCCGTATCGCTGATCACCGGCTGCGCGGATGTCGGGATGGACACCACGTGGACCTTGGCGCCCAGCACATGAGCCTGGCTGGCGTATGCAATTCCCGCATCGGCATCGCCGAGCACGACCGTCGTCGTGATCGTGGCGGCGTCCGCGGCCTGCTGCACCGCATTCCCCAGCGCCGCACTCGCGTGTAACTGGGCGAGCGCCTGCCGGGTATAGCGACCGATCGCTGATCCTGGACTACCGATGACCAGTCGGACCCCGGGGCGCGCAAGATCGGCGATCGAATAGATCCGTGCCGGATTTCCCGATGGCGTAATGATGACGAGCCGGTCGTGGGCAATCACCGCCGGAGGCCCTGTCAGTCCCTTGGCATGCAGGGCGTCGGCCGTCGCGCTGTCGGCAGCCACCAGCACGTCGGCCGGGACGCCCTCGATGACCTGGGCGGCCAGCGCATCCGCAGTGCCGGAGCTGATGCGATCGAAGGGCGCCATCTCGGCGACGACCGGCGCCAGGGGCGACGCGACCAGCACCGACACCCCTGAGGGCGCATGGCCAATCGACGGCGAGGTGGAACTCGTCGAGGGCGAGGTCGCACGGACGATGATCGTCCCGAGGCCAATCAGCACCGCGACCGCCACCAGCCGCACGGCCCCGCGGACGCTCATCGCGCACCCCGCGGGATGGACCGGATGGGCCCATGGGCCCATCGGCCGCGACCGGATCGCCGGTCACGAACAACGCACCTCAGGCGCGCGACGGCAGCCCCTCCAGCGCCAAGCCGATGCGTGCCACGGCCTCGCGCAGCCGATCGACCGGTTGGGTGTATGCGATGCGCAGATGCTGTTCGGGTGCGGCGTCGCCGAAGTCCCGACCGGGCGTCAGCGCGACGCCCGTCGTCTCCAAGAGCCATTCGGCGAAGCGGAAACTGTCGTCGGTGAACTCGGAGACGTCGCAGTAGATGTAGAAGGCTCCCTGCGGGCGGGCGCGCACCGCGAACCCAATCTTCGGCAGCTCGGCGAGCAGCACGTCGCGCCGGGCACCCAACTCCGCACGCCGAGCCTCGAGCACTGCCAGCCCCTCCGGGGCGAGCGCGGCAAGCGCGGCGTGCTGGGCCGGCGTCGGTGCACTGATGTAGAGGTTCTGCGCGACCTTCTCGATCTCGCGCGTGCATCCATCCGGGACGACCAGCCAGCCGAGTCGCCACCCGGTCATCTGAAAGTACTTCGAGAAGCTGTTGACGACCCACACGTCGTCGGCGACCGACAGGACGGTCTCCGGCGGTCGGTCATAGACCAGCCCCTGATATATCTCGTCGGCAATCAGCACGCCGTCGCGCGCACGGCAGACCGCCGCAAGCGCCGCCCACTCGGTCGGGTCGAGACACGTGCCGGTCGGGTTCGACGGCGAGGCGGCGATCGCCGCGCGCACGCCCGCTCCCCATGCGCCACGGGCCAGCGCTGCCGTCAGCTGATACCCGTCAGCGGGCCCGCTGGGGACCAGCACCGGCTCCGCGTCAAGAAACCGCACGAAGTTGCGGTTGCACGGGTATCCCGGATCCGACATGAGCACCCGCTCGCCGGGATTGACGAGCGCACCGAGCGCCATCAACAGGGCCGCACTCGATCCCGCGGTGACGACGATGCGCTCCATCGGCACGGTGACGCCGAAACTTGCCGCATACCAGCCGGCGATTGCCTCCCGGAGTTCGGGCATCCCGACCGCCGAGGTATAGAACATCGGCCTGGTCGCGAGGGCCTGCCGAGCCGCGTCGATCACGGGCTCCGGCGTCGGAAAGTCGGGCTCGCCAACCTCCAGGTGAATGATGTCCCGCCCGGCCGCCTCGAGGCGCCGCGCGGCATCAAGGACCTCCATCACCTCAAACGGGGCGATCCGAGCCATGCGCTGCGCGAGATCGGGACGTACCGGCATCACCGATATGCTCGCAGTTCCGCGCGACGGATGTGACGGGCCACGCGGCCCCGTCCGCCGTGCGCGGCGGCGCCACGGCCCCCGGCTACGACGCCCGGGTGGCGCCCGCGAGCGCGCCGGCGAGTTCGGCGCCATACGCGTCGAGTGCCGCGACCGCGGCCGCGTGGGTGGGTGCCTCCTCGATCATGCGCACGAGGTGGCTGGCGATGACGACGCCATCGGCGAATTCGCCGATGGCGCGTGCCTGGGCGGGCGTGCGGATCCCGAATCCGACCGCCAGCGCACCCGGGATGGCACGACGCGCCCGATCAACGAATCCCCGCAGCCGATCGTCGACAGCGACCTCGCCGCCGGTCACGCCGGCGACCGAGACCAAGTACGTAAACGCATCGGCGCGCGCCCCGATTGCCGCGAGGCGCTCGTCGGTCGTCGTCGGCGCGGCCAACGGCACGATTGCCACCCCCGCCGCAGCCGCGGCCGCGCGGATCGCGTCGCCTTCCTCCAGCGGAAGGTCCGGGATGATCACCCCGGCAACGTCTGCGTCAGATGCCCGGGCAAAGAACGCGTCGGGGCCCGCGGCGAGGATCAGCGTCACGTAGGTCATCAACACGACCGGCGGTCCGCCGCGCAACGCCCCGGCGATGTCGATGACGTCGCCGGGGCGCGTACCCGACTCCAGCGCCCGCTGACCGGCAGCCTGAATCGTCGGTCCGTCAGCCAACGGATCCGAGAACGGGATTCCCAGCTCGAGGATGTCCGCGTGACCCGCGAGCGCACGGGCGTAGTCGAGACTCGCGGCGACGGTCGGGTAGCCCCCCATCACATACGGGATCAGGGCCGCGCGGTCGGCGGGGAACGCGGCCCGCAGCCGCGCCGCGCCGTTAGACATCGATGCCCAGCGCCGCGCCGGCCTGCTCGACGTCCTTGTCGCCACGCCCGGAAAGGCACACCACGACCGGGCCCTCGGCGCCGAGTGCGGCACCCTCACGCGCGAGGAAAGCAAGGGCATGCGCGCTCTCGAGGGCCGGAATAATGCCCTCCGACTGGCTGAGGGCAACAAATGCATCGAGTGCCTCACGGTCGGTGGCCGACTCATAGCGCACACGCCCGGTATCGCGCAGGTAGCTGTGCTCGGGTCCGACGCCGGGATAGTCGAGCCCCGCCGAGATCGAATGCGCCTCGGCGACCTGGCCATCCTCGTCTTGGAGCAGGTAGCTCAGCGACCCGTGCAGCACGCCCGGCCTACCGAACTCCAGCGACGCCCCGTGATGGCCAGTGGCGATCCCCTCGCCCGCCGCCTCGACCCCCACCAGGAGCACCGACGCGTCGTCGAGGAACCCGCGGAACATCCCGATCGCGTTCGAGCCGCCGCCGACGCACGCAACGGCCGCGGCCGGCCGTCGACCCTCAAGCGCCAAGATCTGCTTGCGGGTCTCGCGCCCGATGACGGATTGCAGCTCGGCGACGATCTCCGGATACGGGGCCGGGCCGACGGCCGAGCCGATGACGTAATGCGTGTCGACGACGTTGGTGACCCAGTCCCGGATCGCTTCGGACGTGGCGTGCTTGAGCGTGCCCGTTCCGGCGTCGACCGGACGGACCTCGGCCCCCAGCATCTTCATCCGGATCACGTTCAGGCGCTGCCGGTGCATGTCGGTGCGCCCCATGTACACGCAGCAGCGCATTCCGAACAGCGCCGCCGCCGTCGCCGTGGCGACCCCGTGCTGCCCGGCGCCGGTCTCGGCGATGATCCGCTGCTTGCCCATGCGTTGAGCGAGCAGGACCTGGCCCAAGGCGTTGTTGATCTTGTGCGCGCCGGTGTGGCACAGGTCCTCGCGCTTGAGATACAGGCGCTCGATGCCATAACGCGCCCCGAGCCGCTCCGCCCGATACAGCGGTGTCGGACGCCCGACAAACGACGCCAGCAGGCCGTCGAGTTCCGCGACGAACTCGGCATCCTCGCGGTACCGGGAGTACGCCGCGCCGAGCTCGTCGAGTGCCCCGATCACCGTCTCCGGGACGTACCGCCCGCCGTACGGACCAAACCGCATCGCCAGTTCAGGCACTGCGCACCGCCGTCATGAAGGCATCTACCTTGTCGTGGTCCTTGAATCCGGGCGCGGACTCGACGCCGCTCGAGACATCGACTAGCGCGGGCCGCAGCAACCGGATCGCCTGCGCAACGTTATCCGGTCGCAGGCCCCCGGCAAGCCCGAACGGATAGCCGGGTCGATGCGCAGCCAGGGCAGCCCAGTCCAACCGCACGCCGGTCCCGCCGTGCAACCCGGGAACTGCCGCGTCGAACAGCACAAGGTCGGCGGCGCTCGCGCCCGCCCGCCCGATCGCGTCAGGACCGGTGAACGGCATGCCCAGGATCACCGGCAGCCCGGTCGCCCGGCGGGCTCCGGCGACGTCGACCGCACCGTGGAGCTGTACGTGGGTGAGCCCGATGCGATCTGCGGCGCGCTCCAGGTCCGCCAAGCCGGCATCGATGAACACTCCGACGCGGGCGACATGGTCGGGGACCTCGGCGAGAACTTCCGCCGCGCGGGCGATGTCGAGATAGCGCGGGCTCTCGGGCGCCAGGATCACACCCACCGCCCACGCCCCGGCCTCCACACAGGCCTCCGCCTGACGAGGCCTCGTCAGGCCGCAGATCTTGACCTTCACCACCGCTCAGGCGCCGATGGCATCGGGCGGGTCCGGAGGACTCCAACGCGGCAGGAACACACGCAACGTGCACCCGTCGCCGGGCGCACTGATCATCTCGAACGTGCCGCCGAGCATCGCCGTGCGATCACGCATCCCGTGGAGCCCGTAGCGCGCGATCGACGACCCGAGCACGGGCTGTGTGAAGGCGACCGGATCGAAGCCGGTTCCGTTGTCGACGACGGTCAACCGCGTCCCGGTCTCATCTTCGCCGAGCTCGACCAGGATCGCAGTGGCCTGGCCGTGTCGCTGCGCGTTGGACAGCGCCTCCTGGAGGACGCGGTAGAACGTGATCCGTTGGGTGACCGACACCCCGTCGACGACGAATTCCCCATCGGTGACGTACTGCACCTCGATCCCGTTGCGGGCCTCAAAGGTAGTGACGACGTCGTCCAGGATCTCGTTGAGCCGACGACCCTGGAACCGCACCGGACGCAGATACCCGATCAGTTAGCGCATCTCCGTCAGCGCTCCGCCGAGCGTCTCGTAGATCCGCTCGACCGAGGCTTCGAGCCCGTCGGAGAGCACGACACCGGCCGCCGCGGCGTCGCCGAGCTGGGCCTGCAGCAGTTGGACCTCCAGCAGGCCGACCGACAGGTGCTGGGTGGGTCCGTCATGGATGTCGAGTCCGATTCGCCCGACCAGCCGTTCGTCCGACTCGAGGATCCGGGCCAACGTGTGGTCGAGATCGGCCCGCACGCGGGCGAGTGCCAGCGCCGAGCCGGCGCGATCGGCGGCGATCCGCATCGCGAGCCGGATCTCCGAGGTGGCAGGATCTCCGCTGAGACCGACCGCCACCAGCACGCCCTCGCCGGGGATCGCGACGCTCAGCACCCCAGATCCCGCCAGCGCGTCGCCTGCCGACCCGGCCCCCTCGGTCAGGCGCGTCGCCTCGACGCCCGCCCGTGCCCAGTGGGCCCGGACCTCCGGCGCATCAAACGCACCGACAACGAGGCCGACCGCATCGGCACCGATGGCCTCGCCGAGTGCGCGACACAGCTCCGACAGGGTATCCGGCACACCGCCGGGCGAGATCTGGCAGTCCACGATGCCCAGGAGACTTTCGGCGTCGAGGTGGTCCGCCTGTGGCGTGGGCTCGGTCATCCGCCTCAATAGTACCGCTCTGTCGGGGAGGGGCAGACGCGCCCCCAACCGGACCCGTCACGGCCAAAGACTTGACTGCCGTATAGCAGTCATGACGGCGCGGGCTGCGTAGCGTTATTTAGGTCAGATGCCCGCCGTCATGCGGCCGGGTTCCCCAAGGGACGTGGATGCCGACCAACTTTCCGATTCGCGTAATGCTCGTGGACGACAACCCTCGTTTCCGAGCCGTCCTTCGCGCGCTCCTTGAGCGTGATGCGGGCATTTTGGTCGTCGGCGAGGCCGACCGCGGCGACATGGTTGTCGAGCTTGCCGAACGGCATGAGCCGCACGTCGTCCTGATGGACCTGTCGATGCCCGGTATCGACGGGCTCGAGGCGACGCTCGCACTCAAGAGTCAATTCCCCGGCATCGAGGTGGTGATGCTCTCGATGACCGACGACGCCGACGGCATCGGCTCGGTGCTGGCCGGTGGCGCCTCGGCATTTCTGAACAAGGCGACGCCTGCCGCGGAGATCGTGCGCACGCTCAAGCAGCGGGCTCCGGCGCGACGGACGCCGACCACCTGGCTGTAAGCGGACCTCGATGCGTCGGCGCACCGCGGTTGGGGCGTCCCACGAACTGTTTCACTTCGGGGAGCGCCGCAATCCTGGCTATCCGAACGTCTAGGTCGTAAGCTACCCGCACTGGGGAGTCGCGACGGCGTTCGCGCCGCTTCCATGGAGAAGGTCCACCGCATGACGCACACGTGGACCGGCGTTGCCGACAGGTCTTCGACGGGAAAGGATTCCGGTTGAAATTTGGTCACCCGACACCCGTGTGGGCGAGCGGTGCCGTCGACGGTTCCGCGCGTGATCCGGGACGTGTCTGGGGGTATGCGTCCCCGGCGATATATAGGAAAACTTCACTCCTCGAACGCCGTCCGGACCACACTCCCCAGGGGCCTCGTGGCACACACGTGCCGCGGCCGTCGATCACGACGGCGCCCTGGCGTCCCCAATCGTCAAGGACCGACCGATCTCGACCGATAGCATCGACATGACTACCACCGCGCCCGACGACAGCGCCCCTATGGGCAGACAACCGATGCGCGTCGCGATCGCCGACGATCATCGACTGATGCTCGACGGGATCAAGCGCGCGCTGGAGTCCGCCCCCGACATCAAGGTGGTCGGTGAGGCGATGACCGGTGAAGACCTCGTCGCGCTCGTGCCTCGGGTCCGCCCGGACGTTGTGATCCTCGACATGCGCATGCCCAAAGGCGACGGCCTGGCCACCCTGCAGGCGCTCCAGAAGTCCCATCCGGACCTCAAGGTCATCATGCTGTCGATGTTCGACGACCCCGAGCACATCGAGAAGGCACTCGGCTACGGGGCGGCCGGTTACGTGGTCAAGTCGATCAACCCGCTCGACCTGCCGTCAACGATCCGCGGTGTGTTCGAAGGCACGGTATACCACCCGCGCGGCAATGCCGGCAACGCCGGCTCGTCCGACGCCGCTCCGCAGGCGACTCCCGGAGGCCTGACCAACCGCGAGCTTGCGATCCTGAAGCTGGTCGCCGAAGGTCTGTCGAACCTGGACATCGCCAGCAAGCTGTTCGTCACCGAACAGACGGTGAAGTTCCATTTGTCGAACATCTACCGCAAGCTCCACGTCGGGAACCGCACCGAGGCGACGCGCTACGCCTACAAGAACGGCCTGATCGACTGACCGCCCGCTCGGAGCCGCCCGAACGGGCGCGGCTCGCGTGATTCCCGGGCCGGCAGCCGGACGGCTCCGCTGGCGAGTCCCTAGGATTGCGGGCAACCCCACTGTCCATGCGGTTTTCCGCATGGCTGCGGCGATCTTGACCCGCTCAGGACCGCTGGAAACCGCCTGAGAATGTGTTTGACTGCTACACGACTGCTACACGGCGCCTACTTGATCCGCGTGATGCGCGGCCGCGTCTGGGCCGTTGCCCGGTCGTAAGGCCGGGGCTATGGTGTCGCCCGATGACGTATCTGACCGCCAAAGCGCTCGGCACCTGACCAGCTGAGTGTCGGACAAGGACATCAAGAAGCTCGTCCGGGAGCTTCAGAAGGCGGGCTTCACGGTCGATCAGTCGAAGACGAACTACTATCAAGTCAGGACCGCGGACGGCCGGTTCGTCGTGACGATCTCGTCGACGCCGAGTTCGCCGCGGACCATCCGCCGCATTCGCTCCACTCTGCGCAAGCACGGATTCGAGGGATGATGGACGTCTACGAGGTTCAGTATTCAGTCAGCCTCGTCTTCGCCGACGAGACGCCGGTTACGGACCTCGCGAAGGTCGCGGGCGCGCTGATGGCGGTCCTACTGGCGGACGAGACCGTGACGGACCCAATCATTGAGACCGACGCCGAGACCGGCAGCGTGACGCTCAACGTCGAGGTGACGGCGTCGAGCGAGCAGGATGCGTCCAACATGACGTCAGTCGCGTTCCAGCGCGCGATGCTCGCGCTCGGCATGTCCCCGATGGTGCCCGCCGCGGCTCCGCGCGCGGAGATCGTGGCGACGGCCTAGGTTCGCTCCGATCAGCGCCGCGGCGGGAAGAGGCCGCGGCGCTGACGTCGTTCTTTACTCAGTAAA
>Ga0307372_10011924_pt1 | contig 11486 bp, 5 predicted proteins | sample OX1MG_FD_202533 | JGI IMG/M metagenome (GOLD analysis project Ga0307372, IMG submission 202533) | Soil microbial communities from Risofladan, Vaasa, Finland - OX-1 | ecosystem: Environmental > Terrestrial > Soil > Coastal area > Acid sulfate soil | place: Finland: Risofladan, Vaasa | collected...
GCTGTGGAGTCGCGGTCGATGCGCCCGGAAAGCTCCGTCTCCTGGTTCGTTGTGGGGTAGAAGCCTTGCTGCAATTGAAATCCCCGCAGCGGACCTGCCTGGCTGAGCGCCGAATCGATGGCCGTAATGGTGCCGCTGTTGAAATCGCCGGCTTCTTCGCCGCGCGCCATCTCCTGTTCCGCAGCAATGTAATAAAAGAGTTGGCCTTTGCGAATGGCTCCTCCGGTTGAGAGACCTGCGCGCAGGCTATTCTCATCGGGCTTCCGCGGAGCCAGTTCGAGAGCAGGCGTGCCGTTGAGCGCACCGTTCTGCACGAACATGAAAGCATCGCCGTGCTGCAGATTGGCTCCGGCGCGGGTCTCCACTTCCACCGAGCCCCCGGCCGATCCTCCCGACTGCGCGGCGTAGCCGTGATTCACGATCTGGAAGTCGCTGATGGCCTCGGGCGAGAGTTCCGTACGGCTGAGGCCCGTGTATTCGTCGTTGTCGTCGGTGCCGTCGATGTAAAGCGCGTTGCTGGAAGGACGGAGACCGCCGGCGCTGAAACCGCCGGCCCCGGCCCCCGGAGCTTGGCGCGAGAAAGCCGGATTCGCCGCGGCCACCGCCGGCGAGAGCAAGGCGAAATTCAGGTAATTGCGGCTTGGAATTGGAAGCTCTTCGATGCGGTCGCGATCGATGTTCGTGACCGGCGACGTCTGCGACGTATCCAGTGCCGTCGTCTGAGACTGCACGGTAACCTCTTCGGCCGCTTCCGCGGGAACGAGCCGGACGTCGACGTGTGTGTCGCGTCCAACCGCGATTGCGACCGCTGAGTTCCGATAGGTGCGGAACCCTGGAGCGGACACTTCCAGGCGCCACGTCCCGCTGGCCAGAGCGACTGCGGAATAGGTTCCGTCGGCTGCGGTTGTGGAGTTCCGCGCGATCGAATCATCCTGGGAATGAAGCACAACGCGGGCTCCGGTTATCGACGCGCCCGTAGTATCGGTGACCGTTCCGGACAGGCTGCCCTGGGTAAGGCCAGCCTGAGCCGGCGCCATGGGAACGATGAAGACAAAAAGAAGAAGGAATGCGAATTGCGGCCGAAGAACTCCGGCCAGCCGGGGAAGAAACATGGGACCTCGCTTCTGTGATTAGCAATGCGGCGGTGAGCAGAGACAGCAGGGCGCAGCAGGGCGCGCCGGAGCCGTCGCATCCGGCGGAATCGCAGAAGCGGTATCAGATTCTGAGGGGAATCGGCGGTGGGCTGCCGGTCGGCTCCGGCATGACCCAATCGGAATAGTACAAGGCAACGATGAGACGCGAAGGCCGAACCGTCCGGTATTGTCGGACCACAGCAATGAGAAGCTGCCGCACCAGCTTCGGCAGCACCAGAACGAAGCCAGCAAACACAGACAAGGCTGTCAGTTGAAACTCGGTATCGTTCGCTGGGGGCTGATTCTTGTCCCAGCTATCGAAACAGTTTCCAAGAGGCGTCAGCGCCGCGAAGAACAGTAGCAGACCGGCAACGATCTGAAAGACGCGGCGCGACACACCTGCGAGGATATTTGACGCGGCATGAACGACGCAAACGGATTCGTCCATTCTCAGCCCCAAATCGAAAGCGATACGTCGCCGGTTTTCTCGCACAGCGGACGGCTCAATCCGAACCGATTGCATGTTCTCTAGTACTACAGTTGTAGATCGCAGATTCCGGAGGGAGCAGGGGGTTTTAACCCCCTGAAAGATGGCAAATCGACGCGGCCTTCAGGCCCGGACTCTCGTCCATTTTCCACGGCTGTAAGCAAGTACAACTGTAGTACTGTGTGCCGTCGGCATATCGGAAGTTTGCCCGCTTCGGCCCGCGGCCCGCTCCTTCCCCCGCCGCGGCCGCCCCCTCGCTCCCTCGGTTTTCTACTCCCTGTTCCCTATCCCCTGCTTCTACGCCGCCGGCAGCTCCAGCACAATGGCCGCGCCCTGGGGCTCAAGATTCCTGGCGGTGGCCCGGCCGCGGTTGTCGCGCAGGATGGTAGCGCAGAGGCTCAAGCCCAAGCCGGCAGTCTCCCCGCCCGCCGACTGCGCCGGCACAAATGGATCGAAGGCGCGATCGGGATTCTCGAAGCTGGCTCCAGAGTGCGACACCACGATCCGCACCCACCCGCTCTCGATGGTGGCTTCCACGCCCACGGTCCTGCCACCCTCGGAGTTCTCCACCGCGTCCATGGCGTACTGCAGGCAGTGCAGCACCGCCTGCCGCAACTGCTGGGCATGGGCGCGCACCGGCGGCAGCCCCGCGGCCACTTCCAGCCGGAACTCGATGGAGCGCCGGAGGAACTCCGACCGGTGCAGGCTTTCCATATCTGCCAGCATCTCGGCCACGGAAATCACGCTGAGCTGCCCGCTGGGTGCCCGCGCCACCCGCTGCAGGCTCTCGAGCGTCGACCGCATGTTGCGCGCCGACGACAGGATGCCCTCCACGGCCTTGCGCTCCTGCGCCTCCAGCCTCGGCGTCTCCTCCAGCAGCGCGGCGTAGCCCAGGATCACGGTCAGCGGATTGTTGAGCTGCTGGGTCACGTTTCCTGCAAGCTGGCCCAGCCCGGCAAACTTCTCCGAATCAATCAGCTTTTCCAGCATGCGCGTCTGGCTGCGCATCGACTGCATGCGCGCCGTCAGCATCTCCAGCGGAACCAGGTCGTCGGATCGCAGCGGATCGCCGGTCTCCTTCAGCTCGGCAACGAACAGTGCCCCTTCGATGGCCGAACGTCCCGCCATCGGCACAGCCAGCGTGGAAGTAAAGCCCAGCCGCTCAAGGTCGTCTCCCGGCTTCAGCCAGGGTTGCAGGTCCAGCTCCACGGTCTGGCTCCCCTCCACAGCCGGGTGCGACGCCGCCAGGAAATCCGCCACCGGAATCCGCCCCACCAGCTCGTTCAGGGCCCGCGCCGTGGCATTGCCCATGCCCGCCGAGCCCGCCAGACGGTAGAGGCCGGTGGGCTGCATCAGCACCAGCGCCGCCTGGGCAAACCGGCTGTGCTTTGCCACCGCGCGGCAAATCTCCTCGGCCTGGCGGTCGAAATCCTCCACTCGCCGCCGTGAAAGCGCCAACCGCGAATACGCTTCCATCTCCTGCCGGGCACGCCGCTCGCGCCGGCTGGCAGCCGTATTCGCCTCCAGTTCGTTCTCCAGCATCAGCAGGATCAAACCCAGCGCAGTCACCACCTTGGCCAGTGCAGTCGTGCGCAGCAGCAGAAGGTGCGGCTCCGGGGAACGGAAATAGGGAAGAATCTGCAGGATGGGTAGGGACCAGACCAGGAGCCCCAGAAAACTGACCACCACCCCCGGCGAAAAGCGGCGGAAGACGCTGATCACCAGCATGGCCGAGATGATGAACGTGCCCGCCTCCGCCAGAATGAGCGGCCAGTAGAAGCCGGTTACGAAATAAAGCCAGTACGCCAGGCCCCCGAACACCAGCAGCACGATGGTGCCGGTCCACGCCGGCAGGGTGCCCTTGGCGTGGTCCCACAACACCCCGGTCCCCAATGACAGCAGCCCCAGCGCGGGGAACACCCAGTACATGAACCCGGTGGGCGCGGTGCTCTGGTAAAGCACGTGGCTCAGCACCGCGTAGATCATCAGGGGCAGGGTGTAAGGGATGGCGTAAAGAATCCTGCGCCTGCCGAACTGGAACGAAAGCGGCGAAAGCGAGCCCAGAAAGAGCCCGGCGGCCAGCATGGCCATGGCTTCTGCCACCGCCGCCGCCCACGGTCCCGGGCCATGGGCCGCACCCGACACCTCCGCCGGGTACAGCAGGCCCATCCGCACCACCGTGCAGGAGAAAGCCAGGAACCACAGCAGGTTGCGAATATCCCGGGTGCGCGAGTACAGATACGAGAATGCCGGTAGCAACAGCGCGGTCAGGATCAACGCCGGCATCTGGTACCAGTCTTGCACGGAGCCCCATGTCTCCTTTTCTCATCCAATCAAGAGTGTCTTACTGGGCCCAGGGACCCGAACCCGAGGGAAAGTCGGGACGCCTCGGGCACGATTCTGCTCGCAGCCCGATGGATCGTCCATGCGTCTAAGGTGTTAGACGAAGGGGCAGGGATCATTTGGCGAAAATCTCACCAAAATGCAGAATGAATTGGCTTTGGAGGTTGAAGTGAACCGAAATCATGGAGTTTACCAGTGGGGTTCTCCCCTGGCCCTGGCGGCTGCTCTCGCCGCTGTTCTGGCTCTTGCGTGGCCCGCGCCGGCCGCCGCCCAGGACAAGGATACTTTTACCCCCATGCCCCTCGACTCTGGCTTTGGGCCCATCGACCTGACCGCCCCCACCATCCCGCCCGACCAGATCATCAAGCAAATCGCCGCCAAGGAAGCCGAATTCAGGGAGGCGCTCAGCCACTACACCTACCGCCGCACCGCCAAGGTGGACACCATCGACGACGACACCCACAAGCCCGACGGCGAGTGGTACGAAGTCGATGACGTCACCTTCACCCCGAATGGCCGCCGCACCGAGAAGACCGTCTTTGCCCCGGCAAGCTCCCTCACCCGCGTGGCCATGTCCCCCTCCGACCTCCAGGACATCCAGCACGGGTATCAGTTCGTCCTGACTACGGAGAATATTCCCGAGTACAACATCACCTACGTGGGCCGGCAGAAGGTGGACGAGGTGGAGTGCTACGTCTTCGACGCCAGCCCCAAACAGATCCTCAAGAACCAGCGTTACTTCCTCGGCCGCATCTGGGTGGACGCCAAAGACATGCTGATCGTGGTCACCAACGGCCGCATGGTCCCCGACAACACCAAGCGGGGCCAGGAGGACCTCCATCCGCCCTTCATGACCTGGCGGCAGCAGGTCGACGGAAAATACTGGTTCCCCGTCTACACCCGGGGCGAGGGCATCCTCCACTTCACCAGCGGCAATGGCTACATGGGCGAGGACGTCCACATCCGCGACGTCATCAAGTACAGCGACTACAAGCGTTTCGGCTCAACAGCCAAGATCATCTACGACGGCCAGGAAGTGAAGAACGAGAACCAGCCCAACCAGAAGCCGCCAAAGCCCCAGCACTAACGCGGGGTGTCAGGGGACGGCTTGGCCGGGGCCGGCGCGGAAATAAAAACGTCGATGTCTTGCAGATTGAGGGAGTTAAGCCCTCAAACTGCACACAATTGCGCGGCTGGTTCGTGGTTGCGAAAAAGCCGTCCGGGAGGCTCAGCCTTCTACCTGGTTTGGCGGAAGGTGGGAGTCCCCCAAATGCGAACGCCCACGCAAATGCATGGGCGCAGTCTTCTCTGACTGTTTTCAAGTGTACTCCCCCGGATATTTAAGCCCGAAGCAATCGTAAAATATTTTTTCTCCGGTATTCATGCGGGTGGCGAAGTGTTTTCCACAGACCGTGGGGATTGACTCCGGTTCTGGGGGTGCGCGAGTTTGCACCGGGAATGGTGCGCGGTCGGAGCGTTTGGTGTTTCGGCTTCCCACCCTTGCGCCAGAAAAAAGGCGCAAGGATGGGGCACGGAGGATTTATGGCACAGGAGAAGATGGTCTGGTGGGTTGAGTCTTTCGCCCGCTAAAGCGGGCTGATGTGGGTGACAGCGCTATTTGAGGGCGGCGTTATCTGAGGACGGCGTTATGAGCACTATTTTTGGGGGCTGGGCCGGGGTCGAGTTTTCCTGTGGTGCGCAGACGCACGAAAGGCGCCCGAGGGCGCCTTTCGTGGTTTCTGCGGCTCAGCCGGATTAAAAGCTTTGCCGGATTGGAAGCTCTGCCTCGTTAGAAGTAGAACTTCATGGCCAACTGGCTCAAGCGGCCGGCCTGGGTTCCGCCGATGTATCCGAAGGTACTGCCCGCGGTTTTGAGCACGCCATCGTTCCAGGTGGTGCCTGGGTTAGTGAACTGGGTGTGGTTGAAGACGTTGTCGGTCTCCATACGCAACTGCAGACGATATCCGCGGTCCTGGGAGAAGTAGATGTTCTTGGCCACAACGATGTTGGAGTTGTTGAGGCCGGGCCCATGACCGGGATTGCGATGGGTGTTGCCGAAGCTGCCGATGGGCTCATTGGCCCAGCTCATTTTGGAGACGTAGGGGCTGGAACCGTGCTTGGGATCGCGGATTCTGGGGTTCCCCTTCACGATTGCCGCGACCTGGTTGGGCGCATCGGGGCAGGCATAGTAGTTCGTGTAGAACGGGCACCACAGCGAGTTCGAGCTGCCGCCGGCGTAGGAGACGTCGAACGGGAAGCCGGTTGCCGCGGTGGTGATGTCGCTGATCTCCCAGCCGGAGATGGCCAGGTTGATGGGGTTGTACCAGGACTTGCCGGGCAGCATGGGGGTGACATAGATGGGCGAGAAGACCACGCGGTGGCGAACGTCGAAGGCGGAGTCGCCCACGTTGAGCTGGGGCGCGAACTGGTTATAGCCGCGGGCGCTGGACTCGCCGAAGCCGGCGTTCTCAAAGCTCGAACCGGTGTCCATGGCGTGGGCATAGGTGTAGGAGAGCTGGAAGGTGAGGCCGTGGGTCAAGCCCTTCTGCACGCTGACCTGCATGGAGTGGTAGCTGGAAGACGCTCCGGAGCCGACCTGGCCTACGTCCCAGATCAGCGGGTTGTCGAGGTAGGTGTGGCTCGGATAGTAGGCGCTCTGGAGGACGCGGTGGTCTGCCGAGCTGCAGACCGGATCCGCCACGCAGGCCGCGTGACCAGCGGGGGTGATGGGGTTGGCGTCGGTGGTCGACTGGTTGTGCCGTCCCAGCGAGCCCACATAGCTGATGAGGGCAACGATCTGCGACGGGAACTCGCGCTGGATGCTGAGCTGAATGTTCTCAGCGTAGGGCGAGCGGAAATCCGACCCATAGGTGCTCACGCCAAACATGGCGCCGCCCAGGTTCGCTTCCTGCTGGGCCCAGTCGATCTTCTGGCCCTTCTTGGGGAAGACGTAAGGGAACGCGTTGGGGACGGAACCGCCGCCGTTGATGTCAGTGAACGGGTCGGGGAACGATGGGTTGAGGCCGTTGGTGCTGGCTCCGCCGGTGGAAGTGCCGAAGGGCGGGGTGGCCAGAGTCTGGAGAGCGGTCTCCTCTTCGGTGCGGTCATAATAGATGCCGAAGCCGCCGCGGATGGAGAACTGGCCCGGCTTGCTGCCGGAGAGGAAGCCCAGGTTGGACGGCGCCCAGGCAAAGCCGAGGCGAGGCCCGAACTCCGAGTACCGTGTGGTGGCCTTGCCAGCGTTGGTGCAGCCGGTGTCGCCACCGTACACCCAGCCCGTGGGAGCGCCGGGGAAGACGGTGGAGTTCTCGCCCTTGTTAATGCAGACGATCGCGTTGCCGCCGTACTGCTGGTTGTGCAGCGGGGTATCGATGGAGTAGCCCATGCCGTAGTTGAGGGTGAAGGTCGGGGTCAGCTTCCACTGGTCCTGGGCGTAGACGTAGTTCAGGAAGGCATCGGCAATAATGGTTGCGCCGCTGTTCTGGTTATAGCCGGCCGGAACGCCCATGAGGAAGTCGAGGCCGCCGTCGCCGGAGGTAAGGTTGCCGTTGTTGTTGAAGCTGTAGGAGCCGCTATTGCGGGCGTAGAACGGGTTGTGCACGTTGAACCGCCGGCCGTCGTATCCGAACTTGAGGGTGTGATTGCCCCAGACCTTGGAGACGGAGTCGTCAAGCTGGGCTACCTGGTCGATACGGGGCTGAGGCCCGTTGGTGCTGAATCCCAGGGTAAAGCCGACGGCGCTGCCGCTGACGCCGATGGTGGGAATGTTCGCCGCCGCCGCGTCCTGCGGGTGGATGGTGGTGAAGCCGTAGGTGGCAGGAGTAATGACGGTCTGCGGTTCCACTGCATCGAAGTTGAAGCGGGTGTAGTGGCCGGAGAAGTCGTTGACCGTGGAGGCATTGAACTGGTGCACGTAATCGCCGGTATACTGCTGGACGGTGCGGGTGCTCACGTCGCCGAAACCGGGAAGCGAAGCGCCGGTGAACGGCAGCCCCTGAGTGGTGGGCGCCTTCTCGTAGATGCCCAGCACGTAGATGGTGTTGCTGGCGTTGGGCGAGAAGTCGATGCGCCCTAGTTCCTGGTTATCGGTGGTCACGTCAGACGGGTTGAAGATGTAGCCGTAGGTGCCGTTGTTGGGCGCGGGCACGAACTTTTTGACCAGGTTGACCGCGGTCTGGCTGAAGGCGCTGGTGGGGAAGACGCCGCCCAGGTCATAGGCGCACTGCGCCCAGGTTTCGCCGGCGGTGGTGCAACCGGGGATGGATATCGAAGTCGGGATGGGAATGCCCGTCCACACGCCCCAGCCTCCCGACCCGGTGGGCCGGCCGGAACCAGCGGCCCCATTGTCCTCCACCGAGAAGTTGCCCGCCAGGTTGGCGGAGTTGTACACGTTGGACGCGCCGCTGCCGTTGGAATCCGGAACTGTCTGCCGGATGCCCTGGTATGCGCCGAAGAAGAACAGCTTGTCGTGCAGGATGGGTCCGCCCGCGGTGGCGCCGAACTGGTGCTGGTGATAGGGAGGAACCTTGCCGATGCCGGTCGTCACGCTCTTCTGGAAGAAGGTGAGGGTGTTCAGGAAGGTGTCGCGGTAGAACTCAAAGACGTCGCCATGGAAGCGGTTGGTGCCGGCCTTGATGGTGGCGGAGACGATGCCGCCGGAGTTGCGGTCGTATTCGGCGTTCAGCGGACCGTCGATGAGGTTGAACTGGTCAATGGCATCGAGGTTCGGGCTGACGGCAAGGCTGTTCAGCGCGATGTCGGCGCTGTCAGCGCCGTTGATGAGGTATTCCGACTGCTGGGTCTCAGCGCCGGAGACCGAGTAGTTGCCACCGAAGCGGTCGCTGGGGTTCTGCACGCCCGGCTCGATCAGCTCAAGGCCGGTGAAGGTGCGGCTGATGAGCGGGAGCTCGACCATCTGCTCGTTGGTGACCACGTTGTTCAACTGCATGTCGGTGGTGTCCACCGACACAGAGGAAGCAGACACTTCCACCTGTTCCGTGGTGGAGCCGACCTGCAACTGGAAGTTCTCCACCGGCTGGGCATCCACCTGCACCACGACGCCCTTGATGGAGGACACTTTGAACCCGGCGGCATTCACGGAGACGGTGTAGGGGCCCACCGGGACCTGGGCAAACAGGTAGAAGCCGTTGGCCTGGGTGGTGGTGACCTGCTTGACGTTGGTGGCCTCGTTGGTCAGGGTCACCTGGATGTTGGGGAGTACGGCGCCGGAGGGGTCGGTAACGGTGCCAGAGACGCGGCCGTTGACGTCCACTGCATGGGCAAGCATCAGCGCACCCATGAGGATCAGAGCGAGAGCGGTCCCCCGCCAGAAGATCAGTTTTCTCATGCCAGCTATCCTCGAATCGGTTGGTTAGGTCCGTGAACTGCGCCGGAAAATCGCCGAAGCACCAAAGGTTCGGCCCTGGGGTACAAGGTGCCTGCGCTCCTGGCGGCGGCTTCCTCGGGATTCGTCCACGGATCAACCCCGCCGCCGCTGGAACGCCTACACCGCTATCGGGTCAGTTTCCGGAATGGTCGTCTGCCTGTTGAAAGGTAGAATTACAACAAAATGAGAAAAGGGAAGAATCGTATGTTTGGCAATGTGCAATCTCATTGCCAAATAGGGAGATAGGGTTGGGGGGCGGCGTTTGTGGCCGCGATGTGTGATGTAAATCACTGAAAACTAGACTTTTACACCATCAAATCCCAAGTTTGGAAGGCTTTTCGGGGGAGTGGTGAGGATCGCCATTTTATATGGGAATCCGTATCCTGATCCTCAAAACTGGACCCTGGGCCGGAAATCGGGGTGCTTTTGGAGCCTCGGCGGTTGACCTGCGGGGAGCATGGAGTTTCTCGCCGGAGGTAGCGGGGAGGATGGGTCGGCTGGAGGGGTGTTCGGCGGGGAATCCGGGGCGTTTTCGGTGACGGCTGTCACCGGGCCTTAGTGACCGCCATCACAAACTTGCTCTGATCAAACTCAACCTTCTGCGCAAGGTCCTGCTGGAACGGCAAGTGCTCTTTTATGGATCAACACAATCTGCCCTGCAGACTGGCGTCCCGGCCGGATCCCGAGCCGGTACCGTGCTTTGTGAAGGGCAGAAAACAAGTTGAACTTTGGCTGGTTGTTCCGTTCCAAAAGAGATCGAGAGGACAGGATCATGAACTCGGGAAACAGAAAGCTCACCGCCCTCCTATTTGGCGTCGCATGGTTTGCCGCCCTGGCACTATTTTTGGGTCCGCAGGCCGTGCGGGCACAAGCCGACTTTGGCGCAGTAACCGGGACCGTTACCGACGCCTCCGGTGCGTTGATACCGAATGCCTCCATCACGGTGACCAACATCGCCACCGGGGCGGAGCGCGTGACCGTCAGCAACGGGGCGGGCGAGTATGCCGTGACCCAGTTGCCCGCGGCGGAGTACAACGTGCGGGTCACGGCGAAAGGATTCGCCACCACCATCCAGAAGTTCACCCTGGCCATTGGCGCGAACACCGAGGTCAACGTGAAGCTTGCGGTAGCCGGCGGCCAGACAGAGGTGCTGGTGACCTCCGACAACACCACCACGCCGGACAGCGTGGATGCGCAGATCTCGACCAACATCACTCCCAGCCAGGTGGAGAACCTGCCGCTGCTTGACCGCAACCCGTATAACCTGGTGGGTCTGTCGGGCAACGTATCGGGGCAGATCACGGGCGGGGATCGCGGTGTGGGGGTCGATATCGGCGGCGCGCGCTCGGCTTCGGTGGACATTCTGCTGGACGGCGCGGAGAACACCGACATGTTCGGCGTGGGCGTGGGCCAGACCATTCCCGCGGACGCGATGCAGGAATTTTCGGTAGTGGTAGCGGGCCAGGGCGCCGAGTATGGCCGCGCCTCCGGCGGGGCCGTGAACGTGGCCACCAAGGGGGGCACCAACCAGTTCCACGGGGACGTTTACGAGTACAACCGCATTTCGAGCTTTGCTTCAGACAGCTACAACAACAATGCGCTGTGGGCAGCGCCCGGCCACAGCGGCCTGAGCAGCCCCAAGCCGCGCTACGTGCATAACCAGTTCGGTTACTTTGTCGGCGGCCCTATCAAGCACGACAAGCTGTTCTTCTCCTCGGCTACGGAATGGATGCGGATACGCAGCGCGTTTTATTCAGTGGCCGAAGTTCCGATGCCCGGCCTGATCTCCATGGCCAGCGGGAACATGCAGGACTTCTTCACTACGTATGGCAAGCTCCAGTATCCGGTGAACAGCCTGACCTACACCGGGGCCGAGATTCAGAAGCAAGGGCTATGGAAGTCCGATTTCGCCACGATTGCCGGGCAGCAGACGGGCAAAACCGGCACCGGTTGCGATGACCCCAACCTTGCCGGCGCTCCGATCTGCACCACACCGCTCTTCGGCTCCGTGGTTTATTCGGTGCCTGGCGACTCCGGCGGCGGCGTACCGGTGAACCAGTGGATCAACTTCGAGCGTGTCGACTGGAACGTCAGCCAGACCACCCAGATCTTCGGCCGCTATGTCCAGCAAAGCTCG
>Ga0307372_10011925_pt1 | contig 11486 bp, 10 predicted proteins | sample OX1MG_FD_202533 | JGI IMG/M metagenome (GOLD analysis project Ga0307372, IMG submission 202533) | Soil microbial communities from Risofladan, Vaasa, Finland - OX-1 | ecosystem: Environmental > Terrestrial > Soil > Coastal area > Acid sulfate soil | place: Finland: Risofladan, Vaasa | collected...
TGTGGGTGACGAGCGTCGCCTGATGCGCGAGCGCAATAGCAGCGATCAGCAGATCATTCGGGCCAATCGGCGTCCCCGCCTGTTCCAAAGCAGCGCGGGTTGGCCCGTAGAGGCTCGCCGCCGCGTCGTCGAACGGCAAGGAGACGAACCGCGCGAGAAAGGCAACTTGCCTGGCCAGCGTTCGCGTCGGCGTCTGACTTTTGGCCGCGCCAGTAAACAACTCCGCTTTCACAATGGAACACATGGCGATCTCGCTGGGCGGCGTCACATTGAGTTTGGCAACGACCTTAGGAGCACGCCCGTTCAGATAGCGGATGCAGGTGTTGCTATCCAACAGATACGTCATTCGATCGGCTCGCGCTGCTCGTACTCTCCCTGCGAAGGTCGTTCAATCGGATCGTCTGCGAGACTCCCCGCCGTCTGCGTGATGAACGCGCGCCACGCGCGCCATTGCTCCGAGGTCATCGGCGCCGTCTGACCAGTCTGCGCAGGTGGTGACGTCGGTGACGCCGGTGACGTCTGTTGTGAAGGCGACAGGGTCACCTGCACATCATACGCAGCGCCAGGTACCTCCACAGGAACCGCGAGGCGTAAGACACCATCTGGGTCGCTGTGGGCATGAAGTATCAGGTTTGCCATCGCGAGTGCCTCTCTTTCTCAACGCTTTCTTCTCCACGACCGCCGTAACGCACGCGACTCCTCACGTAGGATACAACAAGTTCGCCGTGGGAGATCGACGCGAGAGCGCCCAGTCCCCCAGGATGGGCTTTGATCCCAGAGGAGGCGTTTTGCCAATTGCTTGGCCTGCTCCTGGCTGGGCTGCGCTGGCGCAGGACCGTTTAGCGGCAGCCTCAGAACGTCGCTGGCTCGTTGTACTCGAGATTCCAGATGATGTCGTTCACATACCGCCAGTTGGTGATCCCCGACTGGCTCATCGTTCCAAAGCCCTCGTTGTAAGCCGAGATCACGACCTGCAAATAGGTCGAGTCCGCTGACTTCGCGCTATACGGACAGGCCAGCAGCTCCCCCTGGGTCGTGGGCAGGCGCAGATCAGCGTATTCCGGCTGGCGCCGGTCATCGTACACCGCCCGGCACAATGCACTCGGCCAACGCAGATGCGCTTGCTGGTAGTACCAGGCAACGGTGTAGGCGCCCGGCGCCGTCGGCGTCCCACCACTGTCACCTGCATACCCGTAATAACACAAGTACCAGGCGACCAATTTGGCGCCCAGATCGGCGTTGCCTTGCAGCGTCCACGGGCTATCCGTCGTCGCCGACAGGCCACACGCCGGGACCACCTGGATCGCCAGCGCGCGCCACTGCACGATCTTGATCTGAAGCAGGCCCGCGTCGCCCGAACAGCTCACCACCCACTCGCGTCGTCCACTCTCGTCGCTGGCCTGCGCATACAACAGCCGCACCGGGACCAGATAGGTGGTCGCCGCGCGTTCCAGCGCCTGGGTCGTCGCTTGCGCTGTCCAGCGGTCGCTGGTCCAGACATAGCCGTCGGTACAGGGCGCGCAGAACCCCTGACCGTTGGGGAGTGGGGTCGGCGTGGTGACCCCATCCGGGCAGAACATGGCAGGCAGCGTCGGGTCTGGCGGGAGCCCAGCGTAGGGATCGGGGGTCGTGTCGGGGGTCGTGGTGGCCAGCGTCGTCGGCGTGGGCGCGCCCCCTGGTCCACCGGGCGCTGTGGTCGGCGCGGAGAGCAGGCTGGACGCCGACGGCGGCGGCGGGACGCACGGCGTGGTGGGCAGGCGCGCGATCACCGACGCGGACACGGTCAGCGTGAGTCCAACCCCCACCAAGACCAGCGTCAACAGGATCAGCCCGACCAGCGCCAACGCCACACCCCCCAACACACGCTGCCGGGGGGTCTGTGGGGCGCGTGCGGGGGCCACGACCCCCTCGCGCCAGCGCGCCAGCGTCACGCTGAGCGACACACGCTGCCGTCGGACCGGGGTTTGCGCGGTCGGCGAGGCACCCGACGACCGCGACGACTGCAATAGCCCTGACGCAGCGGCAGATGAGGGCGCCACGGATGAGCGCGCCTGGGTCTGCCATGCCTGATCGTATACGCTCCGTTGGTGCTCCGTGGCGGGTTCGAGCCACGTCGCGGCCTCCAGCGGCAGGCGTACCTCGGGTCCGGGCGACGGCGCCGCTGGTTCGCTGGGCGCCGCTCCCCACACGCCCTCCCTTCCAGGTGGTGATCCGGTACGTCGTGGCCCCAGTTGGTCCGGCGCCCCGTGCAGCGAGGGAACCGTAGCGCCAGGAAGCTCCGGGGGCGGTGTCCGCGCCGTTGGATGGGCGCGCCCGTCGTAGCGACGCATAGTGATTCGTCCTCCTTTCGTGTTCAGGCTTGTTCTTCAAGACACTAGCATCGTGCTGTTCACGCGGCCTGACGTTGCTGATCGACGAAAGCCGCGCCCCCGAACACGTGAGCATACCGATGGCGCCATCGGTCTGCTGTGCATCACGGCGGGTCCGATGGTGGCCACCAGGCGCGCCACCCCCAGCAGCGCCAGCAGCACGACGCCCAGCACATAGGCCAGCACCCCCAACCACACCCACCTGCGCAGCGGGGAGCCACCAACCACAGCAACAGGCGTCGGAGCGGGAATCTGCGCCTCCTGACTGGGGACGTCGCGAATATTCACGCTGGAGACTCCTCACCGATTGCGCCAGGGTCACCTCGTTGCATCCCACACAACTGGCCAGATGCTCCCGCTGGCGACGCTGGCATCACTGGCTGGCTCACGCTCAGATTCCTGCTCGATCCAGTGGCGATCGCATGCGATACGGTTGCGGCTGCGGGAGACGTGAGGCGCTGACCCGCTTCAGCGACATCCGAGGCAGACAATTGGCCGTTGGCTGACGAACAGATCTCCGTCGGCGCTGCGGCGCCCAACTGCGTCGCCAGTGCCTGCATGACCTCCTGGTCGTGCCAGCGCAACAGGTTGCCCAGCGCCTCCGCCTCGGTGCGGCCCGATCCCCAGATGCGCTCGTCATGCAACCACGCTTCCCAGGCGTGTTGGCCCTGCCCTCGATGGACCGTCCAGATGATAGTGCGCCAGGTGGGAAACACCGCTTGCGGCACGGCGACAGCGCGATCAGCGAGACCGTCGTGATCGGCGTACCCCGCTCTCCTGTCTCTCCCTGGCGCCACCACCGAACCTCGCTCGATCTGCGACGGCGCGGTCAACGGCGCGGTCAGCGATACGCTCGGCGGGAAGGACGAGAGCGAAACGCCCCTCGGTGGCCGTTGGAATTCACTCATCGCGCGCCTCCGCGTCGCTAGCGTCGGTGTCTGCATCAGGGAACAGCGGCGGTGGGCGGTGACGTCGACGCGCATGCCGTACCTGGCGGACATTGGTGGAGCTGACAATCGCGTGACCGAGGCGCGCCTCGACTGCGCGGCGCGCTTCGACGCCCACCTCGCCTGCGTCATAGACATCACAGGTGGGAGTACTGAACTGTTGGGAGTCCCGTTCCTGATGCAGAGCGCTGTCGCCGTGCCTTCCGCCAGGACATTCAGCCCTGCCTCGATGGTCGTCATGGCATTGTGTCATCTCTTGCCTCGTGTCATCTCTTGCCTCCGGTACTTTCCGGACTGGCGGGTAGCGACGCAAACAACTGGCCCAACACCGTGTCGATGTGGGCATCAAACCGCAGGATCGCCTGACACGAAGCGCAGGTGGCGGCATGCGTCTGCGTGCGTTGGACACGACGATGGAAGCGTCTGGAAACCCCTGAAAGGGCGTCGGGATCGTCCACGAAGGGCAGAAGGGCAACGAAGCGAGCGCACTGCGATCCAGGAGGCGGTACAGACCACGATGGTGGTGTCTCTTGATGCGTCCGCTGCACCTGGGATGCTGCCGGAGCAAGTGCTGGTGGTGTTGGTGACGATGGAGGAGATGGTGACATGCGCGCCGATCCTTTCTCGATCATGAGTCGCCTAATAGATGAAATTGACGCCGCCGGTGACGAACACGTAGCGCCAGTCAATGCGGCCCCAGCCGCCGCCGCGCCAGTAAAAATTCATCTCCGCGATCTCGAACCAGCCGTCGGGATAGACGGCGACGACATGCGCGACATGCCCGGCGCCCCCCGCGCCCTCGACGCCGGGCTGAAACACCACCGTCGCGCCAACGACGGGTGTCGTCCCCACCCGATACCCGCGCTGCGCCGCCGTCCAGCGCCACTGCGCAGCGTCGCCCAGTCCCAGGAATCGCTCATCGCGCCGTCGCTCGGCGGCGAGCCAGGTACACTGGCCGAACCAACGGCACCACCCGCCCGCGTCCCCCCAGCCCCCGCTGAACGCCCAGCAGCCGTTGACCCACGCGATGCCCGGATGATCGACCGTCGCATCCCACGGGCTGCGTGGGGGCCACGGCGCTTCCGGCGCGGACGAGACACCGCCACCGGGCGTTGGGGTGGGCTGTTGCGCGGGGATGTTCGTCGGCGTTGGGGCCGGGGTGGTGGTGGGCGCTGGCCCGCCTGCGCTGCCGGGGACAGTCGTTCCTGGCGCCGCGCCGCCCCCAATGGCGTCGGCTGACGCCGAGGACGCCCATGCCGAGGACGGCAGGCTGGCACTGGCGCGGGGGGCAAGCAACTGCGGTCCCCAGACGAGCGCCAGCGCCAACACCAGCGCCATGACGCCGGTGATGAGCGCAGGCAACCAGGTCTGGCGCAGACCCCGCCGCAGCAACCAACGCACGGTGGCGCGGCGCGCGCGCGCGGTATCATGCGCTGCGGCCCGCGTGATGCGCCCCCACCAGCGTCGCTGGCCCGTGACGGTGATCGGCGTCGGCGGGCGCGGCGCCAGCATGCGCGCTGAGACGCGGCGGGCGCCGGGAATATAGCTGATCGGCGCGCGCCTAGCGTCGGGCGCGTCGGGCGCGTCGGGCGCGTCACTCGGCGCGTCACTCGGCGCGTCACTCGGCGCGTCACTCGGCGCGTCACTCGGCGCGTCACTCGGCGCGTCACTCGGCCCCTGGCTGGCCGACGCGCTGGCCGACGCGATCAGCGCAGGTTGGGCCGCGAGCGCGCGCGTGACGACCTGGCGCTCCTCGTCGGTGAGCGGACGCGCCGTGATGGACGGCGCACGCGCGCCGTCGGGTGGATCAGCAGTCACAGAACCATTCTCCTCGCAGTTCCTCGCAGCCACATGGTCTCACGATGGCCTCACGCGTGCCAAAACTGAGCCGGATTATCCCAGCACAGCGTGGTCGCGTTGGGGTCATGTAAGGGCGCACAGTTTTGGAACTGCTCTGCGTTGACCCCATCCGCGCCGGTTGGCAGATTGAGTTGGCAGGTGATATTTTGGGGCCGGTTATAGCCCGAAAACGTGAAGGTGTAGTTGCCGCAGGAGAAGGGCGCTGGATCGGTGGTCGCCCAGGAGAGCGTGGCCGTGACCGTCACCGACGTGGTGAATGGCAGTTTATGTCCCGCCCAATAGCTCACGGCGACGATCCCGGTGAAGCGTCCGCCCGTCGCGGCGCTGGCCTTCGTCGGGGTCTTCGTTGGCGCCGTGGTCGCCGAAGACGACGCGAGGGCGGAGCGCGTCGTTGGCGCCGTGGTGAGCGTTGGATGGAGCGATGCCTGCAACACGCTGGCGCACACGGTCATCACCACTACGAGGACGACCAACACTCCGGCCAACCGCATCAAGAGCGGACGATGGATGCTACCCACCCAGGCGACCCCCACGCGCCAGAGGTCACGCGCCACGGCGCTGAGGGTCTCGTCGTCGAGATCAGTGTGTTCGACGGGATCCGCACGATCAGGTGGGGGCGTGGGGTTGAGGGGGCGCTGCAAGCCTGCGCCCGGCGGCGTGGCGCCGCGTGACGCATATGGCGCACGTTGCGCGCGTTGCGCGTATGGCGCACGTTGCGCGCGTTGCGCGTATGGCTCACGGTGATCTGGTCGATCTGGTCTCTGTGTACGGCCAGGGCCAGCCCGGTCAGGAGGTCGCCCTGGCCGTGGACGCGCCCCCAGACCAGGGGCAGGACGTGCGCGCCGCGCTGGCGCCACGACCGCTGCCACGACCTCCTCCGCCCCCTCCTCCGCTCGCGCGCCGAACCCACCGAACCCGTTGGATCCGCCGAACGCCTCGTCTGCGGCGGTGTGGTCGCCGTCCCGCTCGTTATCATTATCATCATTGTCGTCGAAGGGACCATAGCCGCCGTGTCGCATACCCTCCTCCTCTCTCGGTCTCTCTCGGTCTCTCTCGGTCTCTCTCGGTCTCTCTCGGTTGCGCGCGCTCTGTCGCGCGCTGTTACGCGCGCTCTGTCGCGCGCTGTTACGCGCGCGGTGTCGCTGCGGTCGGTGGTCGTTCCGTCTCAGTCTGCCCGGCCAGCACTGCGAGTAGCGCCTGTTCATTGCGTAGGTCGCCAAGCCGCGCGGGCAGGCGCAACACTTGCTCCGCAGGGAGTTCCCACGTCTGCGGGCGCGTTTCCACCGCCAGGACGCAGACGCTGGTGAGATTGACGCGCCGCTGCGCATCCACCAAGGCATCGTTCCAAACCGTTGCTGGGCGCGAGGTCACGACCACCAGCGTCGCGCCAGGGGTGAGTTGCATCAGCGCATCACGCAGTGGCGTCGAAAGGGTTGCGTGATCGGTGGGAGTAGCGCGCGACTGTGGCGTAGCCTGGAGGTCAATCGCGGCCACCAGCACGTCGGACCGATAGCTGGCGCCCGTCGCGGCGGGGAAGGCTTTGGGCGCCTCTCCGCTGGCGACGAACCCGACGGGGACAGTCGTCTGCTGGAGCGCGCTGTTGGCCAGCGAGATCGCTAACGTGATGAGTGTCTCGTCGTCGGCGCCCGCCACATCAAGGTCCAGCGCCACCAGCAACGACTCCTCGGCGTCAGGTGTATCCCAGCGGCGGGCCAGCGCGGCGCCCTTGCGCAGCGACGCCGCCCACGCCTGGTGGCTGGGTGGCTCACCGGGGCGCATCGGACGTAACCCCAAGACCGCAGCGCCCGGCTGCACGGTGAACACCACGTCCTCCCGCGCGCCAGTGGTCGTTTGGAGCGCGTCGAGCCGACCTCGGAAGGGCAACGCCCAGCGCGGCGGCGCAACCAGCCGTGGCAAGACGCCGATTAGGTGCTCCTGGGCGCTCGCCTGGGTCTGCTCCATGATCCCCAGCAGGTCGCTCCGCGCGCTGGTGACACGCCCCAAGTCAAACCACCCCCGGCGCCAGCACGGCGTCACCGCGTGGAGCGTGACGTGCTTCCCGGCGCCCAGCAGGCCCGCCACGGCTTTGGTATGGCCCGGGAGCGTCCCGCCCCCGATTCGCGCCTCGACGGCGACCGGCGCCAGGCTCCAGCGCCGCGTATTGGCAATCGTCAACGTATCGTTCACCGGCGCGCCGTAGGGGACGAGCAGAGACTGGTTCCCGGTGGCCGGATCGATATAGCCCACCGCGCGCGCCAGCGTGAGCTGCGCCGGGGACAACAGACGCGCCAGCACGCCGTAGCCCAGGAGGGCGGCAAGGACGCCCGCTGCCAGGATGACATAGCGGTTACTTTGCTGTGGGTCGCCTTCATGGCCCAGCCACAGGATCAGCAAGAGAAGCAATGTCACACCCAGGGCAGTAGGGAAGGTCCACCGCCAAGAAGACCAGGAGACAGAACGCCGCTGCGGCGCCGTTATGCCTTGGTTCATGCGCGCCTCCGATCGCGGTCGTGTGATCCGCGCTGCGTCGCGGCAAGCGCGAAGAGATTCCCCCTGGTCTCATCCGTGAGCACCTGCGCCTTTACCTGCTCGATGCGATCGGTATAGGTGCGATCATGCAATCGCTGGCGATACACGGGCGTGTAGGTCGCCTCCACGTCATCCTCAGTGACGTAGGTTCGTCCCTGCGTGAGCGCGTAGGCTTGCGACGCGGCGCGATGCACTTCGGGCGCTCGGTAGCCGATGACAATCCCACTGCACTCACACGTCCAGCGATGCAGGAGCGCGATACTCCGATCTAGCTCTGGCTGGACGTAGACCTGATCGGCGATGATACGTTGCATCGCTAGCAGGTCGGCGCCGGTGAAGAGGGGATCGGTTGCGTAACTCGCCGCCTCCTGCCGCCACTTGACCGGCGAACCACTGGCGATGCGACTGGTCAGTTCCTCGACCGACAATCCGCCGGTCAATTCTTTGACGACCCGACCGTCTTTGAGCTGGAGTGTCTTCAGGTGTGGTCCCATTGCAAACGCCACCCCAAAACGGTCGTCGTTAGCGTTGGAAAGCGGGGTGGTGCCGAGATCGCCGGGATTGAGCGCGCTCAGCACGATGAATGGTTGCGGGAGCACGCGGACATCGCCGCCAGCAGTGACGATCCGCCCCTCTTGCATGGCGGTGAGCAGCGCCGACAAGGCGCCCGACGAATAGCGATTGATCTCGTCGGCGATGAGGAAACAGGTGCGTTCGAGTGGCCCCTCCGCGTGCCACCAGGCATGTTGCGCCACGTCGGGGATGTCATTGCCGGTGAGATCGCTGGCGATGGCGTCGTTATAGCCCTGGAGTTGCAAGCCCGCCACAGCGAACGCGCCTGCCAGCGCCTTGATTAACGTGGATTTCCCGACCGCAGGGCCACCGAGTGTCAACGCATGGCTGGCCGTGTACGCGGCGATGAGGCTGAGGCGGATCGCTTCTGACTCGCCCTGAATAATGCGGCCCAGGCGCTGCGCCAGCAGGCGATGCGCCTGCATGGCTGCCGCCAGTTGACGTTCTGGGGTCTCGTTCGGATTCTGCATCGTCGTCTGGATGGTGGCAGAATCCGGTTGGGGAGTGGAAACAGCGGAGCGTGAGAGCATGGGTGCTACCTTTCAGGACTAAAGGAGACGGGTGAGAACGTGTGCAACGCGACCTCAGTTGACACCGAGGCATCGGCCAGCGGATGCGCGAAACCGCGTAGGCGCGCTCGCAGGAGCATGATCCCGAATGCGCGGGCGAGGCGATCAGTTCGCGCCACCGTAGCGACCTCGAAGGTCGGACGCGGCGCGTAGACGGCGTGGTTGTATTGGTAGGCCAACCAGCGCGCGTTGTTGGACATGGCGACCAGGCGCACGGTCACGTCGGGGGGGGCGCCGGGGCGGGCGCTGAGATGGGCGATGCGCGCCAGCGCCTGTTGCGTGGTCTCCCCAGGCGCAAACCGCACCCCCAGGAGCCGCGCCCATCCGATGAGGCGCCGGATCGGGCGCGCGACGCGCCGCGCGCTGGTGGCCTGACGGCGGACAGTCGTGCGCCAGACGAGCAGCGTGGCGCATAAGATCACCAGCGCCAGCGCCACCACCAGGAGCCATGCGCCGGTTGCGCCCACCGCGTGCGCCAGCGGTTGCAGCGGGCGCGGGACGGGCGGCGTCGCCTGGCGCTGGGGCGTCTTGGCCGCTGGATGCGCGCCGCTGTGCGTGCCCGGATGCGCGCCGCCCGTCCCGCCCGTGGCGCCTTTGCCCCCGTTAGTCGTCTGCGTCGCCGAGGAGACGGGCAGGACCGTCGCGGTGGGGTCGAAGGTGAGCCAGGCGCTTCCATCCACCGCCACCTGCGGCCAGTAGGTCGCATTCGACTGACGCACGACCTGCTCAGCCGTGTGCGGGTCATAGGCGCCGGGCAGCAGCCCTTCCATGAGGCGCGTCGGCACGCCTAACGCGCGCAGCAAGAGCGCGTAGGTGGTGTCCCAGGCGAAGGCGTCCCCGCGATGGGTGGTGAGTAGTGTCTGGACGCTGGCCACGCCGGTGACGCGCGGATTGATCGGAGTGAGCCGCACCTGGCGCTGCATCGCGGCCTGGATCGCGATGGCCTCACTCTGCGCGTCCGTCGCATGACCGGCCCACGCCTGCGCCGTCGCGCGCAACTGCGCGGTCAGGCTCGGCGGCGTCGCCGTGAGGTAGGAGAACGTCGTCGCCGAGAAGGGAAACGGCGCGCCGGAGGCGATCAACGCGGCGCTCGTGACGCTGTACGTCATCGGCAACGTGGGCGCGCCCGGCGCCTGCGGATTCTGGATGAGCAGCGTGGTCGGATGGTTCGCCGTGGCGCTCGCGTTGGCATTCGCGTTGGTGGAGGCGAGGGATTGCGCCTCCACCTGTACCGAGAATTGGGTCGCCGTCTCGAACGCTGGGAGGTAGTTCCCGGCGATCGCGTGTAGGAGCGTGATGCGTCCGACCGTGTCCGTCGCCGACGAGGAGAACGTCGGCGAGGTGATCACCGTGTTGGCCGCAAGCGCCTCGGGAGGAAACGACGCGACCGTCCAGACGTTGGTGTCGCTGACCGCCGCAAGGGCCACCACATCCAGGCGCGGTGCGGTGGGCGCGCCCTTGGGCGCCCGCGTGATGCTGTAGCGCAGGAGGATGGGATTACTTGGATTGGTGGGCGCGGCGTGGTTATCCAGTGTCCCAAACGAGGAAAGCGGTGGTCCATGCTCACCAGGCAGCACGAGGGGATTGGTCTGTTGCAGCCGCGCCCGCGCCTGGGCCAGCGACGCCGTGAGCGCCGCCGACTGCGCTGCCGCGAGCTGCGGCAATAGCAACGTCAGCGCCAGCACGACGATCCCCAGCCCGCTCAGGGTCTGCGTGAGGGGCCAGAACGCGCTGGTGACGATCTGGGTGCGGGAACGGACCCACTGGCGGCGTTGCGCGTAGGCGCGCCCCAGCGCCAGGGTCGCCAGCGAGGCGATGGCCAATCCAGTCATCCCGGCCAACGTCTGCGGGGTGGTCGGCAGACTGGGATTGAACGCGATCAGCGGCGCCCAGACCAGGACGAGCGTAAGTAGCGTTCCCAGGCGATTGCCCAGGAGCCAGAGACTGCCCAGGATGGCCAAGGTGAGGGCCACCGCGAGGCCACTCTCAAAGGACACCACGAGCGTCTGATACTGCTGCGCGTTCAATGATTCAGTGGGCGAGGTCATCTGCACGGTCCACACGACGCTAACTCCGATGAGCAAGAGTAGCGCAGCGAGGACCAGCATGCCTACGGTCATGGCCACACGCCAGATGACGCGGGGAGAGGCCCAGACGTTGAGCGCCAGTGCAATGGGCAACCCCAGCAACGTTGTTCCACCAACATAGAACATCAGGCGCGGCAGTGTCGCCTGGAGTCCGACAGCGACGAGGCTGATCTGTTCTGCATGGTAGAGCGCCAGGGGCAGGGGCGCGAGTAACGCCACCGTCAAGAGCGCCAAGAGCGCCCGCATGGCCCAGAGGGACCACGGCTCGGCGACCCGCGACTGGCGCCGCAGAGCGCCGCCCGCTGCTCTCCCGGCGGGCGCAGACTGTTGGGCGTGATCGCGTGGGATCGGTTGCGTGCGACGGCGTGAGGCCGTCAACCAGGGCCAGGAACCCATGAGTGCATATCCTTTCAGCGCGAGGCATTGCGCGCGCGTATGATCTCAACCAAACCATGCTGCCGGACTACCGCCGGAGGCGTCGGCGCGTCCACGCCAGCGTGATAAGCGCCAGGGCCAGACTGCCAAAAAGGGCGAAGGGCGGCGGATCGGTCA
>Ga0307372_10011928_pt1 | contig 11483 bp, 11 predicted proteins | sample OX1MG_FD_202533 | JGI IMG/M metagenome (GOLD analysis project Ga0307372, IMG submission 202533) | Soil microbial communities from Risofladan, Vaasa, Finland - OX-1 | ecosystem: Environmental > Terrestrial > Soil > Coastal area > Acid sulfate soil | place: Finland: Risofladan, Vaasa | collected...
AACTTGGAAAAGAAATTATTGCCTGCTCACAAAAAGTAATCAATATGGTTATGATACCTCAATTATCAAGTGCTGCATAATCTATTTTGACAGGAAATGCAACAATTTAAATTTTAAGGTACTAATGGCAGAGCAGCAACTTATTCCACATTTATTCAGAACTGAATACAGTAAATTAGTTGCTGTTCTTTGTAAATATTTTGGTATCGAATATATTGGAATCGCAGAAGACATTGCAAGTGAAACTTTTCTATCAGCGCTTGAAACCTGGACTTACAATGGCATTCCCGAAAACCCAGTCGCGTGGCTTTACACGGTTGCAAAAAATAAAACCAAAAATCAAATCAGTCGTAAACATTTGTTTACTGAAAAAATTATTCCCAAAATAAAATATGAATCATCAGATATAGATAGAATCAAAATTGATCTTTCCGAAAAAAATATTACCGACAGCCAGTTGCAAATGTTATTTGCTTTATGCCATCCCTCAATTTCAGCAGAAGCACAAATAGGATTATCGCTTCGCATTCTTTGCGGTTTCGGTATTGATGAAATAGCCAACGCTTTTTTATCTAATAAAGAAACGATCAATAAAAGGCTTTTCAGAGCCAAAGAAACCTTAAGACTTAATAAAGTTCAAATTGAATTTCCGTCCCAAACTGAAATCAATAACCGATTAGAAACGGTACTTACCACGTTATATTTACTTTTCAACGAAGGATATTACTCTGAAAGCCGCAATACCATTTTGCGCGAAGATCTTTGCCTGGAGGCGATGCGACTAACTTACCTGCTCATTGACAACGATTCAACCAATCAGCCAAATGTGAATGCCCTCCTTGCTTTGATGTGTTTTCATTCTTCCCGATTCGCAACAAGAAAAAATGAAAACGACGAAATTATTTTGTACAATGACCAGGACGAAACATTATGGGATAAAGAACTTATTTCCAAAGGCATTTATTTTTTGAAACAGTCATCACAGGGAAATACCATTTCGAAATATCACCTGGAAGCGAGTATTGCTTATTGGCATACAATAAAAAATGATACCAAAGAAAAATGGGGAAATATTTTGCAGTTATACAATCATTTACTTCAAATACAATATTCGCCTATAGCAGCGCTCAACAGAACTTTTGCCATTTCAAAAACCTATGGAAAACAAGAAGCAATCCTGGAGGCCGAAAAACTACAATTAGCCAACAATCAATATTATTTTTCTTTGCTTGGTGAATTGTATAAAGATATAGACGACAAAAAAGCAATAATAAATTTTGAAAAAGCTTACTCGTTAGCCAGTACCGAATCAGAAAAACAAATCATTAAAAAGGAAATTGAAAACCTAAAAAATTAATTAGGCAGTAACCTGGCATATACAAAATAATTCCTTTGAAACAGAAACTATTCAAATGAAATTCTTTAATACAAAAAGAATTCCAGGGATGTTTAACCAGTAATATTTATTTGTTATTCTCAAAAATTTCGTTCGTCGGCGCTGGGACCATAGCTTCCGGGAATAGGAATATCCAGTAAACGAAGAAATACGCCTAATTGTGCCCGATGATGAATAGTTTGGCTAAAAGCATGCCGGACGGCTTCATATTTTGTCATCACACTCAGCACCATTTCACCATTACTTAAAGTCCATTTTTTGGAAAGTTCCTCTTCTTTTGCATTCTCCAGAGCGGCTTTCCCTTTTGCCAAAGATTTTTCAAAATGATCCAAAAGATCTTTTGAACTACTTACTGGTGGAGGATTGTAAGGAGCGCCAGCAAAATTGATACCATCTGTATTGATAGAAAAATCAATCCATGATGGTAAATCAGCGATATGCACTGCCAGCCTTTTCATTGTCATACTTTTGGGATGTGGCTGCCAGTCGAACTTATCTGCAGGTACCAGGTTGAGAAACTTACGGGTTGTTATTGCTTCCTGGTCAAGCTCTTTTAATAATAATGGTATAATATCCATGATAGTTTTTTCATAAAATAATTTTAAAAATAAATCAATTTACCTTTTGAAAAAAAAAGATTTGAGTGTTGGAATATTTTATTAAGTAACCAATCCCATATCGGGCAGATTTACAGCAGGCAAACAGATAATCCTGATTCTTATTTTTCTCAAATCAATTTCGACAGCAACACAATTTGCCCAAGATGATATGCATCATGTTGCAATATCCCATGAATGTGCTCATAATATGACATTCTATTCTTAGGATAAATCTTTTCAAATCGGGTTTCATCAAAAGTTTTCAGAAAAGCAACCCATTGATGCTGTGAATTTTCTAAACGTTCCAGGGCTTTCTGCCACGCTGTTTCAGAAGTATCTGCTATCTCACTAAAATAATTATTATTGGGTGTAGTGATTATATTCCCTTGTACACGCAGCAAAACATTTTCGCGCCAGCTAATGATGTGGTTTACTATCTGCCAGATAGAATTTCTTCCGGGAGCTATTTTTTTAGATGCCTGTTCAGAAGTAATGTTTCTTAGTGCGCCCATGATGGTAACATCAATCCAGGGATTACCATTATATTGATCTTCAAAGAGTTTGGTGATGCGTTTTGTTTCTTTCATAATTTCAAAATTAATATAATATTGAAAAATGAAAAAGTGAAATACTGCTGTCCAGAACTTGTTTTGAAGACGCTGTCAGTTTAGTAAAAGATTGAGCGAACATTTTGTTCACTACTCCTCCATTTTTTCAACTTTAAAAACTTTGAGTTATCCTGATCCCTGGTGTTACTCCTTTAAAAAAATTATTGAAATAGATGGAAGGTTCAATGCTGGTCTTCTTTAGTTTCAATTTTCCGGCACCGAAACGAAATGTATTTTTTTCAAAATAATCTCCATTTCTATTTATCAGGTAACCTAAAGAAAAAACTGAACTGTATGAGAAATCTTTTCGTGGATCAAAATCAGTGGTGCCTCCTTGTCCATAAGTAAGCGTAAGGAAGTCATTTCTGTAGGTTTGCAATTTTCCCTGGGCATCTTTAGCAAATATAAAATGAGGTTCCCAAAATAATCCGGGCTCCCATTTATAAGTTCTGTCGCCGTTAGCAAGTGTAAGCCTTACTCCTACACTAAATGAGGGAACAAAATAATTTTTATAATTCTGAACATTCACTGTCACCAAACCTTCCAGAAAATCTCCCATTTCCCCTGGAGTAAAACCATAGGGCCTGTCGGCAGAGATAGTTTTATCTTTTTTGAGATAATGTGAGCCTGAGCCAAGAATAAGCGGCCATTTCCCCTTAATACTATTTTGAATAGTTTGCATTTTTTCATTTAAACTCCCATTCATGTACCGTGCCAGTTCGCCGATATTATTCAGGAAGAATGTGAGATGATAATATCGTAGATGAGTGCGGCTGATTTTATCCAAAGGCTTGGGCGGATTGGTAATAACACCAATAATACTCACAGTGTCCTGCTCTGTTCGTAAGGAAGAAAGTTGACCATTATCCAAAACAAACGCAGATCCTTTTGGTTGAAATTGCTGAAACCTTATTTTTTTTCTTCCCTGTGCGTCGGTAAAAAAATCTACCCTTTTAGAAGTAAGCGGATCAGCAAATGAATCCTTTAAAGGAGCCATATCTTCTTTAAAAACCCTGAGCAGCGAATCCATATTAGCTATCCTTTGAAGATCTGATATATCGGTTAGTTCCACACGAAACTTATTTCCTCTACCCAAATCAATATAAAAGCGGCGCATTATAATGATATTTTTAGGAATTGAAAATGCTTTATCACTCTCGCTATTTGTTTGCGCGCAAAGACTTACCGGGATGCTTGCTAAGAGCATCAAGACAAAGATCATTTTTTTCATTGTATTTTAGTTTGACGGAGTTTTCAAATTTATGGTGGCAAAATCTTTTGTAGCCGGCGCTGAAGAATTGCTATAAACTTCCTGGCTGGCCAATTTTAAGAACAGAAAAGAACGATTATCCGAATTGCGCGCTACTTCTTCCGGTACATTAACCGGATCGCCTAACTCATTAATATGTACTACCGGCAATTTTTTCTTAACTGGTATTGTCGCTGCAAAATAAGCAGCGGAGTCTACAGTTTTTATCGGATTATCGACAGTTCCTGCTACCAAATTCTGCATACTAACGGTATCATATAAACGAATTTTATTGACTGGTTTTCGAAATATAGTCCGTTTCCCTGTTTTGTTGGATTTATAGCCAACTGTTATTGTATTTTCTTCGGATAAAACAAAGTTTACTACTTTAATTGAATCTTTTTTGCCAGGCATTTTGCGTATGAAAGCTTTTATTTCAGGCTGCCTTTGGCTTATTGCGTCTTTTCCTGATCGGTGAATTTTATTACTGCTAAAAATTACAGGGATCATCAACGCAAATAAAATACAAGCAGCAGCAGCCCAATACCAGATTGCCTTTTTGGCGCGCTTTTTCCCACCGAGGCGTGCATAAAGTTTTTCCCAGGAGGCATTTTTATCGAACATGGTTTCTTCAGCCAAAGAATCCAGATCCTCTAATTTGCTTCTCCAGTTTTCGGTACTATTGTGATTTTCGTTTGACATATTTGATTCCATTTTTTAATAACATTTTTTGTAATAAAACTTTTGATTTGCTCAGCTGCGATTTGGAGGTCCCTTCTGAAATACTAAGTAACTCTGCAATCTCTTTATGTTCCATTCCTTCTATTTCATAAAGATTAAAAACCGTTCGATAACCAAAAGGCAATTGAATAATCAAATTAAATATTTCAGCAGCCGACAAATTATTAAGTGCTTCCTCCTCCAGGGGAATATCTTCAGCATCAGAATCAGACACGATAGAAAATACATTTTTCTTTCGTAAAAACATGAGGCATTCATTGATCATTATCTTTTTCATCCACACAAATAATGCGGCTTCACCCTGGTAAGTAAATGAAGATAAATTTTTAAAGAACTTATAAAATCCATCCAGCATAATCTCTTCGGCATCTTGCGGACTTTTTACATACCTGCGGCAGATGATCAGTAATCTGTAAGCCATCAAATCAAAAAGATATTTCTGAGCTGCAGCACTTCCCTTCTTAGCTTCTTTGATCAATTGGGATATATCCATAAAGTATGAAAAGGCTGATGATAGTTTATAAAAATATAAATGCAGTTTAAAGGTAAATGGTTGCCTGTGAAAATAAAAAATGAAAAATATGGCATTGGACTATTTCTCTTTCTGCCTGGCAACAGACATTAATTGCGTTGATTTGACCATACAGGAAATGTTTCCATTAATTTTTTTTCCTCAATGTTCAATTATACATTTCCTTTACATATTCATTCAGCGTAAATTTTATAACCATGAATTTCTTTAAAGAAAATATTCCACCCTTTTATTTGAAACTGGCATTGGTATTGGTTGGTATCCTTTCATTGGGCTATATTACCGTTATTGGTAAAGAAATCCTTTGCCCATTGGTTTTTGGGCTGTTGTTTTCTATTCTGCTCTTGCCTATATCCAAATTCTTTGAAAAGAAATTCAGGCTACCGCGAGGAGGCGCTGCTGCATTATCAGTACTTCTATTGCTGATTACAATTGCCTTGTTATTATTTCTTCTTGGCTCTCAGCTTTCAAATCTTTCACAGGACTGGCCTCAATTCAAAACGCAATTAATAGATTCTCTTCATAATCTGCAGCAATGGATTTCTTTAAATTTTCATATTGACCTGCAAAAGCAAATGGCCTATTTAAGCTCTGCCACTTCAAGCATTGCTAAAAATTCTACTGCTGTTATTGACGCAACGGTGGTTTCTTTATCCTCTTTGTTATTGTTTATTATTTTTATTTTGATTGATACTTTTTTTCTCTTGTTTTATCGCCATCTTTTGTTGACATTTATTATTAAAGCTTTCAAGGAAGAGAACAGCCATGTCGTTTTGGATATTGTAGAACAGGTTCAATACATGGTCAGGAAATATATTCTTGGATTACTTTTGGAAATGGCAATTGTGGCTACAGTTTGTTGCGTTGTATTTTTGATACTTGGAATCAAATATGCAGTACTATTGGGTTTGATCACCGGGTTGTTCAATATTATTCCCTACATAGGTATTTATACGGCACTATTGCTAAATATTATTATCACCTTTGCCACAGCCGCAGGAAGTACAAAAATAATACTGATCATTATAACTGTTGCCGCAATGCATTTGATTGACAGCAATGTTCTTCTTCCTTTAATTGTAGGTTCTAAAGTAAAGATCAACGCGTTTATCACTATACTCGGAGTCGTTATTGGTGAAAAGTTGTGGGGCATCCCGGGAATGTTCTTATCAATACCCGTTATTGCCATTACTAAAATTATCTTCGACAGGGTGGATTCATTGAATGCTTGGGGAATGCTTATGGGCGATGAGGAGGCAATGGAAAAAACTAGTATGAAACATTCACTTTTAACTAAAAAAAGGAAAAAGAAAACATAATGCAAAATGGACGGGTGGCATTCCAACTAAAAAAGTTTTCAACAAAAAACTTCTTCAAAATAAACATCAGTACTATTTCTTGTGATTTCTTTACTGTGAAATGCATATTGCTCCGGAATTATTTCCTGCAAATGAAAAGACATGCAAGGTTTGCTTAATCCTTCAAAAACCAAAGTGAAACGTATAAACTCGTTTATAATAAAATGCTGTGTCCAGCCGGGCATAATAGAAATGTTAAACGCTTTAATGAGTTTGCATTTACGGTCGTTATCTTCAATCAAAAAAGTACTGGGCCATATCCTTATCCCACATAGTTCTTCAGTAAAAAACCTGCAATGCACAATAGTACAACGTTCTGTTTGATTTTGAATTAATTCTTGTATTGCTTTGTCAATTTCTATTTGTGGTTTAGCATTTGTGCTGCTCATCAGGTTCATTTTAAATCTTCTACAAAATTAAAAGTTTTTGAATTAAGTAACCATTATACCCTCCGCGTTCCGGGGAGAATTTTGACTTATCTTTTAACTGAAATATTCCATTTAATATTAATTTCGCGGCACTATGGCATTCTCTCTTTACAACCCTTTCGAAACTTTGCATTTTAGTCCGCACACCTGCTTTTTAACCGGCCAGGACCTGCTTTCCGATGAAGAGCCAATTTGTATTTTTCCCGGATGGATACTGGATCGTTTTTCTTTAAGAAACAAAAGATTCAGAATGCTGGACCAGGTAACTGGCATTCAATACGAGGAACTGAAACTTCCCTGTTCTTCTAAAGTCAAAAATGCTTTTCATCTTTTGGATGAAGAAATTAAAAATGCGTTTGATGCCGGATATGAAGAAGTGAAAAAAATTCCTGAAGAGCGATTGTTTCTTTGGATGGGGAAATTGGTTTATGGAGTCTTATATAATGATCTTACACTTGAAATCAGCAGGTCAGAAAAAAAAGAAAAAAGCTTTAAAATGTCTTCTTCCCTGAAAAAAAGATTCGGAAAATTTCATTTAATGTTACAGTCATTGGTGTATCCAATGGAGTTTAAAGAGATTAAGCCCTGGAGCATCAGCATAGTAAGATTAAAATATTCCCGGGACACTTTTAATTATAAAGACGAGCCTATCAATCTTAATTTTTCTTTGGGCATGAATGGTTTCGGTATAATAGCCTGTCTGCAGGATAATGGTGTTATTAGCAAAAATCAACAGGATATTACCCGTAAAATTGCAGATAAAATATTGCACCCTATCCAGTTTGAAGAACTTTGTTGCAGGTTTCTGTATGCCAATTATCTTTTAAAAAAACAGGCTCAACACATCATTCAACCAACAGAAGAAAAAATAATCATTGAATCCGTGCCATTGACTGAAATAAAGGATGAGCCTTTATTTGGTCATTGGGACGACAATATGTTTGCACAGGTATTGGCGGGATATTGGGAACCATGGGGCCTTACCAAAAAAGAAATAATTACTCCTCCTGATTCACCAATAAGTTTTTTGGAAAATGATTATACACATGAATTTATTGAGCCGGAATCAGTAACATTACCGTATTAATTCTTTTCAATTTTCGCCGAATAAAATTTTATGGTTTATCTGCGTTATTGTTTTTCCACCCATCCGTATAATTATCGGAATTATAGAACTTTATTTATTTAAAAGATAACTGTAGATTTGAGGACTTCATTTCCTTAAAGAAACTTTCTTAGAGTAATTGTAGTTATAAGAATTAATGTATATTTAATTATCATGAAAGCATTAGTTATATCCGGTGGTGGCAGTAAAGGAGCTTTTGCCGGTGGCATAGCAGAATACTTAATTAAAGATTGTAACAAAAATTATGATCTTATGGTAGGCTCCTCAGCCGGTAGCCTTCTGTTACCACACCTTGCAATTGGTAATATAGAAAAAATAAAAAAAATTTATACCTCGGCTACACAGGAAGATGTTTTTAATGTATCCCCCTTTCACACCAGGGAAACAAACGGCGGAGGTTATTTTAAAAGTATTAACCAATTCACGATACTTCGTAATATTTTAAAAGGTCACCTCACATTCGGCGAAAGTGAAAATCTTAGAAAATTAATTTTTAGCAGCTTGAGCAAAGAAGAATTTGAAGAAATAAGTAAGCGGAATAAAAAGGTAATTGTAACGGTTTCTAATTTTACCAAACAGAAAGTTGAATATTTTAATTCTGACGATTGCAACTATGAAGATTTTTGTAACTGGGTATGGGCATCGGCCAATGCGGTCCCATACATGAGTGTTTATGAGCATGACGGTTGTCAATATGCAGATGGAGGTTTTGGAAATCACATACCCATTAATTGTGCTTTAGAAAATAACGTTACTGAAATGGATGTGATTATTCTGGAAGGTGAAAATGAAGATCGCACAGAACCTATTGCCCGCAATCCCTTCACATTATTATTGCAAATAATCAGGTTTATGAGTAACCAGATAAGTCTTAAAGATAGGATTATCGGGGAATTGCTGGGAACTAATCGCCATATAGATATTAATATTTACTTCACTCCACGACAACTCACTGATAATCCGTTTATTTTTAAACCTGATTTACTTTCTCAATGGTGGGAAGAAGGATTAGAGTATGCACGCAATAATCAACCGGTTAGTTTTTGTAATCATCCCGTAACCATATCGAAAGGGAGAAAAGTAATTTTATAAATTCCGGACTCCAGGCTCTCTCTAACATATATTGGGAATGGCAACCAATAATTTATCTCTGAAACAATTTATCCGTTTACTTTTGCCGCATGGATATTATTTGTACAAATGAAGAACTTTTTATTTTTAAACAAATAAGTAATGCGGCTGAAGAGTCAGAAACTCCTGCTTATATTATTGGTGGCTTTGTGAGGGATAAAATATTGAATCGCCCAACAAAAGATGCTGATATAGTTTGTGAAGGTGATGGAATAAAATTGGCAGAGAAAACTGCAGGTAAATTTTCTCCCAAACCACAAGTAAATCTTTTCAGGAATTTTGGTACTGCGCAAATAAAAATACGCCTTACCTACAACTCCCTGCCCAAAGAGGAGGTGGGGACTTTCGAAATAGAATTCGTAGGCTCCCGAAAAGAAAGCTATAATCGTGATAGCCGCAAACCTGATGTGCTTCCGGGAACTATTCATGAAGACAGGATGCGCAGGGATTTTACAATCAATACACTCGCAATAAGTCTTAATAAAAATGATTTTGGAAAACTGATTGACCCGTTGAATGGCCTTGCAGATATTGAAAATAAAATCATTAAAACTCCTCTCCCACCTGATCAAACTTTTATTGATGATCCTCTGCGGATGATGCGTGCTATTCGTTTTGCCACTCAATTAAATTTTACTATTTCCCCGGAAACTTTTGAGGCAATAAAAAATAATAAAGAACGAATAAAAATTGTAAGTGGCGAAAGGGTAATTGATGAGATCAATAAAATAGTTATGACCGAAAAACCATCCACTGGTTTTGAACTATTATACAACTCCGGACTATTAAAAATTATTTTCCCTCAAATGGTGGCGCTAGCAGGTGCTGAATATATTGATGGCAAAGGACATAAAGATAATTTTTATCATACTCTCCAGGTGCTTGACAATATTGCTCCCAACACCAATGATCTTTGGCTGCGCTGGGCGGCTATTCTGCATGATATTGCGAAACCCGCCACCAAGAAATTTGAACAAGGCCACGGCTGGACATTCCACGGCCACGAGGTTTTGGGCGGAAGAATGGTTCCTAAAATATTTGCTCAATTGAAACTACCCTTGCATGAAAAAATGAAATTTGTAAAGAAAATGGTAGAGCTGCATTTGCGTCCTATCAGTCTTACCAAAGAAAATATAACAGACTCGGCCATACGAAGATTATTGTTTGACGCCGGCGATGATATTGAAAGCCTAATGACGCTCTGCAAAGCAGATATCACTTCAAAAAACAAACAAAAAGTTCAGAGATTTATTGCGAATTTTGAAATGGTAGAAAAACGCTTGAAGGAAGTGGAGGAATCAGATCACCTGAGAAACTGGCAACCGCCCATAACCGGCGAAATAATCATGAAAGAATTTGGATTGCCTCCGTCAAGAATTGTAGGAGAAATAAAAAACGCAGTTCGCGAAGCTATACTTGATGGAAAGGTTTTGAATCAATATGATGCAGCCTTTGAATACATGGTTAAGATAGCAAAAGATTTGGGTGTTGGGTAATTATTCCACCTTATACCTATACACCACTCTTCCTACATTGCCATTATCATCAATGCCTTCAACAGTTACTTTGTAAGTGCTCGTGCCATCGGCATTATAATAATCAAATGAGGCATTACCATCTTTACCGGTTTTTATTTCCGGGTTCCAATAAATGGTAGAACGCAAGTCAGGTTGATTTGAATTTTCGTTTGTATGATCATATTTATTGGATTGGCTAAATGCATCTGCAATCAGGCACAGATTTATCAATAAAAAGAAAATAATTTTTTTCATTTTTTAAGAATGATTCGGGGAAATTAAATTAATTATTCGAATTATTTATTCCACCTTATACATATACACCACTCTTCCCACATTACCATTGTCATCAATGCCTTCAACAGTTACTTTGTAAGTTCCGGTACCATCGGCATTATAATAATCAAAAGAAGCGTTGCCATCTTTATCCGTTTTTATTTCCGGATTCCAATAAATGGTAGAGCGAAGGTCGGGTTGGGATGAGTTTACATTTTTATAATTATATTTCGGAGAATAAAATTCTCTTGCTTTGTAAAAACCCATCGGAGCTATTGGCAAAATTCCAACAGAGACAATATCTTCCGGATCTTCTCCTCCTTCTTTAGTCGTAATAATTAATACCCCGTTTCCGCTACCCAGTCCATATATGCCTGCACTGCCAGATCTTAGCACTTCAATTGTTTCTACCTGGGATGAAGGAATTTCGTCAACATTAACTGGTAAAGGCTGTCCACTCGAACTCATTCTATTCATCTCAATCCCGTCTATTACTACTATCATAGGACGGGCCATATTAGC
>Ga0307372_10011931_pt1 | contig 11483 bp, 6 predicted proteins | sample OX1MG_FD_202533 | JGI IMG/M metagenome (GOLD analysis project Ga0307372, IMG submission 202533) | Soil microbial communities from Risofladan, Vaasa, Finland - OX-1 | ecosystem: Environmental > Terrestrial > Soil > Coastal area > Acid sulfate soil | place: Finland: Risofladan, Vaasa | collected...
TTACGGACCGTCTTTCCCGCCCGGCCCAATTCGAGCCGGCGGCGAATGTCGTCCATCCGCCGCGCGATATGGTCGAGCGATTCGTCCTCCAGTTTGCTCAGGTCGTCCTGCATCAGGGCGGCCAGCGATTGATAACGCTTGCGGCCGTCGTCAACGTCATCGAGCAGCATCGCGATCGCCGCCAGGCCTTGCTCCTTGTGCAGCAACTGATGGTGCGCGACGCTCTCGACGAACAACAGCGCGGCCGGGTCGACCACGTCGGTCGCCGTCAGTCCGTCGAGCTGTTCCAGCGCCTCGTCGTAAAGCTTCTCGTGCGACAACCACCGGGCGTACACCAGCCGCAAATTGCGGCACTCGAAGGCGGGAACGCTTTCGGCGCGCAGCCATTCCTGGGGCGCGAGCGGTCCCGGGCGGCGTGCGCGGGCACACAGCTCGACCAGCGAGCCGGCCCGCGCGTCGCCCAGGGCGAACGTGCGGACGAGCAATTCCAATCGGTCGCCGGCGTCGGTCTCGCCGGGAGCCCGCCAAACCTCCTCGACCGCGGCGACGGTCGCGTCGTCGGCCTTTCGGTCGGCCAGCCAGGCAAGGGCCTGGGCCTTGACCTCCTCAACCGACGGCGCCTTGACGGCCGGAGTCTTGGCAAGGGGATCCTCGGTCGTGGCGGAGTCGTCGGCACGCGAAATCGATGCGATCGCCAGCCCTAGAAATAACGCAATGACCCTCGTCACGTGGGGCAGGTTTCCAACCTGCCATGAACAACGATCAAGACGTATGGCAGGTTGGAAACCCGCCCCACGATCCTGCGTTCCGGAGAAGTGCATGGCAGGTTGGAAACCTGCCCCACGTTGGGTGCGGCGGTTCATTGGTTTTTTCCCGTGACGATGTCGCGTGTGGCGCGAAAAATTCGCGATTCGCGTTCGGCCAACCGTTCGAGGGCCTGAATCAGTTCCGGCTTGTCGGCCTGACCGACGTCCCCCTCGTCGACCATCTTATTGTACCGTTTCGTGCGGGTATTGACCCGCATTTGCAGGGCACGAATCATCTTCAGCTCGGCGATCGTGTCGATCAGCGGCGGGTCCTGCGGTTCGCCTTGCTGTTGCTGCTGCTGCTGCTGTTGTTTCTTTTGCTCCTGGTCCTTCTGGGCCTTTTGCAAGGCTTCGATCATCTCTTCCAGGGCGGCGATCACGTCTTCCTCCACCCCTTGGCAGGTCTCGTCGACCTTGGCCTGCGCCAGCCAATCGACGATTTGCTGCATGTCATCCCGCATCTGCGAAACCGCCTCGGCGAAGGCCACGGCCGAACCTTCATCGCGTAGGAGCGTCTGGGCGCTCCTGACGTCGGTGACGATCGCGGCCTCCTTGCGGCTGAGGCGGCCGGCTTCGATTTCGTCGTTGCGCCCGCGGTCCGACGCCGTCACGCGGTCGAGCCGGCGCGTCCCTTCGTAGACCTCGATCTGCGCCTGGAGCATTTGGCGGAAGCGGGCTTCGAGCATGGCCAGCGTTCGCTCGACCTCCTCCTCGCGCAATTGTCTTAGGATTTCTTCCAGATCGGCCTTGGCCTTTTCCAACTCGCGGACCGCCTGTTCCTGATCGGGAATCGCCCCTTCGCGCTGGGCCTTTTCAAGCTTCAACCGGGCTTGTTCCATTTTCTGTTGAGCGGCCTCGACCCGCTTGCGGGCGGAATCCTGGGGTTGGTCCTGGTTCTGATCCTGGTTCTGGGGCTGGTCGTCGGAATCTTGTTGGCCTTGTTGGCCCTGCTGGCCTTTTTGCCCCTGCTGGCCCTTCTGAGGTTTGCCTTGTTCCCCTTGCTGCTGGTCCTGCTCGCCCGAGGGTTGCTGCTCGGCCGGCTCGTCCGATGGCTGCTGCTCACCCGGCTGCTCGCCTGGTTTCTCGTCTTTCGGCTCCTGGCCTGCCGGCCGCTCGCCATCTTTCCCCTCTTGTTCTTTTTCATCCTCCGATTTCTCATCACCTGACTCTTTGCCCTCACCGGACTTCTGCGTCTTGGCGTCAGCGCCTTCCTTTGGCCCGCCCTGTTCGTCCTTTTTCGACGATCCCGGTTTGCCGCCGTTGGATTTTTCCGGCGACGGGTCGTTTTTCGCGTCTCCCTTCTCCGCGTCTCCCTTCTCCGCGTCTCCCTTCTCCGCGTCTTCCTTCTCCGCGTCTCCCTTCTCCGCGTCTTCCTTCTCTCCCTTCTCGCCGCCCCTCTTCAGGTCGCCATCTTCTTCGGCGCTTTCATCGTCGGTCTTGACCTCGTCGCCCCGTGGGGCGCCGCCGGAGCTTTCCTGCATTTCATTGGCGAGCTTCTTGGTGTCCTGCGCCAGCTTTCCTTGGCTTTCGGCAAGGCGTTTGGCGTCGGCGCCTTTGGAGGTCCAGTTTTGCAGTTCTTGCTCGCGATTGATCAGCTCGTTGATGCGGCGAATTTGCTCCTTGATGCGTTTGCGCTCGTCCTTGAGCCGTTGGCCTCGCTGCTCGCTGAGCAAGAGCTCCAAAAGCTTGTTCAGGTCCTGTTCGACTTCTCGTTGGTTGGTGACCGCGTTGGCCAGACGGTCCTGCTTGAGCAGCTCGATCAACGTTTCGAACTGAGTGCCGATGAGCTTTTCCTTGCTTTGCGACACCGCCTTGCGCAGCAGCGCCGCGCGTTTGGGGTCGGTGGAGGCGGTCAATTCGGCCATTCGCGCCAGCACTTTTTCGAATTCCTTGTATTTCTTCTCGACCCGTTCCTGCGCCAGAGTCAATTCGGCGGCGCCTTCCGACGTTGGCTTTTCGGCGGTACCCGAAGCGCCGTCGGCATCGGTTTCCTGCGCGCGGGCCACCGTGCCGACGAGCCATAGGACCGCGGCCAAAGCTCCAGCAGCGATGGCCCCCCGTAGCGGAATTCCTGAGAGTTCCGGTTCTACCGACTGACGGCCGGAATTCTTACGAATTCCGCTACGCTCGATTCGCCTTGGCGTCTGCATGGGTCATTCCTCGTCATCAAGTAAGTTACGGAGCTTGTCTTGACGCAGCTTCTTGGTCTGTTCGTTCAGGTCCTTTTGTAATTCGATGATCTCGCGCAAGCGGTCAAGGGCCTCGTTGAACGTTTCCAGTTCCAACATTTTATCACGGATCTGTTGCATTTCGACCAGGATGATCTCGGCCTGTTCCAGTGCCGCGTGGCGGGCCGCGGCCAGTTCGGCCGGCGAGGCGGGCGTTTTCACCGCCGCCGAAATGGGTACCAGCGCCAACAGCGCGGCCAGCCGTTTGTCGAACTCGGCGAACCGCTCGTCCGCGATCCGCTTGAGCGGGTCGGCGATCTGGTCCTTGAGCCTGATCCGCAACTCTTCGGTGTCGAGGCGATTGTTCACCAGTTCTGCGCGAATCCCGTCGAACGAGACGGCCACCCCACGGGTTTCCTCCGCGTCCTTCTGGCTGCTCTGCACCGCCCGCTCGACCCGCAACCTCCGCCGCGCTCGGTTCTGTTCGGCCGAGTCGGTGCCGTCGTCCGCTTCCTTGTCGGCAGCCGGTGGGGGCTGAGGCCGCGGCACCTGCTCAGCGGCGTTCCCCTCGTCCCCTCCTCCCCTTTTCCCCTCTTCCCCGTCCACATCGGCCGCACTACCGGCGGGCTTACGCCGGGGCACCTGCGCAGCGGGTCGGCTCGCCTGAGGCACCTGCGCAGCGGGATCGGTTTCCAGTTGGGCCAGTGAGTCGCGGCTCTCCGTCACCTCCTGGATGATCGATTCGAAGCGCTGCCGCAGGTTCAACTCGCGAGATTCAAGGATCGCTCGGAGCTGTTCGGGCGTGACCACGTCGAGCAGAAATCGCTCGCCGGACGACACGTTGGGGAGCTCGTCGCCGGGCAGGCTATGATTGTCGGCCGCTTTGGCGCCGACGAGCAACTTCTGGCCCGGCTTCAGCGCCAGCTCGCCGACCTCGAAGCCGGCTTCGACCGGCACTTCGCTCGGCGAACGGGTATCGCGCGCTAGCGGTGCCTCGCGGGGCTCCTGGTCGTCGACGACGTAGTCGATCCAGGCCCGCGCTACGCCGTAATCGTCCTTGATCTCGCCCTTCAGCGGCAGCCGGGCCCGCGACGTGATCGCCGAACCAATGCCGTCGAGGTAAACCAGCACCTGCGGCGGCTCGTCGGGCACGGCGGTCAGAACCAGCGGCACGGGCTGCCGGTTCTCGATGCCGTCGGAGTCCAGAAGCGTGAAGAGCACGGTCTTGTCGGCATCGAGGTTTTCCAGCGTGAACTCGAATTCGCGCCGGTCGTCGTCGCGCCGGTCGAAAAACGAGAGATCCTCAGTCGCGCGCGTGTCGGCGTCCAACGTGTAATCGATCCGCGCCCGCACCAGGTCTTTCGAGGCGGTTGCGCGGACCGTGACCTTCGTGCCCCGCGGCAAGGGCACGTTGCCCGTGCCGGGTACGTCGGCGGCAGGGCGGCCCATGTACGCCGGGTAATCACAATGGAGCGTCATGCCGATCGTCGGGCTTTCGACGACGCGAATGCGATAGCCCTTCAGCCGCGCGTTGCCGCCGATCACGTCGAACTCGTGATCGGCCAGCACTCCTGGGAACGTGTGGCTGAAATCCTGGAACGGATCGACTCCCGGCACCGCGTTCCCCTCGCGGTCCATCGTCTTGCGGTCGCGGTTGCCGTCGGCGGTGCGATATCGAATCTGCACCACCTGCGGTACCACCAGCGGCGGGGCGGTTTCGGACTGAACGACGACGCGCAGCTCGGTGCCGCGGGCAATGACCACTTCGCGCCTGGGGTTGTCGAAGCCCACGACCCGCAAGTGAGTGTTCCTCGGCCAGGGTTCGTTGGTCAAAGTCGCCAGCCGCCGCACGCCGAATCGGAACGAGCCAGGCGCCGCCACGGCCAAGGCGACGATCGACAGCGCCAGTAAACTCGCGGCGACGACGGCACGGAACAAGGGCGCGCGGCGGAAGATTTCGCTCAACTCCACCCGCTCGGAACGCGCGCACGCCTCGTCGCAGGTGTGGGCCAGCATCTCGCGGCCGTATTCGTCGAGCTCGAGCTTGCGGCTGGTCAATTCGACGGCGGTCAGCAAGCCGTCCTCGAATCGCTCGAAACGCCGCTCCAACAACACCGCCATGCTTTGATCGGACAACGGCACGAACACCCGGCAAAGGCTGACACGGTACAAAACATAACCGCCGGCCACGGCCGCCGCGCCCAACATCACCCGGCGTAACTCCGTGGTGGGCTCGAACAGCCAGTCGATCGCCAGCGCGGCCCAAAAGCAAGCGCCCAACGCGGCCAGCGTCGCCGCCGCGCCCTCAAGCCACACGTAGCGGCGGATGCGCCGGCGCAGTGCGCCGAGCAACTCGCGCACGCGCGGGGCCAATTGCGGTTGTTCCAGTTGGTCAGTTGTCATTGGTCATTGGTCATTGGTCAGTTGTCATTGGTCAGTTGTTTACTCGTCCCCACGCTCGGCGTGGGAACGCAATGTGGGACGCTCCGCGTCCATGTCCCGCTCGCAAACTTTTACTCGTTCCCACGCTCCGCGTGGGAACGCAATGCCCGGACGCTCCGCGTCCACGTCCCGCTTGCAAACTTGCGGATCTACACCGAGCCGCAGAGCGGCCGAAGAGCCGTTCCCACGCAGAGCGTGGGAACGAGTGAATACCGGGCCGCAGAGCGGCCGAAGGGCCGTTCGGGGCACCCGCGCAGCGGGTCGGCAGAGCGTGGGAACGAGTGAACAAACAAATGACCAATGACCAATGACAAGTGACGTGCCTCATGCTAACTTCATCAGCCTCCGTACGAGCCACTCGAAACACAACAGTGCGCACAGAATCGCCATCGTCCACTCGTTGTCCCAAAGCGGCGTGGGTTTCGAAGGCAGCGTCACGGTTCGGCTTTGGTCGCGCAAGTTGTCGACGAGCGGCCCCTCGGGTGAGCCGGCGCCGAGCGCCTTGTCGAGGCTGTCGTAATAATGGCCGCCGGTCTTTTGCGCCAGGTCCGAGAGCAAAGGGTCGTTGCGCACCGTGTGTTCGCGCTCGAGGTCGGGCACTTTGACCTGGATGCGATGAGTCAGCCGCTCGTCGCTGCTTTCCGGAACGGGCAGTTGAAGCTCGTAAACCCCCTCCTTGCGCGCGGTGAATTGGCCCCGGTAATAACCGGCGCGCAAGGGATCGGCGGCCAGCCGAATGGTTTCCAGCGTGCTGTCGGGGAGGCCGACTTCGAGCAGTACCTGCGCCGATTCGAGCGGTTCCAACCGGGCGTTGGTCAGGCGGGCACTGACGGTCACGGTGCTCCCCAAGAGATAACGGTCGCCGGCGATCAGGATGCCGCGGTGCGAGCCGCGCGTCAGGCGGCGCTGGGTCACATGACGAATCAGCTTAGTGTAGAAGCGTTCGAAGTACGCTTCGTCCTCGGCGCGGAGCCGCCACATCTCGCCGCTGCCGAGGAAAAACACCAGGCCGGAGCCGTAGTCCTGGCCGACGAAATAAGGCGGCTGCCGCCCGCCGTCGGCCGAGGCCGGATCGGAAAACCGGGCATAGACCGTGGCGCCGTCTTTTTCTCGTTTCACCGCGTAGTGGCCGAAGACGCCGGGGAATTCAGACCAAGCGCGGGCCGAGGCGGCGGCCGAGTCCTCGATGCGGAGGAACTCCGCTTCCTGGCCCTCACGCGTGAACTCGATCGGCCAGGGGCTCTTCGAGCCAAAGCGGGCGTCGTCGAGCACCGCGAATCGCCGGTGGAAGACCACGGGATAAAGCTCGCGAAGCTTGTTACCCACGCGCGAGTCCTGCACCCATTGGTCCGTGTTCACGGGGCCCGCGATGACGATCAGGCCGCCCGCCTGGTCGTTTACCCAGCGATTCATCAGGTCTTGTTCCGCCGCCGTCAATCGGCCCCAGTCGGGGTCGATGGCCACGATCGAGTCGTACTCGAAGAGCTCCTCGATCGTGGCGGGGAACTCCAGGAGGATCTCGTGGGCATCTTGCGAGAGCCCCTCGGCGCCGGTCTGCAAAAGGACATCGACGACGACGTTGCGGTCGCGCCGCAGTTGGTTGCGCAGGAATTGGTACTCGCGCGACGGGCCGCCGGCGAACAGCAGCACTTTCGTCTTGTGATCGACCACCTCCACGTCGACTTCCTGCCGGTCGTCCGCGGCCTGGTGGTCCTCCCGCGGCGCCTTGACGCGCAACCGCAGCGTGCGCCGGCCGACTTTTTCGGGTACGAGCTCGAAGCGGACGGGCACTTGCTCGCCGTCGCCGCCCAAAGTGAGCTGCTGCGTGCCCTCGATTTTTTCAGGCTGGCCGGCGGGGCCGCCCGCGTCGTGAGAAATGAGTTCGACCGCCACGTTCCTACCGGCCAGCCCCTCGGCCTGGATCTGGCCCGTCACCGGGGTACGCCCGCGCCGGCGCCAAAAGATCGCTGACGCGGACATTGACCGGCTGCGAAAGCGAGCCGACGCCGACGGGGTAGATCGGCACGCGGCGCTCGCGCGCGAGCGCGACGACCGCCGAGGGTTCGAGACCGGCGTTCTGCTGGCCGTCGGTGAAGACGACGACCCCTGCCACCGGCGCGCCGGGGTCGGCCTCGATCGCGTCGCCCAGTGCCTGGCCCAGCCGCGTCGAGGTGCCCTGCGGCGATAGCACCTGGTCCCAATCGACCGATTTGGGATCGTTCGTGTCCTCGGCGGCAGCGGGCCGCCCCGGCGTCAACTTCGAGAACCGGGCCACGGTGGCCGTTCGCTCGTCGAAGCACATCACGTGTACGTCGTGCCGCTGGCGCATGCGCTCGAGAAACGGGCTCTGGACGAATGCGGCCGTCACTTGTTGAGCGCGGCTGGGCTCGGCCGGGACCGGTGAGGCGTCGGCGTCGTGCAGGGCCATGCTCAGACTGGTGTCGACCAACAGCAGCACACGCGAGTTTTGGACCTGGTCGGTTTCGTTCCGCCAGCGCGGCTCCAGGTAGATCAATAGCAGCCCCACGAACACCGTCAAGCGGAGGCAAGTCAAGAAGCCGCTCACGAGGCCGTGCAACTCGGCCGTGTCGCGGCGATAGGCGTAGATCACGTAGGCGGCGATCGCCGCCAATGCCGCCAGCGGCGGCAGCCAATCGGCCGACGATTGGATGCGTCCCCACTCGAACGTCGAGCGAAACGTTCCCTCGGCAAGTAATGGCAAGGCGACGAACATCTACACCATCGCCTCCCGTTTCGGATGGTAGCTGGCGGCGTAGGCCAACCATTGCTCGCCCAGCAGAAGCCCCACAAGCGCGTAGAGAAACCACGGACTCAGGCTCTTGTCCGCCAGGTCCGCGGCCGCCATGTGGAACTCATCGGCCTGGCGGTATTCGAAATGAATTCCCTTGAGCTTCGTCGCCAGCTCCTCGCCGCTGACGGTGGCCAGGTTGCCTTCGCTGGCATCGACGTTGAAAGCCAGGCGGCGCTCCTCGGACTGGTTTTCGGTGGTCGTCAATTCCAGACGGTATTCGCCGGCCACCAGGGCTTCGGGAAAAGAGACCCTCACGAGATGACTGTCCGGCACGGGTGCGGCGTCGCTGGTGAGCGAGCCGGCGTCACTGGGCGGCGGCGGTTCGCCGGCCGTGGCCGGCGTGCGCGCCGCGATGGCCGCGACGGCCGGCAGGACCAATCGCGCCCGTGGTTGATAATGCGCAGGGTCGAGGTCGCGCTCGACGACCGCGCCGACGGTGTGGTTCGCCTGGCCGCGGTCGGGCGGCGCCAGGTACGCTTGCAGCTCGAGCGACGTAACGACGAAGCTTGGATTGCGGCCCCAATTGTTCCACTGCGGGGCGGCGGTCGTCATGAAGGCCACCACGCGCCCCTCGCCGAACTCGCGCGCGACCACCAAGGGAGCGCCATTACGTAATCGAGCGATCACCTGGCTGGTCGAGCCGGTCTCGGCCTTCCACAGCTTGGGGGCCGAGAAGTACCAATCGATCAGCACGGCGTTCAGGTAACTGTTTCGCTCACCGGCAAAATGCGCGAAGATGGGGTGCTCACTTACTTCCAGATCGGCGCCCTTCTCCAAGCGGTCGACGAGCAATTGCGTTTTGGTCACCAGCGGCAAGGGAAACATACCCTGGCCGTCACGGTAGAGTTGATCGTTGTAAAAAACCGCCCGGCAACGGTCGCCCAGGAACAAGCCTACGCCGCCCCCGGAGCGAACATAGTCCTCCAGAGCGGCGACCGCGGCGTGGTCCAGGCGATCGACGTTCAACAGATAGATCGCCTGGAATTCATCAAGGCGATTGACGTTCAGAAAGCTCGTCGGCTCGATCCGGGGATCGATACCCGTCTTCACGGCGCCACCCGGCGCCAGGGCCGCGGCCAGGTAGCGCGCGTTCGTGGCGTCCGGTTCTCCATCGACCAGGAGCACCGGCACACCCCCAGGCAGGTCGACTACGCAGTAGCGAACGTTATCGGCCGCGAGCGTGTCGCCGCCCAGACTGGCGGTCACCAGGTGATCGCCGGCGCTGGCGAAATAGACCGGAAACCGCCGCGTCTCGCTCTCGCCCGGCGGGATCTCGTCGATCGCCAGCGCCGGCCGGGCCTGGTCGTCCTCTTGCAACAAGACCGAGACACCTTCGACTAGAGCGCTGCCGTAATTCGTCACCGTGACGTCGAGGTACAAGGGGACGCCGGCCGCGCGGGTGCCGCCGGCGGGCTCCAGCGCGGAGATCGCCAGATTGGCATGGGCGCCGTCGGCGCAGTTGATCAACCGCAGTTGTGCTTTGGCTGTTTCAAGGCGCGCGAGCGCCGCTGCCAATTCGTCCGGCTCATCCCATTCCTTGGCGCGGAAGTCCGAAACCAGGTAAACCACGCGGTCCTCGCCCTTGGTATCCCCGAACAACTGCTCGATCGCCTCCAGCGCGCCCGCGGGTCCGACGGACAACTGCGAGGGACCGATCGGTTTGAGCAGCTCCTGGAGCCGCCGGCCGAAATCGGTGGTGACTTTTTCGGCCTGCAAGTCGGGTTGTGTGCCCGCGCGGCCAGGCCGCGCGCGGGAAAACCGCAGCAACGTGAAGCTCTGCGCCCGGGGCTGCCGAGCCACTTCGTCGCCGATCCGTTCGACGACCCGGCGCGCCTTGTCGAACGCAGTGGAATCCGCCTGGCGATCGCCCATCGAATAACTGTCGTCCAGGAGCACGATGTGGTGCGTCTTACTCCCTCCCAACAACTGGCTGAGTCCCTTGCAGCCCAAGGGTTGCGCCACGATCAAGACCACCGCCGCGACGGCGGCCATCCGCAACAAGAGCAGCAGCAACTCTTTGAGACGCACCCAGGTGCTATTCTTGCGCTGGCTCGCCAGCAGGAATTCCATCGCCGCCCACTCGACCCGTCGGTGCCGCAGAAGGTTGATGAGGTGGATCACGATCGGCACGGTCACGATCGCGAGTCCCCAGAGCAACAGTGGGTGGAGGAACGATGTCACGGGAGTGGTGAGTCGTGAGTGGTGACTTCAGTTACGGCTGTGCATTCCCAGTCGGCTGCACAGGAAGGCGGCCAGTGCCGCGTCCAACGGCTGGCTGGTGCGGACCAGGGCGTAATCGACCACGTTCTTGGCGCAGCCCCGGCGAACCTCGTCGAGGTAGGCCCCCAGTGACTGCAAGTAGCCCTCTCGAAGCGCGCGGGGGTTACAGTTGACGAGCTCGGGCGATTCCAAACCCTCGAACCGCGTCGGTCCGGCAAAGGGGAAATCCAGTTCGTCGTCGTCGAGCACGTGGACCACCATCACGTCGTGGCCGCGCTGCCGCAACAGCCGCAGGCCCTTGAACAGGCCGGCGCGCTCCACCAGCAGGTCCGATACCAAAAGCACCATCCCGCGGCGCGGGTAACTCTCGGCCACGTGCCGCAGGATGCGGTACAGGTCGGTCTTTTGCTTGGGTGCACTGACGTCGAGCGCCGCGATCACCGATTGCAGGTGGTTCCGCTTGCTCCGCAGGGGCACGGTCGTTCGAGCGGATTCGTCGAACGCCACGCAACCCACCGCGTCCTGCTGCCGTAGCAGCAGGTAGGCCAGGCTCACGGCGACCGTGCTGGCATATTCGTACTTGCTCATCGCGCCCGAACCGTAACGCATGCTGCCGGAGACGTCGACCAGGAGCGTACAACGCAGGTTCGTCTCTTCCTCGTACTGCTTTACGTAGTAACGGTCCTGCTTGGCCCAGACTTTCCAGTCGATTCGCCGCAAGTCGTCGCCCTGCGCGTACTCGCGGTGCTGCAGGAATTCGACCGATTGCCCGAAATAGGGGCTGCGGTGAACGCCCGACAAGAAACCCTCGACGACGTAGCGGGCGCGGACGTCGAGCCGCGCGATCCGCTTGATCGCCTCAGGATGCAAAAATCTTTTGGAACCGGGCGTCACGCGTGAGCTCGTCTTCCTTGGTGGGGGTGATCGCGATCAATCGGTCTACCAGCGAGTCGGTGGTGACGCCGTCGCTCTCGGCGGCGAAGTTGACCACCAGCCGGTGCCTCAATACCGGCCGGGCCAGGGCCTGCACGTCGT
>Ga0307372_10011932_pt1 | contig 11482 bp, 17 predicted proteins | sample OX1MG_FD_202533 | JGI IMG/M metagenome (GOLD analysis project Ga0307372, IMG submission 202533) | Soil microbial communities from Risofladan, Vaasa, Finland - OX-1 | ecosystem: Environmental > Terrestrial > Soil > Coastal area > Acid sulfate soil | place: Finland: Risofladan, Vaasa | collected...
AACCATCTATGCGGTGCCCTCGTCGTTGCCCAACCTGCGACTCGATTACGCCGTCAGCTGTCTTGGCGTGTGGGCCGAGGAAGATGTCCGGCCCGCTATGAAGGCAGTTCAGGATTTGCTGCACCGACCAGGCGACCAAGAGGCGGCGCTCAGCTACCGCCGAGAGTCTGGTTTCGCTGCCAACAATCTCAACAGCGCCAACCTGGTGCTCCAGCGCGCCGCTCGCCAACTCGGAGTTGCCGGTGTCGTCTCGCTGCACCTGGCCCAGCTTTCGACGTCGGCGCTGCGCTGACGGACGCACACCAATTTCGACTCCCCAACGGGCTTGGTTGCGACCGCACCAGGAGCTAGCGATTTTCCGACGCAGTAAGTGTCGCAATGAATGATGATGATGTGGCGCGCCGCTGGTGGATGGCGCCCGAGGCGACCAGGTCGTTCAGCGCTCGGCCCGCTGAAGTTGCCACGCTGCCTCTAGTGCATCCGCGATAGCACCAGGGTGGCCTCTGGCGAGATCTGCGACAACCATCATGTGCTTGATGTACCGGGTTGGCACGCTGAAGGTCTCGGGAAACTGCCGCAGCATGAAGTCGCGATAGTCGAAGTCGGCGCGAATCACCAAATGCGTTTTGTCAAGCTGCCGGGCTACCAGCCTGCCGTGGTACCGCCACTGCGCCAGTCCCGCTGGCGCGGTGAAGCGGACACCCAACAAGGCCTCGGTCACACGTGTTACGTCACCCATGTCCACGGCTACGGGCCTTCCTGCTCGGACCCATCAACCACCATGTCAAGGGTGGCCGGCCGAACGATACGCACTCCTATTTGAACCTCGGTGAGGTACTGACTCGGCCAGCCGGTGCGGCGCGTCCCTTGTGCACCCCGGCAAACCCATGCTCGCGAACCTGCCTCCCGCACCCGTCCCAACGACCTGTTGGGAGGTCAGTCGGTCGCCTCACCGCAGGTGCCGTTGGCGATGACGCCGGTCATCGACGACGCTAGGTCGGAGGCAGCCAGCACCGCGCGGTTGGCGATCTCCCGCAGCCTAGGCATGTGCTTGAGCAGAGTGCGCTCGGCCATGCGCGCCTCGAACGCGTCGCGGGAGATTCCCTCGACCTCGGCAAGCGCAGTGAGGGCGGCATCGACCCCGGGGGCGTCGGGCGACCCGGCCGACCGGATGCACACCGCCCGCACCCCCTCGGGGCCATAGTCCGTCGCGATCTGCCGGCAGAGCGCCTCGATGGCGGCCCCGGCGACGGAGAAGCTGCCCTGGTGGGCAAGCCGGTCGGCGACAAGTGCTCGCGGTGAATCCGAGAACGACGCCGGTGTGGCGCGCCGCCATCCGTCGCGCGGCACCGACACCGGTGAGATAGTTGGTGCGCATCCCATCGGCGATACTCCTGACGAAGTCGTCGACCGCGATCTCGTGAAGCGGCTCCCGGAGGATGTAGGCGACGCTGATCGCGTTGAGCGAGATGTCGACGCCTCCGTGTTCGGCGACGACCCCGTCGAGGTGCGCCTCGACCTCATCCTCGTCGAGTGCGTCGACCTGAGCGGCCTGTGCGCTGAGACCACGCGCGGTGAGTGGCTTGACCACCTGCTCTAGCGACGATGGTGTGCGCCCCGCCACGATGACGTGCGCGCCCTGCTCGGCAAACGCCTGCGCGACCGCGCCGCCGATCGCGCCGCTGCCTCCGTACACGACCGCGGTCTTGCCGTCCAGCAGCACATCCGGCCCTCCGCTCAACCCAGCGCTGGGGGGATGATAGTCGCCTCATCCTCTCGCTCGCCGTGCGGACTCCGGCCGCATTGAGGAGGGCGGCCGGTCCTCTAGATGAGATCAGTGGAGCGGGCGACTGGGGTCGAACCCGCGACCTTCTCCTAGGCAAGCATCCGAACATATGCGCTGAGCTCTTGACTTCGGGGGCTGCTTCAAAGCCTGTCCACTTGTACGGGCACGACCAGCCCAACCTGTGGTGGTCAGAGTCCCGTCCTCGGACCGCGAGGTCTTAGGGTCCTCCTCGTGGCGGCCGCGGGCTGCCGCTCTCGGGCCTTTGGAGACCGCGCAGCGACGTGGTCTGAGCCGTCAGCAGCCTGACAGGTGGCGGCGATTAGAGCTTGTGCCATCCACACTAGGAGCTCGATGGCCTGATCGCGGGACAACTGGGCCATGTCTGTGGTCCAGACGACGGCGTCGGAGCCGAACAGCGGGATCAGCGCCACCGCCAGACGTTCGCGCGCGGCCGGCTGGACTTCGCTGGGCAAACCGTCGAGCAGTGCGGCGATCCAGCGGCCACGATTGGTCAGGCCTCGCCGGGGTTCCACGTTCTGCCACTCGGGTCCCAGCGAGAGGCGGAGCATCGTACGCAGCTCGGTTTCGTGATCGAAGGCCCACGCTGCCGTCACCCGCACCAGGTCTGCGGCCCTCGCTCCGAGCTCACTGGGCGATGTGGCTGTGGGCGGCGCCCAGTCGAGGTCGGTGAGCGGGTCGTCGGCAAGGGACATCGTCGCGTGCAGAACCACGGCATCGTTGGTTGGGAAGTAGCGGTAGGCCGTCGCCCGTGACACGCCGGCGAGTTTGGCTGCCGCCGGCACCGTCAGCGGGCGCCCGGTGCGAAGCAACTCCCGGCCTGCCTCCCTCAGGAGACGCAAGGTGCGCTCTCTAGGACCGGACGGCGCCCCGGTCTCCGGTGAACTCTCCATGGCCCTACTCCTTGACAACACCGCTGGACGACTTTATGATACGGCAAGTCTCAAGATGAGACGGGTAGTCTCACTCGCAGAGAGGGTCACCAGCCACCGAGGAGGACACCATGACGACCACTACCGAAACATCCCCAGCCATCCAGGCACCCCCCCGGGTGACCGGCATCTCACACATCGGCCTCACGGTCCGCGACATCGTCGCCAGCGAGGCCTGGTACACGCAGGTCCTGGGCCTGGTCCGGGCCTTCGTCGAACCGCACAGCGGTGGCGACGGCTACACCGTCGTGATGACCCGTCCCGGCACCGCGCTGTTCATGGGCCTCGACCACCACCCTGCTGCGGACCCGACACGGTTTAGCGAGCTGCGTATCGGACTCGACCACGTGGCACTCCAGGTCGCTAGCCGGAATGAGATCGACGAGTGGATCACCCACCTCGACGGCATGGGCGTGGAGCGCGGAGCGCTGTTCCAGGCTACGGAGCCGGCACCGCGGGCTCAGGTGACGTTCCGCGACCCGGACGGCATCCCGATCGAGCTGTTCTGGCTTGGAGCCTGACGTGGACAGGCAACCGCAGCTACCGCAGAGGGCCGGCCGCCGGCCGCACACCACCAGCGAACTCCCCCACTCCCAACTGGACCAGCAGCCGAGTGACAGCCGTCAGGCCGATGCCATCCTCGCCGAGGCACGGACCTGGCCGTCCGTAGAGGAACGGACCAGCGAGATCTCGGTAGAGGGTGCCCGCGCGTTGACGCTGGATAGCACGGCCGGGTCAACTGGGGCGTTCATGATCGGGCGGGAGTTCTGTCACGTGCACGACCAAGGTGACTTCAGCCTGCACGCCGTCCTCCCGCTCGCGCTGGCGAAGGCCGCGGAGGCGGCGGGATGGGCCGAGCCTCACTACCTCGTGCACACCGGCAAAGCGCCCGGGAATTTAGTCATGCTCTACGCTCCCCGCGACGACCGCGAACGAGCGGTCGTCCTGCGACTGGTCCGCGCTTCCTACGAGTTCGCTCTTGGCCAGACTGGCGAGCCCGCAGGTGGCCCACGAGAGAGCCGATTAGTGCCAACGTCCACCGACGCAGAGGAGTAGCCATGTCCATCCATGTCGTAGCAGCGAACGGCGGCGAGCAGTCCGGCGGCGGTCCAATCCGCTGCCGCATCCTCGAGGACGGCTCGCACACCCAGCACCGCCTTGGCCTTATCGAGGCCAGCGTGCCCCCGGGCCCGGCCGGGCCGCCCCAGCATGTCCACCGTGAGCACGACGAGATCTTCATCGTGACCGAGGGCAAGCTCAAGTTCGCGTCCGGGTCCGACAGTGTGGACGTTGAGGCAGGATCCTGCGTCACGGTCCCGCTCGGCACCCCGCACACGTTTGCCAACCCCTTCACTGAACCCGCCAAGTTCATCTGCACCCTGACTCCCGACGTGTACGTCGACTATTTCCGTGACCTGAGCAGGCTCCCCGTCGATGAGCAAGGGCACCTCAACCCCGCCGACGTCGGCCAAGCCATGGCCAAGTACGGTACCCAAGTGATCCGGTGACCTGGCAGGCAACCTAGGGTCAGTTCCACCGATGCGGAGCCGCCACGGGCTCCGGCGACGCATGAGCGGAACGATCGAACGGTTGCCATGTCCCCCGGTACGCTCGGTGCCCAGGACTCCAGCTTGGATGGCAAGGTGGCGTTTGCGGGCACTGGCACTTCGACTGCGCGCCGCGGAGTGGGACAACGCCGTCGACCAGTGACCCGCGTGATGGCGTTCCTCTAGTCCGCGGCGGAGGTGGCGGCCGCCACCATAAGCGGACACTTAGGCGGTCCAATCGCCCTCGTCCCACCGTCAGGGGGGCCCTTGTCCACGTATCTGGTCTTCCTGATCTCAGTGGAGCGGGAGACGGGGGTCGAACCCGCCATCTTCTCCTTGGCAAGTATTTGAGTTCAAGCGCTGTGCGGATGAGAGCGGAATGCCGACGGTAAGGCGTCCACTTATATGGCAGTTATATACATGGCACACTCATCTATGGTATGATTAGGTAGATGAAAGCACCACAGACACTACTCGAAGCGGTCACTTATTTCTCCGATCCTGAAGTGGCCCACAAGTTTGTGGTTGAGCTGCGCTGGCCCAATGGGGTCACTTGCCCCCGAGAGGGATGCGGCTCTGACAAGGTGCAGTACATCTCAACCCGCCGTCTCTGGCGCTGCAAAGACTGTTCCCGGCAGTTCACGGCCAAGGTGGGGACGATCTTCGAGGAGTCGCCGATTGGGTTCGATAAGTGGCTACCGGCCTTCTGGCTTCTGTCCAGCAATAAGAACGGGATCAGCTCGTGCGAGCTAGGAAAGGCGCTCGGGGTGACCCAAAAGACGGCTTGGTTCATGCTCCACCGGATTCGAACGGCAATGCAGACCACCACGGCGCGGCGGCTTACTGGCACCGTCGAGGCCGATGAGACCTACGTTGGCGGAAAGACTCGCGGCTACATCCCCGGAAAGGCACCCTCCGGACGCAAGTCGCGCGGCCCGCTCCCCGGCAAGACCGTGGTGATGGGAATGGTCGAGCGCAGGGGAGAGGCAAGGGCGATGGTGGTCCCGAACGTGAAGCGCGCCACCCTGCTTCCGATGATCCAAGAGAACGTCGAGCCAGGGACTCGGATGGTGACCGACGCTCTCCGTTCGTACAGCACCCTCGACCAAGAGTTCCGGCACGACGTAATCAACCATGCCGAGGCGTTTGTACGCGGGGATATCTCGACCAACGGGATCGAGAACTTTTGGAGCGGACTAAAGCGGACCTTGGGCGGGACCTACATCTCGGTGCGCCCGAAGCACTTAGATCGCTACGTGACGGAGCAGATCTTCCGTTTTGGGTCGCGCTCCGAAGTGGACGGAACTCGGTTCTCCCAAGCAGTACGCCAAGCCGATGGGAAGCGGCTAACCTACAGGAGACAGACTAAGGGGGTGTGATGCCGGATCCTGGCGGACCGTATCTGACGATGCTCGTGGTGTGTGAGCGAGTTCTTCAAGAGGCAGATGGCGTTCCTTCGATCATCCGGATCATAGACCGTCTCAATGTGATCCGAGCACCTGGGACGGGGAGCTCCGAACCACCGCCACCGCCACCACCGGCCGTGGTGGTCCTAGGGCTAAGCTTCAAGGCGGGCAAGGCTCGCGGGAGCAGGGAATTAGTGATTCGGCTAATGGCCCCTAGCGGCCTGTACCAGTCCGAGCTGCACCAGACGCTCAACTTTGAAGGTGATGACGACCGAGGCATTAGCTTCTTCCCCACCGTCCTCGTGGACGCCTCGACCCCAGGACTCTATTGGTTCGAGGTGAGCTTAGATCAGGAGTGGTACGGGAAGACCCCGCTTCGCATAGTCCGTCAGCAAGGCTCGGTCGTCACACCCCCGCAGCTATAGCGACAGGAACGGTTTGCTCCTGAACAACCAAGGTGTTCTGCTGCGAGAAGAAGGCCGTCAGTCCCACTCTCTCGACATCGCCGCCCGTCCAGCGAGCCGGGTCCGCGAACATGAGCGGGGCCAGTTCAGAGTAGAGGTCGTCTTCCCCCCAAGTGCCTTGCGTGTATTCGGCAAGCAAAAGCTCGATGTGGGCAGCAAGGTTGCGAGCTTGCTGATCGTCGCTCCATCTGTCGAAGCCCCAAGTCTCTTGGGCGAAGTGGATGGTGTAGTCGGGAAGACTCATCGATCCACTGAGGTAGTCAGACAGCCTCGATCGGATTTGGGCCGTTTTAGTTGTCATGTGTGAGGTCACCAGTTTTCAGTTGGTCTCCGAAGGTGAGCTTCGTGAGATTTTCAATCGAGAATTCGCATCGGCGATCATGCTCGGGCAGTTTGAAGAGGAAGTAACCCGGGAGTTCGCGCCACGCAAGCTGCCGAGTCGGGCGATTCGAGGCACCATGACGCAGATCGTTCACTACCACTGGAGAGGTGGTTGCATCGCCGCCGTGGTTCATAGGTATATGCGCCCCGACGGCCGGCTCGCTGCGAGCGGGCTTGAGGACCCCAAACAGGTCATGTGGAACCACGTCTGCTATCAGCTCACGCCTAGACCCAGCGGAAGAAAACGTCGCCATTGGCGTCGTCGTCACTAGGCAGCGGAGCGGGGACGCCGAACGCGCTTGGCGCGCTTCGCCTCCTCCGCATCGGCCTCTGACTTCGGGACGGCCAGAACAGTCCGCAGCGAAGCCTTCAGGCGCGCCATAGCGCTCTCGGCTTCCTCATTGGTCAGCCGTACCCGCCCCTTTGCCGCCTTACTCATGCGTCCGGGCACCTCCCAAGGCATCCCACATTGCCTTACGTCCGATCACCTTAACACTAGGGGGACAGCCTGGGAAAGGGATTAGAGGCTGTCACCAAAACGTCAGCGGACATCCATTCCCGCACGGGGACGGTAGAAGCCGCTCGCGTCGAGATCAGAGATGCCCTCGCACGGCAAGCCCAGTCTACAGGTTAGGTGCGTCAACTATATAACTGCCACTTATATGGTCCTCCCGACTCCCCTGTAGAGCCACCTCAACGAGGCACATCCTGCGCCGCCCGCTTCGTCAAACGCAGATCGGGCCGAGAGGCGATCTCTTGAGCGTGCTGGCTTTCACAACTCGAGGCGATCCGGCGACGAGCTGGGTTTCCCGGTGGCGCTGGCGAGACGAGGCTCTTTACGCCCGGCTGCGAAAGGATCATTACGGATTAGGCAGGCTGCCGACACACGGAGCGCCCGTTCAGGTAGAGCGGAGTGATGACACCCCTTGACCTGCCGATCCCTGGCCACGGTCTTGTGGTCCCTCGGAAATCGGCGGGGTGCGTCCCTCGCGACCGCAGCCCTTCCACGCGAATATGATCTGGCATATGGAGCAGAGTGTCAGTCTGATCACGCTTGGCGTGGCCGACCTCCAACGGTCGCGATCCTTCTACGAGCGGCTTGGGTGGAGTGGTCAGGAGGTTGAGGAGACGGTCTTCTTCCAGGCTGCCGGGCAAGCCGTCGTTTTGTGGGGCCGCAAGAAGATCGCCGCCGATGCTGGGATCAACGACGATGGAACCAGCACCTTCGGAGGCATCGTCCTCGCGCACAACGTCCGCTCTCGTGACGAGGTCGACCACATCCTCAGTGCCGCCGCCAGCGCCGGAGGGACGGTGACGAAGGTCCCTAGCGAGACCTTCTACGGCGGCTACGCCGGGTACTTCAGGGATCCAGATGGCCACGTGTGGGAAATCGCCCACAATCCAGGCTTCGCCCTGGGTGCCGACGGCACGCTCACGCTGCCCCCCTTCGGGAGCACCAGCTAGCACCGCCGCTCTGACATACAGAGCCTCCGGGATCTCAGTGGAGCGGGAGACGGGGGTCTCCCGCGCGAGTACCACCGGCGCGCACGGAGTTGATTTCTCGTATCGCTTCGGTGCGGCTGCTTGAGCGGCAACAGAATCGCCGTTCGAATCCTTTCAGGCTGGTCTCCCCTTACACAATGCAAACCTTTTTCCCGTCGTGGCGGGTCCGGCGCTCCAACTCAGCCAGGTGAACTCTCGAACAGGACGCGCCAGCACCAAGCGCTGATCCCAGTCGGAGCGGTATCGCTCGGCCCTCGCCGACACCGGGTCGACGAGGAGACGCCTGGTCCGCGCTCGAGCCGTCGGCGTTCCCGCAGGCGAGCAGCCAGATCTGTCAACACCAGGCCAAAGGGAGGGAGATGTCCAGAGATGGCCGCCACGTTCAGCCGACTAGCTCGCTCGCGTGCCGGGTGAAGACCTCCAGCAGGCGCGCTCGATCGGGCGGCATACCGGATGCGAAGAGCGCTCCCACGTCTTCGACCAATCCCATCAAGCTCCCGGGTACGAACATCTCGAGTGCCCTGGCCATGACGGCGCCTTCGTTCGCGAGGGTGTGAGGCGTCCCCGGCGGGAGGTGCAAGCAGCCACCTGCCACGACGACGACCCTGCTCTCGGCGAGTGGGAAGGTGAGTTCACCTTCGAGGACGAAGAAGGTCTCCGAGCCTTCATGGTGGATGTGACGAGGGGGCGCCGGGGCGCCAGGAGGGATGCTCCATTCGATCAGCGAGAACGCCGCTGCGGGCTCGCCATCTTGGACCTTGACCACGACACGTGACGTGCCGACGGTGAACGTGCGTCCCTGACCCGGCTCGCGCAGTAGCTCGGTCGTCATTGCTCCGACCTCCTTGAGGCTAACTCCTCACGTAAGCGTGCGATATGCGAGGGAGCGGCACCATCCCCGGTTTAAGGGGGGCGCGTGAGCCGGTCGTAGACTGCACACCTATGCCGTCTCGGGTCAGTGCCAGCCGCGAGATCATGCGATTCTGCAGCGCCATCGCCGAGCCGTTACAGCTTCAGGAGGGCCTCTTGGACCGGCTCGGCGGCGCCGTTCCGTTCGACTGCGCCTTCTTCGCCACCACCGACCCGGACACGCTCCTCTACACCAGCGCGGTGCGCCGGCACATGCCGGAGGGAGCCAGCCCGGCGTTCATCCGCACCGAGTTCGCGGAAGAGGACGTCAACCAGCTGCGTAGCTTGGTCCGCGGCCCGACGCCGATCGGATGGCTGGACGAGGCCACCGGTGGCAAGAGGACCTCGTCACTGCGTTACAGGGAGGCGATGCTCCCCTTCGGCTTGGGCGACGAGCTCCGCGTCGCGCTGCTGAGCGAGGGTGCCTGCTGGGGCCTGCTCTGTCTGCACCGTGCCGGCCCGGCGTCGGGTTTCGACCGGTGCGACATCGACACCGTGCGCGTGATTGCACCCCATCTCGGCGCCGCCCTGCGCCACGCGGTGGTCTTCGAACGCGGCATGCGGGACCGCTCAGAGGAGGGAACCGGCGTGGTGCTCATCGCTCCCGACCGAACGGTTCTGGCTGCGACCCCTGCCGGCGCCCGATGGCTGGACGACCTTGCCGAGCTCGATCGGCCTCGTTCGCTCGGGCTGCCCACCGTGGTGCTCTCGGTGATCACCCGACTGGGCGTCGCTGAGCAGTCCCTGCCGGCCGGCGCCCGAGTCCAGGTGCCCTCGGGTGTTTGGCTCGCTATCCACGCGGCCCGCATGGGTGACGGCGAAGACCCGCCGATCGCCCTGGTAATTGAACATGCCAGTCCAAGACAGATAGCGCCGCTCATCGTGGCCGCTTACGGCCTCAGCCCGCGAGAGGCCCGCGTCTGTCGAGGCCTGCTGGTCGGCGACCCGCGAAAGGTGATCGCTCAGGATCTTCGCATCTCGCTTCACACCGTCAACGACCACGTGAAGGCGATCTTCGCCAAGACGGGCGCCTCGAGCACAGGCCAGCTTCGAGCTCGCATCTTCGCTGAACACTTCGCTCAGCGTTAAGCCATGCTCCCAGGAGTTCGCATTCGATACTGCGCCGAGGTCCAACACGTGGCTACTCCTTGAGGGCGAGTGTCCTCGAACTGCCGGTTCATCGTCGCTGCGGGGGACGGTGGATGGAAACCACGAAGCCGGTCGCGAGGGCAGTGAGGGCGTCTCGCCAGATTCGTTACTCGTGACTTGCAGGAGGCGGGTTGTGTCACGAGGCGTCCCATGGTTCGTACTCTGCGCGCGCAGGTCGCGGCAGCCTCTCCACCGGTCGGTGCACGGACGTGACCGCATACAGCCAATATTCCGTGTGCCCAACGGCGGAGCCCCCCTTTGGGGGCGGAGCGGGAGACGGGGGTCGAACCCGCGACCTTCTCCTTGGCAAGTATTTGGGTTCGAGCGCTGTGCTCCGAGATCAGGGGCACGACCATAAGTCGTGCACCATATCGTGTTCAGCGCAGGTCAGAGCCGCAGCGCCAAGCGTAATCCGTCGTCGACTCGCGCCACGTCGGCCCTCGTCAGCGTCCCCGAACGGCTGATGAGCCGCTGACGGTCCACCGTCGCGATCTGGGTGACGTTAACCACGGATGGGCGGTCGAGCCCTGCTGCTCCGGGCGGGAGGGAGACGTTCCCAGGGCTCGCCCCGAGCCGGACATTCGAGGTGAGGGCGACGGCCGTCACCGTGTTGAGTCGAGAGCGGTTGAAGCGATCGTCCGACACAACGACGGCGGGCCGGCGCTTACCAGGTTCGCTACCGAGTGGCACTCCGAAGTCGACCCACCAAACCTCGCCCCGCGCTACCACTCCCAGGACCCCGCGTCGACGAGGTCAGCACGTGCCACGCCAGCGAGGTCCTCTCGATCTCTCCCGCCGCAGGAGGCGTCGATCATGCGCGTCAGCACGTCACCCTCCTCTTCCGCAAGGAGGCGGCGAAGGGCACGCACGTATAGCGCGGAGCGGTTCAGACCTCGCCGTTCCGCCACCCGATCCGCTTCCGCGTAGAGGTCATCCGGGACCGAGACCGCAACCTTCACTCTGACGGTATAACACATTATACCAGCTCCACCTCGCCATTGCGCTCAATTAGGGCTGGCGCACCAGGTCATTCGCGGGCAATGAGCGCGCGTACCAGTACCCACGACCAACCAACACCTCAAAGCCCTGGTCGCCAACGTGGAACTCGTGGGTCTCCTAACCTCTGCGCAATCTCGGCGCGGAACCGGGCTATCAGGCCACGCCCGCTCAGGTTACTTCTGAGTGCGGCGGAGATGGCTGTCCGCTAGGAAATCGATCGTGCCGTTAGCGCCGGGGGCGTGACCTGTCATAACTTCTCCACCTAGAGTTCGTTGAGCCAAGCGCTGAGGGCGTCTTTCCCAAACGCTCGGCTCGTGGGCTGACCGACTATGGGCAGTGTGAAAGCGAGTTCGTACCTCGCAGTGCTAGCCGGCGCCATGTTGGCCGT
>Ga0307372_10011936_pt1 | contig 11480 bp, 10 predicted proteins | sample OX1MG_FD_202533 | JGI IMG/M metagenome (GOLD analysis project Ga0307372, IMG submission 202533) | Soil microbial communities from Risofladan, Vaasa, Finland - OX-1 | ecosystem: Environmental > Terrestrial > Soil > Coastal area > Acid sulfate soil | place: Finland: Risofladan, Vaasa | collected...
TCCATCTCCTCAATTGCGTGGCTAGCTTCCTCCCAGTCCTCCGCTCGCACCGATAGAGTAAGCGTGATGTTGGCGAACGGATCTTTTCGACGGGACAGCTCACTTAGACGTTGCCGTTGACTCAGTAGTTCGCTCTCGACCGCGTCGAGAACTTCCCACGACGCATCTTCGGATATAGGAAGGTCTACTTCAATTATAAGTATGGATGGCCGCCCTGTTAAGGGATCAATCGGCGCTCGGAGAGCGTAGCTGGCGTCTGGACCGAGCCGCTCGGTGATTGCCTCTAGATGTGCATCTAGCAGGTGCCCGCCACCTCGGCGAGTCATGTACCACTCGCGCGCCGCGATATCGGTGAGCATGAGTGGATTTTCCTCAAAAGGAGTCTCCGACATGGAGATCTATAGTAGCATTGCCCGCCATGTATCGGGGAGTGAGTAGCCGACTAGATTGGAAAGTTCAGATGCCCATCGCTCGCGCCCCGAGCGCGGCAGCGATGCCGCCGAGTGCGTTAATCATAAAATCCCGTATCGCCCTGTGGTCACGGACCGCTGGAGTCCCGTCCGTTACGTCGCCGACTCCGTAATTCGGATCCTCAAGGGCCGCTTCAAGATCGCGGGTTATCCTCTCGACTATATTGGCAATTGTGAGAGTTCTGATTCCGGCGGTGGCATCAGTGACCTGGCCGGAGATTGTCGACTCCCAATCGACTGTCGGCTCGCCTAGCCCAGGGAGGTAGACGTTGACCAGCACGAGGTCGGTGCCGCCGGAGTAGTACCATCGGCCTCCCGATGAATGTTCAATGTGCCAGCGCAGGTGGTCGAAACCTGCTGGTTGAAAGTACAGGTCCCTGCCGAACCTGTGGCCAACAGGCCGCGCGTCAGAGATAGAGCGATAGGATCGGTAGTACCCTGGAAAGAACAGGTCCCAGGTATCGCCAGTCCGGATATCGAAGTATTCTCCTCGTGCATCAAGCATCTCCATGGCGGCGCTATCGGGTGGTGCGAACAGGAAGGCGAGCGCCGACTGCGCGCCGTGCCACTGAGCGACCACATCTTCATAGCACAGTTTGCTTGCGGCATAATCTTCGTCTGAGAGCGACTCGCCTGCAGCAAGGCGGCGGCGAGCACCCGCGCCCTGCAACCAAAGGCTTCGACAAGCTTGCGTCCGAAGCTTCTGCTGACGCTCGCGCACCCGGCTCATCACTGTCCAGACCTGGGCTGGGTTGGTCGCATTGACTTCGTCGTCCCAGGCCGTCGCTGGCCACATAGGCGCAGTGTACGCTTCCTGCGTCCTTGGCCAGCCCCTCCGTTCAGCCTCGTCCAAGAAGCTCACGCGGCCCCCTAACAGGTCCATTACCCCCGCCGCTCGGCTCACAGCCACTGATTTAGTGCGCAGATCTGCTCGGGACCAGCCGGGAACCTGCAGGTCAGAGTGGCGAACCCGCCGAAGCCCTGTGATCCTGAGCCAAGTCGGGTTATACCGAGCGTGACTCGCGTACTTTCTCGCCAATAGACGTAGCTCATAGAATGGCCCCCGGGCCAGTGGCCGACCGTAAGATCGGCTTTTGGCATCCCGATCACCCCGGCGCTGTGCAGACGCCCTCATCTGCCGCGTCTGCCGCGTTCACAGGGTTCGCCTCGGGCAGAGGTCGGCGCAGTGTCTGGTCATGAAGAGCTTCGCCGAACTGCCGTCCGTCCCATCCGATCACCTGGTGCGGTCCCTGATCAGCTGCGGCTTGCGGTGGCTGCCTACCTGGCCCGTCTCAAGGGCTCCTCCCGCTACCACACTCAGTCCGACCTGCGCTGCTACCTGGCCTGGTGCGCCGAACGCGACCTGGACCCCTCGCCGCCCGCATCTGGAGTTGTACATCCGGTGGATGCAGGAGATCCGCCGATTCAAGCCCTCCACCGTCTCCCGCCGCTTTTCCGTCACGGCCGGATTCTACCGGACCTGACAAATCGCCCACTGCACTGTATGATAACCCGCAATCCTGAATAGGGTCCATCTGGGGGTAACGATGGCGGACGAAGCAGCACATCAAAGGCCACGTCAGCCTGGCAGAACTGCCTTTCTAGCCGACGGTACTCCGGGCAGGAACGAAACGCCGCACAGACGCGGCCAGATAGCGCTTGCTGTGACGTTCGCACTGTCAGTTGCGCTAGTGGGGTGCCGCTCCACCCCACCGCAGACCCAAGATGCCTTGAAAAAGGCATGGGCTTGCGGGCTATCTTACGGTCTTGATAAGCTTAACGCCTTGGGGCCGCGTGGACGGGATCTGCTCCACGCCATCAACGCTACCCTGGCAGGACGCGATCTGGCTGCGAACAAAGCCGATCTGGTCAAGGCTTCGATAGAGTTCGGGATTGACGTTGGGCCACCGTGGCTTAGTTGCTTCGAGCCTTATTTTTACCCAAATAAAGTAGGAGCCGGTGCGGCGCCAGCAGCGCCAACCGATCTGACCGCGCAGCCGACCCCTGAGAAGTCGGCTGTGAGGCTTTCCTGGAAATACAGTTCAGATAATGTACTGTACTTCGTAGTCAGCGATCGTTCCGAGGAGCGCAACATCGCGGCTAAGTCCAGTGCCGGAACCGTTAGCTACACGTGGGCTGGGCTGAACCAGGGCAGTCAGGCGTGCTTCCGGGTGCGGGCATCCAACGGCGACACGTCTTCCGGGTGGAACCCGAGTGCCGGGTACAGGTGCGTCACTCTGGCCACGGCAACCGCACCGTGCACGTCGGCGGCACTCACCGCCGCACTCGATGCTCAGGTCAATCAGCAGGGCGGCTGGAAAGTCCTGAGTTTTGCCTGCGAGAGCGGCTACTCTTTCGCCTCGATTAACCCAGTAAGCCCGGGTATGCAGGCCGTAGCGATCCTGCAGCAGCAAGGGTCAGCGTGGAAGGTTCTTTACAGCGGCGAAGGCCTCTGCCTGCCGCCAGGACAGAACCAGAGCATATGTAAAGGATTCAAGCAACCAATGCCCATCGCGCTGCTGGAATCACTCATGCGCAAAGCTCGCTAGGGCGGTGTCCACCAAGGTTCACCGGGTCACCTATGGGCTCGTGCCCAGATCGGGGCGCAGTCCTGACCTGGGCCCCTTGCACGGGATGGTCCAGAGCGTGAGCGGAAAGCCGCGACGCCATCCCAGCCAGGGCGATGAGCAGTGGCGAGTCTCTGCCGGGCATGGTCCTGCTGGAACCGGACGCCCTCCGAGGCTGGATTCAATTCCGATACGCTGATGACGTTCGCAGGAACCGGGGAATCAACGGGCCCAGCGAACTCGAAGCCGCAATCCACGCACAGCTGGGCCGCCGCGCTCAACTTGTCATGCACTGTTGGCCACTTCGGCGATTAGCTGCACCAACCGCCCGCGCGCTTCTGCCGCGAATGGAGCGTGCGCCCAGGGCGACGTGTCCCAGGCGACGGTCCAGCCGAGATACGCGGGTGAGGCGGCGAGGTCTGCGTAGCCTTGCTGCATGTTCAACATCGGTCAGCGGACAGCAGTTCGGGGCGCGTTCAAGTTGGCGGGCTACGAAGGCCGGTTGATGACATTGCGCGCCGACAGTCCAGACGAGCGGATCTTCGTGCTGGGGTCATCAGACATGGCCGCGCTCCGTGACGTGCGGGTCTTGGAGCAGGTTCTTCAGCAGGTTCTCGGCTGCAAGGTCGCCGTTGCTGAAGAACACTCGGGCTTCGGACCGCCCGTACCGTTCGAATGACACCTGCTCATGCCGCGACGGGGAAGATCAGTAGCTTTCTGGCGGCCCCGGCTTGAGCGCTGCCTCAAGCGGGGCCAGGCGGAGGGAGCATGTGCACCTGCAGGCTCAGGCCGTGCCGAATGTGAACAGCGGGCCGGCGGGCAGTGGGGCCGCTGCGGCGCGCCGGAGCCGGTGGACTCCGACGCTGGTCAGGGTCTCGGTGCCGAGGGCGTCGAAGGCGACCTCCTCGAAACCGCTCGCGGTGAACCAGGCCCGCACCTGCGCAGTGAGGTCCGGTGGCCGCCGGTGCCGGGTCCAGATCACCGTCGCGCCTGCCGCGCACAGGGCGGGCGCTGCCTCGATGGTGCGCTGGATGTCGCGGTCGCTGAGGTTGCCGAAGATGCCGCACAACAGCAGCACATCGGCGGGCAGCGCGTCCGCGAAGCCGGTCACCACACTGGCGTCCGCGCAGCGGACCTCGACCTGGGCCAGCCCCGCCTCCGCGGCCGCCTGCCGGGCCAGGGCAGCATTGCGCGCATCGGATTCGACCAGGACAGCGCGGACATCATCGCGGCGCGTATGGCCGGGCAACACCCCCACAACATCCTGTCCCTGCCCCGCGCACAGGCTGACCAGGCGCACCGGCCCCGCGGGAGCCTGGCCGACCGCCCGCGACAGGTGGAACCGGACCCGCTGCAGCCGCGCGGTCAAGGACGAGGACGGGTCCGCATAGGCGCGGTGCCAGGCCACCCAGTCCCTCACCCCCGACATCCTGCCCGGGGCTGCCACCCCGCGCCAGCCCCGCAAGCCAGCCAGCCCAGGCGTCCTGATGACCTCACGGGAACTGAAGCCGCGGTCCGGGTTTTCGCAGACTCGGCCAGATACAAACCGCCGCGCCCCACTCGCAAGACCCCAGCCGAATGCGCGCTCATGCCGCCGATGGTGTGCGGTTGAGCTGCTTTCACAGGCTGGCCGCCGGATCTGGGCCGCTGCTGGAGAGACGTCGGCGTTTCCCCGTGTCCCGGTACTTGACCAGGCGCGCACTTCGGCTGACAGGATCGCGGCATGACGATTGTGCTGGATGACGGCGCCGTGACCGCCCGCTTGCGGCCGGGTCCCGCGGTCGCCGCGATGCGGTCGGCCGTGCTCGCCGCGTACCGCGGGGAGCTGATCGCACCGCCGAGGGTCCATGCGGACGTCCTTACCTTCACCGCAGGCCGGCTGCCGGGGCGGTGGTACGGGTACCGCTCCTACGACACCCACGCAGGCGGGCAGCAGGTCGTGGCCGTCCACGCCGAGCCGTCCGGCGATCTGGCCGGCCTCGCGGTCGGCTCGGCGCTGGGCGCCTGCCGCACGGGGGCGCTCGGCGGGGCCGCGGCTGATGTCCTGGCCCGCCCGGATGCGGCCACTGCCGGTGTCGTCGGCGCGGGCCGCCAGGCCTGGACCCAGCTGTGGGCGCTGTGTGCGGTGCGCCAGCTCACCGACGTCGCCATCTACAGCCCCACCCCCGGGCGGCGGGACGCGCTGGCCGCCCGGGTTCAAGCCGATCTGGGCATCGCTTCCCACGCTACGGGCAATGCCCGCGAGGCCGTCACCGGACGCGACATCGTGGTCCTGGCGACCTCCTCGGCGGTCCCGGTGCTCGACGCGAGCTGGCTTTCACCGGGCACCGCGCTCACCACCGTCGGGCCCAAGCAGGCAGGCTGCGCCGAATTCGGGCCCGATCTGCCCGCACGGGCCGAGCTGATCGTCACCGACTCTCTCCCGCAGCTGCGCGCCTACGACCCCCCGGCCCTGCTCGCCAGCACCCCGGCAGTCCCGCTCGGCGCGGTCCTGGCCGGAGAACACCCCGGCCGCACCCACGCGGACGCCATCACCATCTACGCTTCCGTAGGCCTGGCCGGCACCGAGCCATACCTGCTGGCCGACCTGCTCGGCCTGTAACAGCGATAACGCTGACTCACGATGCCCGATCTTCCGTGCTGACCCGGGATGCCGTCAGCATTTCCTGACCTGCGCCGGCCCAGGCGGCCTGAAAAGACATAAGTAGCCGCCGGCAGCGTCTGAGCTTCTGGCCCGCTGGCCGGTGGCGGAAGTAGTTAGTCTCAGCGCTGACCCGGCGAATGTCAGGAGGCCTGGACGTGGGTGCTGTCGCGCTGCGCCTAGTCCGAAGTTACGCGGCCTCCGAATAGCACTTCCGTGCCTGACCAGGCACGCGAGCCCTCGTCCGGTCATACAGTGTAGCCAGAAAAATCTTGCTTATATGACTGCGGGCGGCGACATATCTGTCTATGATGCTGGTATGGCAGGGCAGGCGACGGCGATGCACGTGGCCAGGATCAGAAGCTCGCACACCGACAAGCAGGGACAGTGCCGCGAGTACGAGTCGGCGTACCTGCGGCGCACCTACCGCGACGGCGGGAAAGTGCGGCACGAGACCCTGGCGAACCTGTCCGGGCTGCCCCCGGCCGTGGTGGCCGCGGTCGAGGCGGCGCTGAAGGGCGAGGCCCTGGCCGCGGCCGGGCAGGCCCCCGCAGTCACCATCGCCCGGTCGCTGCCGCACGGGCACGCCGCCGCCGTGTACGCGATGGCCCGCAGCCTCGGCCTGCCCGCGCTGCTCGGCCCGGCGGGCCGGCAGCGGGACCTGGCTCTGGCGCTCATCGTGTCGCGGGTCGCGCACCCTGGCTCGAAGCTGTCCACGCTCGCCTGGTGGGCGGACACCACGCTCGGCGCCGACCTGGGCCTCGGGGACGCGACGACCGACGAGGCCTACGCGGCGATGGACTGGCTGGAATCCCGGCAGGACGCGATCGAGAAGTCGCTCGCGCGGCGGCACCTGGCCCCGGCCGTGAACCCGTCGAAGATGGCGCTATTCGACCTGTCCAGCTCGTGGCTGGAGGGCTCGTGCTGCCCGCTCGGGACGCGCGGCTATTCCCGGGACGGCAAGAAAGGCAAGGTTCAGATCGAGTACGGGCTGCTCACCGACCCGCAGGGCCGGCCCGTCGCGGTCCGGGTCTTCGAGGGGAACACCGCCGACCCCGCCGCCTTCACCGAGATCCTCGATGTCGTGCACGGCACGTTCGGGCTAAAGAGGATGGTCATGGTCGGCGACCGGGGCATGATCACCAGCGCCCGCATCGACGCTGTCAAAGAGCTCGATAGCAAGTACGGGTGGATCACCGCGCTGCGCGCCCCGGCGATCAGGAAGCTGATGGCCGAGGACGGCCCGCTGCAGCTGTCGCTGTTCGATGAGCATGACCTCGCCGAGATCAGCTCCCCCGATTTCCCCGGCGAGCGGCTCATCGCCTGTCGTAAACCCGTGCTGGCCGAAGAACGCGCCCGCAAGCGCGGGGCCCTGCTCGCCGCCACCGAAAAGGAACTCGCCCCCGTCATCGCCAGGGTCGCCGCCGGCCGGCTCGCCGGCGCCGCCGAGATCGGCGCCAAGGTCGGCGAGAAGATCGGCAAGTACAAGATGGCCAAGCACTTCGAGGTCACCATCACCGATACCAGCCTGACTGCCGAGCGCAGGCAGGCCCAGATCGAGGACGAGGCCCGGCTCGACGGGATCTACGTCATCCGCACCCCCGTCCCGGACGGCGAGCTCGACGCGGCCGGCGCGGTCACCGCCTACAAGAACCTCAAGCACGTCGAACGCGACTTCCGGCACATCAAATCCGACGACCTGGACCTGCGCCCGGTCTTCCACCGCCTCGAAAAACGCGTCAAGGCCCACGTGCTGATCTGCATGCTCGCCGCCTACCTCACCTGGCACCTGCGCCAGGCCTGGGCACCACTGACCTACACCGACGAAGAACCCCCGCAGCAGGCAAACCCCGTCACCCCCGCCCGGCGCTCGGCATCCGCAGAGGCCAAGGCGTCACGCCAGCACGACGAGACCGGCCGCCCCTACCGCAGCTACCAGGGGCTGCTCGCCCACCTCGCAACCCTCACCCGCAACGAACTCCGCTTCGCCGGTGCCCCCGCCACCGTCCCCGTCCTCGCCGAGCCCACCAGCGAACAGCGCCAGGCATTCGAGCTCATCGGCGCGGCTATCCCGCTCACGCTGCGCACGTAGCCAGAACACGCCGGCAGGCTCGGCGCGAAAGCGCAGGCCAGCCGCGGTCTCGGCATCCAAACCACCCGTAACTTCGGCCTAGTCGAGGACGGGGACCTGGATGCCTTGTTCGAGCAGATGCGTGATCCGCAGAGCGTCCAGATGGCGGCGTTCACCCCGCAGGACCCCGGCGACCGGAACGCCTTCGGCGCGCACATGGCCAGGGTCAGAAGTGCGCCGGACTTTACCCTGAGGGCGGTCACCTGCGACGGGCGCCTCGCCGGAAGCATCGCCAGCTTCCCTTCTGGCGGCCACGCCGAGGTCACCTACTGGATCGACCGTGCGCTGTGGGGGCAGGGCATCGCGACCCAGGCGCTGACGCTGCTCCTGGAACTGGTGCCGGCCCGGCCGTTGTACGCCCGGGCGGCCAGCGACAATGCCGGCTCATTGCGGGTCCTGCAAAAATGTGGTTTCCGGCCGGCCGGGACCGAGAAATCGTTCGCCGCGGGGCGGGACGAGGCCATCGAGGAAACCATCCTCCGGCTGGAAGCCTGACGGCCGAACCCCGCACTCTTTTGCCGCGCATCGTGTGCGCGCAAGTGCTCACGCTGGCGGACGGAACGAGATCATTATTGGCGGCGGGCTGCCGTCCGCTGTGGCGAAGATCCTTGGCAGCACCCAGCCGCTGAGCGATTGGTGCAGCTGCTCGAGGCGGTTGCCCAGGGCGGCCTTATAAGTGGAGGGATCGTCCGCCAGGAGCAGGTCAATCTCTTGCGTGAGCTTTACGTCCGGACGCCCGTTCCCCTGGGTACCGCGCAGCTCCAGGATCAACTGGTTGTCCTCCAGGAAACTGCCTGGTGGGACCAGCACACGCCATTGTTCGACAGAGAACTGGTCAGCGCCCTGCCAGTAGAAGAACTTGTCACGGCCCCAGGCAAGATCTGGCAGCCGACGGTGCTTGTCGATGTTCCACACCGTGTTGAGCGCCCAGGTGCCGTCCGTGAGGAGTTCATGGTCCGCAGGAGTTGACCATTCAACTCCCAGGCTCCGAGCCTCCTCACCAAGGGCAAAGGGCTGGACGCAACGAAGAGCCAGGCGCCCAGTCTCACCGTAAATCTCCGCGCGGACTTGTCCCAACCGCCCCGCGGTGAAGAATCGATCGAACGTTTCCCCATCCTTGCAGATCGGGAACGCCGTGGCCTTCTCCTGGCGAGGAGTCAGCTCTCCTGCGTGGCGCACCGCTAGCTCATATGCAGCATAGTCAAGCGCCGAGCGCATGTTCGCAATCGCATCGCCTACGGCGGCGCGCAGGTCGGCAGGGATCGGACAGTGGATCCTGAACCGGAATGCCCAGCTGTCCGGGTCCTCAGCCGGTTCCCTCTCAAGAGACCATGGCTTCGAGGCATCGAGCGCAGTGACCCTGTGGTGAACCTCATCGATATGAAGCCGGGCACGGCGGAGCTTGACCCACCACGGCGCCTCCGGATCGGACTTCCAGTCCCACATCTCAGGATCGATCCCGTGCCATCTCTCGAGCACCGTTGCCTGGCTTCGTCACACTGTACGGTCAGCGCCGCATAACTGGTTACAACGCACTCTTCTGCCGCATTCTGCGCGGTTACCCCGCGTAGCCGCCTAGTATCGCGCAGTCGGCATTGCTGAGTCGTGGGCATGGATGGTGTCATGGCCGACCGGTGCGCTGACACCGGCTGGCACCCTCTGCCGACGTCGATGTCACTTGGGCGTAACACCGTGGCCGTGATGCTCGGCTTGTGTTCCCTGCTCCCGCCCTCGCACGTTTCCCATGGGGCTATGACTGCGGGAGATCGTTTGGGTCAGGCGCTGGGTGTGGGCTGCCACGCCGCCGGATCGCCCTCATTCCTCCCCAGTACGGCCGCGTAGCTTTGCGTGGCGGGATGGGATCGTGAACCTTCGGACCTGCCGTGCACCTGGCTGCACGGTGCCTGTACCCTCACGCATGCTGATGTGCCGTCGCCACTGGCGGCTGGCGGCGCAGGCGTTCCGCGGCTCGGCAGGACCAGACCAGCGCGCGCATCTTGCCGCCACGGCGGATCCCAGCGGAACCTGCGGTGCCCGGCATGCGGAGACGCGGCGCTGATCAGAAGACCATCCGGTAGACAGCGAACCGCTCGGCGGCCTGGGTGCCGAGTGCTGCGCCCGCAGCCTGGTCTAGGGCTTGGATCTTCTGCAGGCTGCGCGGGTGCGGGTCTTCATGCACCTGGGTGACGTAACAGCCCAGAGCCGCGCCTTTCACCGCTGCCGTGCCGGTGATATCCACCAGCACAGGTCTGGCACGCTCAGCGCTGCGCCACACGCGGTCTTCCGGACCGTCATACCCGAGAACCAGGCGAGGCAAGGCCTGATTCTGGCCCCGGCCGGGGCAGACGGCCGTCAGGGCAGCCTGGCAGACTGCTTGGCGGCCAGGGTGGTGACCGGCTATGGGAACGAATACCGCAGCCGGCTGGGAGGTAGCCAATGACGGCCCGGGTCCGTGCTCGATCAATGCGACCACGTCGGGCAGGTGCGCGGCCAGGTTGCGCGCACGGTCGCCGTCGATCCACTCGATCTTGCGGTCGTGGACGCCCAGCACGTCACAAGCGCCGCTGAACTCGGCAAGGCGGGCTTGTGCCCTGGAGGACCCGCCGGGCATGACAGATGCCGCGATCGCCGCGGCCAGGACATCGACTGTTATGCCGTGGACGGCCATGACCGCGATCGTGCCGCCCATGCCGAAGGTTTCGTCGCCGGGGCAGGCGGCGATGACCAGCGCCCGCTCACCTGGGTGGAGCCCCAGCATCATGCCAATCCCCTACCGGTCCCGCGGGACGATTCGGCGTTCCCGGTTGTGGATCACATTGATTCCCCGGGGGGTGAGGCACCACACGACTTTCCCTCCCATCTCTTGCGGGAAATACCAGTCCCACCGCTCGCTGAACGCTTCCACGAGCAGCAGCCCGCGGCCGCTCTCGGCTTCTGCGTGGAGGTTCTTGCGCACCGGGGGCTCCGGGCTGGCATCCCAGACCAAGATCAGGACTTGCGTCTTGTCGGACAGCATCCAGAGCCGGACCGTGGGGATCCCGTCCGCGGCCGCGGCAGCGGTGATGGCGTTGGTGACCAGCTCCGCAACGAGCAGCTCAACGCCGTCACCCAGGCTGGTTTGCCCCCACTCCCACAGCACCTGCCGGGCATGCAGCCGTGCGCAAGGGACAGCGCTGGGGAGGGCACCTAGTTCGAGGAAGGTCTGCAGCGGCCAGTCTTCGGCCGTTCTCATGCCTTGCCACCCAGGGGGTGTGCCCGCAATCTCAGCATCGCTGTGCTGGGGCGTACGTCGCGTCACGCTTGTCACGCCGGCCGCGGCGCCGGACGCGCCTGTGGCGGTCCGGGCGGGACCGGCCAGCGGCCGTGGTGGTGGTGGACTCGCCCTGCCGCTCATCCTCGCCGCCGGGAGTTGCCCAGCGCGAGGCCTGCTCTGACGCGTGCGTGCCGTCGTTGCCCCAATCTGGCGGGTGGCGCAGCGCGGGGACCGATGACCCCGGTCGTTGGCTGGGGTGGTAAGTGCCGGGCAGCGCCGCAGCTCACGATTCCTTCTCCTCTTCCAGTGGCCACCGCTCATCCCCGGGACCGATGAGCATCTGCACGTCTCCCACGTCCTCGATGCGCCGCACCCGCAGAGAATTCACCGCGGTCTGGTCCAGCCAGAGAACGCCGCC
>Ga0307372_10011940_pt1 | contig 11477 bp, 11 predicted proteins | sample OX1MG_FD_202533 | JGI IMG/M metagenome (GOLD analysis project Ga0307372, IMG submission 202533) | Soil microbial communities from Risofladan, Vaasa, Finland - OX-1 | ecosystem: Environmental > Terrestrial > Soil > Coastal area > Acid sulfate soil | place: Finland: Risofladan, Vaasa | collected...
TCATTGGCTTCTTTAAATTCAGACAGTACATACTCCCACGTTAATGAAGCAGCACAGACATGCTTATCCTGTGTCTGGTGATGATCGAGCGGCGCAAGTCCCGTATCAACATGAATCACCTCATCACCATCAATTTTTTCAATAGGATATTCACCATTCTTTTTAATTGTTACTTTTTGATTCTTGAATTTCTGTCCCGCGGGAACAAAACGTACTTCCGCGTCTTGCCATCCTGAAAGATATTTCTTAAGGAGCCAAACAGAAGTTATCGCATCCCAATCAGGCGACATATGTGTAACAATAATTTTCATTGTGCTAAGTATACATTAAACACGCAAAAATCGAAAGTAAAAACGCAAAATTAAATTTTTTATTAATCTTGATTTATAAGCCCAGCGCTCTTGACAAAGGTGCGCAAATATCTGAAGATAGAAAGAGGAGCATTTTATGGATCCGACAAAATCTTTTGATCATCTCGACCCCAAACTCAAAGAAACCTACGCACGAGTAATGGGAACCAATACAAGCGGCTCCAATAATACAGCTCCAAACACACCTGCACCTCCTCTGGACTCAGCTTTATCTGCATCACCATACGGAGCGGCACCGATGCAGCAGGCTGCTGCAGATCCGAACCAAAATCAATCTGGTACAACTCCTCTTGATATGTCCAACTCAATACCCAATACCAATTTGGGTCCCAATCCTGGATCCGGTCCGACCATCAACACAATGCCGACTGAAACAACGACATTCTCACCGCCTGCAGACACAGCACCATCTGCGAATCCCGCTCAAGCTCAACAATCCAGTCCAACCAATGCTACCAATTTTTTTTCTAATCCAAGTCCTGCAGCAGAACCTGTGCCGATGCCCGGACAAATTCCGCCGCCGGCAGTCGAACCCGGACCAGTAACTCCTTATGCTCCTGAAGAAGCGGGAACCAATCAGAGTATGGCAGGAGAACCGATGTCACAACCTTTGCCGTCACCTGCGACAGTCAATCAAGCAGCACCGCACGAAACATCAGCATTACTAAAAGTTTTGTATATCGTGGGGTCGGTAATCTTCTTTGCGGTTTATACACTTTTTTGGATCAAGATCTTTGGACTTCCGCTTCCGTTTCCGCTTCCGTTTTAGTTGATTATTGTTTGAGGCGTTTGAGGACTTCCTCCAAAGTAAGCAATTCTGTCTCTTTCTTTGTTCTGTTTTTCCATTCAATCTTGTCACCGGATTTTTGTGAAACAACAAGCCGTACCGGAATACCAATCAGATCAGCATCGGCAAATTTCGCACCTGCGGTTACATCTTCTCTGTCGTCATATAAAACCTCAATGCGCACATCTAATAACTTTTTATAAACCTCATCCGCTTTCGCCCTAATTCCTGATTCCTGATTCATAATGCCAATTAAATGTACTTGAAACGGTGCAACATCCTCCGGCCATGCGATGCCACGGTCATCATGATATTTTTCAACAATTGTTGTAAGCGTTCTGGCCAGTCCGAATCCATAACACCCCATATAATACGGCTGCTTTTTGCCGGTTTCATCAGTAAAGAGTGCATCGTGCATTTTTGTAGAATAGTGAAATCCTAATTGAAAAATATTTCCGACTTCAATTCCTCTTTTTTCAAAAAGCTTTTTACCGTCTTCTGTAACAAGACCCTCTTGTACCATAGCAATGTCACCTTCAATGTCTGTTGTATAATCACGATCAATATTGATATTAAGTAAATCACCATGCTTTTTATTGTTGCCTCCATATGCATTGCAAATTGTCCGCAGTGACGTGTCTGCCACAACGATTAAATCAACATTTTTCTCAATAATTTCTTTTATCCCAACTGGTGAAATAAAGCCAGGCTCTGAATGGATTTTATTGCGGATTTCTTCATCAGTTGCATGACGTAGTGTGTATGCCTTAACCACATGCATTAATTTTGTTTCATTAACATCATAGTCTCCACGGATAATTGCCAAAACGAATCTTCCTTTTTCATCAACAAATAATACATCTTTTATTTGCTGCCAAAGCGGTAACTTATGGAGTTTCACACCATCTTCCATTGTAGTTCCACGGACCGCTTCAACTTCTTCAAGCGGTTTTGGAGCATCTGTGATATTTTTCTCATCTCTTTTGAATTTGGCAACTTCTTCATGTGCAGCATATGATCCATCCTCTGTAGTAAAGAATCTGTTTTCTCCGATCTCGCTTTCAACAATAAACTCATGACAGTAATCACCGCCGATGTACCCGTTATCTGCCTCAACAACAACCGGCTCAAGACCTACCCGCTTGATAATTCTTGTATATGTATCCCGCATATTTTCGTATTCTTTCTTGAAATCATCTTCCGTCGCATGGAATGAATACGCATCTTTCATCACAAATTCTCTGAGCCGCAGAAGGCCACCGCGGGCCCGCATTTCATCGCGGAATTTTGTTGAAAATTGATAGAGATTAAACGGCAAATCCTTGTAACTGATTTGGAATTTTCGTACTAAATCAACAAGCATCTCTTCAGCTGTACCGCCGAGAACAAATTCAAAATCATTGCGGTCTTTGATACTCATGAGTTCAAATCCAACTGACGTCGTCCTATTTGTCTCTTCCCATAATGTCTTCGGATGAAGGAGGGGCGTGATGATTTCCTGACCGCCAGCGCGATCCATCTCGTCTTTCACGATCGATTTAATCTTGTCATGCACTAGTATACCAAGCGGCAGTAAATAATACCGGCCGGCAGTGCTTTCCCGAATAAATCCCGCTTGATACAATAATTTATGAGATGTAAGTGTCGCATCTCTCGGCGTATCTTTTAATGTCTTTCCAAATAATTTTGAATATTTCATAGATATATAATTCCTTTTTAATCCTGAGCTTGCCGAAGGATCATAGTGCTAGTATACCATGTTCTTGAGTCTGCGTCTTATTTTTTTTCAATATTCCGATGAGATCTTTCTGATCTGAAAGTACCGGCGTGAAAGTAAAGTCTTCCCCGATATGATATTTTTCCGCGAGTTCATACGTCAACCGGAGCACTGAATAATCTTCAAGTGCAATACCGACCGAATCGTAGAGTGTAATTTCTTTGTCGTTGACTCTGCCTTTTTTAACACCGGTAACAAGTTCATGCAATTCTGCAAATACTCGCCTCCTTGCTTCTTTTTCTGAAAACCGTTGGATCTCGCCTTCAATGAATGATTGGTCAAAATATTCAACAGCAATCCTGCATCGCGGCAGAATACTTTTTTCGATTTCTGTCTTTCCGACAGTGTCTCCTCCAAGAGCGTTAATATGAACCCCATCTTTTATCCAGTCATTCTTAATGACATCCACATGCGCTTTACAGGCAGTGCAAACAGTGATGATATCTGCTCCTTTTACTGCTTCCTCAACATTTATACAACGGACCAAACGGAACTGCTTGTCTTGCATATTTTTTGCAAACTTATCCATTGCTGCGTCATCAATATCAAAATATCGTACTTCTGTAATATCACGTACCAACTGCAATGCTTGTATTTGAAACTCACTTTGTGATCCTGTCCCGATAATAGCTACAGTAGAGGCATTCTGTCTGCTCATGAGATCTGTCGCAAGCGCCGACGTGGCTGCTGTACGAAGCGCCGTCAATATTGTCATCTCACTAAACATCACCGGATATCCGGTATCAATCCGTGATAATTGGCCTGTTGCTACTACTGTTTGTTTTCCAAGCGACGGATTTTTCGGATGACAATTCACATATTTAAAAGAATAGTAGATTTCGTTATCACAGATTGGCATCAATTCCAACACTCCACCTGGCACATGCATCGCAGGACGCGGCATATGCGTAAAAGCATGCCATTTGCCAAAATCCCTTTTCAGATCCTTCATAAGATCTAACAGATACTTGTCAAACCCATGCCGATGGATAAGTTCTCTTATCGATTCAACAGTTATAATCTTCATAATTTTCCCAATAAAAAAGCCCTCGCAAATCCCCAATCTCGCCAACTGGCGGATTGGAAACTTACAAGGGCCCTTTTTAGGACGGTACCACCTTGCTTCAAGTTTCTTTAAAACAAAAATTCCACCTTTTACTCTGAGCATTTGCCGAAGAGCGCGGTGGAACACAAATAAGAAACTTCTCATTTACGTGCTCCGCTTTCGCGACACACTTTATCGTATTTTACGGTAGACTTCCGTATTGCTTATCGCAATCAGCGTCTTCAAAATTTGAAACTCGTTTGGCGGGATACCAAACTAATAACGCTTTATGACTATTATTCTATACAAAATTTTCTCTCTTGTCAAATGTTGGTTTGTGTCTCTTTTTCTCCGTGTACCTCTTTGTGCATCTCGTGTCCACCAAATTCATGCCTGAGAGCAGCTACCATTTTGGCCACAAAAGTATCCTGAGTGCCTTTATCGTATTGCGATCTCTTACGGAATTCAAGCGCCTGTTCAATTACCGGAACCGGTATGTTGAGTTTCTGTGCCGTCTCAATAGTCCATTGACCTTCTCCCATAGCATCGATATATCCATCAAACTGAGAAAGAACTGGATCTTTAATGAGCGCCGTTACCGCCATATAGACTAAAAAACTTGCCACAATACTTCCCCGTTGCCAGGTATTGCCGACATTGACGAGATTAAATTTATAATCGCTTTTTGCAAGGAGCGCAAACCCTTCGGCAATCGCCTGCATCATCCCATACTCAACACCATTGTGTACCATTTTGACATAATGACCAGCACCCCCATCTCCAAAATACGCATGCCCGGCATTGGGTTTTACCAAACTATCAAGTATCTCGGTAATATAATCATAAGCCGATTTGTTACCTCCGACCATAAGAGAATAACCATTGGTAAATCCCTGAATGCCACCTGAGACGCCAATTCCTAAATACTTTATCCCTTTTGCTTCAAAAGCTGTGTAGCGTTTTTGGGTGTCTTCAAAAAAAGAATTTCCACCATCAATTACAATATCACCATGATCAACAATACTTTCCTGTAATTGCGTAAGGACATCTGCTGTAGCGTCTCCTGATGGCAACATAAGCCAGACGAGACGGGGCTTGGCCAATGTATCCTTTAGTTCATCAAGCATGTGAATGATCGTAAGTTTTTCTTGCAGAATAAATGATGCTTTCTCAACCCGCATTTTTTCAAGGACGTCACGTGAACGGTTCCATATAACAACAGTGTGACCCGCGAGCATGAGCTTTTCGGCAATATTTCTGCCCATCTTCCCCATTCCAAGAATTGCGATCTGCATAGAATAATAAAGTATCAAGGGTATCAGGTGTATCAAAGGTATCAAGGGCGAACAAAATCTAAAAGCTCTTGATACTCATGATACTTTTGATACCCTTTATTCCCTTTACCATTATAGCCACTTCCGGCCATCGCTTTCAATGAGCTGCTTTGCATCGTCCGGTCCCCAGCTTCCTTCTTTATAAACCGGTATTGTTTTTTTCTCTAACTCCCACCCTTTTAGAATATTTGAGATAAGATTCCAGGAACTCTCAAGTTCATCCGACCGGTTGAAGAGCATTTGATCTCCTGCAAGAATATCAAGAAGAATTTTTTCATACGCGTCGGCGCCATGATGACCAAAAGATTGATGATAAGAAAACCGCATATCAACGGTATCAAGACTCAACGTGGGCTCGCCCTGAGCGGAGCCGAAGGGTTTTTTGGCAATCATTCTGAGTGTTATTCCTTCATTTGGTTGGATACGGATTGTCAGCACATTGCCGACTTCGGGACAGCCAAATTCTTTAAAAAGGATATGGCAAGTTTGTTTAAAAACAACTTTTATCTCCATTACTTCTTCCGCCATTTTCTTCCCAGCGCGTATATAAAACGGCACGTCTGTAAATCGCGGTGTATCGACAAATAATTTAGCGGCAATGTATGTCTCCGATTGAGATAAAGTATTAACATTTTTCTCATCATGATAACCTTCGTATTGACCACGGACGACAAGTCCTTTTACTTCTTCGGGTTTGGGGAACCGCAGCGCTTTTATGGCGTTGGCGCGTGCATCTCTGACTCCTTCTTTGGAAAAACTTTTCGGCTGTTCCATGGCAACTGTTGCAAGCATCTGCAGGAGATGGTTTTGTCCGACGTCACGAAGCATGCCCAATCCATCGAACGTTTTTCCGTGTGTTCTGACCCCTTCAGCTTCTGCCCACGTTATTTGCACATGATCAATATGTTCTTTGTTCCATACCGGCTCAAAGATGCTGTTGGCAAACCGAAATGCGATCATATTCTGCATAGTTTCTTTGCCGAGATAGTGGTCGACCCGGTAAATTTGCCGCTCTTCAAATATCTTTGCAAGGAGCTTATCCAAACTCCGTGCAGTATCCAAACCCTTCCCAAACGGTTTCTCAATCGCAAGCCGCGTCCATTTTTCAGATCCCTGCCCGCATCCTTCGGATAATTTGGTACTTTCAAGATACGTAAGGATCGTTTCATAATTGTCCGGTGGTGTCGCAAGATAGAACAACCGGGTAATACAAGCGCCAATCTCAGTATCAAATCCGTTGAGCTTTTTTATCAGGGCGTTGTACCCTAGTTCTTCGTCAAACAACCCCTGTTGATAATATAAATTTTTCGCAAACGCTTGCCATTCTGGCTCATTCTGTACTGATAATTCAGCACCAATCATCTGCCGGTACTCTTCATCACTAAAACCTCGTCTGGCAAAACCGACAATGTAAAATGTATCGCCCAGCAACTTTTTTTTATAGAGTGAATAGAGATCAGGAAGTAATTTATGCTGTGCCAGATCACCTGTAGCGCCAAAGATAACAATTACAAAAGGAGACATCATTATGTGCTATTTTACTCTAATTGGAGCATATGCGGAAGACACAAATTTTTTGACCAGCTATATACCCATATCTCAAAGCTCAAATCGCAAATGTCAAATCTACAACTTAAATCTTAAATATTTTAGATTTTATTTTTGAGATGTAGTTTTTGCGATTTGATTTTTGACATTTGAAATTAAGTTATACTTGCTGGTCAGTAATAAGAAGTGTCTTCTTGGCGATATCCGGACGTTTGAAAAACCGTGCTGGCAAATCTTCTTCTTTGCCGTCAGCGAACATTAGATCAAACATCGCCTGCTTACTGTCACCAAACGCAAGAATCAGCAATTGATCAAGCATTGATAACCCAAGAAACGTCATGCCTATCCGTTCTTTATAATGGCTGTTGGGATCATTAAATTCCGAAACCAGCAGATCTTTTCTTTCGTCATCAAACCACGGGTTATGAAAATCAGCTCTGTTAGGAATAACACTTGAGATGTGTCCGTCAGGACCTATGCCGATTAGTCCAATATGTTTTTGAAAAGTTGCATGAAGAGACCGCACTTTTTCATCGTATGCTACTGCTGCGTCTTCCCGTTTTTTCCCCTGCTGCAATACGCCATAAAAAGGAATATTCTTAAATGAAAGATACTTCAATAGTTTGGTATCACGGATCATCTTTTCGTTGCTGTTATCCCACATCGGCTCGCCAAACCGCTCATCGATCATCCCGACTGCTCCAGGCTGCAAAGTCTCTTCCCGTGCCATAAGTTCAAATAACCGCTGCATACTGCCGCCTGAAAGGTACAAAACTGCATTGGAATCAACAATTTCATAAAGTAGTTCTTTTGCCAACTCATACCCTGCTTCAGCGTCTTTTACATTGCAGACGGTAATGCCTTGATTTTGGTGATTAAGAATAGAATGTTTGTTAAGGTAATCGGTAATCATAGTTACATGGCGTGGTAATCTGGCGTTCCGGATGCCGACTGCGGAACAAACGACGGGATCGGCGTATCTGTCGGCACAAGTGGTATCACTTGTTTTTCCTGGGGTGCATTCACACATTGACCTTGTTGTAGTTCATATGTTATGCAGATAACGTAGCTATTGGCACGGTTAATCGTGCGATATGAATAATCGTTGCCGGATCTTGGATCAAGTGGTATTGATGACAAATAATCAGGAATCAATGTAGAAAGCGACGTTGGATACATATGATTTTTTTGATAATACACCGAAAGCGCGTTCTGCAATTTTATCACATCATCCTGTCTTTGCGAATCCCTTGCCGTTGCTTGCGTACCAAGCGGATCAAAAAAATAGTAGAGACCACCGGCCAAAATAAGAAGTAGTCCAATGCAGGAAATCATCAGTACGATAGTCATTTGCGGCGTTGTAAGATTTGCTTTTGACTCAAATTTGTCAATAAGCCGGTATATCAACGAAATGCCGGGAAGTTGTTTGATCGCCTCATGTTGGATCTTTGCTATTGCATGGTCAATATCTTCTTCTGAGTATCCTTGCTCAAGCAAATCTTCTTTAATTTCACCCCGACGCTTCCCATGTTTGAAACCATCCGTTACGCGCGTGATTAAATCATCTGCTACCATAATTCAAGTCAACCAGATAAAAAAACCAAAGTCAAGAATACATCAGTGGATAAAAAATTGGTTGACGTCTTTGATAGTCACCAACAATAAAAGGAGGATCAGAAATGCCATGCCGACGGCATGGATATATCCTTCAATTTTAGGATTTACTTTTTTGCGAGTTACCGCTTCGATCAGAAGGAAGAATAATCGTCCACCATCCAAACCCGGAATTGGCAATACATTAAAGAATGCAAGTGAGATAGAAAGGAGACCAACGAGATTCAAAAGCTGCATGATGCGCTCATTGATGTTGGGGATCTGAATAATTGATCCCACAACAAAACCAATGCCGACCGGACCGGAAACTCCTTCACTCACGGGTGCAACACTCTTTTCTTTAACGGAGATATTGATAAGATATCCAAGGGCATCAAAATTATAGACCATAAGATTCGCCGGATGGACAAACCCCGAAAATAATTTTTGTACCGGTGTATCGTATGCAAGCGTGACATTTCTTAATGGATAGAAGGCGACGCCCAACGCTCCTTGATTTTTTGGCGGATGGATACGTGGGACAACTGTCGCGGTGTGATCTTTCATCGTCTTTTCATCTTTCCAGGTAATCGTCAATGGTTTGCCTGCGCTTGCTTTAATTACCTGAGTAAATGTATCAATCTGCACTGATTGTTGTCCGTTTATTGATTCTATCGTGGAAAATGGTGTCATTCCGGCATGAGCGGCGGGTGAATTTTTTTCAACTTCACTGATCACGACCTGTGTCGTAATTTTCTGATCAACACCGAAAAACTTGTGATCTCCGATCAATGGCAGTGTTGTTTGGAAATTCCCCATGAAGAGGAAAACATAATAAATAACAACCGCAAGTACTGCGTTCATAAAAACACCCGCTACAACAACGGTTATCCGCTGCCACAGGGGTCTTGCGTAAAATGCCCGATGCTCTTCTTCCTTATGTTCTTTGGATTCATTTTTAACCGAGATCCTCCCACTCCCCGCTTCATCTTCACCATATAACTTTACAAACCCACCGATAAGTACCGGATAAAAAGAATAGATGGTCTCACCTTTTTTCTTTTGCCAGATAGCCGGAGTCAACGGGAAACCGAATCCGAATTCCTCGACTTTAATTCCGAACTTTTTCGCCATAAAATAATGACCAGCTTCATGGATCAAGACCAAAACGGATAAGATGAGGAGGAAAACGATGATAGTAACAATCATTATTTTTATTATAGCATCTTTAGTCGATGAACGGAAATAAGTTTGGGTAAGTTATTTGCGTTCATCGACAGACTTGATAAAAACAGGGCAATTAGGATAGGATTAATAGGTATGGCAGATGTTGCAACAGTTGAACACGAAGGCGGAGAGCTGTCGGCTCGCGACAGAGCACAGGCTGAGCATTACACGAGATTTACTGTTGAGGAAACAGAAACAAAGAGAGGAGACTCACAAGCAAGCCGTTTCCTCGCTGACAACCGAGAACGGTATGGGAACTCACGAGTACATGAACCAACAACGTTGTTTGCTGACCTGAGAGACTTTGCAACAGCTAATATTAACGATATACTCGACAGCAAAGACGAAAGTCAGGCTGCAAAAGCTAAATTAAAAAACTTTTCAGAAGTACACAAATCAATGATCGCATTACTTGCACGTGAAGAAATCAAAGATGATGAACAGTGGAGACAAATTAAGGACTTTATTATAGACAGTGACAAAGAAGACCTCGGAAGAAACCGGGCAATATTTTTAGAATTTCTTTCGATAGTACCCAAGCATCTTATAACACCAGAAGAGGCAAGATATATGAGACCTCCGGAAAAAGAAGCACGTCCGGAGCCAACCTATATGGGTCCACCGATTGAAGAAGAACATAACGATAGGAATCCACATCCCGTAAAAGCAAAAGCTGTGTTACAGGAGATAGTAAAAGCAGGCGATCCAACATATGAGAAGTTGTATGCGTTTTGCGATGTTCTCTTAGAAGATCTCGCCGATCAAGAAACACTCTTTGGAGAAGTTGATCCATCAACAGATTCTGCTGAAGATGGAAGTCAATTTCCGCAGGAACGGGCATATGTGGAACGATTGAGAGAGCTTTTTGAAAAAGTAGAAAATCATGAACCACTGATACTAAACGAGACAAGAGGCAGTTATGTAAATGAATACTGGAATATTGTGCAATTGGTAGAAAGATATACGGGAAAACGTACTCCTGAATCAACAATGATCATAGAGTTTATTAACAAAAACAAAATAGTGAAAAAAGAAAAACAACCAGGAGTGATTAAACGATTCTTAAAAAATGGGCTTCCTATTGGAAAAGGAAGGAAAAAGAAAGAGGACTAATTAAATCTGAAGCAGTTCTTCTTCTTTTTGCTTTCCCCAATCCTCTATCGTCTCACTCGTCTCGTCCACCAGCCGCTGAATCTCTTTCTCAAGCCTCTTAATGTCATCTTCACGGCCTTCATAATCTTTCTTCATGTCCTCGATCATTTCATGACGTACTTGCCGTACCATGACTTTGCCGTTTTCAAGCTTGTGCCGCATCGCTTTAATCAATTCTTCCCGTCTCTCCTGTGATAATGGCGGGATACTGATACGAAGCACATTGCCATCGATAATCGGATTAAGCCCCGCATTTGCCGCTTCAATCCCCTTTTGTAGATCACTCATGACAGACGCATCAAATGGCGTAAGGACAAGTGTTTGGTTATCAGTTGCACCAATCGTTGCAAGCTCCATCACTTTTAATTTTGCCGAACCGCCGTATGCGGACACGACAATATTTTCCACAAGTGCTGGGGTTGCCCGTCCGGTACGGAGGGTAGCAAGATCGTCTTTCAGAACATCGAGGACTTTTTGTAGTTTTTCTTTTGTCTTTATAGCGACAGGATCCATAGGTCGGAATACTCAGAGAGTCTGACTTTCAGAATTTCTGATAATCAGAGTCTTCTGAGTTCTCTGGAAATTTTAGAGCTCAAATCTGGCAAAACGCTTGATCGTGATATTCTCTCCCAGCTTGCCAATA
>Ga0307372_10011941_pt1 | contig 11476 bp, 10 predicted proteins | sample OX1MG_FD_202533 | JGI IMG/M metagenome (GOLD analysis project Ga0307372, IMG submission 202533) | Soil microbial communities from Risofladan, Vaasa, Finland - OX-1 | ecosystem: Environmental > Terrestrial > Soil > Coastal area > Acid sulfate soil | place: Finland: Risofladan, Vaasa | collected...
TGCGCGGCGGTCGGCGCCTTGCGGTCGCGTCCACCGGCAAAGTTCAATTCACCGAAGCGCGCGGCCGCGGCAAAATGTGTGCGCGTGGGCGAGGCCCGCGGCGCAGGTTGATGCGTCCCGCTTACTTCAGGACGCAGTTGCCGGCGGCTTCTCAGCGGCCGGCGCCTTGATCAACACCTTCTCGGCATAGAGCCGGGCGATTTCGTCCGCCGACAGATCGAGTACTTCGCTCAGCACCGCCTCGTTGTCTTCGCCCAGCGTCGAGGCCCTGAGGTCGGTGCGGTCGGGCCACGCCGAGAACTTGACCGGCAGTGACGGCAAATCGAACTCGCCGAGCGTGCGATCGCTCACCCGCCGCACGGTCTTGCGCGCGCGCATATGCGGATGATCGACGGCCTCCTCGAGCGTGAGCACGGGCGCGCAGGGCACGCGCTCCTGGTCGAGCGCGGCAATCGCCGAATCGCGGTCGGGAAAGGTCGCGAACCAATCCTCGATGATGGTCTTGAGGGCGGCATTATTGCGCACGCGCCGGCCGTTGCTCTTGAAGCGCTCGTCGGCGACCAGGTCGGGCCGGCCCATCGCGCGCGCGATCCGCGGAAATTCGTGCTGCTGCACGAGCAGCATGATGTAGCCGCCGTTGGCCTTGAACACGCCGGAAGGACTGCCGACCGGATGCTGCGAGCCGTTGCGCCGCGGCTTGAAGGTCTCGCGGCGCATCGAGAGCACCGGCACCGCCATCTCGTGCATATGGAAGTAGGTGTCGAGCAGCGAGGCGTCGAGATACTGGCCCTGGCCGGTGCGCGAGACGTTGAGCAGCGCGAAACCGACGGCCATCGCGGCGGCGACGCCGGTCGAGACGTCGCCAATCGCCATCGTCGGCACGATCGGCGGACGATCCGGCTCGCCCAACAGATCGGTCACGCCGGCGAAGGCCGAGCCGATGAAGTCGTAGCCGGGACGCTTGCTCAGCGGGCCGCTCTGGCCGGTCGCCGAAATCGAGCACATCACGAGCTTCGGATTGATCTTGCTCAGCGTCGCGTAATCGAAGCCCATCGAGGCGATTACGCCGGGCGCGAAATTCTCGACCACCACGTCGATCTTCGGGATCATTGCGAGGATTAGCGCGGTCGCACGCGGATTGCGCAGGTCGATGCCGAGGCTGCGTTTGCTATGGCTATGCTGGAAGTAATAGGTGCTCATCCCGTCTTTGACGATGCCGAGTTGGCGCACGTGATCGCCTTCGAGCGAGCGCTCGACCTTGATCACGTCGGCGCCGAGCTCGCCCATGATTCGGGTGCAGGTCGGCCCTGCCACGAAATGAGTGAAATCGAGGACGCGATAACCCTTCAGCATGAGTGCCTGCTGCTCCATTAAGGTTCTCCCCATACGGCTCGGTGCGGTCAGGCCAAAATCGCATCATAGTAATTTCCGCCGGCCACTGTCCATTGAAATCGCCCCGGCCGGGCGAGGCGAATTTCGCCCGCGCGCGGCGATTTCACGGGGGCCGCCAATCGGGCTATTTTCAAGGCTCGGCTCGCTCGAGGAGGCTTTCGATGCTGACCGCCAACGTCCCCGGCAATTACGACTTCATCCGCACGGGCGGACCGTTTTCCTCCGGCTGTATTGCACGGCCCGGCTTCGCGGTGGTCCATGCCGCGATCCATCCGCTGACCCCGCTGGCGCGCGGCTTCGAGCTGGTCGATCGCCATCTGCGCGATAATCGCCGCCCGATCGCCGCGCTGTGCGGGATGCAGTTGCGGATTCCGGCCGCACTCTCGCCCGCGGGTTTCGAGGAATTCAACCGGCCCTACGTCGAGCGGCTGACGGCCTGGGGACTCGGGACCGCCGGCGCCAATCCGGTCGCGCGGACCAACGTCGCACTCGAGTTCGATCCGGTTGCGGAGCCGATGCTCGCGGGCTTTTTCTACACCGCGCCGGCGGACGGCGATGCGTCAACCTTCGTGCTCTCGGGGGTGCCCGAACTCACGGTGGACGCCGACGGCAAGCGCACGATCGTCGCGCGCGGCGATAGCTCCGCCGGGGGCATCGCGCGCAAGCTCGCCTGCGTGACCGGCCTGCTGACGGCGCATTTGGCGACGATGCGCTTGAGCTGGGCGGACGCCACCGCGATCAATCTCTACACGGTGCACGACGTCTATCCGGCACTGGCGTCCGAGCTGCTGCCGGCGATCGGCGCGGGGGCGCGCGCGGGCCTCACGTGGCATTACTCGCGCCCGCCGGTGAGCGGCCTGGAGATGGAACTGGACGCCTGGGGCGTCCGCCACTCGATTGTGCTGGATGGGGCGTAGTCTGAATCTCAGGCGGGAAGGCGAGTTCGCGAAGCGTTGCGATCGATCAAGCCGCAAGCGAATCGGTCGGAATCTCGCGCCGGTCTACTGGGCGACGCGGCAGTCGGCGCACAGCCCGTACAGTTCCATCTTGTGATGGGTCAGGATGACGCCGAGCGTGCTCGCGATCGCCTGCTGTATGCGCTCGATATCGTCGTTCTCGAATTCCAGAATCTTGCCGCAGCGCTCGCAGATAAAATGGTCGTGATGATGCTCGCCGGCGACCTCGTAGCGCGCCTGTCCTTCGTCGAAATGGCGCTCGAACACCAGGTCGCATTCCTTCAACAGTTTGAGCGTGCGATAGATGGTCGCGTAGCCGACGTGCTGGTTAATCTTCTTGACTTCGGCGAACAATTCCTCGGCGCTGATATGGCGGCCGAGGCCAAAAAACACCCGCGCGATATCGTCGCGCGGCGCGGTCGATTTGAGCCCGCGCTCGCGCAGCCGCGAATGGAACGTCGCCATGCGGTCGCTGGCCGTCAACCGGCGCGGGCGGGCGTGGACGGGGCGGCCCGCTTCGCTCAGTTCGTCGGCGCGCGGCATCTCCGGTTCCCCCGCTCTAATCGGAACCCGTCTGCAGTACCCGGCGCGCCGCGGGCGACAGGTAGACGGCCTCGAGGTCGCGGGTGCGCAGCGCTTCGGCCAGGACTTCGATCTGCTCGGCGGGCGGCTGATCGCGATCGATGATGATCATGTCGGTTTCGCGCAGGCGACAGGCGCCGCCGCGGGCGCGATAGCCGATTTCACGCAGGATTCGTTCCCGGCGCACCTCGAGGCCAACGCGCTTGGCCGCCTCGGCCAGCTCGTCGACCAGCCGGAGCAGGCGGGCACTCTTGTTATCGCTCATAGACTGTTACCGCTGCTGGGTTCGGGCTGAAGGCACTTCCGGCGTCCGCCGGAACGTCGCATCGCCGTTGCGCCGGGCACGCCGCGCGGGCCGGATGCGCACCCGCTTGAGCAGGCCGCGCCGCGCATGGTATCGCGGATCGACCTACGGAGGTCCGGCCGATGATCAAACGTATCCTGGTCGGCATCGACACGTCCGAGCATGCACGCACCGCGCAGGCCTACGCCTTTCATCTCGCGCGCCGTCTCGGGGCAACCCTGATTGGCCTTCATGTAATCGATATCGTGTCGATCGAGGGGTCTCTGCTGCATGATATATCAGGTTCGCTGGGACTTGAACCCTACCTCGATTTTTCCTCGAAAATGCGCCAGGTGCTGAGCGCCCGCGGGACCGCGGTGCTCGACGAATTTGCCGCCGCCGCCCAGCGCGAAAATCTGCCGGCCGAGACCGTGATGGAGATCGGCGTGGTGGCCAACCAGATCTGCGAGCGGGCCAAATTGGCCGACCTCGTGATGATCGGGCATCGCGGGCTCAACGAGCGCTTTTCGACCGGCCTGCTCGGATCGACCACCGAGAGCGTCGCGCGCAAGTCGCCGCGTCCGCTGCTGGTCTCGCCGGTGCGGATGCGCGAGATTCGCCGCCCGCTGCTGGCCTACGACGGCAGCGATCGCGCGGCCCGCGCGATGCGCGCGGCGGCCGAGTTCGCCAGCACGCTCGAGGTGCCGCTGGCGGTAATCACCGTTGCGCGCGATCTGAAACTCGGCGAGCGCACCCTGGCGCAGGCCCGCAGCTACCTGGAGCCCTACGCGCTCAAGGCCGAGTTCAAGCTGGTTCCGGGCCATGCGCACGAGGGCATTATCGCGTCGCTCAAGAGCTTCGACGCCGACCTGTTGTTTATCGGCGCCTACGGGCACAGCCGGATTATCGAGATGGTGATCGGATCGAATACCGAGTATCTGCTGCGCAACGCGCCGTGCCCGGTCTTCATGTCACGCTAGCGAAGCTCCGCATCGGGCGAAGCGGGCATGGGGTGCGGGCAAGTCTGCGCAGCCGCGGTTATAAAGAGAGAGAGCAGCAACAAGTGGAACCTCTGAGAGGTTCCACATCTCCCGCAAAATTAAACGGGTGCATCGGGCGAAGCGGGCATGGGGTGCGGGCAAGTCTGCGCAGCCGCGGTTATAATTAAGTCGTGGCTAAAAACTCAGGAATGGCGGCGGAGGCGCGCCGACAAGCCGCGTTTTGAGCCGTTGGCCCGGCGGCTGGCGTCGACTTCGGGGAAACAGGCCGTGAGCAGCTTGGCAACCTTATTGAAATCGATGAACGGCTTTTCGAGGTAGCCGATGGCGCCCAGCTTCAGGAACCTGTGGGAATCCGCAACGGGCCGCGCACTGACCACCAGCACCGCCACTTCGGAGTCCAGCCGGATGATGTGGCGAAACAGATCGATCGCGGTCACGCCCTCCACGTCGGGCATTACGATATCGAGGATCACCAGCCGCGGCCGCAAAGCCTCGAACTGCCGCAGCCCGGCGGCGGCGTTTTCAGCCTCGCCGACGACCTCGCATCCAATCGTATCAAGCTTGAGCTTGAGCCAGGCCCGCGTTTCCTCGGAATCGTCGACGATAAGTGTCGTGATGGCCATCCTAACTTTTTCATCCTTGCGCCAGGCGCTTGCCGCTACGCCCGCGTCGGACGGCCCCGCGGCGCGTCGTGGGCGGCGCGAACGTCGTCATCCGCGATGACCGCTCGCGGCGCAAGATCGGCGCGCTCCACAAGATCGGCGCGCTCCACAAAATTCGAGCGCTCCGGGGTGACGGTGCTGACCGCCTCGTAGATTGTCCGCAGCAGGGTCGCCCGATTAATCGGCTTGCCGACGTGCGCGTCACATCCGGCGACCCGCGCAAGGCGGACCGCTTCGCTGAAGACCGAGGCGGTCAGCGCAATGATCGGAGTCTGGGCGCGATCATGGCGGCACTCCCAATCGCGAATCGCGCGAGTCGCGGCGTAGCCGTCAACTTCAGGCATCTGGATGTCCATCAGGACGATGTCGTAGTGGCCGGCGATGAAACTATCGATGGCCTGGCGGCCGTTTTCCACTTCGTCGAGAATATATGGGGTCTTCTTGAGGAAGGCGCGGATCAGCATCCGGTTGTCGGTCGAATCGTCGGCGTAGAGAATCCTGAGCGGCCGCGCGACGATCGGCGCCAAGTTGCTGCCGGCCGGCATCCGCCGCTGCTCCGACGGCGGCGCGTCGTCGCCGTGGCCGGCGATCGCGGCGTGCATCATCTTGGCCAATTCGCCGATCTCAATCGGTTTGAGCAGATAGCTTTCGAGCTTCAACGATCGCAGCCGCGTGACATCGGCGCCCAGGTTGTCGCATCGAATCATCATGATAATCGTCGCGTTACCGCGCGCCGCCGCCGCGATCATCTCGGCCATCACCTGGGGGTCCGGCGCGGGGCGTGGATCGTCGAGCAGTATGATGCGTGGCGGCCGTCCGTCGGCGAGCGCCCGCTCGATTGCGGTCAGGCCGGCCGCATACGAGGAGGCTTCCGTCAGGCTCACGCCCCGGCTGCTCAGGATCTGCCGTAACACCGCGCGCGCCGCTTCGTTGTCTTCGACGATCAGGACCGGCACCTGTCCAAGCTCCGGCCACGCCGCGCTCGCGGTCGGATGCGCCTGCGGCTCGAAGGGTGCGCTGAAGCTGAAGGTGCTGCCCTTGCCCGGCGCGCTCTCAATCGCGACCTCGCCGCGCATCAGGCCGACCAGGCGCTTGACGATCGCCAGGCCCAGCCCGCTGCCGCCGTACTTGCGCGCCGTCGCCGAGTCGGCCTGCGAGAATGCCGTGAACAACGCCGGCAGCTTCTCCTTGGCAATTCCGACGCCGGTGTCGCGCACCACGAATTTGAGGCGCAGCGCTTGGTCCGGCGCGCTCTCGCGCTCGACCGCAACCAGCACCTCGCCGCGTTCGGTAAACTTGATCGCGTTGCCGATCAGATTGATCAGCACCTGCCTCAGCCGCAGCGGATCGCCCATCACGGCGAGCGGTACGTCGGGCGCGAGACTTACGATTAGATCCAGGTGCTTGGCCTGCGCGTGGATCGCCAGCGTCTGGGCGGATTTTTCCACGACGTCGCCCAGATTGAAGCCAACGTGTTCGAGCGTCAGGCGGCCGCTCTCGACCTTGGCGAGATCGAGGATGCTGTTGATCAGGTCGAGCAGCGCATGGCCGTTGTTACCCAGGATCTCCAGATAGCGCCGCTGCTCTTCGTTGATTGGGCCGTCGGCGAGCAGTTCCGCCATGCCCAGAATCGCGGTCATGGGCGTGCGGATCTCGTGCGACATGCTGGAGAGGAATTCTGATTTGGCCTGCGACGCCGCCAGCGCCGCCTCGCGCGCGGCGACCAACTGGCGCTGGGTCTCCTTGAGCGAAGTGATATCGCGGCCGATCCCGGCGACGCCGGTGATCTTCCCGGCCGCGTCGCGGACCGGAAATATATTTACCGCATTGACGAACGGAGCGCCGTCGCGCCGGTGGCCATGCTGCTCCCACGAGGCCGGCTCGCCGGTTTCGATCGTGCGCCGGGTTGCCGCAATCGTCGCCTCGAGTTCGTCGGGCGGGATAAATAGCTCGATACCCCGCCCGATCGCCTCCTCGGCCGTATAGCCAAAAGCTTTCTCCGCCGCGCGGTTCCACGTCATGATCCGTGCTTCCGGGCTGGTGTATATGATCGCGTCCTGCGAGGCGTTGACCACCGCGGCCAGCAGCGACGCTTCGCGGGCGGCGCGATTGCGTGCGGTGGTGTCGCGCATGATCAGCGCCAGCCCGATAATGTTGCCGACGGTATCGGGAACGCCGGTAACCACCATGGCGGCCTCGACGTTACTTCCGTCCTTTCTCCGGCAGATAGTTTCGATATGGCGGACGTAAGCCGGATCGTCGCGCACCGCGGCCAGATCTTCGCGGATCAATCCGATCACCCTTGCGCGGTTTTCCGGTTGCACGAAAAGATCCAGGATGGTCGCCCCGATAGCTTCGCCGGCGGTGTAGCCGAACAGCTTTTGCGCGCCGTTGTTCCAGGTCGTAATCTGGTGGTCCTGCGACATGCTGATAATGGCGTCGTCGGAGGTATTGACGATGGCCGCGAGCAAGGCCTGTTCGCGCTGATGCAGGGCCACGTCGGTTATATCTCGCGAGATCGCGCCGAGGGCGCTGAGTTTGCCGCTCGCGTCAAAGATCGGAAAAAGATTCACCCAGAAGTCGACCGCGGCGCCGTCTTTCCTTACGCGATGGAAGCTGACGTTTATCGGCTTGCTGGTGCGCGAAATTTCGGCTACCGCCTCGAGGGCGCGTGCGTGATCCTGGGGCGGCACGAACTCCAGCATATTGCGGCCGATCGCTGCGCCCGCGGTGATGCCAAAGAGTTTTTCGGCGCCGCGGTTCCAACTGGTCATGGTATGGTCGAGCGAAATACTGGCAATCGCGTCTTCCGAGGCGTTGACGATCGCGGCGAGCATGCGCAGCTCGCTTTCGGCGCGCTTGCGCGCACCGATTTCGCGCAGGATGGAAGAGAGGCCAAGCAACTTTCCGTCGCGGCTATAAATGCCGAAGAGCGTCATCGCGAGTTCGACGATGCCGCCGTCTTTTCTCACTCCGGGACCGTCAACTTTGATGACGCGGCCGCGATTAGCCCGGATATCCTCAGCCATCCCGAGCGCTATCGCGTGGTTTTCCGGCGGTATCAGAAGCGGGAAAGGTTGGCCGATCGCCTCGGCCGGCAGGTAACCGAAGAGATCTTCCGCCCGACGGTTCCAACTGGTGATGGTGCCGTCGAGCGCGGTGCTCACGATCGCGTCGCCGCTCGATTCGACCAGCGCGGCCATCAATGCCCGTTCGCTCTCGGCCTGGATCAGATCGGTGATATCGCGGGCGAACCCGATAATGCCCTGGACGGTGCCGCCGGCGGTGACGATTGGCAGGTCGATGATATCGACCCGCCGACGTTTGCCCTTGAGCGTACGAATATCCAGTTCAAAGCGAATGGTCGCACCGCGGGCAAGCTGTGCGGTAGCATCGCGAGCCATTTCCGGATCCAGCGAGCCGAACGAATAGAAGTTTGCGCCGATCAACCGGTCTTCGTCGGCTTCCAGGAGTTTCAAGGCCGCCGGGTTCGCCTGAAGGATCGTCCCGTCGAGGGTAAAGATCAGGGCCGCTTCGGGCAGAAGATTGAGACTGACCCGGAACGCATCCGCCTCGATGGGCCGCACCGGTACATTTTGTAGCACGCGGACGGCGGATTCCTGTCCCTGTTCAACTTCCATTGCGAATTTCCCGAGCCCTGATTTGGTCCGCGCCGTGCTTGTCGATCCGATCAGCATGGCGCCGCGGACGCATCTGCTGTTGGCAGAACAGCAACTACGGTGCCGGGATCATTGTCGCGCGATGAATCGGTATTGTGTCGCGATTGCCCGCAGCGCCGGCGGGGCGGGCAAATTCGCGTCAAAATCGGAGATGCCGCGGCGCGCGATTGTCCGAGTCTGAGACATCGATCGGCGCGCCCCGGCGAGTGATTATCGTGCGTGGCGGCGGCGCGGAGCAAAGGCGCACGCAATCGGGTTGACGATCGAGTCAGCGGCTGGGATGCGGAACGGACCGCCCGGCGCGCGCCTCCCGAACGATCGCGCGGGCGCTTGCCCGCCGCCGTCGCCCGCCGCATCCTTGAGGACATGGCTATCAACCGCCGCCCCGTGCTCAAGCTTGGCGTGGTCGATGTCGGCGTCGAACAGGCAGAACTGCCCAACGGGCGGACGATCGACCTCGCCGTCATCCGCCATCCCGGCGCCAGCGCCATCGTCGCGCTGGACCGTGACGGATCGATCCCGCTGCTCACGCAGTATCGCCACGCGGCCGGCGGATGGCTGCGCGAGATACCGGCCGGCTGTATCAATCCGGGCGAGACGCCGCGTCAATGCGCCGAGCGCGAGTTGCGCGAGGAGGCCGGCCTGATCGCCGCGCGCTGGGATGAACTCGGCACGATCGTCACGATTCCGAGCTTCTGCGACGAGCGGATCACGCTCTACCTGGCGCGCGATCTGCGGGGGGCGCCGCGCGAACTCGACCACGACGAAGTGATCGACGTCGATCGGGTGATGCTCGATGAGGCGTTCAGAATGATCGGGCGCGGCGAGATTATCGACGCCAAGACGATCGTCGCATTGCATCACACGCGCGAACTGCTCGCGCGCTAGATAAACTCCGCGCAGGCCAGGTTGTCACGCTGAGCGGAGTCCGCGCCGTGAAGAATCTCGCGATTCTTCGCTGCGCTCAGCGTGACAACCAGCATCGCGGCACAAATCTATACTCAGTGTTCCTGTTCTTCCTCTTTGAGAATCGCGAGAAATTCCGACATTGGCATCGCTTCGGACACTTCGATTGTAAAGACGCCCTCGCCGAGCATTGTGGTCATCGCGCGTTGCATTGCGGTGCCGCTGGGATACTCGGCAATAATGATCATGTCGAAACGGCCGAAAGTCGCGTAGCACTTGATTAGCGTACCGCCGTTGGCTTCGCGGACGCGGCTGAAGCGTTCGAGGACGGCGGAAAATTCCTTGAGGTTCTGATGACCCTTTTCGGTTCGCCGGGCGCCGATTACGTATGCTGGCATCGTCTCTCCTGGGTTGCGTCACGCGGACGCCGGATCTCTCCGCGCGCCGGGCGCACCAAAGCCTAATCATCGACGTGCGGCAGCGGGCAGGCAAGAGCGCGGTCCGGCGTCGCCGAGGCGAACGGTGCCACTTGCGGGGCGATCGGACGCCCGCAGCGGCAAATCCATGGCGCCGGGCAACCGGTCGTTCGATCGGGTTTTTGGGGGAGCGGATTGCGCGGGGAGGCCGCCGCCATCATCGCGGCTTGAGGCGTGGACGCGCTAGCGTCGGCGGCTAAAGCCGCCGCAGAGCCGCGTCAATGGTACGCGGCCTGCAAGCCCAACGCCCGTAGGGAACCTGACGGCGTTATAGAGTCCGACCGCCTTCCTGAGCCCGACGGGCTTAGACGACTACTTCGGACGGAAACAGAAAGGTCGTGCTACCGTCGTCGAATTGCACCAGATACATGTGGCGGCCGAGATTATCGACCTCGCGCACGATCAGGGGTTCTTCGTTGAAGCGGCCGCGACCTTGGCTATCGCGAACCGACCCGATAATTCGGCAATGCCGACCGACAACTGAGGCTAAATTCAAGGTCTCCATAGTTACTTCCACCTTTAGCCCGGGAAAGAAACTGGGCTGACCACCACCACCTGTAAGGATTATAGCAAGGTTCAGACCTAAGAGTTAGACGCCTTTTGACACGGTCTCTATTCAATTGCTCGGCACGCTGGCGCGCAATCCAACATTTCTACACACCTGAGGCGAAGTGCTCGCGCGAAATGCGAACGATTTTCTGTTTGTGGTGCGGTCCGGTTTGGTACACCAATAGAGGCATCCTCGGCGCGCGCCCGCCGGCGCGCTTGAAATGCCCGCATGGCGCGTACTATTTGCGATCAGGCAGGGAGAGTCCGATGACCACTCTTTATCCACTGGTGATGGGTCGCGAGGCGATGGTCGCGACGGAGCACTATCTGTCGGCGGCGGCCGGGGCGCGGATCTTCGCCCGCGGCGGCAGCGCAATCGACGCCGCCGTAGCCGCGACCTTCGTCGAAGGGGTGGTCAATCCGCATATGCATACGATCGGTGGCGAGGCGCCGATGCTCATTTATCTTGCAGATGCCCGCCGGGTCGTCGCGATTAACGGCAACATGACCGCGCCGGCGCGGGCGACGATTGCGCATTATCGCGGACTCGGCCTCAAACTCATTCCGGGCCAGGGATTACTCGCGGCGGGCGTACCCGCCGCATTCGACGCACTGGCGGTGGCGCTCAAGCAATTCGGCACGATGACGCTGGCCGAAGTGATCGCGCCGGCGATGGCGCTGTGCGAAGACGGCATGCCGATGCATCCCGGGCTGGCTGGCGACGGCGAGACGCCCGAGGATCTCTCAGGGCTGATCGGCGCGGCGTCGATTCGCAGCAACGAAAAGAAATTCCGCGAGCAATGGCCGACCACCGCACAGGTCTATATGCCACGCGGCGAAGTCCCGCATACCGGCGAAATCATCCGCAACCCGGCGCTCGCCAACTTTTTTCGCCGGCTGGCCGACGCCGAGGCCGGCGCGCGCAATCGCGGCCGCGAATCGGCGATCGACGCGGCGCGCGATCGCTTCTACCGCGGCGATATCGCGCA
>Ga0307372_10011942_pt1 | contig 11476 bp, 11 predicted proteins | sample OX1MG_FD_202533 | JGI IMG/M metagenome (GOLD analysis project Ga0307372, IMG submission 202533) | Soil microbial communities from Risofladan, Vaasa, Finland - OX-1 | ecosystem: Environmental > Terrestrial > Soil > Coastal area > Acid sulfate soil | place: Finland: Risofladan, Vaasa | collected...
CCCCAGGCGCTTCGGCTCCGATCGTGCCTCCGATCCCGGGGACGGATCTGCCCGGGACCGAGGATGCCACCGTGTTCTTGGACCGAGCCAAGCGGGCTCTGCTGGCTGGTGAGCTGCTTCCGGAGATTGGCCCCGGGGCCCGCGTGCTCGTGATCGGAGGCGGCAACACGGCCATGGATGTGGCTCGGACGGTGCGCCGGCTCGGGGCGGATGCGATCGCCGTCGAGTGGATGGACGAGCGCTTCACCAGGGTGCGCCCTGATGAACTCGACGAGGCGCGCCAGGAAGGAGTGGAGGTGCGCTTCTCCTGCACCGTCCAGAGGCTGGATGGTGACTCCATCGGGGTCTCGTCAGCATGCCTCCAGCGCACCCGGCAGCGCCGGGTGGGAGAGCGGCCCCGGGTGCTCCCCGGGGAGCCCGAGCGGATCACGGTCAACCGGGTGGTCTTCGCATTGGGATACCGCGTTGCCAAGGACGTCTCCGGGGGGGTGGTGGAGCTGCCCCTGCCGCCGGTGGACCTGCGGCAAGCGATCCCCCCACGCCGCTGGCTGGCCAGTGGTATCTTGGCGGGAGGCACGGTGGGGTCCCAGGCACTTGCGCGGGAGGTCAGCTTGGCAGTGGCGGAGGCACCCGCTCAAGGCGGTGTCTGGGGGCGCATCCTCCACCACCGGCGCGCCGGTGTGGGAGCCTTTCGCACTAGTTGGTGGACCTGGCTGTGGCGTCACCAGGCGGCACTGGGGCTCGATGCGGCCCAGGCTCCGAGAGGGGATCGAATGTGGGTGGTGGGGGACGCCCTGGTGGGCCCGTCGACGGTGGTAGGAGCCATGGCCCAGGGCAGGGAGGCGGCCCGGGCGGTACTGCAGACGTGCCGGCCCTGGAGCCAGTCCGGCAGCTGAGCCGGCCGGGTTCAGGGCTGCCTGGCTCAGTCGGCCCGGTGCCAGGTCACGAGCCTTCGGTGCCGGGCTTCAAGGGGGTGACCGGTCAGGTGCTGCGGCCGCCCTTGCGGGATCGCCGCTTCTGGGTCATCCAGTTCGTGATCCTGGCCTTGGTGATGGGGCATCTGCTGTTGGACCTGCACAAGTCGTGGCTGCCGGCAGGGATTCCGGACTACCCCACGGTCGGCCTCTTTCTGCTGCCCGTGATCTACGCTGCTCTCAAGTTCGGTATGGGTGGGGCCTGCGCCAGCGCCGCCTGGGGAACCATCCTCATGATCCCGGACTTGTTCGTGGTCGACTCGCGGGCCGATTTGTGGTCGGATGGGACGCTGCTGGTCCTGATCTGCGTGGTGGCGGTGGCAGTCGGCCAGCGGGTCGAGCGAGAGACGATCGCCAGGCAGCGCGCCGACCTGGCGATCAGGGCTCACACCGCCGCCGAGGCCCGCTTCCGCGCCCTCTTCGAGGCCAGCTCCGCGCCCACTCTGGTGACCGACAACTCGGGCGCATTGCGCGAGGCCAACCCGGCCGCCAAGGCGCTGTTCGGTGCCCGGCTCGGGCGCCGCCAGCTGGCTGACCTAGTCGGCGACGGAGTCTCTCGGCGGCTGCTGGCCCAGACGCCCCCAAAGCTCCTGCCGGTGGTCTTGCCGGATGGCACCGGCCGAGTTCTGCACCCGCTTTCGACCCTGGTTACGGATAGCGGCGACGACCCGCTCTTACAGATCATCCTGCAGGATGTCACCGAGGACGAGGAGCGGCAGCGTCAGACCGAGTCGTTCGCCATTCAGGTGGTCCGCGTCCAGGAGCAGGAGCGCCGCCGGATCGGCCAGGACATTCATGACGAGCCGCTCCAGACCCTCATCTACCTCTCCCGGCGGCTGGAGGCGATCGCGGACGATGGCAACGTTCTCGCGGCCCATCGCGACGCGCTCGCCAACATGCGGCAGATCCTGGTTGGCGTGGTGGTCCAGCTTCGGCAGCTGGCCGATGGCCTCCGGCCCCCGGTGCTCGACGACATCGGCCTGGCCGCCTCTCTGCGCCAGCTGGTCGCGGGGTTCAGTGACCGCTCTGAGACCAAGGCGTCTCTGCACGTCAGCGGCACTGAGCTGGACCTCGGGTGGGACCGGAAGACGGACGTCTACCGGATCGTTCAGGAGGCGCTCCGCAACGTCGAGCGCCACGCGTCGGCTTCCCACGTCGCCGTGCACCTGAGCTTTGCCAAACGCACCGTGCGGGTCAAGGTTCAGGATGACGGTTGCGGCTTTCGGGTGGACACTACGGTGCCGGGCCTGGGCCTGCGCGGCATGAGCGAGCGCGCCACCCTGGCCCAGGGCCGTCTCGAGGTCAACTCAGTTCCTGGACAGGGCACCACGGTTCATCTGACAATGTCAGTCGCCGCCGCGACCCGGCCGTCAGACGGGGCTGCCAGCCCGACTCCTGGCGGCCAGCGTAGGCCCCGCAAGTCCGCTCCCGGCCGGGCCGGGAGCACCGGGCGTCCGGCCCAGGCGAGCCGGGTTTTGCGGGGTGGCAGCGGGGAAGGATCCAGGGCGGCCGTGGAGCCGGTGCGGGAGATAGCGCCGCGGTCCCCCCAGGGGCTGGGCAGCGGCCTCCTGCCAGGGTAGGCGAGTCCCATGTTTCTCCGCTATTACTGCGAACTGCCCGATGCCTATGAGAGCCTTGAGCCGGGGCTCCTGGATGCCCCGGAGGCCTGGCTGCCGGGGTTGGCCACCCGGGCCAATCGCCGCGGGGAGCTGCTGCTCGCGGACGTGGGATTCGAGCTGGGCGGCTACCGCGTCGGCAAGCGGGTGCAGATGCGCTTCGGGCCGCCGCTTCGGGGCCCCGGGCGGACGGTCCTCCCCATGACCTGGCTGGCGACCGGGCCCCAGTCGCTTTTCCCAGTGTTTGATGGGGAACTGGAGCTGGGGGCCATGGGCACTCGGTGCACCCAGCTGGTCATCAGCGTCAACTACAGACCCCCGCTGGGGCCGGTGGGCCACACCGTGGACCGATTCGCTCTCCACCGGTTCGCCGAGGCGACCATCAAGGACTTCCTGGACCGCACCGGCGAGGCACTGCGTGAGGCGGCGGCAGCCGCCCAGCGGAGTGGGGCCCCGCCGTGATCAGGGCCGTGGTGCGGCCGAATCCGGCCGGTCCTACTGGAACCGCCGGATCGCCTTGGCTCCCTCGGTTGTGAAGGGGGCATTCACCAGCCAGTCTCCCGCGTTTCCCTCCTCCACCATCTGGACCTGGACGTAGGTAGTTGCGGCTCCGGGGCTGCTCACGGCCACGGTGCCGACCACCTCGCCCGAGTTGACCACCTTCATGGCCACCACCCGGAAGCTGGCGCCGGTTGAGTTCACCCCGTTGAAGAATGGGATGAAGGGAGTCTTGGCCTCGGCAGGATTGGTGAGCAGGGTGTAGGCGTACACCACCGAGTGGGCGTGCACGTCCACCAGGAATGCTTCCAGCGCCAGCCGAGGGGCGGTGGCAGTGCTGGCACAGGCGCTCAGGAAGGAGCCGGCGGCCAGCAGGCTGGCCAGCAAGGCTACCAGGCGCACGGGCCGCCGGCTAACCGCTGACAACCACACGGCCGAGCATTCCTGGATGGAGGGTGCAGTAGTAGTCGTAGACCCCGGGGGCCAGGAATTTCACCGCCCAGCGGAATCCTGCGCCCTTGGTCGGGGAGTTGATCAGCTCCTGATCCACCCACCAGACGTTGTGCTGGTCATAGTGGTCAGTCCAGACCCATTCCACGACCGCCCCGACGGGAACGGTGAGAGATTCGGGAACGAACTCACCCACGGTGTTGACGTTGTGGTAAATGATCACGGTGTAGTCGGGATGGGCGGGTGCCTTGGCCAACACCTTCAGCGACAGAGTGGTGTTGGGCTGCTGGACGCCCTGCCCGGGAGCGGTCAGGACGTGGGCGTCAGTGGGCTCTCCGACGTTCCCGAAGGCGCCGCATCCGGCCAGCAGGGCGGTCGCCATCAGTGCCACCAACAAACTGGCCCAGGGTGCCCCGGCGGCGCGTCCGGTGGGTCGGCGGGGACGACCTGGCAGCATTGGTTCAGGATAGCGGGCCGTGGCCGGCCGCCGCCGACCGGGGCGGCGATGGTGCAACATGGGCAAGTTGAGTCCTCTACCTTTGGGTCTGCCTCGGACCGCTCGGCAGCGGGCGCTGGCGGCGGTGGCCACGCTGCGGGCAGAGTACCCGGCCGCCTGCGCCCTGACTCATTCCAATCCGCTGGAGCTGCTGGTGGCCACGATTCTCTCGGCGCAGACCACCGATGCCCGGGTCAACCAGGTGACCCCGGCGCTGTTCGCCCGGATGCCGACCGCCTGCGACTACGCCAAGGCAGATCCCGAGGAGCTGGAGGTGATCATCCATTCGACCGGATTCTTCCGGGCCAAGGCGCGCTCCCTGATCGGGATGGGCGCGGTGCTGTGCCAGGAGTTCCAGGGCCAGGTCCCACCAACGATGGCGGACTTGACCAGGCTGCCGGGGGTGGGGAGAAAGACCGCCAACGTGGTGCTGGGAGTTGGGTTTGGGATTCCCGGCTTTCCCGTGGACACCCACGTCGCCCGGCTCAGCAACCGGCTCGGCCTGGTCAAGACCCAGGACCCCGTCAAAATCGAGGCCGCCGTCTGCCGGATGGTGCCGGCTGGGGATTGGACCGATTTCAGCCTCCGCCTGATCACCCATGGGCGGGTGGTCTGCGCCGCCCGGAGGCCCCGCTGTGAGATATGTGGGCTCGCCCCCTGGTGCCCTTCGTCAACCGTCGCACCCACTCGGGGGGCGAAGCCCTGACTCCCGGTCAGGCCATCTGACGCACCTGGCGGGCGCCGACCGATGAGGCTGCCCCATGTCGCCCGGTTTCGCCGCGCCCGGTGAGGAACGGAACAGGTCCGAAGCGGGCGCCCCGGTGGGCTAACGATCCTCGAAGTGGGGCTCGCGGCGCTCGCGAAAGGCCGCCCAGCCCTCGGCCGCGTCCTGGCTGGACATCGACTCGGCTTGGGCGGCGCTCTCGCAGGCGAGAGTGGCCTCGAAGCTGGCGCCGGCCTCTGCCAAAGACAGAGTGCGTTTCAGATCGACCACCACCGGCCTGGGCAGGGACGCGATCGAAGTCGCCCACTCCAGGGTCACCGCGGCCAGCTCGGCTCCGGCCACGACTCGGTTGGCAAGGCCCAGTTCGAAGGCGCGCTGCGCCGACACTGGCTGGCCCAGCAGCAGGAGCTCCCGCGCCGCCGAGGTTCCCGCGATCCGGGTGAGCAACCAGGAGCAGCCACCGCCTGGGTGGATGCCGAGTCGCAGGAATGGAGCGGCGAGCCGGGCGTCGTCGGCGAGGACCCGGAGGTCGCAGCTGAGGGCCAGGTTGAGGCCGGCTCCGATCGCCGGTCCGTTCACGGCCGCGATCGTGGGCAGCGGCAGGTCGCGCAGGTCCAGGAAGGCTCGATAGTAGTCCGCGAGCAGAGCGCGGCGCTGCGCGGGCGTCTCGGCTCCGGCTGCCAGCGCACCCAGATCGGCCCCGGCGCAGAAGGCGGCTCCCGCGCCGGTTACGATCAGGGCGCGGATCGATGAGTCCGCGCGAGCCCCAGCCGCCGCCTCACGGAGGGCTCTGGCCAGGTCGGCGGTGAGAGCGTTGCGCTGCTGAGGGCGGTTCAGAGTGAGCCGGAGAACGCCGCCCGAGAGGCGCTCCTGGACCAGCATTTCGGAGTCTTGGTCGGCGGTTGAGTCCATAGCAGGCAGAATAGGGCCCCGAGGTCCTCGACGGGCGGGCAAGGAGGCTACCTCGGGGTCCTAAATAAGCGTTTCCCACGGTTGAAACCACGCTGCGGTCGGTTTACAGTGGCTGGGAGCCGGGCCGGTGCCCCGGTGATGTCGTCTAGCTGCAGCCGGACCTCTCCGGCTGCGGAGGTATCTGGTGAACCAACCGGCGCCCTATCTGCACTGGGGCTTCATCCTGATCTCGCTGCCCAACCTGGCAGTGATCCTCTTCATGATCGTGCTCTTTGCCGCGGCGATCTTCGTGCCCTTCCCGGGGCGTGCCCGCCGTCGGCGCAGCTACCAGGACCGCGACCATGACCGCTGAGCCTCAGCCCGGCGGGATTGATCCGGATGAGACCAGCCGCAGTTGGACGGTCTTCCTGCGCCGGTTGATTCAGCGCGAACTTCCCATCGAGCATCTGCTCCCGGACCGGGAGCCCGCTTACGTGGGCTCCTGGGTCTACATCTTCGGGGTGGTCGCCATCGCGTCTTTGGTCCTGGTGGTGGCCAGCGGGGTGGTGCTGGCTTTCTTCGGCCCCCAGTGGTGGCACGTATCACCCCAGGGCCTCTTCTTCAACAGCGTCCACTTCTGGAGCGTGCAGATGTTCTTCATCTTCATGGTCCTCCATCTCTGGGGCCAGTACTTTGCCCAGGGCTGGCGCGACGGGCGGGCCGCCACCTGGATGGTGGGGGTGGTCATCTTCCTGATCGCTATCGTGACCGCATTCACCGGCTACGTCTCGCAGTCCAACTTCGACTCCCAATGGATCGCGGTGAATGCCAAGGACGCCATCAACGCCACCGGTGCGGGCGCCTTCTTCAACGTGCTCAACTTTGGCCAGATGTATGGCCTCCACGTCCTGCTCTTTCCCGTCCTGGTGGTCGGGTTGGTCGCCTTCCACGTGGTCCTGGTGCGGATGAGAGGGGTGGTCAAACCACCTGACGAGGCCGCCTCATGAAGCGATCCAAGATCGACCAAGCCACCTATTACCGAGGCGTGCCCACTGCTCCCTACGACCTGGTCAAGGAGATCTCAGTCGCGCTGGTCGTGATCTTGGTGGCGGTTCTCGCGCTCGCGTTCGTGCTCGCCTCGCCAGACGTTCCTCCTGTCACCATCCAGACCTGGGCCCACGCCGCCCCGCTCGACTTCATGCAGACCGCCACCGCGGAGCTGCAGGGAAGCACGATCAGCGCTGACTACGGGCCGCCCTACAACATCGATGCCGATGGCCTGGACCAGAAGGAGGCCTCTGCCGAGGGGACCTCGGTGCAGACATTGGGCCCGCTGGCACCACAGCTATGGGCCGGAGTCCACCAGCCGGTGGAGGCGCCCCAGGATTATGTGATCGTTCCCCTGAAGCTCGCCAGCGTAGGCAGGCCCGCCTTGGTCGCCGCGCTCGGCCAGTACCAGCAGGCCCCCGTCAGCCAGCAGCAGGCGTGGCTCACCTCCTACGCCGCGGCTCTCCAGCACGCCCGGGTGAACCACCAGCTGGTGGTGGTGAAGACGGGTGCTTACGGGCCGGTCAACGTGATGATGCAGGCGCTGCTCGCTGACGCCAGGGCTGGAGCCCTGGACTCGCTCCTGATGCACAGCGGCAAGTTCTATGACGTCAACTACACCGAACCGTTGCTTTTCATGGGGGATGGCGGTTACCTGCCCGGTTTGGCCGCGGCTCAGAACCTAACCGGCAGCCAATGGGGGATGATGAACGAGACGGGCCGGTATCCGGGCCAGTCCTGGCTCTGGCTCTTCACCCTCTGGTACCAGATCCCGCCCTATAGCAGTGCCGGCAACGCCGACCTGCTGGTCGTGCTCACCGTGGGCCTGCTGACCACATTGCTGCTGCTGGTGCCCTTCATTCCGGGGCTCCGCGACCTGCCGCGCTGGTTGGGGCTGCACCGGCTGGTGTGGCGCGAGCACTACCGGTTGATCAAGGAAAGCTCCCGGCCAACCAAGGTGTAGGCGACCGAGATCCCCGCTCCCGGGACGGCGGTGGGTCCGTTGCTATACTCCGGGCCGCTGATGGCTTTGCGCCTGACAAGCCCCGAGGGAGCGTCGCTGGTGGTGGCGGCACGAGTTGCAGGCGGGCTCCCGAGAGACCTGTCCACTAGTGAGCGGAGGTGGCCGATTGCCTGAGGGCCGCGTGGCCGGGATCAAGGTGGTGGTGCTGGCTGCCGGGCGGGGCACCAGGATGGCCTCGGCCCGCTCCAAAGTGATGCACGAGGTGGGCGGGCTGCCCATGATCGAGCACCTCCTGCGCCTGGCCCGCGAGGTGGGCGCAGGGGACCCGGTGGTGGTCGCGTCGCCCGCGCAGACAGACCTCCTGACCTATCTTCAGGGGCGGGCCGAGGTGGCCCTGCAGGCGAGCCCCACCGGGACCGGGGGAGCCTTCCTCGCCGCCATCCCGCTATTGCCCCGCACTGCCCCAGTGCTGGTGCTGGCCGGAGATATGCCCCTGTTGCGCGCGGCAAGCCTGGAGCGGCTGGCAGAGGCGTTTCGCGACAGCTCGGCGGGCGCGTCCGTGCTCACCTCGACCATGGCTGATCCAACCGGCTTCGGCCGCATATCGAGGCGGCCTGACGGAACACTGCGGGCGATCGTGGAGGAGGCGGACGGTCCGGCCGTGGCTGGGCCGGCCGAGGTCAACTTGGGCGCCTACGTCTTCGATCTGCCGGCAGTGGAGCGGGCCCTGCGCGGGCTCCCCACTGACAACGCCCAGGGTGAGCTCTACCTGAGCTGGGCCCCGCAGGCGATGGAGGCCGGCGCGGTCACCGTCGCAGCTCAGGACCAGCTCGAAGGGCTCCAGGTCAATGACCGAGTTCAGTTGGCCGCCGTGGAGGCGGTGATGCGAACGAGGACCCTGCGTCGCCTGATGCTTTCGGGAGTGACCGTGGTCGACCCTGGAGCCACCTGGGTGGACTGTGACGTCCGGGTCGGGGTCGACACCGTGATCCATCCTGGAACCGTGCTGGGGGGCCAGACCACGATCGGATCCGAGTGTGTGCTGGGTCCGTTCGCGGAACTGCACGATTGCGAAGTCGGGGACCGCTGCCAGGTCGGACGCTCCCATCTCCGCGGCTGTAAGCTGGACCCCGGGGTTGACGTGGGGCCCTTCAACCGAGTGCGGCATGGGTCTGAGCTGGGTCCTGACAGCCATCTGGGCACCTTCAACGAGGTGGTCCGAAGCCGAGTTGGGGCGGGGTCCCAGATACCTCACCTCAGCTATGTCGGCGACTCGGAGCTGGGGGAGGACGTCAACGTCGGCGCCGGCAGCATCACCGCCAACTGGGACGGGGAGAGGAAGCATCGCACCGTGATCGAGGATGGAGCCAGGCTGGGCAGCGACACCATCTTGGTGGCACCGATTAGGGTGGGCAGCCGCGGCTACACGGCCGCGGGATCGGTGGTTACCAGCGACGTGCCCGCGGGCGCTCTGGCGGTGGCGCGGGCTCCCCAGCGAAATATCCTGGGCTGGGTCGCCAGGCGCCGGCCCCGGGCACGACCGGTCGCTGAAGTTCGTGGGGAGGGGGAAGAATGAGGGGTTCCGACGGGCCGCTGATGCTCCTGTGCGGCACCGCCAACCCTGAGCTGGGTCGGCGGATCTCCGAGGAGGTGGGCGTTCCCTTGGCGCCGATGGAGATAACCCGGTTCGCCGACGGCGAGTTCGATGTGCGCATCGGGGAGTCCGTGCGCGGACACGACGTGTTCGTGATTCAGCCCACCTCGCCGCCGGTCAATGACAACTACATGGAGCTGTTCGTGATCCTCGACGCGCTCCGGCGCGCCAGCGCCTCTCGCATAAACGCGGTCTTGCCCTACTACGGCTACCAGCGCAAGGAGAAGAAGACCCGGGCCCGCGATCCGATCTCAGCCAAACTGATGGCCAACTTTCTCCAGGTTGCCGGAGCCGAGCGCATGATCGTCCTCGACCTCCACGCGGAGGCCATTCAGGGTTTCTTCGACATCCCGGTCGATGCCCTCACCGCCAGCAAGATCCTGGCCACTCACATTCGGGCTCGACATGGGCGCGAGCCGATCGTGGTGGTCTCGCCGGACGTGGGGGGCACCGCTCGAGCCCGGGCCATCGCCCGACTCCTGGAGTCCCCTCTGGCGATCATCGACAAGCGGCGTCCTCGGGACGATGACATCGAGGTGCTCAACGTGATCGGCGACGTGCGTGACAGCCGCTGCGTGGTGGTCGATGATCTCATCTCCACCGCTTCCACCCTGGCTGGCGCCGCCAAGGCGCTGCGGGACGAGGGGGCGGTTTCTGTCGATGTGCTGGCCACCCACGGAGTGCTCAGCGCCGGCGCCCTGCAGCGGGTGGCGGACGCCTTCGTCGATGAGGTGGTGGTCACGGACAGCATCCCGCTCTCGCCAGAGGCCGCCAAGAACCCCAAGGTCGCCCAGGTCTCGGTGGCCCCGCTGATCGCCGAGGCGATCGTCAGGATCCATGAAGGCCGGAGCGTCTCGGCCCTGTTCCGCTGAGTCCGGCCGACTGTTAGACTGCGAACGAACGATGGGCCCTGGCTCACTCGAAGGTCGAATAGGTCACTTCCCGGTCGGAGCCTTCCCGAACCAAGTCGCGGGAGGTGGAAGATGACTCCCTTGAGCCGACCCAAGGGGGGAGCGCGGCATGCCCGCGCCTCGACCTCGCCAGCGGTCAGGGCTGGCTCGTGACCGGCTGGCTGATCGCGGTTCTGGTCACGGCATTGGTACTGGCCGCCGCCTCGGCGACGGCCGAGACGTCGCTCACCTCGGTCAGCCGCATCCGAGTTCGGGCTCAGCGCGACGAAGGAGACCGCCGCGCGGCCATGATCGACCGGTTGCACTCCGACCCCGGCGGCTACCTCGGGACCATCCTGGTGGCCAACACCCTGGCGCTGGTGCTGGCCTCAACGTCAGCCACTCTGCTGGCGGCTCAGCGCTTTGGCAATGGGGGCGCCTTCTGGTCGGCTCTGCTGCTGGCGCTGTTGGTGCTTCTCTTCTGCGAGATTGGGCCCAAGGCCTATGCCCTCCAGCACAATGAACAGGTGGCTCGGGCGTTGGTCGGCCCGGTCACCGTGGCGACCCGGATACTCGGGCCTCTGGTGCACGTGCTGACCTGGATCACATCCCTCTTGACCCGTCTGCTCCCTGGTAAGGGAGCGCGGCGGACCCCCTTCCTGACTGAGGAGGAGCTCAAGGCGGTGGTCTCCGCCAGCTCCCAGGAAGGGGTGGTGGAGGAGGAGGAGAGGGAGATGATCCACGGGGTTTTGGAGATGACAGACAAGCCCGTGCGGGAGGTGATGGTGCCGCGGGTGCAGATGGTCGCTCTGGCCACCGATGCCTCCCTTGAGGAGGCGATTGCCACCGTGCTCGAGCATGGCCACAGCCGCATCCCTGTGTATGAGGAGACGATAGACAACATAACCGGGGTGGTCTATGCCAAGGACCTCCTGCGGGCCCGGGTCCTGGGGGGCCCGGCGCCCGCAAGTGTGGCCGTGCTGGCCCGCCCGGCAACGTTCGTGCCCGAGGCCAAGCGACTTGGCGAGCTCCTCCAGGAGATGCAGCTGGCCAAGATCCACCTGGTGGTCGTGGTCGACGAGTACGGCGGGACCGCCGGTCTGGTGACGATCGAGGACGTCTTGGAGGAGATCGTGGGGCCGATCCGCGATGAGTACGACCTAGCCGAGCAAGAGGAGATCCAGCTGCTCTCCCCGTCGGTGGCGATGCTGACGGCGTCAGCCAGCCTGGATGACGTGAACGACCTGCTGCACCTCCATCTTGAAGGGGAGG
>Ga0307372_10011944_pt1 | contig 11474 bp, 13 predicted proteins | sample OX1MG_FD_202533 | JGI IMG/M metagenome (GOLD analysis project Ga0307372, IMG submission 202533) | Soil microbial communities from Risofladan, Vaasa, Finland - OX-1 | ecosystem: Environmental > Terrestrial > Soil > Coastal area > Acid sulfate soil | place: Finland: Risofladan, Vaasa | collected...
CTTGCGCTCGGAATCGCGCGATCGAGGACGTAGGCGGCCCACGGTCGTAACGTCTACCCATGAGCACGACGTTATCTCCTCTGGCTACCGCGTTCTTGGCTGCAGATCAGATCGGGAAGCCCGGCGGAGCGATGAACTCGCTTCGCGCTCCCGTCAAGGACGTGAGGATCAACTTCGGCGATCTCTGCGCGCGGATGCTGGCATACACGCTCATCTGTCTCGCGGACGACGGCGCGATCGAGATGTCCTCGACGGATCGTAAGTCCCTCTTCGGCACGAAGAAGCAAGTTACGATCCAGAAGAAGCGCGAGAGCACGCAGGTCGGGGGCGCCGATGCGTTGCTCGCGGCGGTGCGCGACGGCAAGACGGCGCACGATGCCGTGTACACATGGCTCGGTGCCGACTCGCTCAGCCCCTGGCAACGCATCGTGAAGAGTGCCTTCAAGGAGGCATCCGACGCCGGCCTCCTCGCCGCCGAAAGCGGCGGCGGAGTCGGCGCGATGGTCACGGGCCTGCCGAAGATTCGCCCGGTTTCAGAGAAGCAGGCGGAGATCGATGCGATCGTATCGGCTTGCGCTCAACGCTGGAAACGTTTTGAAAGCGAGAGCGCCGACTTCGCCGCACAACTCGTGAAGGAATGCTATTCGGGCATCAACGGCCGTGTCGACAAGAGCAGCATGGCGACCTAGTGCATAAGATGATGAAACGACTCGTGCTGGCCGCGCTCCTCTGCGCCGCCGTGCTCGCTACGCCTGCGGCCTGGGCTTCGCCCGTGCCCGCGCAGCGGGTCGTGCTCGCCGGCGGCTGCTTCTGGGGAATGCAGGCCGTCTTCGAGCGTTTGCGCGGCGTGACGAGCGTCGTCGCAGGCTATTCCGGCGGCGGCGCAGCGACCGCGCACTACGAGATCGTCAGCACGGGCTTGACAGGTCATGCCGAATCGGTCGAGATCACGTACGATCCGGCGGCGATCAGCTTTGCGCAGATCCTCGACGTCTACTTCTTGATCGCGCACGATCCAACGGAGCTCAATCGCCAAGGGCCCGATTACGGCAGCCAATATCGTTCGGAGATATTCTTCACCACAGAGCAGCAGCGCCACACGGCAGTGGCCACGATCGCTTCGCTCGAGCGCCGCCACGTTTTCGGGAGCCGGATCGTGACGCAGGTCGCGCCGCTACGCGCGTTTTATCCGGCCGAGGCGTACCATCAAGACTTCGTCGCGCACCATCCGGACGACGCGTACGTGGTCATCAACGATCTGCCGAAACTGCACACGCTCGCCGTGCGCTTCCCGAGCCTTGTCAAACACTGAGGCGTGCCCGCACCTGGGCGAGATCCGCGACGTCACGCCCTCTGCCGAGGGATGCGAAGAGTGCTTGAGCACGGGCGATAGCTGGGTGCATCTGCGAGAATGCTTGATATGCGGTCACGTCGGCTGCTGCGACAGTTCGAAGAATCGCCACGCCACGAAGCATTTCCAACACACCAATCACCCAATTATCAAGTCATTCGAACCGGGTGAAGATTGGCGCTGGTGCTACGTGGACGAACGCATGGTGTAGGAAACCTCAGGAGAGGGTGGGATTCGAACCCACGGAACCCGCGAAGGTTCAGCGGTTTTCAAGACCGCCGCATTCAACCGCTCTGCCACCTCTCCGTGCCCGGTTTTACGGGGACTCTTACCACACAAACCTGCCATCGCCCGGGTTGGATCAACAGTTTCTCAACAGTCAGCCTCCTCAGGCCTGTCAACCGCCTCGGCGGCCGCGAGCTTCTCGCCGATAACGCCTACGCCTTTCGCCCGCGACCAGGCTGTGAATGCGCATAGTAGTTCAACGTTGTCGTAGGCTTCGAGTGCCCCATCAGGTCTGCGAAGGTTGCAAGGTCGATGCCGCTATCCAGCAACCAACTGCCGCGTTGAGTTGTCGCGCTTGCAATAACGCACACGTCGCTGCGACGGACTGCTAACGGCGGAGATAGAGCGTCTGCAATATCGTTCGGCCGAGCGCGCCGACGGCAACCGGAGTCGCATTGGTCAATACCACGATTCCGATGGCTTGCCCCCCCAGCGGATGGCGCAATCATGCCGATCCAGCTGGAGCAGCCTGCCGTCGCGCCGTCTTTCCAAATGACGTCCGGCGGGAATGGGCTCAGCGAACTTGGCGGGTAGAGCGGCTCGTATTCCCAGGCAAATCCTTGCCCTTGATTCGTATCAGTGTGCGCCCAAATTTTCTCGGCGGTTTGCACTCCTGCGATCATCGCGGCCGGGCCCTGCAGACCCAACGCAAGCTTCAAGTATTTCATCATGTCGGGTGCCGTCGAACGCAGCACGCCGGCCGATGGGTACGGATCCCAGGTCCAGTGCAACGTCGTGTGCACGTTGCCGAGGTTGTCCCACGTATAGCCCTGAGCGTATTCGCCCTGCTCTGAAACCGGCACGTTCAAATCATACGTGTGTGCCATTCCGAGCGGATCGATGATCTGCTGGCGTACGAGCGTGTACCAATCGACCTGCTGGCCCGTACTTCGTGCATTGATGCCCTGCAAGACGTAGCCGAGGATGCCGAAGGCAACGTTGGAGTAGACCCACGGCGCCGGCGGAGCGGGGAAGCTTCCCGTCTCGACGTAGTTCACTAACTGCTGCGGTGAGTAGCACTGCCGTGGAACGATATCGCCGTTCGGCGGAGGCGGCGTGTACGGAATGCCCGACGTATGCGTTGCCAACTGCAGTAACGTCATCGCCGTGACCGTGCCGTAATCGGCAGGTGGAACGGGCGTTGCAGACGGTTGCGCGCAGGTCGTCTGGACCGGAGCGGGTGCCGTTTGATTGGGATCGCCGACGAAGTCGATCCACCGCACCGGATGGTCGTAGGCGGTCACGCCGGCCGTCCCTTGGTTCACGTATGCGCCGAGCATAATCCCCGTAAAGCTCTTGGTGAGCGAGCCGAGTTCGAAGATCGTATTGCGATCGACCGGCATTCCGCCCACGGCGCGCACGCCCTGATAAAAGTAATACGCGTTGCCGTGATAGTACACCGCGATCGCGAGGCCCGGCGGCGTCGGCGCGGCCATCGCCGAAACCGCGCTGCGAATCGCATTCGCCACTGCGTTCGATTGCGTCGAAGCCCCGCTTGGTACGGATCCGCTCGAGCACCCGGCGGCGACCGTCGCAACTCCCGCGAGCATACAGAACAGAAGGCGTGTCGTCGACGTGAACAATGTTTTCCCCAAGTCTTTGCGGCAAGATATCGGTAGGCGGCTACGCGAGATTTTCTCGCGAAGCTGCTGCTCGCCTCTACGCGATCACCTCGACGAGCCCGGAACGCGCGAGCCCGAACATCCGAGCACGATCGCAAATGGACTCTGCCCGCTCGCAAGCTCCGCAACGCGCGCGGTAAGCGCAACGCACTCGGGCCTCCCGGCCGCGAAGCAGCTGCTAGGCGACCAGTCGCAGGCGCTCGACGTACTGACCTGGCTGCACGGTCGCGGCGTAACCGTCGCCCTCGACGATTTCGGAACCGGGCACAATACGCTGAGCTATCTGAAGCTCTATCCGATCGACACGATCAAGCTCGATCGCTCCTTCGTTTTCTGCGGCGCAGCGAATTCTGCGAGAGTTCAACGGCGTGCGCTTCGGCGACGACTTCCTCGCATCGCAGAATCTCGCCGTCTGTAAGCGCATACAAGAGCTCTACACGCGCCGGGACCCGCTGCGTATCCGCGAGGCGATCGGAGAGTACGGCGTCACGCCAGCGCTGATCGTTTGGATTGCTCTCGGGACTCTTCAATTCAGGATTTCCGCTTACTTCTCTTTTTTGCACTCGACGCATTCAGGAGGCTTGCCTTTTTGAGACGTGCTGTGCTTCATGCCATTTCCTGCTCAGAGCCCGAGTATTTGGCGCAAGCGATCCGGTCGCGAAATCACGTAAATCTCGCTAATGCGGTGGTCCGTGACGACAAAACCCATCACCGATAGCGGTTGTCCATTGGGAAGCCAAGACACGATTCCCGGCGATCCGTTGACGATCACGGGCTCGATCTTCAAATCTACATTGCGGAACGCTACCGCCTGTGACGCAACGGCCCGCGCACCGCGCACGCCCTGGATGGCCGGCTCCCGGTCGGCGCGCATTACAACGTCGGGATCGAGCACTGCCACGAGTCCCTCAAAGTCGCCGTTACGTGATGCCTGCACAAACGCGTCGACGACCGCGCGCCGTTGCGCGAAGGTGCCAGTCGGCGGCGCCGCTCCTTGCACGCGACGGCGTGCGCGGCTGGCGAGCTGGCGGACGGCGACGGCCGACCGACCGAGCATCGCTGCGATTTCCTCAAACGGCATCGAAAACATGTCGTGCAGGACGAACGCAAGTCGTTCGGAGGGCGTTAGGCTATCGAGAACTACGAGCAGCGCGAGGCCGACCGAATCCGCCATGAGCACTTCATCTTCAGGGCTGTCCTGGCGGTCCACGATGAAATCGGGGATGTGCCCGAGCGACTCCTCGCGCTTGGAGCGCCGAGATCGAAGCATATCGACGCATATCCGAGCAACAACCGTCGTCAGCCAGCTTCCGAGATTCTCGATGCCGCCGCTCTCCTGCCGACTCAGCCGAAGCCACGCTTCCTGCACGGCATCCTCCGCATCGTCAAGCGACCCCAGCATCCTGTATGCGACGCCTCTCAGATGACCCCGGTTTCGTTCAAACTCGTGCGTCAACCAATCCGCCATGTTACTCTGACGAGCGTTCGGCGCTTGATGTGACGCGAACCTGGTCACACTTCACCCCCCTCGGTCCGTCATACACATGAAAGGAGCACGGAACCTCATGAACGTCTCTCTCATCACGTATCCGGCGTCAGATATGGACGCAGCCAAGCGATTCTTTCGTGAACTCACGGGGACCGATCCCTACGCCGACGCGCCCCAATACGTTGGCTACCGGAGCGGCGATATGGAAATCGGGCTCGTTCCGAAGGGACACTTCCCTGGCGCACTTGCCTTCTGGACGGTCAGCGACATCGCATCGAGCGTGAAAGCGCTCGAAGCCGCGGGCGGCACCGTCGTGCAAGAGATTCAAGACGTCGCCTACGGTCTGTTGGTCGCGAGCGTCAAAGACCCCAACGGATCGATCGTAGGGCTGCGACAATTCCCGAAGAGCTGAGGAGCCCACATGACAGCGCAGTTTGCGGCTCAAGCTGACTTCTTGCTGTTCCAAGCTTGAGAAACACGCTTCATCGTTACGAGGCAGGCCGCACACAAGGCCCAGGCACCGCCGAGTAACAGAAAATCCATGCCCCGTAAGGCTTTGATTTATCAAGGTTTTTCTGCTCGCAGTTTTGCGTCTGAAATGGGCCGGAACAGACTGTTTATGGCTTCGGAAGTGTACGGTGGCCTAACGAGAAGCAGCCACCGGTAATTCTGAAGGCTCGGCATGATGCCTGGTTAACGGGGCCACCACGACGCGGTCGCGGCCTTCGTTCTTGGCTTTATAGAGCGCTTGATCGGCCGTCTTGAAGAGCTCTTCTGCGTTGCTGCCGTGAGACGGGACCTCGGCAATACCCATCGAGACCGTGATACCACCCAAAATCGTATCGCCATAACGAGCGTTTAGCTGCTTCACGTCTTCGCGCAAGCCTTCGGCGCGTTTCCGGGCGGCACCGACAGACGCGCCTCCCAAGATATAGGCAAACTCCTCTCCGCCATAGCGGCAGACCACATCCTGCGTTCTGGTGCGCTCTTGCAAGAGACGACCCAGCGCGCGCAGTACGGCGTCACCCGCTTGGTGCCCGAAGGAGTCATTGAACTTCTTGAACTGATCGATATCCATCATGATCAGCGAAACCGGATCGCCGCGCCGGCTTGCACGGGCGATCTCGCGCTCGAGCCAAGCCTCCATGAACCGACGGTTGAAGAGCCCGGTGAGGGGATCTGTAATGGACGCGCGCTGAAGTTCCTGACGCAGCCTGACATTCGCCAGCGCCAGCGACAGCCGCTCGGCTGCGGCGACGGCTTCGCCGTAGAAGGGTCTTACCGGATCGGCAACATTTCCGGGAAAGGCCCTTTCAAGAATCGACAGGCCTTCCACGTATAGCATTCCCATCGCCACCCCTTGCGCAAGCATCGGGACACAGACGTAGCCGTTAGGGGGAGGCTTTCTGACGTGTGCGCACAGCAAAGACGACTTGGAATCCCAAAAGCGGTGAACCTTCCCGAGCCGCAGCGCCCAACAATCGTTCGGTTTGAAGGCCTTCTCGGATGCCACGTTGGTGCCCCCCCAAACGGACACCGCCTCGACGATGTCCCCAGATCCGGCGATCATGAATATCACGCCCGCTTCTGACGCAATCGCCTTTTGCAATCCGTTGCCCGCTATCGGGTACGCTTCGTCGACGGTATGGCATGTTTGAAGTATATCGACGACGCCTGCCATCGCGAAGTTGAACCGCTCTCCCTCCTGCGCTGATTTCAGTGCATTGCTCAGCTTGCTATTTGTCTCCGCAAGCGCCTTGTCTTCTTCCTTGCGCTCGGTGATGTCTTCGGCAATCCCAGCCACGCGAACGAGTTTTCCCTTTCCATCTCTTACGGGAAAACTGCGCGCAGAAACCCAACGAACGACTCCGTCCGGTCGAATCACGCGATATTCCATTTCCAACGGCATGCCTTGCATGCAGCGCGCAAAGAAGGCGCTAACCGCCTCTCGGTCCTCACCGTGAACATAATCAAGCCAAGCTGACAATCGATCGTAAACCTCTTCGCGCGGCCTTCCCCAGATTGTATCGTAGGCGGGGCTGATGTACGCCATACTCGCGGGATCCAGAGCCACGACAAAGAGCACGTCCCGCATGTTAAAGAGCACGTCCCGAATGCTGCTGACCATCCTGCGGAAGTTTGCGTTACTTATCTTGGCCTCAAAAGACGATTCTTTAATTCTATCAGGGCCATTCGTAGCAAGCACCACCGGCGCTGGTTTCATCGCTGCGTAACCTCGGAGCACACCAGTGCTAAAATGAGCATGTCGGCTCCAATTGTAGCGAGATTCCAGCTCATGCCGGCCGGTTGCCTTCCATCAGCCCTCGCCGTGACAATACTAGCTCGCGCCTTGTGTAAATATGCGACATGAACTCCGCCTTTGGCATAGGCATCCCAAAGAGAGACCCTTGGAACTGGCTGCAGCCATGTGACGTTAGAAACTCCAGCTGTTCGTTACTCTCGACGCCTTCCGCGACGACGCGCAGTTTGATTTCTCCAGCGAGCGCAAGGATTCCGGAACAGATCGAGCGGCTATACGGGTATAACTCGAGGTCAGTAACGAACGAACGGTCGATCTTGATCGTATCGATCGGAAACTCTTTCAGATAGGTTAACGTGTTGTAGCCGGTTCCGAAGTCGTCGATCGCAATCGAGAATCCGCGTTCATGAAGGAGCACAAGTGCCGCACGCGCTTGTGCGTAGTCGCTCAACAGTGCTTGTTCCGTGATCTCGACACTTAGGTTACTCGGAGATGCTCCGCTTATGCGCAGCGCATCGTCGAGCATTTCGTTGAACTTCGGCGAGACCAGCCCGGCCGCGGAGAGATTGAAGCTTAAACGGATCCCTATCCGCCACAACGCTGCGGAGAGACGGCAGGCGCTCCGAAGAACCCACGCATCGATCTCGCACATAAATCCTGCGCTGACGGCAATGGGAAGAAATACGTTTGGCGAAATGACGCCGAGCTCCGCGTGATTCCAGCGAATCAAGGCCTCGGCTGCACAAATCGCTCCAGTCCTTGCCTCGACAATCGGCTGCAAGTAGAGCTCGAACTCATCACGCTCAATCGCGCCCCTCAACCCAACTTCCAGGCGATGCCGGTCTGCCAACATACGCTTCATCTCGGGGCGAAACGCATGTGCCCCACTAGCGGATTCGAGCTTTTGCTGATTCAGCGCGAGGCTTGCCTTGGCGACCAGCGATTCATCACATGCGTCGATTGGGCACACGCTTGAGCCAAAGATTCCTCTTATGCAAAGCGTTTCACCTTCGACAAGAAGCGCTTCCTCGAGAGCCTCCTGAATCTTTGCGATTGCTTGCTCGATATCGCCCGGGTCTAAGACGGGGATTAGACACGCAAACTCGTCGCCCCCAGTGCGCCCCAGAACCCACGCCCCATCTGCTACCGTGCGAAGGCGCGACGCAGTGCTTCGCAGCACGGCATCGCCCGCTGCCATACCTAACCGGTCGTTGATCCTTGCGAATTTAACGAGATCGAAGATTACCACGCCAACCCTTGCGCAGGTCTCGCCGCGGGTGGCTTCGCGAACGCGTCTGATAAAGCCGCTACGGTTCAAAAGGTTGGTTAACTTGTCGTATTGCCGGGCGTGCGCGCTCCTTTTCCGCGCGCGTTCCGGTTCGGTGATATCACGGATAGCACCGATGTTGCTTATCGATTGCTCCCTTGCATTGTGGATAAATTCTCCATTCGCTTCGATGCGGCGAACCTCTCCATCGTCCCGAACTAAGCGATACTTTACATGATACGGCTGTTTTGTAACAAGCGCTACGCTGCGTGCTTTCTTGACGCGCCATCGATCGTGCGGGTGAATACGTTTAATAATGTCGGCATAGTGCACGCGCGAGATCTCGAGAGGGAATCCCCATATCGCGCGCAGATCAGGAGTTAGTTCGAGAGTGTCCGTGTCCATATTGAATGAGAACTCCGCGAGCCTGGTCGACTCGACGGTCCCTGCCAACGTCAAAGTCCTTCGCACGGCCTCGGTTTTGAGGGCTGTCGCAATAAGGCAAGTAGTGCAGCGCTCAGTCATATTGAAGGATGCTCCCGCTATCCCGGCGACCGCTCCATCGGCGTTGCGCACGAGGCGTGTGCGGTGTTCGTAAATGTCCCCAGCGCAGATGCTCCGAAAACCGTGACTCTCGCGTGACAGTGCCTCTAGTAAATCGGAATGCATGGTAGATTCTTTGCTAGCGTGAAAGAATTCCGTAGGAGACGCACCTATGACGTCAAGTTGCTGCCATGACACTCCTGACGTCGGGAGCACCCATTTCAATCTTAGGGCGACATCGCTTTCCCATAATAGGAAGGACTGTTTGTCCAGTGTGGGATTGGCCGCAGCATTGTCCGCGGGATACTTCGCGTGGAGATCGCGCAGGTTGACGCTGTCGTTGACGCGCCCTTCCTGGATGCAGACGCGGCAGCGGCGATCCGTCTTGCGGCGTCCCGTCGCCTTGACCGCGTGATTCGGGCAGAGAGGGTGCAGCTCGCTGCATGCATGGTTTGCCGGTTGGCCGCAGGTCTTGCCGCGCGTGTTGAGCGCGCAGCAGGTTAGAACCTCGACGTCGGTTTCAAGCGCGAATGATGAACCCGTGAGAAAGTGCTCCCCTCATTGACCCATCATTGTAGCGTCTCTCGCGCCATTTGCCTTATCAAGCGGCTAGAGCTTAACGTAAACTTATCGAGAAAGTGCAGAAGCCAAGGGGGTGTCCGTTCAGGGTGGGGATCGCTGGCTGTCCGCCTGCGAAAGGCCCTGCGCGTAAAAGACGCCGTCACGGTCGCGACCGGTGGCGGAACGTCTCCCATCACGCCGACGATACCGTCACCTGCGGAGGTGACGTTGCAGCGGCGCAGTAAGACGTTCCACATGCGCAAGAAGAATCCGAAAGCCGGTAAACCCGCCGCGAAGGGGCGTAAGATCGACGTTCGTGAGGCGATCACCGACGCGGATGCGACGGGCCTCGTCGCGGGCGAAGAGCTCATCACTCAGGCGGAAACCGTGCTGCCGACATCGGCGCGAGCACGAAAGAAACGTCGAACTACATAGATATATCCAACTCTACTGCAAAATGTCGGCTCGGGAATGGCTACGGTTCTCCTCCCGGGGCGAGGTGCGCGTCGAGGACAGCGGGTATACTCGGGCATGAAAGACGATCGGCGACCGAGCCCCGAGCACGATGGCGAGACGATCCCGCCCGACGTGGCCACGAAGAAACAACAGCCTCTACCCCCTCGCGAAGCCGTCCAGCGTGAAGAGGACAAATACGGCGAGAGCAGCCTCGACGAAAATCGAGGTGATCAGCGTGATGAACACGAGGGAGAGCTCGACGATGTCGTTTGAGCTTAGGCCGTGACGGCTCTGCTGGTCCTTTGCAGCGCTCTGGCGCTCGTGCTCATCGTCGCGGGAGTCTACGCGCTGGTCGAGCCTTATGGCATGGCCCACGTTTACGGCGTGCCGATCGAAGGCGCGTCCGCGGCTGGATTCGTGCGCGCTGCCGGCATTCGCGATCTCACCTTCGGCGTTGCGCTCGGCGCGGCAGCTTACTTTCGCGACGAGCCGCTGCTCATAATCCTGGCGGCGGCGGGAATTCTACTCTCGTTCGCCGATTTCGCAATCGCCTATCATGCGGGGGGAAGACAACTTCGCCCCGCTCACGGCTTTCACGCAAGCGGGATCATCGCATTCATCCTCGTTCTCACGATGATTCTCTTCGCCTTCGGTCGCTGAGCCTTGCGAAGCGGCATCCCTCAGCGCGAGCGCACGGATTCCTCCGCGGAAAGCAGACTCTCAAGCTGCCCGATACCGAGACGATCTGCCAGCACCTGGTTCACGATGGCCCGAAGGCGGGCAGCGCGCAGGGCGTCCGTAGCGAGCCCGATCTGCGTGACCACATCGGCGATGGCGGCCAATTCGTCGGGGGCGAAGGCTTCGGCTTGCGCGCAGCGACGCAATAGAACGATGCCGAAGAGCTGCCCGCGCAACGCGCATGGAAACGCGCTGCCAGACCCGAGCGCAGAGCCGAGCCCTTCGGCGTCAACCGGAGCGGTGCGTTCGCGCAGTTCGACAGCGAGCGGGTCGTCGTCGGGGATGATTGTCCCCGCTGCGTCACCACTTTCTATGCGCAGCCGGTCCGTGCTATCGCGCAAGGCGATAACTGTCGCATCGCAGCGCGTGCGTTCACGTAGTACGCTGCTTGCGCTCTCGATGAGCGTCCCTTCGTCGCAGAAGTGATAGATCGAGGCGCGAAACGATCGCAACGCAGAGAGAAGATGATAGCGATCGCGAAACAGCAGGTGCTGCACGCGATGCTCGGTGGCTTGATGAAGCCGCTGCGCGAAGAAGGAGAGCCCGACGGCGGCGCTAGCCGAGACGGCGAGCTTCACATTTGGCACCGCCCCGCCGAGCGCATCGAAGACCCGCTCGAGGGTGAATTCGATAAGACTGACACCTACGACGATCATACCGAGCAAGATCGTGAACGTCGTACCGCGAGCGATGTAATAGCGGATGTCTACGATTCGCCGACTGAGGATCGCGTATGCGAGCAATGCCTGCGCGGCGATACCGACCACCACGCAACTGGTCGTGAACCAGTCCGGCGCCGCCAGTGCCCCGACCCTATGCGAGTTTCCCGCGTACGCGCTGTAGGCCTCAATCACTTTGACGACGCCGTACGCGCTGACGATGACGATCGCAACCGACATCGC